>MKWU01001310.1_pt1 | contig 44042 bp, 31 predicted proteins | sample 809101 | NCBI WGS metagenome assembly MKWU01 (sample SAMN05860141, study PRJNA318959) | sponge metagenome | host: Aplysina aerophoba | place: Slovenia: Piran, Adriatic Sea, Gulf of Piran | collected 2013-05-07 | reverse complement strand
TCAGGCCTCCGGCGGCGCACCGAAGCTCTTCGTCGAGATGGACCTCGACGGCCGCCGGGCGGGCGATGTCGTCGACGGCGCGATCCGCAACGATGGGGGCGAGACCACCGTCGTGGTGAACGGCGTCACGCTGCACGAGGGCGTCGGGGGGGCCACGGGCGTCCGTGCGGCGAACGGGGCCTGGGACGTGAGCCTGTCGGCGAGCGAGACGATTGCGGGGCGGAGCTTCGCGCCCGGGGACTTCATCGAGAGCTACGCGCCACGCGCGGCGGTGTACGAGGCTCTGCCCGGCTTGCTGCTCCGACTGGACGGCGGACGGCCCTCCGGCACGCGCATCGCGCGGCCCGGCTCGCCCGCCTGGGCACGGGTATCGGGTGGGCGGGGGTCGTACGAGCCCGGCCGTGCGAGCGTCGGCGCGGCGTACGACTTCCACCGCTTCTCCACCGAAGCGGGCCTCGAATTCGCCCTGGGCGGTAACGTCACGGGCTCGCTCTCCCTGCGCCATGTGCGGGGGTCTGCCGAGGCGGACTCGCCCCATGGCGGGGGAGAGATAGAGGCGGAGGGCTTGGGCGCCGCCGCGGGCTTGTCCTGGAGCGGGGCGGACGGGTACTACGCGCGCGGGCGCTATGCGTTCACGAACTACGAAATCGACGTCTCGTCCCGGGACCGGGGGAGCCTCGCGCGAGACGTCGAGGCGAGGGGTCACTCGCTGGGCATCGAGGCGGGCCGGCGCATAGCCGTCGGCGAGACGGTAACGCTCACCCCCCGGGCGTGGGCGGCGCGCCGCTGGCTGTCGGGAGGCGCCTTCACCGACGCCGTGGGTGCCCGCATAACGCTCGACGAGATGACGCGGTATACGGGGGGCGTCGGTCTCTCGGCAGAGACCGCGCGGACGCTCGAGGACGGAACGCTCGTCCTGCGCGCCTCGGCGGATGTCGAGCGCGCGCTCGGCGGGGCGGACACGGCGGCCCGGGTTTCCGGCGAGAGTCTAGAATCCGAAGCGTCCGCCACCCGCGTTCTGCTCGAGCTGGGCGGGACCTGGCGCAAGGGGCGGTTCTCGCTGGGCGCGCGACTTGCCGCGAGCGGTTCGGGGTCCGGCGATACGGAATATTCGGGCCGGGTCAGCCTCGGTTGGACATTCTAGAGGGCTCTGTTGCAAACTCAACGAAGTCGCGAGGTGGTCAGGCAGAATCCGGTGGGGGCTCAGGCATCTGCGCGGGCCAGATGGTCCTGTAGCCATGCCATGGCCTCGGTCACAACGCACGGTCCGACACCGAAGGCACGTTCGACGATCCGCGCCTCGCCGACGATTCCGCCCTGGATGGAAAACATCGCAGCCTGGCCCTTGCGCAGCGCCCGCATCACCTCGAAGCCCTTGATCGTGGCGTAGGCGGTCTTCATCGACTTGAACCCGCGCACCGGCCGGATCAGTTGCTTGAGCTTGCCGTGGTCGGCCTCCACGACGTTGTTGAGGTACTTCACCTGCCGGTGCCTGGTGTCCTTCGGGCATTTCCCCTCGGCCTTGAGCTCTGCGATGGCTGCGGCATAGGTCGGCGCCTTGTCGGTGTTCACCACCTCGGGCAGCTCCCACTCCTTGCACCCTCTCAGCGTCTTGCCGAGGAACCGCTTCGCCGCTCTGGTGTTGCGGGTCGCCGAGAGGTAGAAGTCGATGGTGTTCCCGAACTTGTCGAGCGCACGGTACAGATACGCCCACTTGCCGCGGACCTTGACGTAGGTCTCGTCAACACGCCAGCTCGACGACCGGGGGCAGCGCCACTGCCATCGCAGGCGTTTCTCCATCTCCGGAGCGTATCGCTGCACCCAGCGATAGATGGTCGTGTGGTCGACCGCAACCCCGCGCTCGGTCATCATCGATTCGAGGTCGCGGTAGCTGACCGCGTAGCGGCAGTACCACCGCACCGCCCACAGGACGACCTCACCGCCGAAATGCCGTCCCTTGAAGTCGTTCACGCGCCGGCCCCTCCCTCCAGCCATGGTGGACAGTTCACCATTCCGGCTGAGGTTTGCAACAGAGCCCTTGAGCAGGCCTGCGCGATAGACGAACGTGATGACGAACCCGATCAACAGGACACTGGCGTCCGAAGATGATCGCGGACAGCGGTGGTTTGTCGGGCAGGAAGACATCGCCACGATCGCCGCGCCAATCGTGATCCTGGGCGATCCGGGCATGGGAAAGACTGTGCTCGCCCGAACACTCGGCAATCAGCCCAGTATGAACTATTGCCGCGCCGGGAGGTTTGAACGCGCTGACAGGCCGGAGGCATTCGTCGCCCGGGGCGAGCGCATCGTCATCGAAGGGCTCGACGAGATCGCCTCCTCAGCCCCGGGTGGCGCAGTCGATTCCGTCCTGAGGCAGCTCTCCAGGGCAGGGAGCCCGCCGTTCATTCTTTCGTGCCGCGAAGCGGACTGGAAGGGTGCGACCGACCGTACCCGAATCGAGGACGACTATGGAGACACGCCGTTCCTGCTTCACCTCCAGCCGTTTTCCCGCGAAGACGCCCTGCGATTTCTCTCGGACGAGTTTCCCGCGGTCGACGCCGCCGACATCCTTCATCAACTCGCGAGTCGTGGACTCGACAGTTTCTACCAGAACCCTCTCACCTTGCGTCTGCTGGGCGAGGTTGTAGAACGGACCGGCCTGCTTCCCGAACATCGCGCAGAGCTTCTCGAACACGCCTGCGCCGTGATGCTCCGAGAGGAGAACCCGCGTCATCTCGATGACTCCCACGTTCACAAGAGCGATGACGAGCTGTTGCTTGCAGCCGGGGCGATGTGCGCCACCCAGGTCCTTTGCGCCCGCAGCGGCGTCTTTGCAGGCCCGTACCGCAACACCCCGGACGACTGTGTACACGTTGCCGATGTCGTCCCGATACCGTTCGCCGAGGTCGCCGACGATGCACTCAGGACACGGCTGTTTCAGGCCGAGGGTGAACGCCGATTTTCGCCGATCCACCGAGTCCTCGCCGAGTATCTCGGTGCGAAATGGCTCGCGCGCTGCTTCGAAGCGGGCCGCTCCGAACGGAGAATCTTCAGTCTATTCCGCACGGGCGACGGCGTACCGACGTCGCTCAGGGGGCTCCATGCGTGGATGGCGCACTTCAACGAGCGACTCGCGGTTCGATGTATCGCTGCCGACCCCTACGCGGTCCTGCGTTACGGGGATGCGGAAACCATCGGCCTTGTGCAGGCCCGAGCGCTGCTCGCCGCCTTGACGACGCTCTCGGAGACTGACCCCTATTTCTCGACCGAGGATTGGGGCCGCCATCCAGCGTCCGGTCTGATGCGATCCGAGCTCAGGGAAGCGGTGCTTGGCGTGATCGGCACGCCCGGCCACCATACCCATCTCGCCATACTTCTTCTCAGCGCAATGGCCGGTACGGACCTCGCCGAAGAACTTGGGGAGACGCTTTCGGCAATCTTGTTGGACCCGGGCCACACATATGCCGAGCGATACGGTGCCGCTCACGCTCTACGCGAAGCGGCGATTGCCACCGACTGGGAGGTAGTGATTCCCCAATTGCTTTCGGACGGAACCGACGATTCCGCCCGGCTCGCATGCGACATCCTCAAGTCCCTAGGCGCGCACGCGGTGTCTCTGGAGACCAGCGTCGAAGCGGTTCTTGCGCACCTCGGTCTCACCGAGCGCCACCGTGCGGCACCGGACACGGCAGTCGCGCGCTACGTCAACACGACACTGTTCCTCGATCTGGATGCGGCAGGACTCGCACGGTTGCTCGACATGATTGCGGAGCGGGCAACGCCCTTCATGGACAGGGCCGACTTCTCGGCCAAACGCCAGATCACAGCCCTGGTGAGACGCCTCGCGCTCAGGGTACTGGAAGCCAACCCCGGCACGACGCCGCACCGCGTATGGGCATGGATCGAGTGGCTCGACGGATTGCGGCCCTATAACGACGTCGAACGGGAGCAACTTGCCGATTTGTTTGCACGGGAACGGGCTCTTCGCGCGGCGCTTCTCGAGCATGTGCTGCTGACCCCATGTGCGAGGAGCACCTGGATGGCGGCGCATCGGCTGTATCAGACCCGTCTTGGCCTCTATCCCGCCGATGAGGATCTCGTAGCCGTGCTGAGAGCCGTGCGCTCTCGTTCGGGCGACGGGCCCATCGACGCCGACACGTGGCGCGATCTCCTGCGGCTTGGCCGATCCGCCGAAGGCGTGGCGGACATCGTGCGCGTTGCGGCCATCGAGAACGCAAACGACGATCCGGAATTGCTCGAAATCCTCGACCAAATGTCCCGGACTATCGAGCCCGAGTGGAACCTTGAGCACGAAAGACTCGATGCCGAGAACGAGGCCAGACGACAGGAGATGTTTCGGACTCACCGCGACCACCACATTGAACGCCACCACGAGATTGCGGCCGGTAACTTCCACGACCTTGCAGGCGTGGCCGGCGTCTACCTCGGCCACTATGTCGACTTTGATGACTCGGCGTCGCCGGTGGCCCGACTGCACGAGCTTCTCGGCGACCCCCTGACTGAGCAGGCGCTCGCCGGATTCGTCAACGTCCTCGATCGCGACGAATTGCCCACCGCAGCACAGATTGCCGAGATTCGAGCGGAGAACAGGTTCTATGTGGCCGAGGCACCCATGATCTGCGGCATCACTGAGATACTTCGACAAGGCCGCCCGATCAGTGCGCTCGATCACGGGACGCTCGCAGCCGTCTACATGGCCTGGCAACGGACCCCGGAATCCGGAACCGGCGGTGAGACCGACATCGGAGCGGCTCTCGAAGACGTGCTGTTCAGTGACGCACGGAACATAGAAATCCACTTCCGTACGAGCATCGAACCTCAGCTCGCCTGCCGAGTCGAGCATGTTTACGACCTTGATCGTCTGACCGCTGAAGCCCGCTGGGCGCCTCTGGCAGGTCGACTCTGCGTCGAATGGCTCCGAAGGTTTCCTGAACTCCCCCACTCCGTTGCAACGGAGCTCATCTCGTGTGCGGTCAGGAACGCACCGCGTGGGATGCACGACGAACTCCTCGCCGACTGGCGGATGGATGAGGCTCGCGACCGTGACACGATGCTGTTGTGGCTGTCGGCAGCATTCGTCGTGGAATTCGATCGGCGCCGTGGCGATCTCGAAGAGGCGGCCGCGGCCCACGGCGAATTCCTATGGCAGATCCGCGGCCGTCTCGAAGAAGAACGCCAGTTGGTCATGTCCCATCTCACGATTCCCCAGCTCGCGTTCATCGTGGAAGCATTCGCGCCACGCTGGCCGTGCGTCGGGCGGCGCCCGGGCGCAACGTGGGGCAACCACCACCCGTGGGACGCAACCGTATTCATCGACCGCACCATCCGCGAGATCGCCAGCCGTCCCATACCCGAGGCCACCGAGGCGTTGCAGCGCCTGATCAATGGTTCCGCCACAACGTACGTCCATGTCGCGCGTCACGCCCTCGGACAGCAACGCAAGGCCCGGCGCGACTTCGAGTACGACGCTCCGAACATTGCCGACCTTCGGGCGGTCATGTCGGACGACTTGCCCGAGACCGTCGACGACATGCGCGCCTATCTCGCAGACCGAATCGAAGTGGTCCAGGAGCGGATTCACGGAGACACTACCGATATGTGGGCGGTGTACTGGGTGGGCAATCGGCCCAGACCCGAGAACTTCTGTCGCGACCGCCTGGTTGAGCAGATCTCGAACCAGCTGCCGGACTCGATCCGGCTCGAGCCGGAGGCGCACATGCCCAGGCAGAGACGGGCGGACCTCGCTGCGTCCCGAAATGCGATTCGGCTACCGGTCGAGATCAAGGGCCAGTGGCATCGCGACGTTTGGGATGCCGCCTCTGATCAGCTCGACGCGCGCTACGCCCGTGAGTGGCGAGCGGGGGGTTGCGGCGTGTACATCGTCCTCTGGTTTGGTGATGTACGGCGAAAACAACTCCGCCGCCATCCCGACGGTCTGACCCGGCCTGAGACGCCTCGGGAGCTCCACGAGATGCTGTCCGACCGGATTCCGGAGGCGCGACGCTCGCAGATCGACGTGGTCGTGATGGATGTCACGCGCCCGCCGGACGCCGCTTGAAGACGCTCCGTCCTGGGATCGGAACTCCGTTTCCAAGCTTCCGCAATGGCACGCTCCCACCGGCTTCGCGACTTGCGCAGGTGGCTGGTGGTGGGAACAGGACAGCGCTGTGCACGCCGTCTCGTACACGGACACGGAGTCCACCGCGACATGCACGGGATGCTGCGCGGAACAGGCGACCCGTCGGGTATCGCTCTTCGAACCCTACGTGTGCAGGGAATTCAGCGGCTCCATTCTGCGGATGCGCGGAACCCGGTCTGCTCTGCGGCGTGAAGTTGATCGAGGAACTTCCAGATGTCCCAGGTGTCTTGGCCACGGCCGTATCGCTGCCGGTCACCCTCGGCCCGATCGCGCGTCCAACTCACGAGCCTCACTGCAACGACTCCGGTGTCATGTTGCGGCGGAATCGAACGCAACCGAGGCGCGAGTCATTCTCCTGCGATGGCAGAGATTTGATTCCGGGTGCTTCCCAATTGCTTCCCAGCGCCAAAGTGTACGATAGGTGGAATCAACATAGAGATGAAAATATTGTTTATTTTCAACCGGTTGTTTGGTGGGCCGTGTTGGAATCGAACCAACGACCACCTGATTAAAAGTCCATGACTGCATCATTTCTCCTCGATTCGTCTCACCATCGTGGAGATTAATTTCCTGTGTAACCTCAATATGTTATGGATTCTCCTGCGTTTGTTGACGTTACCGAGGATGTGCCGATATTCTGTCGCTGCGCTGACCATTTGCTGACCAAAGTTTTCGCAAGGGGGAGACAGGACATGTTGACCGAGCGAATCGTCCGTGACGCGAAGCCGCAGCCGAAACCGTATTTCATCTGGGATCGGCAGGTAAAGGGGCTTGGCTGCAAAGTGGCCGTGTCGGGCACGAAAACCTACATCCTGAACTACTACGCCGCGGGCCGGGAACGAAGGGCAACGTTGGCGCGGTGCGCGGAAATCTCACTACACCAAGCGCGCGAGCGCGCAGGCCGGGAGTTGGCGGGGATTCGGGCCGGCGAATCGGATCCTCTTGACCGCCGGCGGGAGGCGAAGCAGGCGCCGACCGTCAACGATTTGCTGATGAGGTTCTTCGGCGAGTACGCGCCGGCACGGATGGAGGCGGGCCGCCTTACCGAGCGCACCATCGCCGACTACAGGCATCAGGCGCGGCGCTACGTCGAGCCGTTGCTCGGGACTCTCCAAGTGGCAAAGGTGACGCGCCACGATGTCGAGCGATTCGCGGCCACGATGGTGAAGACGCCGACGCAACGGAACCGCACACTAGCCTTCCTGTCGCGGCTCTTCACCCTCGCGGAGCATTGGGAATGGCGATCGCAGCACACCAATCCGGTGCGCGGAATCGAGCGGGCGAAGGAGCAGGCGCGCGACCGCGTCCTGGCGCCTTCGGAGCTCGCGGCGCTCGCCCGAGCGCTCGACTTCCTGGAAGGCACGTATCCGTATCCCGTGGCGGCGATTCGCGTCGCCGCGATGACCGGGCTCCGGATCTCGGAATGCCTGTCGCTGGCGTGGGAGCACGTCTCGTTCGAGACCGGGCGAGCGACCCTGCCGAAGACGAAGACAGGGCGGCGCGTCGTTCCCCTCGCCGCGCCCGTGCTCGATCTCCTGACTCGACTCCCGCGAATCAACGGCAATCCGTGGGTGTTCGCCGGCACGAAAGGCGCAGCAACATCCTACAAGACAGCGCGGCGTGTCTTCATTGAAGCGTGCGAGCGCGCCGGACTCGCCGACGTTCGTCTCCATGACCTTCGGCGCTCCGTCGCGACGAACCTCGCGGGTTCGGGAGTCAATGCGTACACGTTGCGAGACGTGCTCGGGCACTCCACCCTCACCATGTCGAACAGGTATGTCCGCATGGCCGGCGACGCGCTGACGGAGGCGACCGAGCGGGCCGCTGCGATGACTGCCGCCGCGATGAGTGGCCATAACCCATCTTTACTTGCGCCAGGCGAAGCTTGGTGATGGAGGTGCAGCGAGACTAGCTGCTGTGCTTGCAGGTGCAAGTCCTGCCGACGCAATTCTCAGTTTGGCGTCGTAGTGATATCCGGCAGGCACTCGGGGTGACCCGGTGACCTGAAAGCCCGGAAGTAAAAGCCTCGGGAGGCCGAGGGGACGCTGAGCCCTTCAGGTCTGGTCAGCCCGGTGAGGCGAGCGAACAGGAGGGCCGTAGCGAAAGCGAACGAACCAGTCGTCGAAATCAAGCTCCGCAGGAAGCTGATTCGAGCGGGTATTTGGAGTCGCCAAGGACTTTCCTCCATTATCTGATGGCCAGTGCCGATACGGAAGAACTGGGGTGCACGTATCGGGGCTCCCGGCGGAAGCTGAAGGCGGCAATCCTGGAAAGTACAGCAGTGAAAGTCCGGAAGGTGTGGGGAGCAGGCAGGAAGACCCTTGAATGCCAAAGACCGTGTCTATAACCGGCGAGGCCGGGAAGTGAGGCGGAGTTCCCCAGACTGGCGGATGAGGTCGCCAAGCGATGAGGGGCGGGACAACACAACCCGCTCTGAGCGAGGACCTCTGGGCTCAGGTGGCGGCGTTGAAGCCGGGGACCGCACGTTGGGGCGGATATTCCGTACGGTGAGAGACGCTGCCGAAGGCTGGAGCAAACGCGGGTCTTGACGGAGGCATGGCGGGGTCGGTCTTAACTCCGGGGGGGCACGCGGAAGGCTTCTGACCGAACTGATGGGTGCCTGATGCTTGAAGCCGTACCGTGGGAAAACCCGACGTACGGAATTTCAGGGGGGGCGGCTGGAAACGTGGTCTATGGCGGAACTGTGAACCCACCTCGCAACCGAAAGGGCGAGGCTGGAAACCCTCCGCCTACGGGTGTGCGCGCCAGTGCCCTACCCGACGACGCCATGTAGACGGAAAGACATGACGGCAAACCATCGATGCGACCCAGCAGGTGAGAGTCCTGACCGGTCAAGGCTGGCCACCAGCCGGAATCATGTTGCGTGGTCCGGGCGACCCCGGCTGCGAAGCGTACACAGAGAGCGTGCAGGCCGCGTGATCGAGCCTCGAAAGGGGCAAACGCGGAGTCGACGTTGATTAAAGTGCGGAAGACTACATCGCCGGTCCTGTAGAGGCTTGGGACCGGGGGTCCGCCGGGGTCGAAGAGCGGGGCATGTACGCAAGGGTCGTCCAGGAACCTGGGATATCTCGTCTTCTCCACCGTGGTGAGGCGGCGCGGGCGCCGCGATAGAAGAGGTCCAGGCCCTCGGGGAATCGTCCGACTCCGGGGGAGCGAAGAGGGCGGAGCGGTGGTAGCGCTGAGCGAAGGAAACGAAGTGACGCGCGACGGGGGGCGAGAAGTCGGAGTCGGCTGATACTGTGTGCTGGGCCTGAGGTATCCCCACAAATTTCGGCATGAAATAGCGGAAATACAGTCGGTTATGGGATCGACGTGCATGCTGTCATCTGATCTAATGGTGGTTGCGAGGTAAGCGCCTCGCGAAGTACGTCCTTTCACCGATAAGCCGGCCGTGCCACGGTCGATGGTCCATCGACCGTTGGAGGGGCAGGCCATGGCCGGGACGTATCCCGATTCACAAGTTCTGCGCGCGAGGAGCGCGCGCCAGCAGTTCTGGCTCGAGCATCTTCGCGCCTGGCAGGCGCAGGGCACGTCGCTGCGAGCCTACGCTGCGGCGAACGGGCTGTCGTCGAGTTCGCTGTGCCGTCGAGCTCAATCATCTTCATGTCGATGGCACGTTGATCGAACACGTTCATGCCGGCAAGGGCGGGTCCGATGACGTGTCTCGCAGTCTCGACCGCCTTGTGAACGCTCAGGCCGTCGTAGTTCGCCGGGTCGCCGTCCCTGAGGATGAATGCTTCGTGCATCCCGACCGAGGAACCCGTGGGCGCACAGCCTCGACCCGAGCCTCCACTGGCGGTCTCGATGACGACTTCGACCATGGGTCGGCACTTGCAGTCGATCAATTGCTGCGCGCCGACCGCGACGATTTCGTCTTCCATCTCAGGCTTGCCCGACGGGGGGCACATACATGATGTTGAGGTCACACAGGTTCGTGCCGGTGTTTCCCGTGAATACCGTGTCGCCGATTGCATCGAGCGCTTCGAAACACGAGTGCTCGCGAAGCGCCTGATGCAGATTGATGCCTCGCTCGGCCGCGGCCGCGAGGCTCGTCGAGTCCGTCAGGCCTCCGGCGACCGGGGTTGTGCCGTCGGTGCCCTCGGAATCGATGGACAACAGGCACGCACCCTGTGTCCTGGAGGCGGGCATGGCGAAGCTGGCGGTCATCTCCTGACTCGGTCCGCCATGTCCCTTGACCTCGCCGCCATCCGCGATGCGCGTCGTGACTTCTCCGGAGCTCAGCAGAACGCACGGCGGTTCAACCGGGTTCCCGTAGGTCTGGATCTCTCTGGCCATCGAGGCGAAGAAGGTCCCGGCATCCCTGGCTTCTCCCTCGAGGAACGAGGAAACGATCATGGCCGGAATCCCCGTGCCTGCGCACGCTTGCCTTGCGTAGATGCACGAATCGGGGAGCGTATTCAGCAGGTAGTAGGTGTTGTGGGGAAACGCCTTTGGCGTCTCGGCTTCGGGACCCGCGTTCATGAGATGGTCGACGACCCGCCCGGGAAGCCGGTGTGCGATGTTGCGATTGACGATTGTACTGCGGGCGTCGTGCAGCGTCGTCATGTCAGGTCCAATCGGAGTGCTCCTGTACAATTCGTAGGGCTCGGCTATATCGCCGGTTGCCGGCGACCCCACCGCATCGCTGATTCCGATGCCGATCAGCTCGGCGCCGACGTCCTGGATCCTCTTTGCCAGCATTCCGCCGTTCAGGGCGGAAATGTGCCGGCGCACCGCGTTGATCTCATATATGCCGGCACCGCTCTTGAGGAGTACGTCCGTCGCGTCGATCTCGTCCTGAAGCGTGATGCCGCCCAGGGGACAGGACATCAGGGCGGAGCTGCCTCCACTGATGACCACGATGAACAGATCGTCCGGACCGGCCCGGCCCGGCCCGGCCGACAAGCTCGACGATCTTCTTCGACGCCCTGTATCCCTCCTCGTTGGGAAGCGGATGCCCGCCGACGAATACATCGGTGTTGCGAAACATGTCCTTGTCCTCGGACATCTTCACGATTGCGATTCCCTCGCTCAGGTGGCCTCCGAGAATTTCATCGATCGCCATTGCCATGTGGTTGCACGCCTTGCCCGCGCCGAGAAGATAGACATTGCGCTTCTTCGACAGATCCCATGATCGGGTGCCGATGTGCAGGACGCTGCCATCCATGCCTGCGATGCTCTTGATGCGCTCGTAGCTGTCCAGGCGCACGAGTGTCCTGTCGGCGACTTCCAGCACGATTCGTCGGCAATCGTGGTCGCCATGAGACAGGAGTCGCTCGACATTTCTGATTTTCTTCATTGATCCGACGAAAACGGGTTCCATTCCGGGAAATCGAACGTCGCTGCGCACTCCCGGTCCCGCGAACACTGCCGGTCTCGCGCACCGGCGGTGCCGCCCCGGTTGTCGGGTCGCCATGGCGTCACGAGGAAGACTATGGCGTGCCCCACGCCCTCGGTATATACAGTTCGAAGTGATTCTACATACAGAAGGCTCCGAGGCGATCCACACCGTGCTGGATGGTGTAGCGTGGAAAGAAGGACGCGAGCCCGACCAGGACCTCCGATGCTCGTGACGACGCATCCGTCCGGCGCCGACCCGCGCGGGGCCCTCGTGCCGCATCCGACCGGCACCGTGGACGACCCATGCGCCCGGACGGGCCCCTCGACCTGGCGCGGTCTCGCTCGCACCGGGGCGTGCCGGAGCGTCCCGGCCGTCGCATTGCCTTGGCCGCCATGGACGTCCCGCGATGTATGAGAACATGATCGCGATCGACCGCGAGTCGCCGGAGGGCCTCCAGAAGCAGATCCGGCGCCAGATCGCGATCGGCATACTTAACCGCCAGTACCCCCTGCATCATCGGCTTCCGTCGATTCGCCAACTGGCGACGGAACTCGACGTGAGTGTCACCACCGTGGCGCTCGCCTACGACGCGCTGAAGCAGGACGGATTCGTCGAGGGCCGGAAACGCTCCGGGTTCTTCGTGAACCCGGATGTCCTGACCGATCCCGGCCACGCGCTCAAGCCGCACGTCCCCGCCGACATCGCCGCCGGACCGGCGCGGATCGATTACCGGGCGTTGTTCAGCGAGCGCACCTTCAACCTCCCGCGCGTGGTCAAGCCGGCGGACTGTCTCGTTCGCTATCGATATCCGTTTGTCTGCGGCCTGACCGATCCCACGCTATTTCCGATCGCGAGCTGGCGCGAGTGCGTGCGCGATTCGGTCAACGTCGTGGAGGTCGGAAACTGGGCCACCGACTACTCCGACATCGACGATCCGGTGCTGGTCGAGCAGCTCATTCAGCGCGTGCTCGCAAAGCGCGGCATCGTCGCCCACCCCGAAGAAGTCCTGGTCACCGTCGGTGGCCAGCAGGCCCTGTACCTGGCCATCCGGCTGCTGCTTTCGGGCGGCGACATCCTCGGTGTCGAGGACCCGGGCTACCCGGACGTGATCAACATGGCCCGGATCGAGGGCATCGAGGTGCTGCGACTTCCCGTCGACCGCAACGGGCTGGTCCTCTCATCCGATACGAGCCGCTGCAAGTGCCTGTTCGTGACGCCGAGCCACCAGTTTCCCACCACCGTCACGATGCCGCTCGAACGCAAGCTCGCGCTGCTGGAGCTGACGAAGAACAACGGCCAGTTCGTCATTGAGGACGACTACGAATCCGACATCAGCTTCAACAAGACGCCGCCGCCCGCGCTCAAGAGCCTCGATGGCTGGGGCAACGTCATCTACTTCGGAAGCCTCTCGAAATCGCTCCTGCCGGGACTGCGCATCGGCTACCTCGTTGCCGACCGGGAGTTCATCGTTCAGGCGAGGGCCCTTCGCCATCACATGCTGCGCCACCCGCCGGTCAACAACCAGAGGAGCGTCGCGCTGTTTCTTCAACGCGGATACTTCGACCGCTTCGTTGCCAAGCTCACGAACATCTACAAGCAGCGGTGCGAGGTGATGCACCGATGCCTCGAACATCACTTTCCGGGTGCTTCGGTCAAGCCGGAGTACGGGGGAGCCATCATCTGGCTGAGGCTCCCGAACGAAGCCGATGCCGGCATTCTGCGTGAGCGGGTCGAGCCCGAAAGCGTCTACTTCGAGACCGGAGGGTTCACCTTCGCCGACGAAAGCAGTCATCGCAATCACGTCCGCCTGGGATACTCCGTGATCGAGAGGTCACGCATCCCGGAGGGGGTCGAGCGGATCGCGAATGCGCTTCGCGATGCCGTTGCCGAATCCTCCTCCGGCTGATTCCAATGCTGGCCCGCGAGGGTTGCTTTGCCCGACATCCGCGGGGAGGGTCCATGCACTTCGAGCAAGTGATCGCCAGGGTGGCGACATCGTTCGAGGCGACCCTGGCGCCGGCGGGGGTCGTCGATGCCGTGGAAGAACTCGGGCAGCCGAGGCCTTGGCCCCGCGGGGCGGGGTCCCCCGCCGCCGGCGCGTCCGCGCCCCCCTCTCGCCGCCTCGCCCGCATCCCGCCCCGCGCCGCCCGCGCCCTCGGCGCCCTATCGCGTCTCAGCCCGAATCCAGTCCAGGAACGCCCGCGCCTCAGGCTTCTCGCCCGATCCGGGAGCAATCGCGAGGAAGTAGCGCGCCGGAGCCGCGACCGGCGGCTCGAACAGCCTGACCAACTGTTCGCGCTCCAGGTACGGCGCGATGAGCAGAGAGTGACCGAGCGCAACACCCATGCCCTTCAGGGCCGCCTGAATCATCATCGAATAGAGACGGTAGCCCGACGCCCGGGTCATATCCGGCGCGCCGGCTTCCTTGCTGGCAAACCAGTGCGCCCAATAGTCGTCCCAGGCGAGATCGTAGAGCAACGGCCATTCATGCAAATCGGCCGGTCGCTCGGGCCGCCCCCTCGTTGCCAGGAAGGCCGGGCTGCACACCGGGACGAGCGCTTCCTCGAACAACACCTCGCTCTGCACAGAGCGCGAGACCCCGGCCACGAAGGCGATCCAGACGTCGAACTCGCGCCGTGCCGGATTGACCTCGTGGTGATCGCTGAGCGAGGTCTCGAACTCGATGACAATCTCGGGATGCGCGGTCCGGAACGCGTCAAGGCGCGGCATCAACCACATCTCAGCGAAGGCCTCGACCGCGACGAGCCTGAGCGCCCCCGCCGCCGCACCGACGCGGAATCGCTCCGCGGTCTTGTCGAGAGTGGAGAGGGCATGCTGAACCTCGACGAGGAACGCCTGTCCGCGCTCTCTCAAGGCGAGACCGTGCGACTGGCGCACGAACAGCTCCGTCCCGAGGTATCGCTCGAGCGACCTGACACGATGCGCGACGGCACCCCGCGTCACACCTAGCTCGCGCGCCGCCTTCGCGAAACTCTGGTGCCGCCCAGCCGCGTCGAAGAAACGGATTGCTTCGAGCGGCAGTCGGTCTACCGCCTTGCCCATGCTTCTCGCCCCGGCTGCCGCTGCATCGTAGTTCCCGACGCCGCTCCACCGCGGTCCGCCCGGTGCCGACCCGCTCCCGATTCAATCGGAATTCCAAGGCCGGCACTAGAGAGGGAATATGATTGCCGATCTGAGCAATTTCTTTGGCCCTTCTCCGGTGTCGCGCCTGCCCAGCCTCCTCACGGCTGCCATATGGCGTCTCCGTGCTCTACGACCCCCGGCGTCGCGACCCCATATGTCGGCTGGTGTTGGCCGGAGAAAGCGAAACGTCGCGCCTCAGGCAACGGGAACTGAACAAGCCTCCCTCGGCGATAGCGCTTGATGACTTCGACACCGCCTTGCTCGGCGACTTCCTGAGCCATCTCGAGGCCGACCGCGGCAATGACGCGCGCACCCGCAACACCCGCCTGGCCGCCATCCGGTCGTTCTTCCGCTTCGTTGCGTTCCGGGTCGCTGGCCCGGGCTTGCGCGGATGCTATCGCTGTGAGGGCCCGGCTCTTCTCATCGGCGTCGGAAATGGCTTCCGCGGTCGCGAGAGCGGTTCCGAAAGTCGCCGACGCACCCTTCCCGTCGCCGACCTCTTTCTGCACCACCGCCAAGTCTGCGAGCGCGCGGGCCTTGACGGACGCGGACCCACCCCCGTGGCTTCCCGCCAGCAGGGCAATCTCCAGAACGGTATCCACAGTCGCCAGCGCGCCTCGTAGATCGCCGGACTTGATTTGGACGGCGGCCATCATCCGAAGAGTGTCGTGCCAATCGTGGGCGCTCTCGATTTCGGTATAGGTGGCGAACGCGGCTTGGATGGTATCCAGGGCGCCGCGCCGGTCGCCCATCTTGGTCTGCAACTCCGCGATATCCAGTAGAGCCCAAGCCCTGGGAAGTGCGTCAAAGATTCTTCCAGCCACTACGAGCGACTGATCGACGAGGCAGCCGGGGTCGGGACGAGAGAAACACCTGACTCGTTCGGCTGGGCTGCGCACCGGTGGGAGATTGCTTTTCCTCTCGCCGTCCGCCTCTTGTACGCCCGCAAGCGAAACGGTCCCAGCTTGCTGGTCAGCTTTCGGCCTCACCTGCAACCGGTCCGCGTCTGCGCCAATACCCGCCGAACCCTGAGGACAGAACAGGAAAATGAGACAAGATGCGATCAGGCCTCTCACCATCGCCCATCCCGCCACTCGGCGGCTGAACACATCGAGCATGTTCGCCGGAAACACGAATCCCGTCCAAGTGGGAACGCAGGTGATATCGGCCACCCGAAGCCGGTCCGGCGCACGACACCCGCGCTCGCAGCGAGGCGAGCTCTTCGAACGCTGCGGGGCTGGCCGAGGAGGTCATGGCCGAGAGAGTAAAGCGTTTCCGAGCGCCCCGTGATCGAATGTTTTAGTGGGGCGATCGACGCCGTTGATGACGGATCAGTACATCGAGGCGTAGCGCACTTGCCGGTGCGGACCCATCCGCCACAGGTCGTATCCATCGAGCAGGAAGTTCAACGTGCGCCAGGCTAACTGGTGCCAGTGCAGCCGGTGAGAGTCCGGCGGGAAGGAGAAGGTGAGCCACCACTTCCACCCCGAGTCATGGGCCACCGCTCGTGAGGGCGGGGGTTAAGCGTTGATAGGGGCGCGTGCGGGCGGGGCTATTGAGCACCGAAAGAACTGACCATCCGGGATGCCGAGGCTTTGTTGAAGGTCGAAGGCAACATCCGACCCACCGATATGGCGAGGGGGGTCGGAATCCCGCGGTGTCAAAGAACCCAGGCACGTACGTACGCACTGCACCGGGACCTGGGAGGTCTCCATGTCATCCCGCTGTCGTGGCGGGATCGCTGAAACGCCGCTGTCCTTGCCTGCACATCCCATTCCTCCGCTGCTGTACTTAGAGTGATTCCGGTTTGTATGTAGGACCTACCGCGCCTGCGCGGTAGCGTGTCGCCTGCCGGACGTAATCGGAAACAGGCGACACGCCGGGCCGACCCGACGGGTATCGGCTCGACGCGGGAGCGCGGATGCGTAGCCACGAACAGTGTCTTGGGACCGCTCCCTCGCCGCAGCGTGCGAATGCGAAGGGTTGTGCCATGGACACTTCCACCGGTGTCACCACCCGGGCTCTCGACGAGAGCGGACTTGCGCCCGGGCCCCACTCGCCGCCTCGCTCCAATGGCGCGGACAGCGCCGTCACCGATACCCCGCGAAAGGTCGTCACCAACGCCGCCTCGACCGGAATCCGGATCGACCGCAAGCGTCTGAAGTCGCTCGCGCGCCGCAGCGACGTCCCCGGCCTCGCCCATCTCGCCGTGTGGGTCGCCGCCATGGGAGTGACCGGATCCCTGGTCTGGCTCGCGTTGGGGACGCTCTACGTGTGGCCGGCAATGTTCGTCTACGGGGTGGTCATGTCGGTTCCGGCCTATTCGCTCAGCCACGAGACGGCGCACGGAACCGCCTTCCGCACCCGCTGGCTCAATGAGACCGTCTTCTGGATCACGTCGCTCCTCTACGGCGAGGAGCCGCTGCACCGGCGCTACACGCACACCAACCACCACACCCACACCTGGTACGTCGGCCTCGACAGCCAGATGCCGTTCGACACGCCGCTCGACTTCAAGGGCTGGCTCTACGACGTGAGCGGCCTGTCGGTCCACCGGTTCCAGATCCGGGTCCTGTGGCAGCTCGCGACCAGACGCTACACGCCGCTGATGCGCGAGGTCTCGCCGCAAGCGGAGCTGCCGAAGATGACCCGCAACGCACGCATCTTCTGCCTCGTCTACCTCGGCATGGCCGCGTCGATCGCGGCCGGCTACGCGTGGCTCCTCTGGTTCTACGTTCTGCCCCGGCTCATCGGCGGCCCGATCATGCTGATGTTCAACATCATCCAGCATGCGGAGATGCAGGAGAACTCGCCCTCGATCATCGAGAGCACGCGAACCTTCCGGACGAACCGGGTGGGGCGGTTCCTGTATCTCAACATGAACCACCACATCGAGCACCATCTGTATCCGCAGGTGCCGTTCTACTCCCTCCCCCGGCTTCACAAGGCCGTCGCCGAGCAGACCCCGAAGCCGGATCCGGGCTTCTGGCGCACGAACATCGATCTGCTCTCGGTCGTCGTCCGGCGCTCGCTCGGGCGCCGCACCAGGGCCGCGTGGATCCGCCAGGCGCCGCACATGGTCACCGACGGCGGCGCCTACTCGAAGATCGCCAAGGCGACGATGCAGTGAATCACAGACGCATCTATACCTACGGCGGGAAGCCGGCCCGGCGCAATCTGACCGTCGCCGACCTCATCGCCCGCAAGGGCAAGACGCGGCTCTGCCAGACCTGTCCGGCGACCGAGGAGGAGGCGGCGGCCTGCGAAGCGGTCGGCATCGACGTGCTGAACACCTCGGACGCGGACCTTCCCGCGGTGCGTGCCGGCGCGCCGGAGACGTTCACGATCGCGGATCTTCCGATGACCGCCCACCGCACGCCGGACGACATTCTGCGCGCCGCCGTCACCGCGGCCGAGGCAGGTGCCGACGCGGTCTACACGCCGCGAAGCCTCGACATGGTCGAAATGCTCGCGCGCGAGGGGCTGGCCGTGCAGGGCCATCTCGGACTGGTGCCGAGGCTCTCGACGCAGCGCGGCGGCCTGCGCATCGTCGGCAAGACGGCGGCCGAAGCGCTGGAGCTTGCGGAAGACTTTCGCCGGCTCGAGGAAGCAGGCGCGTATGCGGCCGAGGTCGAGTGCGTCGCGTCCGAGGCGCTCTGCGCGATCGGTCCCCGATCGCCGCTGGTCACGCATTCGATTGGCGCGGGCTCCGCAGGCGACGTCATCTTCATGTTCCTGGTGGACATCTGCGGGGAATCGGAGCGGCCTCCCGGACACGCCCGGGCATTCGCCGACCTGCCGTCGGTCCGCCGCCGGCTCGCCGACGAGCGCCGGCGCGGCCTGCGTGACTTTCGATCCGCGGTGATGAATGGCCACTACCCCGACGCCGAGACCTCGGTGTCGATGCTGCCCGACGAGCACGAGAGGCTTCTCGAGGCGCTCGACGCGCGCTCGAGCTTTCATTCCTGAGAGAACGACCATGGACGACTGGATCCACGCCTGCGCCTGCGACGACATCGACGACGAGGACCTCGTGCGCTGGGACCACGAGGGCCGCAGCTACGCGATCTACAAGGCGGCGGACGGCTTCTACTGCACCGACGGATTTTGCACGCACGAAGAAGAGCATCTCGATGCGGGGCTTCTGACCGGCCACGTCATCGAGTGTCCCCTTCACCAGGGCCGGTTCGACATCCGAACGGGCGAGGTCGTCTCGCCTCCCCCCTACGTCGACCTCAACACCTATCCGGTGAAGACGGAGAACGGGCAGGTCTACGTGAAGGTCTAGGCCCCGACTTCTTACCGGGTCGCGAAGCGAGGGCGCGGAGATGGCTGCAGTTGCAAGGCGAACGCGAGTCAGGGCGCGCAGGCGTACCAGTAGGTACGTCGAGCACCCTGGCCGCGTTCAACGCAGCAAATGCGGCCATCTCCGCGTCCGCAGCCGTGAGGCGGTGAGAAATCGGGGCCAAGCCCCTCGGGCCAGCCGCTCTTGGGGATTGTGCCGACAACCCATGTAACAACTGAGGAGAAAGAGCCATGCAGAACCCACTTCGGAAATCGTTCCTGCAGGGTCTGGCCGCGGCGGCACTCGCAGTCGGTGTCGCGGCCATGCCGGCGAAGGCCGAAGAGAAGTTCATCTTCGCCCACGCCATGAACGTCGATCACGTGTTCCACGCCATCTCGGAACGCTTCATGGGCGAGCTCGGTGACGACAGCGGCGTCTCGATCGCCTATCACCCGGGCGGCGATCTGGGCGACTGGGTGTCGCTGTTCGAGCAGTCCATGCAGGGCGTCGTCCCGATGACCCTGACCTGGGCGTCGTCGGACTTCGACAAGCGCCTCGACCTCATCTATCTCGGCTACATCGTCTCGAACTGGGAGGAGGCGAAGAACCTCTACGGCCCGGGCGCCGGCATGCTCGACGTCTACAACGACATGCTGGGTGACCTCGGCCTTCACGCCGTGGGCATCATCCCGACCGATTTCGGCTCGGTGGTGATCCGCAAGGGCGTCGGCAAGCTTCCGATGAGCTTCCCGGACGAGCCGGCGGGCATGAAGATTCGCGTGCCGGGGCTTTCGATCGCGGTCGACCGCTTCAACAACCTGGGCTTCGCGGCGGTGCCCATTCCGCTTGCCGAGGTGCACACCGCGCTCCAGCTCGGAACCGTGGACGCGCGTTCGTTCTCGACCGCGGTCGAGACCTACACGCTGCGCGACGTGCTGGAGGCCAACATCCTGACCAACGACTACTTCGAGGTCGCGTTCTGGCTCGTGAACAAGCAGTGGTGGGACGGTCTGCCCGACGACGTGCGCGCAGCGCTGCAGGCCGCGGCCGACTCGACCATCGCGTGGTCCTGGGCCGAAGCCGAGCGCAAGAGCGACGAGTTCCTGCAGAAGGCACGCGATGCCGGCATCAACGTCGTCGAGCTGAGCGACGAGCAGATGAGCGCCGCCAAGCAGATCGTGTACGACAACGAGTGGCCGGCGATGGAAGCCGTCGTCGGGAAGGAAGTCATGGACAAGATTCGAATGGTCGTGGGCATCCAGTAGTGCGGTCCGAGGACTGTCGCGGCCTTGCGTCCGGGCGCTTCGGCGCCCGGACCATCCACTGAGCGGGAGCAGGCAATGGAGCGACAGTCCAAACAGCGCCCCCGCCCGCCCGTGGGCGCGGATTCGTTCATCTACGATGCGGAGCTTGCCGCGCCGGAGCCGCCTCCGCACCTGACCGCCATCCCGGAGGGCGAGCTGGGGCCCGGTATGCGGCGGCTGGTCGCGGTCGAATCGATCTTCGAACGCCTCCTCTACCTCTTCATCATCGTGTTCGGGCTCTGCCTGGCCGTCCTGATGTTCACCCAGGTGGTGCTGCGATACGTCTTCGCCTCCCCGTTCGTGGGCATCGAGGAGCTCTCGCTGTTGTTCGGCGCCTGGTTCTACTTCCTCGGCATCGCCTACGTCACGCGCAACGGCGAGCACATCCACGGCGGCATCCTGACGATGGTGGTGAAGAAGCGGAACACGGTGCGCACCGTGCGCCTGGTCATGACCGTGCTGAGCATCGCGGCATGCACCGTCTTCGGGTACTACGCCATCAAATACGCCCTGTTCGAGATCGGCACCGGACGGCTGAGCTCGTACATGCGCTGGCCCAAGGGCTGGTGGTCGGCCTCGCTCATCTTCGGGTTCGTCGGCACCGTGGCCTACATGGTGCTCCAGGCGCTCAACCAGTTCCTGGATCTGAGGACCCATCTCCGAACGGCGGACGAGCAATAGCCATGCTCGTCTTCATCAGCTCCCTCGCGCTCGTAGTCGTCCTGCTGCTCGCGGAGATGCCCATCGCGTTCGCCTTCGGCATCGGCGCGCTGGTGTTCGGCACCGTCTCCGGCTCGGACGTGTCGTTCCTCATCCCCTTCGGCTACCAGACGACCTCGAGCTTCGCCCTGCTCGCGCTGCCGCTGTTCGTGATGGCCGGGACCCTGATGGCCGAAGGCGGAATCTCGGACCGCCTGCTCAACTTCGTGAACGCGTTCGTCGGGCGGCTCAAGGGCGGACTCGGCGCGGTGACGGTCGTGACCTGCGCCCTGTTCGGAGCGATCTCGGGCTCGTCTTCCGCCGCCATCGCCGCCATCGGCCAGATCATGATTCCCAGAATGGTCCGGGAAGGCTATCCGGCCGGTCACGCGACCGCGCTGGTGGCGTGCTCCTCGGTGCTTGCGCTGATGATCCCGCCGTCCATTCCGATGATCGTGTTCGCGGTGACCGGCGGGCTGTCGGTGGGCGCGGCGTTCCTCTCCACCGTGATTCCGGGCGCAATCCTGACCGTCGTCTACGTCTGCCTGAACTTCCTGTTCCTGAGAAACGTGGAGACCATCGCCGTCGATGAGAAGCTCCCGCTCGGAGCCGCGGTGCGGCGCATCGGACAGACAGGCAGGGAGGCGTTCTGGGCGCTCCTGATGCCGATCATCATCCTCGGCACCATCTACTCCGGCATCGCCACTCCGACCGAGGCGGCCGCCATCGCGCTGGTCTACGCGGTGGTGGTCGGGTTCCTGTTCTATCGTGGGCTGACGTTCCGGAACTTCCCGTCGACCATCGCGCGTGCCGCGATCACCACGGGATCCATCGTCGCGGTCCTGTTCTTCCTGTTCGTGATGAGCCGCGCCATGATTCTCCAGCAGGTGCCGAAGGAGGTGGCGGACGCCCTGGTCGCGCTGACCGAGAACCGGGTGCTCGTGCTGCTGATCATCAACGTCATCCTGCTGCTGATCGGAATGATCGTGGACGACGTGTCCGGCAGCGTGCTCGCCGCGATCGTCCTGCTGCCGGTGGCCACCGAAGTCGGCGTGCACCCCATCCACTTCGCCGCGATCGTCGGCACCAATCTCGGTCTGGGAAACGTCTCTCCTCCGTGCGCGCCCATGCTCTACATGGCGGCGGGAGTCAGCAAGCTCACGCTCGACAAGTACGTCGTGCCGACGATGAAGCTCCTCGCGCTGGGGCACCTGCCGATGGTGCTGATCGTCACCCTTATTCCCGATCTTTCGCTGTACCTGCCGAGACTGGTGCTCGGAATCGAATAGACAGCGACTGGAACTTCGAACTTTCCGCCAGCCAGCGCTGAGTCTCTTGGCTCTTCCGGGGTCTGCGCACAGAACCTAGAGAGAGAATCCCCCCTGCAGTATGCGCGCAAGTGGCCCAACGCCGGAGACGCACTAGCGGCTTTCTCTGCCGAAGCGGTGGCGGCGTACAAGAAGAAGATCGCCCAATCGGCGCCCGCTCCGGCAGAGAAACAACCCGAGCCGCAGCCCGAGGCCACGCGGGTGTCCTGCGATAAATGGAACACGAGCGCATTCTTTCGCGACGCCGACGCCTCCGGATGCCTGAAGACGAACGACCCCAATGCACGGGACGGGAAGGGCAGGACGCCGCAGACGACGCCGTGCCGCGGCGCGCATCCCTCATGTGCAGGCGATTGCCGCCGAGAGACGGGAAGCACGACTGCGAGCACCCACATCATCGCGCGCATGAGCGAGGAAGAGGCGGCGCGTGGTGTCCGCCCCCCGGTCAGGGCGCGGCGGTGGAGATCGAACCGGATTCGCTCTCGACGAGATGCGTGACCAGCAGCGTGCCTTCGCTCTCGTTGTGCTTGCGTGACTCCTCCTCGGCGAGGACGGCGTCTCCGGCGATGATCGCCTCGACGATGGGCCGGTGCTGCTCGACGAGCTCGGCGTCGCCCCGAAGGAGCGCGTCGGAGGAGAAGATGTAGCGCTGAATCTGGCGGGCGATCATTTCGTAGTACTCCAGCAGCCGGCGGTGCCCGGACAGGCGCACGATGGTCTTGTGGAGGTTGAAGTCGTGGTGCGCGGCGGCCGTTCGATCGGTGCCTTCGCAGGCGGATCGGAGCGCCTCGAACGCAGCGTCGAGCTCGGTTCGACCGGCTGCGTCGAGATTCGAGGCCGCGAGTCTTGCTGCGATGCCCTCGAGCGCGAGGCGCAGAGTCTGCAGCTCGTACGCGTCGATGGATGTCAGCGGCGCCACTTCCCATCCGCGATAGGGCTTCTGCGCGATGAAGCCCTCGGACGTGAGCTGCTTGAGCGCGGTGCGCACAGTGCCTCTGGACAGACCGAGTTCGCTCGCAATCTCGTGCTCGGTGAAGCGGTGGCCGGGGACGAGCTCACCCTCGGCGATACGCGCGCGCAGGATGTCCGCGGCCTGGGCGTCGAGAGTTCGCTTGTAGATGAGGGGGGTCTGCGACACGCGGATCCTCGGTGCATCGAACCGATTGTTGACGGTTGACCACCCTGCCAACTTCACCCTCGCCTTGCAAGCGCGTCGGTGCGAGGCGTTACGGATGCCGAACCGCCGCCGAATTCGAATCCGGTCGCAAAGCATCGATTGAATAGATAATTGTTGACAATTATCTATTAGTCCCCAACAATCAACTCGTGCATCGATCACCACTTGGCGGTGCGGGAGGGTGGCGTTCAGCAGCGCGAATTCCGCCGGGCCGCGCGGCGGCGACGGCGATCGGGTGCGAGGCGCTCGTTGCCCGACCCCCGCGCTGCGGAGCCACGCCGCGGTCCGCCCGGTGCCGTCGGTGCACGGAAACCCCCGTCTCTTGACGCCTTCACGCAACGCAGGAGAACGACCATGCACCACAACGAGAAAGTGGCGAAGCGCCTCGGGCGCGACACGCTCGCCATCGCCACCCTGGCCCTTTGTGTCGGGGTGGGAGCGCTCGCGGCGGCCGGCGCCGCATCGGCCGACACCTTCAAGGTCAAGGTCGCCCACGTCGACACCGTCGAGCACCCCAAGCATCTCGCCTTCCTCAGGTTCAAGGCGCTCGTGGAGGAGCGAAGCGAAGGCCGGCTCGAGGTGACCGTCTTCCACGGCGGACAGCTCGGCGACGAGCGCGAGAACATCGAGGGCGCGCAACTCGGCACCGTCCATCTCGCCTGCGTCTCCAACGGAGTGATGGTGCCGTTTTCCCAGAAGTTCATGCTGCTCGACATCCCCTTCCTCTTCGCGGACTACGACCAGGCGCGCGCCATCATCGACTCGAAGGGCCACGCCCTTCTGTTCGAAGGCCTGGAGGAGATCGGCCTCGTCGGCCTCGCGATCTGGGAGCAGGGCTATCGAAACATCTCCACGAGCAAGAAGGCGATCCGCTCGCTCGAGGACATCGAAGGGATGAAGATCCGCACCATGGAGGCGCCGCTGCACGTGACGGCGTTCCGTGGCCTCGGCAGCAACCCGACGCCGATGTCCTTCAGCCAGCTCTACACCTCGCTCCAGCAGGGAGTGGTCGATGGCCAGGAAAACCCGCTCTACGTGCTGACCCAGGAGAAGTTCTACGAAGTCCAGGACTACGTCGTCCTGTCCCGGCACATCTACGATCCGATGCCGGTCATCGCCAGCAAGAAGTGGATGGACTCTCTTCCGCCGGACCTTCAGGGCATCGTCACCGAGGCGATGGCGGAGGTGACGCAGTACGAGCGCGAAGTGGCCGAAGCGCTGGTCGAGGAGGCCGCCAGGGAGCTGCCCGGACTCGGCGTGGAGATTGTCACGCTGACGCCCGAAGAACGTTCCCGGTTCCGCGACGCCGCGCAACCCGCCGTGATCGAGCAGGTGCGCGCGAGCCTTGGCGACAAGGCGGTCGATGACTGGCTGAGCGCGGTCGGACAGTGACCGGGCGGCGCGGGCGCGGTGGGCGGCCGCGAGGCGGACAAGGCGCGCATTGATGGCGCGGAAACACCTGCTCCGGCTCCTCGAGGTGACCGTCTCCGGCGGCGTCTACGCGATGACGGGCGTCCTCGTGCTGCAGGTGTTCTGCCGCTACGCGCTCGATGCGTCGCTGTCGTGGTCCGAGGAGCTCTCGCGCTACCTCATGATCTGGCTCGCGATGCTCGGCGCGGTCGCGGTGCTCGATGCGACGGACTTCGTGTCGTTTCGCTGGATCGTCAACCTGCTGGGCCCCACGGCGCGCCGCGTCGTGCGGGTCCTGACGGTCCTTTCGAGCATCGCGTTCCTCGCCATCATGGTCTACGTCGGGACGAAGCTTGCGCTGCACAACATGAAGCAGCTCTCGCCCGCGCTCTACATGCCCATCGGCTGGGTCTACGCGGCGCTCCCCGTCGGAAGCCTTCTGATCGCGGTGAGGCTCGTGGTCACGATGTTCGGCGACGAGACCCGGACGCGGGAGGCGGACTCGAGGATATGAGAGTGGATCTCGCGGCGGGGCACCGCCGCGGGGAGAGGAGAGGCACGTGTCCACCGCGCTCGGCGTCCTGCTGATCTCCTTTGCGCTCCTGCTGTTCGGGGGGGCGCCGGTGTTCGTCGTCCTCGCCCTGCCCTCGGCGCTCTACCTCATTCTGGAGGGGCTGCCGCTCGAGCTCGTGCCGCAGCGGATCTTCACCGGCATCGACATCTTCCTGCTGCTCGCCATTCCGCTGTTCATGCTCGCGGGCGAGGTCATGAACGCGGGGCGTCTGACCGACCGGCTGGTCGAGTTCTCGCAGGCGCTGGTGGGCAAGGTCCGAGGCGGGCTCGCCATGGTGAACGTCCTGACCAGCATGCTGTTCGCCGGAATCACGGGGTCGGCCGCCGCGGATGCATCGGCCATCGGCTCGATGATGATCCCGATGATGTCGAAACAGGGCTATCCGAGAGCATTCAGCGTCTCGGTCACCGCCGCCTCCTCGATCGTCGGGCCGATCATCCCGCCGAGCATCGTGTTCATCATGTACGGCGTGCTCGCGAGCACCTCGATCATCGATCTGTTCCTCGCCGGCGTCGTGCCCGGGATCCTGCTCGGGCTTTCGCAGATAGCGGTGATCCAGCTCGTGGCGAAGAGGCGCGGTTTCGCGGCCGGCCAGCCCACCTCGGTCCGGAAGATCTTCTCGACCGGGCGGCGCGCCGTCCCCGCGATGGTGCTGCCCTTCATCATCCTCGCGGGGATCCTGGGCGGGGTGTTCACCCCGACCGAGGCGGGTGCGGTCGCGGTGCTCTACGGCTTCATCGTGGCGGGGCTGCTTTACCGGCGGCTGAATGCGCCGACGGTGCTCGCGATGGGGCTCAACGTCGGGCGCAGCCTCGGCGAGCTCATGCTCATCATCGGCGCGTCGAATCTGCTCGCGTGGATCCTCGTCGCCGAGCAGGTGCCGGTGCGCATCGCCGAAGGAATGCTGTGGGTGTCCTCCGACCCGACCGTTCTCCTCCTGATGATCAACGTGCTGCTCTTCTTTGTCGGGATGTTTCTCGACACCTTCCCGGCCCTCATCATCCTGACCCCGATCCTGCTGCCGATCGCGCAGACGATCGGCGTCGAGCCGCTGCACCTCGGTGTGATCATGGTGCTGAACCTGATGGTGGGCACGGTGACGCCGCCGGTGGGGGTATGCCTGTTCATCGCCTGTAACATCGGCAATGTCGAGGTCGAAGCCGCGATCAAGGAAATCCTTCCGTTCATTCTTGCATCGATGGGTGTCGTTCTGCTGATCACGTTCGTGCCGGAGCTGTCGACGACACTGCCGACACTGTTCCGCGAATGGACCGCACCGTAGACGGCGACGTGTGCCCTTCATGCGCAGCGGGAGCCGTGGTGGCGTACGAGGGCGCGATCGCCTCGACGATCGAGGACGAGGTCCCGACCCCGGCGGCCGGGCCGAACGGGACCCCGGCCCCGTCCGTACTCCACACCGTGACGTCGAACCGATGAAGAAGATCAGGAACTCCGGGCAACTGCTGACTCACGGCGACCGCCATGGCCGACAAATCGTGCTGGAAATCGCCGACAGGACACTCGAACGACTGGACAGCTACCGGCGCATCATGAGCATTGCGACCATGGACGGCAGCACGCTGCGCATCGGTACGCGATCATGGGATCTGTCGAAGAAGAAGAATGTATATCTCCTCGGTGCGGGCAAGGCCTGCAACCACATGGCCATGGCAGTCGATGAAGTTCTCGGTGACTACCTGACCAGGGGGATCGCCATCGTGAAGGTACCCGAGGACACGGACGTGTTCCGGAACACTGAAGTATTCGTCGGGGGGCATCCGCTTCCCAACGAGGAGGGACACAGGGCTTCGAAGAGAATCGTCGAGCTCGTCGGCCAGGCAGGTCCGGACGATCTGTTCATCGCGGCCATCAGCGGCGGCAGCTCCGCGCTGATGTCGTGTCCGCTGGACGGCATCTCGCTACAGGACGAGATCGACACGACGGACATACTCCTGAAGAGCGGGGCCGGCATTTACGAGATCAACGCGGTGCGCCGGCACATTTCGGCCCTGAATGGCGGAATGCTGGCGAAGAAGATCCAGGACGTCGGCGCCGAGCTGATCGGTATCGGAATCAGCGATGCGGTGGGGTCGCCCGCAACCGGCGACATCGGGGAGCCCTGCAAGTCCTACAAGAGCACCCCGATCGGGCCTGACACGACGACCCTGGACGACGCCCGCAACGCGATCATCAATCACGATGTCGCGCACCGGCTTCCAGAACGTGTCGTCGAATACCTCATGAACGCGGGTCCGGAATCGGAAACTCCCAAGGCGTTTCCGGACAACACGTACTACCTGCTGAATACGCTTCCGGATTCCTGCATCTACGCAAGGGAAGTGTGCGAAGGCATGGGCATTCCGGCCATGATCGTCTCCTCCTTTCTCGAGGGAGAGGCCAAGGACGCGGGGACCTTCTTCGCCTCGATGGCAAGAGAGATACAGACCTACGGGAATCCGATTGAACCGCCCTGCGTTCTGCTGAGCTCCGGGGAGGTCACGTCGCGTATCGCGGATGGCGCCGAAGTCCGGGGGCATGGCGGTCCGAGCCAGGAAATGACCGCCAGCTTCGCCATCACGGCCTCCCGGACGAACGGCGCCTGCCTGTTGTCAATCGACTCCGAAGGTACCGACGGCACGACCGTGGTCGCCGGAGGCATCACGGATTCGACGAGCCTTGCCGCCGCAGCCGACAGAGGCATCAATCTGCATCAGGCACTTCGCGAGCATTCGTGCTTCGAAGCACTCGATGCAATCGGCGACACGGTATTCACGGGAAACACCGGCACGAACCTGTGTGACATGAACATCATGTATGTCCCGCCCGTCGAGAAGGCCTGACATGGACGACAGGATCGTGGCGCTTGACGCGCAGCAGGTGATCGACTGCAAGTGTCGTCCTGCGGTCGAAGTCGTCGCCCATACCGCAAGCGGCGCCTCGGGCCGAGGATGCGCACCTACGGGTTCCTCCGTCGGGATGCATGAAGCATTCATCCTCAGAGACGGCGATCCCGCGGACTACGGCGGCCTGAGCGTTCACAAGGCCGTCGAGATTGCTCGCACCGTCATCGGACCTGCTCTGGTCGGCATGAACGTCTTCGATCAGCGCGCCATCGACAGGAAGATGATTGAGCTCGACGGCACGCCGAACAAGAGAAACCTGGGCGGAAACACAATCTATTCCGCATCGATCGCCGCATTCAGGGCAGCGGCGGATTCACTGAGGGTGCCGCTTTTCCGGCACATCGCCGGCGAGGACATCAAGACGATCCCGGTTCCCTGCTTCAACGTCATCAACGGCGGGCACTACGGGCAGTTCACTCAGTCGTTCAATGAGTTCCTGCTGGTGCCTCATGGCGCCGAGACCGTCGACGAGGCGGTTCGAATCGGGGTGACGGTGTTCCAGAAGCTGGCCGAGGTGCTGGAGGAGCATCTCGGCGAGAGCCCGCGGGTTGCGAACTCCTACGGCTACGCGGCGCCATCGGACGATCCCGAGGTGGTCCTCGCCCTGATGGAACGGGCTGTCGACCGGTGCGGTTACGGGCAGAAGATGGCGTTCGCCCTGGACTGCGCGTCGAGCGGAATGTACGACCGCGAGTCCGGAACATACCTGCTGAAAGGCGCGCGTGTTTCGACCGACGAGCTGATCGCCTGCGCCAGGGCGCTGACGGAGAAATGGCCCTGCGTCTTCATCGAGGATCTGCTCGATGAGAATGACTGGGAGGGGTACGCCAAGGCGGTAAAGGAGCTCGACAGGACGATCGTCCTGGGTGATGACCTGACGGTGACGAACATCGAGTTCCTGAGAAAGGCCCATGCGTTGAAGGCCATAGAAGGGTTCGTTCTCAAACCGAACCAGGTGGGCACCATTTCGGAAGCCCTCGACGCCTGGCGGTTCGCTCGCACGCACGGGATGATCGCCGTTCCCTCCGGGCGCTCCGGCGGCGTTGTCGACGACGTGGTGATGGACCTGTCGGTGGGCCTCCAGGTGCCGTTTCAGAAAAACGGCGCTCCCCGTTCCGGCGAACGAATCGAAAAGCTGAACTTCCTGATGCGGGCAAGCGCGTCAAGTCCGGGATGCAAGCTTCATGACCTCTCCGGACTCGTGAAGTTCTGACGCGCTGCCGGGAGTGCGCGGGTCCGCTGCACTTGAACGCGTGACTGGGGCCTCGACGCCCAGCAAGACCTCACTGAACGGGAGGTGTACCGAATGTTGCCGAGGATCGATTTCCTGTACCTCTCCGAGCCCGACATGATCGGGGCCGGAGTTCTGGACGCCGCCAGGTGCGTTGAAGTCTGCGAGGAGACGTTCAAGCTACTGGGCGACGGGGACTACCTCATGGGGGGCGCCAACCACAACAATCACGGAATGAACATCGTGTTTCCGAAGGAGACGAAGTTTCCCAACATGCCCGTTGCCGGTCCGGATCGTCGTTTCGCCGCGATGCCCGGATACCTGGGTGGCCGGTTCGATGTGTGCGGGAACAAGTGGTATGGCTCGAACCACGCGAACGCGTCCAGGGACCTGCCTCGCTCAATCCTTACCCTCATGCTGAACGACAAGGATACCGGCGCGCCACTGGCGTTGATGTCCGCGAATCTGCTGAGCGCCGCGCGCACCGGCGCCGTTCCCGGTGTCGGTGCGAAGTATCTGGCGCGAAACGACTCCAGGGTTGTGTCCATGGTCGGCTGCGGTCCGATCAACAAGGCCTGCTTCACTGCGATCATGACGCAGATGAGAGCGGTGGAACGGGTGGTGTGCTTCGATCTGTTCCGGGACAAGGCGGATGCAATGGCTGCGTGGGTAGAGGCGCAATACGGCATTGCAAGCTTCGGGGTGGATACTGCGGAGGCCGGTTTCTGCGGTGCCGATGTCATCACCGTTGCGGCGTCCCGCCTCAAGCCCCTCAGATTCGCGAACGAGTGGATCAAGGACGGCGCGACGATTCTGGTGTCCGGTCCGGTGAACGCCGACGAGTCGTTCTGGACGAACTGCAAGATCGTCTACGACCATACACCTCTGCAAGAGGCGTATGTGGAGGACGCCATCGCATCGGGTGACAGGCAGGCGTACTACGACACCGTCATTGGCGGTCCTCTCTACCGGCTGATCGATGACGGCAAGCTGCCTCGGCTCGAGGACTCGATCGGACTGGGAGACATCGTGAACGGACGGAAGCCGGGACGTGAAGACGAGAACCAGCGAATCGTCTTCGTTGCCTGCGGCATGGCCGTGTTCGACATCAGTTGGGGATACGAGATGTACGAGAACGCTCGACGCGAGGGAATCGGCCAGGAGCTGAACCTCTGGACGCGACCCCACATCGGTTGACCGGATTTAGCCGGACATGTCCCGGGCGTCGGGGTACCGTCTGTACTCGATGATGGTCCAGGCGGCGGTCGAAGGCATGGGCGTCGCGCTCGGTCACTCCCTGTTGATTGCACCCTGCCTTGAGCGCGAGACGCCGGTGGAGCTGTCGGGACCGCCGGTGGCGGCCCCGGCGGGCAATTTTCTCACGGTTGCTCCAGGCTCCCAGGACATGCCCGAGGCACGGGCGTTCCTGAACCGGCTGCGGGCGGAGACGCGAACGAGCGGCGCGGCCGGGAAGGCAGCGGCGGCGCCCGCCGCGCACGGCTGAGGCTGAGTCCGGGGGCGGCGGGCCGCGGCGAGGGGCGGTTTCGCCGTGTGTCCTCGGCACCCTCGCCTGTCCCCGCCCGGAAGGCGCTCTTGTTGTTTCCCCGCAGTTGAGAACGGCGGCGCGATGCGGTCATGGCGCGCGCCTGAAATCGGTCGCCTTGAACACGCAATTGGCGGCGCCATACGCCCAAGGAAATTCGGCCTAGGGCCGCAAAATCAACCATCTGGAATTCTTCACGCATCCGGGAACAATAGTGCGAGCGGGGGCAGCAGATTCCCGCGTGGTGCCGCCACCGAGTGCGCGGAATGAGCTGCGGTCCTGGCAGCCCCGAGGCGGGCCGCCCGGGGGTCGCGTTCGGAACCGGCTGAACCGACTGGAGAAGAGCAGGACATCGGCACGGCCACCGGGATTGAAGAGATGGCTCTCGTTGACGGTGAGAAGGCCGTGAAGCCGGACGCGCATGCCGTGACGTTGCGCCGTACCTCAAAAGCCGGGTCCGAAAGCGCAACGAACAAGAGCGAAATCCTGTCCGACACACCAATGACGCGGCCAGCGAAAGGCTCCGGCGGCGATGCATTTCCCGGTGTCATCGACTCCACGTCCGACGTTGGCCCCGGTTCGAGCGACGATTCCGACTCGACCGGCCACGACTCGTTTTCGCTCGGTTTCGGGAACACGTTCGGCGACGACGATGACGAGATTCCCGTCGGCGACGCCGATGAGCACGCGCTCGGATTCAGCGCGCCCTCCGATGACTACCGCGACCTCGGCGTCGACCTCTCCCCCTGGCCGCCGCTGCTCGCCATGCTCGATTCGACCGAGCCTGAGGCGTCGCCGGACTACCGGCCCTTCACCCCGACCGAAGGCGTCGAACGGGCGCACGCGCTCGAACTCCGCGCCGAGTCGATGCACCAGTACGCCGAACGCGGTGCCGAACGCACCGGCGAGCTGGACCGCACCGAGGTCGGCCTCTCCGACGACAATCGTGACGTCGTCGCCGGCCGCGACCGGGTCGAGGTCGACGGGATGCTCGACGAGCACACCGGCCACTCCCTCGTGCTGGTCGCCGACGAGGTCGAGGTGAACGTCGGGGGGCGGCTTCGCCAGCACGCGCACCTCGAGGACAACATCATCATGGGCGGGGTGATGACCGACGAGTCGTCGGGCGGAACGTTCATCACCGCGGCGATGAGCGACGACATGGCGGTGGGGCTGGGGCTTCGCTGCACCGCGCCGCTCGATCTCTGGGTGCACGGACTCGTGGGCATGGAGGAGCGACCGGGAACCTGCGTCGCCGACGGCGTCCTGCTGGAGCTCGCGGGCACGCTCTACGAGCGCGAGTACGGTCCGAGCGCGCACGTGGCGGCGGTGGCACGGTTCCAGGGCACCACCGCCACGACGATGAAGACCGGGTTTCGCCCACTGATGAAGACCGCGCTGGGGGTGCGGAACCTCATCCCGGGCGGAGGAGGAGGCGGCGGTCAGGCGAGCGCCTCGCCCCCTGCCGCGCCCCCGCCCGCACCACCGGGCGGCGAGGCGGGCGCGGCGGCCCTGACCGCGGGGGGAGGCGGGGGCGGGGGCCGGCGCGGCGGTGGCGGGGGGGGGGGCGGCGGTCGGGCGAGCGCCTCGCCCCCTGCCGCGCCCCCGCCCGCACCACCGGGCGGCGAGGCGGGTGCGGCGACCCTGACCGCGGCGGAAGGCGGGGGCGCGCTCGGGCGCGGAGTTACCGGCGGCGACGACACCGACGAGATCGCCTCCCTCGTGCGCACTGTGGACAGTGCGTCCGACGCTGACGATGTCGAGAACCTGCAGCACCCCGCGAGCACCGCCGACAACCTCGACGACCTGGCCCGGGTCGACATCGAGGGCGAGGGGTACCAGCGGGTGGCCGAGATCTACGAGCAGCCGCTTCCGGCCTCCGCGGCGCCGGAGCCCGACGCCGCCCCCGGCTCCGGCTCGGACTCGGCAGCAGCGGGCTCCGGGTACAAGAAAGCCCCGGAGCTCGACCTCACCGCGCCCGGGGCCGAAGGGTATGACTTCGAGAATGCCTACGGCCCGCTTCGCGAGCAGGTCGAACACTACCGCGCCGACTCGAACTGGCGCGGCAACATGGCCATACGCGAGTACCTCCAGGGAATCGACGCGAAGGCAACGGAGCTGTTCGAGGGGCTCGGCGGCGACGCCGCGGCGATTGCCGGCGACAATCGCGGCTACCGCACCTCGAACATCTACGCCGCCATGGAGCAGATGGCCAGCCAGGCGGAAGCGGCCGGCGAGCTGGAGGAGCTGGCCAAGATTCAGGACGCGATGGCCCAGCTCGAGGAATTCGTGCAAGGCCAGCTCGTCGAGGTGGCGGCCCGCACCGACGAGTTCGCGGGCACCGCGCTGGGGTCGCAGCGCCTGCCCATCGACTCCAACATCGACGTCGACAAGCTGCGGAGCTGGCTCGAGGACCAGGTGCGTCTGGCGGAGGAGCAATTCGGGACGGCGCAGAGCATGGAAGAGGCGCAGCGTGCGAGCTGGACGCGGGACTACTACGACCAGTTGCTGAAGTCGCTCAACGCGGGCATGAATCCCCTCGCCGAGTCGAGCGAGCAGACCATCTTCATCCAGGTCACGAAGGTCGACGCCTTCAACGAACAGTACACCGCGCAGGCGGCGGCAGACCTCGCCGCCCTCGGGCTGGACCCCGATGAATTCGCCATCATCCCTCCCCGCGCGCCGGATCAGGACCAGCTCGACGTGTACCTCGCGCTCCACGACGGTTTCGTGGAGACGCTCTCCGGTCCGGAGCTCCACCGAAGCGCAGAGGAGGTGGGCGACAGCTACATGGCGGCCCTGCACAACCCCGCCGGGCCGGGGCCCGACCTCGACGGACCCGACTCGCTGCACCCGCTCGGCGGCGTGGACGAGCCCGACGTCAACCCCGTTCTCGGCGACGATGCTCCGCCGTCGACTCCGCCGCTTGATCGCACCCGGCCCGGGACCGATGGGTACGACTTCCGGAAGTCCTACGGCTCGCTCAACGAGCGCAACCAGTACTACCGGGAGCAATTCAACTTTCGTGGCAACTTCTTCCTGCGCGAGTACCTCCGGGAGATCGACAACAAGGCGATGGCGCTGTTCCAGGGCCTCGACGGCACCGCCGATGCGGTCGGCAGCGACAATTTCGGCTACTTCACCTCGAGCGTGTACCACACTCTGGAGCAGATGGCCGACGAGGCGGAGGCTGCCGGCGAAGTGAACCGCGCGGCCGATCTCCGCGCCGGGATGGCCGAGATCGAGGAGATCGTGAACGGCACGATCGCCGAGGTCGCGTTGCGCGCCGACGAGTTCTCGGGTGCGGTGCCCTGGTCGCCGCGTTCGCCCATCGATCGCAACATCGACATCGCAAAGGTGCGGAGCTGGCTGGACGATCAGGCGCGGCAGGCTCGCGCAAGGCTCCTTGCGGCCGAGACCGATGAAGCCCGGCAACTCGCGGGATGGGAGTGGGGCTACTACACCCTGATGATTCAGTCGCTCGACGAGGGCGTGAATCCCCTGGCCGTCTCGAACGAGCAGATCGCCATCCTCCGGATCAACCAGGGCCAGCCCAGCCACACGCAGTACGCGGAGGACGTGGCGGCCGCCGCCGCGCAGGGCCATGCGCTCGTCGGTCCCGAGGAGGAGGCCGTCGTCTACGCCAGGCTTCAGGAACTCCTGGTCGCGACGGTCTCCAGTCCGGAGTTCCACCTGAGCCCCGCGGAGATGGGCGCCGACACCTTCATATTCCCCGTGCGCGGTCCCATCGACGCGACGCTCGATCTCCCCGGCGCGGACTCGCTGCGTCCCCTCGACGCCGGCGACATCGCGCCGCCCCTGCCGGCGGCGGACTTCGCCGAGAGCGCCGGCTACGTCGACGAAGTTCGGGATCGGAGCTTCTCGCGAAGCGCGCCCGCAGCGAGGCGGGGGGCGCCGCGGCGGGCGGGGGGCGGCGGGCTTGGCGGAGAGCGCCGGCTACGTCGACGAAGTTCGTGATCGGAGCTTCTCGCGAAGCGCGCTCGAAGCGAGCGAGGAGACGCTCGAGCGGCAGGCGGCCGGTTTCGCCGAGGGGGACGCCTCGGTCTGGAGCCGGGCGCCGGAACCCGGAACCGGCGCCCTGGAGCCCTCGCCCGGCGGTCGCGGCACACCTCCAGACAGTGCCCAGGCTCCGACCATTGACCAGCGGTCGGGGGGGTGGGTCGTCGAGCCGCCCGAGGAGCCCCGCGGCTCCCCGGCGTCCTCGGACGATGCCTCCTCGGTGGCATCCGACGTCTCGTGGGAGTCGGGGGTTCAGTCGTCGGACGACTCCGAGATCGACTTTGGCGATGTGGATCCCTGGGAACCCTTCAATGCGGTGTCCGAGCCCGAGAACGTGGACCTGGAGGGCGTCGACGGCGCGCAGCACGCCCCGGACGCGGACGACGGCGCCCCCACCGGCTCGACGACCGCCCGCTCCGGCGCCACGGGGGGCGAGGATGCGAACCCGACCGGCACGCTCTCCGGTCCGGACGACTCCCCCACCGCCTCCCGTCGCGGCAACGGGACCGAACCAGGTCCTTCGGGCACCGCTTCGCGCATCACCCCGGGCACGCCCGATCCGGTGTCGACCGGCACCGCGCCGGGCCCGCCGGTCCCCGGCGCCACGCCGTCCGGCGCCTCGGCGTCAGATGCGGACGCGGGAGCGGCCGGCACTCGCTCGCACCTCTACGACGAACCCGTGTCCTTCGAAGGACGCTCGCTCGAAGGGACGCCCCTTTCCGACGATACGAAGGAGCTTGCCCAATCGCTCGACGGTGCGGAGATTCCGGTCGAGGACCTCCCTCCCGTCGAGCCCGGTCCGGCCGAGCCCGAGACAAGACCCATTCTCAAGCACTCCGGCGTCACGCCCGATCCCGGTCTCTCCTACGTGGACGAGGACGAGGCGATCATCAATCGGCGCGTCGAGTACGCGAGCAGCATCAGGGACTGGTCCAGCCGGGACACCGACACCGTGTGGAGAAGAGCCCGCAACCGCAAGGAGGCGGTGGACGCGGCCAACGCCCGCTGGTCCGAGCTCGCCGCGGCGCAGCGCACGTCGGCAACCTCCTTCAGCGACGACCCGCGCCAGGTCCTGTACCTCGTCGAGCACGAGACCACGCTGTACTCGGAGGCGGGAGAGAAGATCGTCGACCTGTATCGCGGCGTCGATCCTCCAAACACGCTCGACCGCTCCCAGGCCGCACACTACGTCCCCAGGCCCTGGGACTGGGAGCCGGCGTGCGATACCGGATTCGGCCGGCTCGCGCAGGGGTGGAACGAGTTTCCGTTCTCACCCCGTGAGCAGATCGTGAACGCGCTGTCGAAGGGCGAGGCCCTGAGCCCCGAGCAGATCGCCGCGCTCGAGTCGGGCCTCGAGGGCTACCGCGCCGCAGGCGGCACACTCTCCTCGACCCAGCACCGGGCCATGGTGGACATGATCTCGGATTTGGGCGACCAGTACCGACACGCACGGTGGTCGATGGAAGGCGAGCGCGGCAAGCGTCTCCTCCAGCTCATCGAGATGCTCGACTACGCCGCCGTCGTGGTCTGAGCGCTTCCCGGCGAGGGTTCCTTCCCGCCCGCGTCCTTTCCATCATCACCAACGCGAAGGCCGCCGCCTGCCGTCACGCAGGCACCATCATCGTAGCTGGCTGTCCTTGCTGCCCCGACGGTTGTAGCCGGCGTGCGACACGGCGTGCCGGTCGCGCTCGCTCTGGCACTCGACGCACAGGCGCACGCCGGGCAACGCCTCGCGGCGACCCTCGGGGATGTCGGCGCCGCACTCCTCGCACTGGAGCAGACTCTCTCCGCGCGGCAGCCGGCTGCGCGCGAGTTTCACGGCGTCGTCGACGCTCGCGTCGATCTGATCCTGCACGGCCCCGTCGCGGGCCCAGCCGGTGGCCATGTCTCGCCTCTGCAGCGCGTGATTCGGCACGCTCCCGAGTGCGCTGCGAGCCACAACGTTACCACCCCTGCCCCTTGGTCGCAGGCTCGCCCGCGGCCTTCTTTGGGTCGAACTCGCCCGCCCGGATCGGCGAGCGACCACCGACGCGCATCGTTCGAGCGCCGATCGATGCCTCCCGCCGAAACTGTCCGTCCGCTTGTTCTATTCCACCTCCGATACCAGCAGGTACCCCCGGTTTTCGACCGTATCGAAGGTGCGCATCGCGGCAATCAGGTCGTCGGACCCGACCCAGACCCAGGGTGCCCGGTTGGGGTTCACATCCATGATCAGGAACGAATCGCTGCGTTCGTCATACGCCCCGAGCGGGGAGATGTGACCGCCGCCCGTCTGACCCAGGCTCCGGCGCGCATAGTTGACCAGCACGAAATCATCCCCCGTGGCGAGGTTCGCCGCGAGCTCGCGCCGGACCGCCGCCGCGTCCGCGCTTTCGTCCACCACCCGGGTCACGACCTCGACCCCGTGGCTGCGCAGCACCTGCGCGAGCTGGCGAAGCTGCAGGCCGAAATCGCTCATCGGCTCGCCGTCGATGAGGATGGGCTTGCCCCAGGACCTCGAGCCGCGTCTTCGTCCACTCGGTGAGGACGTTGTTGGGCGTGTACTTCTCGTAGAACGGGTCCGCCCCGTGCGGGAGCCAGGCCATCTCGTCCTCCGCGACCCGAGGACCATCGGGCGAATCGGTGACGGCAAACGCCGCGCGACCGGGGTCATCGACGTCGCCACGTTCCAGAGTCTCGTGCGCGGGGGTACGGTCGCAGACTTGGTGGCCGGTTACGGTCACGTGGTCGTGGACGAATGCCACCACGGGGCCGCTGTTTCGTTCGAACAAGCCTTGAGCGAAGTTCGGGCGCGATACGTGACCGGGCTGACCGCTACGCCGAAGCGCCGCGACGGGCAGCATCCCATTTTCGAGATGCAGCTCGGTCCCGCACGGTACGTGGTCGAGCGCAGGTCGTCGTTAGCCACCTCGCCCTTCGCGCGCCGGCTGGTCGTCCGGGAGACGGAATTCGAGCTGACGGGTGAGACAGACCTTCCCATCCAGCGCATCTACAGTTCGCTCGCGGGCGACGCACGGCGAGACGACCTGATTCTGAACGACGTCATCGGCGTGCTCGACGCCGGGCGCTCCCCGCTCGTGCTCACCGAGCGAAAGGACCATCTCGACTTTCTTGCCAGTCGCCTGCGGGCATTCACGCGCCACCTGATTGTGCTGCAGGGCGGTGTCGGCGCGAAGAAACGCCGAGAGGCGCTGGCCGCTCTGGCCGCCATCCCCGATGGGGAGGAGTTCCTGGTCCTCGCCACCGGGCGGTACATCGGAGAGGGCTTCGACCATGCGAGACTGGACACCTTGTTCCTGACGATGCCGGTCTCGTGGCGGGGCACCGTCGTGCAATACACAGGGCGGCTGAATCGACTGCATCCGGACAAGACCGAGGTGCGTATCTACGACTATGTGGACCGGCGGGTTCCGGTCCTGGCGCGGATGTACAAACGCAGGATGAGCGGCTATCGAGCCATTGGCTATGAGCGCTCCGAAGAGACCATGCTGTAGATGAAGGGTTCTCGGGAACTCGCACGCCGAGCAACGGCTGGACAACCAACGCCGGCGGCCGCGCGAAAACGCCTGAACCGTCATCAAATCGAATGCAGATGAATTCAACCTGGGGTGACACGGAGCGTTGCCGTGGCGGTCAGCCACGGGTTGAACGGCAACGCTGGAACGACTCTTTCGTCGTTCCGCGTACGCCATCGAACCCCAGACGGTGGATGGGGCCACATCCCCGTTTTCCAGCCCAATAGCGGCGACGTGACTCAGACGATTGGGCACGACCCTCGGAAGTGATCGATCATCCCGGCGAATGATCCAGACTATTCCATCCGACAACGGTCCACCGGAACGCAACTACGTTCTGCCGGACGAGGATCCGGGTCTGCTCGCGACGCGACGGCGCCTACTCGCCCCGGATGGTCAGCGCGGGGTTCCGGCTGAAGAAGTTGTGCGGAAGGATGTGAATGGTCTTCCAGTCGGTCGACATCACCGGCCAGTCCTCCGCCCTGGGCAAGTGGTGGAAGCCGGCAGTGAACCACGTCACCACGTCCGCACCTTGCAGAGGCCGGTCGGCCTTGACCCACTCCGCCAGCGTGTCCGAGCCGTCGCTCTGCATCGGGAACTCGCCGCCGGCGTAACGCCGGTCCGAATCGTGCACGGTATTCCAGATCGTGTACTCGATATAGGCGTTTCGTCTCATTGGCGGATCGCCGGCGTAGTCGAACGGACCATAGGCGACGCTACCGTGATGGATCATGTAGGCGGGGTGATGGCCCAGCGGCGTGCGCACAGCCTTGTTCGTCACCAGGAAGTACTTCGGGGCCATCGCGCTCAAGGTGTAGCGCGCCTCCAGCTCCGAGGCCGGGGCCGAGTGCCTGACCGTCCAGAACGAACGGCGCGGGCTGCCTGGCGCCGGCTCGCCGGCCACCACCTCCAGGACGGCGGGATGATTGACGGGGCCGTCGACGTCGAAGTCCAGACGGAAGTTGAAGTAGTGGTCGTGGAACGGGGCCACGAGGTTCGGCGCGACCAGTATGCCGTGGGCGGTGTCGGCGGCGGCGCTCGGGTCGTCCATCGAGGTCGAGGCGACGCCCTTGACCGCGTTCTGGCCGGTCGCACCGATATGGATGTGGATCTCGCCGTTCTGTCGGAAGCGATAGTCGATCAAGTAGTCGTAGTTGCCGATCACCGAGGCCGACCGCACCACGAGCTCGGTACCGGGTCGGCCCTCGGCCGGCACGGATGTGGACTCGCCCTGGGCGAACACCTCGAAATGGCGCCACGCCGGATCGCCGATATAGCGTTCGAACACGCAAATGGCGTTCGGGAGCTCCAGCGGCTGGCCCCTGTCGTCGTTGACGAGCGCGGGCAGGAAGGTGGAGTGGTCGGGGCAATCCACCCCTGCTCTCAATGGGCTGAGGAAGAGACCGAAGCCGTACTCGCCGCTGTCCATGTACGTGCGGAAGTACCAGCCCTCGGCCGGGTCCATGTACGGAACGAACACTTCGGAGAGGTGGGCCTGGTAGAGCACCGGGCGCCAGCGCGCGCCGTCGCGCACGTCGATGTTCGAGAGCACGATGCCGGGGCGCTTGTCGACGCGCAGGCGAAAGCGCCAGATGTCCCATTCGATGCGCGAGCCCGTCATCGCATGACCGGGGCCGCCTGCCTGGCTCAGACTGACCGGGCTCGGCGCGGGGCGAAGCGGCAGGCGGGCGGCGACCTCCTCCGGCGTGTAGCCCCAGTCGTCCTCCGGCACCGGCACGTCCTCCTCGTCCACCACGCGAATGGCCTTGCCTTTCACCAAATCGACCACCGCGAAGAGACCCTCGATCGGCTTGGCGTAGTAGTTCGAGCCGGTCGGTTTGCGGTAGCAGGGCACCCTCATCAGACGCGTGCCCTCGTACTCCGGCGTGAGGAAGTTGCCGGCCGTGAGCGGCAGACAGAACACGTCGCCGGGATTCAGGCCGCGTCTGGCCAGCCCCGCGACCATTTCCGGGTGCGCGAGAGCGGCATCCATGGCACCGGCGAATTCCTCGAACAGCACCATCGGCTGGCCCGGGGCCGGACCTGCGGCTTCCACCGTACCGCCCGAAATGTCGACGACGGCGGTGCGAAATCCGGTCTCGTTGCGCAGATGCACCACCGCGCGGCGCGGCTCTGGGTCACCCTCCGACCACGAGAGCACATCGGCCTTCGGCGGCTCGACGAGCTCGATCAGCGGGTAGCGTGTCCGCTCGTTCGCCTCGCCCGCTTCGCGCAGGATCTCGGTGACGCGGCGCATCTCCGCTCCGGTCAGCCCGTCGAGCGGGTGGGAGAGCGCCAGCGTCGGCGCGAGCACGATGGCCGCGAGTGCGGCTCCGAGTCGGACAACCGTCATTCTCTCGTGACGCTCGGACGGGGTGCTGCGTCCATTCATTGGTGTCTCTCCTTATGGTGTACGCGCGACGAACCGGCGCTCCGGCCGTTCCGGGGCCGAGCGGTGCGGTGTCGTCGAGTGAGGGAGCCGCTCCGGTGTGTGCCGGAGCAGAATGCGAAGCCTCGCGGAGTTCGGCTTGGTGGCGGCACGTGGCCGGGCTTCCGGTCGGGGTTCAGATCATTGAACGCCAGTACTACGACCTGACGTGCCTGCACATGGCGGGATTGATCGAGGAGGGGTACTACCGGTTCCGGCCGCCGCCGGGTATTGACGTCGGCGGCGGGGAGTTCCGGCATCCGCGCCTCGGCGTGATCGAAGGTGCTCTCCGAACTCTCGCCGAACCCGAGGCAGCTTTGCAGGAAGCGGTCGAGTATCAGCCCGAACTCGCGCTTGCGACGCCGGGACAGCAGCTCACGCGCCCCCTTCCTTTTTCACCTCCTCGGCAACCATTCCCTGACGCAGCACGTCAACAACGCCTTGCGGCAACACCTCGCTGAGGCTCGCGAAGCGCCCGGCGTCGACCGGTGTCCGTGCATTCAGCCGGCGGGAATCCCTCGCTCGCGCGACAGGCAAAGCCCGGGAATCAATATTCCGAGCAGTTGCCGCGCCGGCGCCATCAGTGCGTTTTCCCGTCGGGTGTAGACGCCGAAGCTGCGCCGGGCGAAGTACTCCGTCAGCGGAATCACCCAGAGCTGGTCAGTCGCGTGGATGCAAACGCTGGGTACCACGCAGATCCCCAGCCCCCACTCCACGTAGCGCTTGATTACGCCCCAGCCGCCAACCTCGATCACCGCCTGGACGTCCACCCCGAACTCGCGCGCCGCCGTCTCGCCGAACTGCCGGCTGTACGAACCGGCGGGAGGCACGATTGCGGGCCACATCGCCGCCTCTTGCGGCGTGACCGTGTTGCGCCCCGCGAGCGGGTGCTCGCGCGAGGTGATGAGCACAATGTCGTAGGAGAGCATCTCGTGGTACTCGAGCGCGTTGCCCTCGAGTGGCTCGCGCGCACCGAGAACCAACTCCACGTCGCCCGCGCGAAGGAGCGCCATCCCGTCGCCGAGCGTGCCGTTCCTCACCCGTACCCGCACTCCCGGATAGCGGTCGCGAAAGCGTTTGACGTACGGGGGCAGCACGTTCGCCGCGCCAGCCACGCTCGCTGCGATATCGAGATGCCCCGTCACGTCGGCCTCGATGCGCTCGGCAAAGTCCTCGAACAACCCCTCCATGGCCTCCACGATCGGGCTGGCGAGTTCGTGGAGTTGCTTGCCCGCAGCGGTCAACCTGGCGCCCCAGCCCCCGCGCTCGAACAGCAACGCCTCGAGCTCGTACTCTAGCTCGCGCACGTGAAGCGACACCGCCGGCTGGCTCACCCCCAGATGTTCCGCCGCCTTCGAGAAGCTCCCGCACCGTACCGCGTGGCAGAACGCGCGAAGCTGCCGCAGCCGATCGCGCTTGTGGACGACGCGCCTGCGATCGGCCGTCATCGTCACAACGCTCCCGCCAAGTCCGGCACCATGACGCTCAGCAGCCGGCGCGCGGCGAACGGCAGATCGCCGTCGCGGCGCGTCATCGCGCCGTAGTGCCGTGGCGGCACCATGCCCGCGAGCGGGATCCGCCACAGACCGTCGCGCGCGTTCAGGCACAGATCGGGGACAATTGCGATCCCCGCACCGGCCGCCACATAGCTCGTGATGACGCTCCAGCCGTCGACCTCGACCACGACCTCAGGCGCGACACCGCGAAGCCGAAACATCGCCTGCGCCACCTGAGCGATGTGGCGCGTCGCGCTGTGTTCCACGAAGTGGTAGGCGGTCGCCTCCTCGATAGTGACCGACCCGCGCCCCGCGAGCGCGTGGTCCCCGGGAGTGATGAGTACGAACTCCGAGGCGAGCACCGAGTGGAACTCGACGTCGGGCGGCGCAACGTCCATACCGCCCACGACCAGGTCGAGCTCGTAGCTTCGCAGCCACCCGAGCCGCTCCTGCCCGGTCCCGGTCCGGACCTCGATCCCCACATCAGGCCACCGCTCGCGGAAGCGCCGGAGGTACTTCGGCAGCAGGTACGCAGCCGAGGTCTCGCCAGCCCCGATTCGGAGCACATCCGCTGCGACGCCATGGTGGCGTTCGGCGAACGCGCCGGGCAGGCGGTCCATCCCCGCCACCAGCGGCATCACGCGCGTGTAGAGCATTTCTCCCGCGCGGGTGAGCGAGATGCTCGGTCCGTGGCGTTCGAACAGCGTCGCCCCGAGCTCCTCTTCCAACAAGCGTACCTGGAGCGACACCGCGGACTGGCTCGACTCGATGTATTCTGCCGCACGCGTCATGCTGCCGAGACGGGCCGTGTGGCAGAACGCGCGAAGCCGCTTGAGCCGATCGCCCTTCTTGTCCCGATACTGCCCGCGGCTGGACCTCGGAAATGAGATTTCCGGCCCGGAAACTGAAGAGAACGAGCTACTCAATCGCCAAGTACCTCTTGTGCAGAAAACTCCGCACTCTCCAGAAATGCGATTTCAAGTTGTTCCATCAATGCATTTGCTATATTTCGGACACGCAGTGACCCTCCCAACGATTCTGCGAACCTGCGCAACAGAGCGCCCATTCTTCCCGTTGGTCCGAAGATTTCCAGATGGTTGTTTTTCTGGGCCAAGGCGCAATGAAATTCGGCGCATGCAGGGTCCACTTCGGCAGCGCCCTACGCGCATCGCACCGCCATTCCTTACCACCCGAACACGTCGAGAGCGCCTTCGAGAGGCAGGAGGCTAAGCCTCCCACGTGCGGCCGGCCGTCGCCCCCGCCGGACGGCCTCGGACTTTGCTTTCGCCTCGCGCTTTGGGCTCCGCTGTGGGCTTCGCGGCCGCATCGCCCATCCGCCAAGCCCGGGAAGGGCACGTCTCCGTGCCGTCGGGTTGCGCTCTGCGGAGTACGGCCACGCTAGAGACTCGTGCGTGAACGTGTCTATACACAGACGAAGATTCTTGTGCATACAGGAAGGAAAG
>MKWU01001309.1_pt1 | contig 44043 bp, 33 predicted proteins | sample 809101 | NCBI WGS metagenome assembly MKWU01 (sample SAMN05860141, study PRJNA318959) | sponge metagenome | host: Aplysina aerophoba | place: Slovenia: Piran, Adriatic Sea, Gulf of Piran | collected 2013-05-07 | reverse complement strand
GCCTCGGGGACCTGCTGCAGGCGGCCCGCGAAGTGACCGCCTGAGGGCGGACCCGGGGCCAGGGCCGGGCGCCCGGCCCTGGGATCCGCCGCTCGGCGGGGACGGCGCAGGTCAGCTCGCCGGCGCCCCCCCCCCCGGCACCCCCGGCCCGGGGCCCCCCCGCTCGGCGGGTCCGGCGCAGGTCAGCCCGCGGCCGCCCCCCGCTCGGGCATCCGCGCCGCGGCCGCCTTGAGCGGCCGGCGGGGCCGCCGGGCAGCCGCCCACCGCGTCCGCGCGGCCGGGGCAGACTTCCGTTGCACCTCTCCCTTGCGGCTCTCCGCGCGCGTGTCACGCGCCGCCGACTGCGACGCGGCCAGGGACGCCTTGGCCATGACCAGCTTGCCGCCGCGTTGCGGGGCCGCCGGATCGAGCGCCGTGGGCAGTGCGTTCGGAGCGAAGTCCGCTCCGAGTCGTTCCCGCAGGCGCCCGATGGCGCGGGTGTGAAGCTGCGAGACGCGCGACTCGTTCACACCGATCTCGGTGCCGATCTGCTTCATCGTAAGGTCGCTGTAGTAGTAGCGCCCGATGACCGTGCGCTCGCGCCACGGCAGCGCGGCGATGGCGCCCCGAACACGCCGGCGTACCTCGGCGTGCTCGCAGACCTTGTCCGGTGCGGGCGGCTCGGAGGGCACCAGCACCGGCGGCAGGTTGGCGCCATCGACCGCGTCGGCCGTGGCTAGCGGCGATGTCGATTCGATCGTCCTGATCCGCACGATGGTGCGGCCAAGCTGCGTCTCGTCCGTGCCGAGGTGCTTCGCGAGGTCGGAGAGCGACGGCTCGCTGCCGAGCTCGTGCCGCAGCTTCTCGCGCGCCGCCTCCAGCTCCCGGCGCGTGCGCCGCACGCCCCGCGGCCAGGCATCGCGCCGCAGGGCGTCGATCATCGCGCCGCGAACGCGTCGCTCGGCGAAGGTCTCGAACTTGATCCCCCGCGACTCGTCGAAGCGATGCGCCGCGTCAATCAACCCGATCATGCCGTCCTGCACGAGGTCGCTCAGGTCGATGGAGTGCGGCATCCCGGATGCGAGCCTGCGGGCGAGGGCTTCGACGAAAGGTAGCCCGGAGGAGATCCGCTCTTGTCGCGCGACGTCTTCGGTGTTCTTGTCCATGCCCCCTGTAGCAGCAACCGCGATGCCAACTTGGCGAGCGGACCGCCGCGGGCTGTGCCGGCAGCGTCGAGTAGCCCGTAACCATCTGTATAAAAGGCACTTGCGGTTTCGGGCAGGATGGTTGCCGCGAGCGTGGGAGGCGCGCCGCCCGAGGCGCGCACGTCAATTGGTTGACGATACCCGGGTGGAGCGTCAATCCGCCGACGGATCGGGCTCGGCGGAGGCGGAGCTCTCGATGGCGCCTCGGATCTCCCGTGCCGTCGCGATCGCCTCCACGGCGCTCGCGACGATCTGGCCGGCGCGGGCGCTCGTCTCCCGATCCGGACCACGCGCTTCGACGAGCTCCGCGTTGGCGAGGATGACCCCCAACTGGTTGTTGAGGCGGTGGAACAGCGCGGCGAGGTCGGGAGCGCTCGGACCGGAAGCCTCGCGGGTCATGCCGGAATGCGTGCCTCTCGGGTATGTCAGGTCGCCGCGGCGCGAACGGGCGGGGATGCCCGGCACGCTCGCGCGGCGGCCTCTCAACCGTCTATCGGCTGCGACTCCCCGCCGCTGTAGCGCCCGGCGCGCACCGGGCCGACTTGACCGGCAGGTGCCCGGACCGCCAACATGTTGGCGTCAATACTCCGATGCTCGCCAAGGACACCCACCTGCTGCTGGTCGAGGACGAGCGGGTGCTGCGGGAGGTGACCGCCCGCCGACTTCGTGATCACGGCTACGAGGTTGTGCAGGCCGCCAGCGGCGAGGCCGCGATCGAGCGCCTCAGCGAGTTCGCCTTCGACGTGGTGATCACGGATCTGCGGCTGCCCGGGGTCGACGGGACGGCCGTCGTCGAAGCCGCGCGGGAGCGCTACGACGAGATCGTGGTCGTCGTCGTCACCGGGTACGGCACCGTGCGGGATGCCGTCGCCGCCATCAAGCAGGGCGCGAGCGACTTCGTGACGAAGCCGGTCGAGTTCGAGCACCTGCTGCACGTCCTCTCATCGGCCCTCGAGCAGCGGCGCCTGAAGACCGAGAACGCCTATCTCCGCTCGCAGCTCGATGCCCGCTATCGCTTCGACGGCATCGTCGGCCGCAGCCAGGCGATGCTCGACCTGTTCGAGATGCTCGAGACGGTGTCGGTCACGACCAGCACCATCCTGATCACGGGGGAGACCGGCACGGGGAAGGAGCTCGTCGCCCGCGCCATCCACCAGAACAGCCCGCGCAGCAAGCAGCGCTTCGTAGCCCTCAACTGCGGAGCGATCCCCGAGACGCTGCTCGAGGCGGAGATGTTCGGACACGTGCGGGGCGCGTTCACGGGGGCGGTGGCCAACCGGCCGGGGCGCTTCGAGCAGGCCCACCGCGGCACGCTGTTCCTCGACGAGGTCGGCACGATGAACGCCAGCCTGCAGACCAAGCTGCTGCGGGCCCTGCAGGAGCGGGAGTTCGAACGGGTGGGCGATTCGCGGCCGATGAAGGTCGACGTCCGAATCATCGCCGCGACCAACTCGGACCTGCAGCGCATGGTGGCGGATGGCAGCCTCCGCGAGGACCTCTACTATCGGCTCAACGTGATCCCGGTCCACCTGCCGCCGCTGCGCGCGCGGCGCGAGGACATCCCGGCCCTGGTCCGCGGATTCCTCGACCGGCTGGGCGCGGAGCAGTCGCCGCCCCGCGCCGACGTGGCCGTCTCGCAGGAGGCGATGCGCCACCTGATGGGTTTCCACTGGCCGGGAAACGTCCGGCAGCTCGAGAACGCGATCGAGCGCGCGCTGGCTCTCAGTCCCGGTCGGTCGCACATCGACGTCGGCGACCTGCCTCCGGAGGTTCGCCGGACGGGCACCGAGGAGCCCGAGGCCCCGGTGGGGCTCCCGACGGACGGGATCGACCTGCGGGCGCACCTCCAACGGATCGAGCGCGACCTCATCGAGACGGCGCTGGAACGAGCGGGAGGGAACAAGCAGCAGGCCGCGCGCCTCCTGGGCATCAAGCGCACGACCCTGGTGGAGAAGACGAAGCGGCTGGCGTCGTGAGCGACGCCAGCCGGCCTGGGACTGCGCGCCCGCCGCCAGCGAACGCCCGCGGGCGTGCGGGCGCCCCCCCGCCGGGCGTGGACCGGCGCCCCCGCCGCAGGCGAGCGCCGGCGTCCGAGCGGGCGCCGGGTGCTACGCGAAGACGCCCAACGAGTCGAACTTCCCCTTCAGCACCGTCGGGGAATCCTGGAACCGCAGCCACTCCTCGATCATCGTCGCGTAGACGCGCCGGAAGTCGGTCGTCTTGATCAGGTTGCCGTCGTCGAGATCCGTCAGGCTCGGGTGCTGCCCGTAGAGCCCGCCGCGGACGTGGTTGCCCACGACGAACATCGGCGTCGCCGTCCCGTGGTCGGTGCCGAGGCTGCCGTTCTCCTCGACCCGGCGGCCGAACTCCGTGAACATCACGACGGCGACATCGTCGGCGCGCCCGATGCGCGTGAGGTCCTGGGTGAATCCGCGCACCGCGTCGGCGGTGTAGGCCAGGAGCCGCGCGTGCGGGTCGGCCTGGTGCACGTGGGTGTCGAACGAGTTCCCCGCGTAGGTCACGTAGTAGATGCGGGTCGGCATCTCGGCGTGGATCAGCGCCGCCACCTGGCGCAGCGGGCCCGACAGCCCTCCGATGCCGTAGTCGACCGTCGTGCGGTACGCCGCCGACGCCTGGCGGACGAACTCCGAGCTCTCGGCCGCGTTCTGCGCGGTCCCGGCGAGGAACTCCAGCGTGGCGTTCCCGCCGGCTCCGTCCGCCGTCATCCTCGCGAGCGCCGCCTTCTCGCCGGCGGCGCCGTCCCGGCGGAACGTGCGCGGGTCGTTGAACACGAGCGGCGAGTGGTGGCGGGCGCGCACCGCGAGCGACTGCCGCGTCCCGATGTTGACGATGCGGTTGCCCTGCGCGTCGTGGTCGTACGCGCCGTCGGCCAGCCGTCCGAGCCAGCCGAGCGTCTCCCCGCCGTTGGGGACGCCGGTGTGCCAGAAGCCCATCGACGAGAAGTGCGACAGGCTCGGGTTGTCGTACCCGCAGCCGTGGACGACCGCCATCCGGCCGTCCTTGTAGAGCCGCTCGAACCCGACGAGCGACGGGTGGAACCCGTACCGGTCGTCGATCTTCAGGACCTCCGACTTCGGGATGCCGATCGTCGGCCGCGCCCGGTAGTACTCGTCGTCGCCGTAGGGCACCACCGTGTTCAGCCCGTCGTTGCCGCCGGACAGCTCGACGACGACCAGGATGCGCTCCGGGCTCGCCTCCATGCTCGTCCCCTCGAGCGCCTGCGCCGAGAGCGCGGCCGACGTGCGGTTGAGCAGCCCCGGCAGCGTCGCCCCCACCCCGAGCCCGTACATCCCCTTGATGAGGAAGTCACGCCGCGAACACCCACACTTGAATCGAGCCATTCTCGCTCCCTCCAGACTTCCGTGCTCTACGCGAGTTGGTACTCCGGCGTGCTCAGGATCAGGTACAGCAGCGCGCGCAGCGCCGTCTCCGTCTGCGGTCCGGCCCGTCCCACCGCGTCCGCGGCCAGCTCGTCCCGCAGGAAATCGATCAGCACCGCCCGATCCGTGCCGCTCAGCTCGACGCGCAGAAAGCGCTGGATCAGGTGGTCGACGACGTCGGCGACGGCCGACACGCCCGCTTCCTCGAGCATCCGCGCCAGGTCGAGATCGGCCACGCGTCTCGGGATCGGATGGAGCCGCTCGAACGCCATCACGTACCCCATGTAGCCGCCGTAACGCGTGTTGTAGTCCTCGTCGCGGTCCGCGAGCTGGCTCGACTCCGCGTCGCCCTGCTGGGTGGCGGCCGTGATGTTCATTCCCTGGCCGAGCCGCTCCTCCACCTCGCGGTAGATGCCGGGAACCGCCCGATCCGGCGCCCAGAAACCATCCGTGTCGGGATACAGGACGTCCCGGAAGAGGTTGCCGCGCTCAAGCAGGGTCGCCGGCGTCACCCACGTGCGGCCCCCGGCCCACCCCGCCACGTTCGGCGGGTTGAACAGGGTCTGCCCGAGGCCGGCGGTCAGGCGGTTGAAGTCGGGGATCGTCGGCAGCTCCGTCAGCCCCAGCTTGCGGTAGGTCGACACGACGAGCTGGACGGGGCTCTTGATCTGCGTCGCGTAGGACGCCGCGCTGTAGAAGTCGCGCGAGAGGAAGATGCGGGTGAGCAGCGGCTGCAGCTCGTAGCCGGCGTCGCGGAAGACGGCCGCGAGCTCCGCCCGCACGGCGTCGTCGATCTCCTCCCGGACGAAGTAGCGGTAGAGCTTCGCGGCGATGAACTCCGCCGCGGCCGGCTGCTCCAGGAGGATGTCGATGATGTCGTCGCCGTCGAACGGGCCGGTGCGGCCGAGGAACGTCTTCTCCCCGAAGTCGTGCTGCTCGGCGTCGAACTTGAACTCGAGAACGTCGTTGGTCCACCCGGTGAAGGCGCGGGCGCCCTCGCGGATGTCGCGCTCGGTGTAGTTCCCGACGCCGAGGCTGAACAGCTCGAGCAGCTCCCGCCCGAAGTTCTCGTTCGGGTGGTCCTTGACGTTCTCGCCGTTGTCGAGGTAGACGAGCATCGCCGGGTCCCTGAGGATGCCCAGCAGCAGGTCCCGGAAGCTGCCGTTGGCGTTGGCGCGCAGCATCTCGTTCTGCCGGACCATCATGCGCGCGTCGCGGACCTTCGTGTTGCCGGTCGCGAAGTGGCCGTGCCAGAAGAGGGTCAGCTTCTCCTCGAGCGGGCGCGTCGTCCCGAGCATCCGCTCGCCCCACCAGGTGGCGAGCCGCTGCGTCTCGACGGCGTTCGCGCGCAGCCCGTAGAAGAACTTGTTGACCACCGGCTGCAGGCGACGCGACTCGCCTTCCGGCAGCATGGCGACGCCCATCGAGACGCCGCGCTCCCGCGCGATGCGGACTGCCTCGGCCCGGCTCTTGGGGAACGGGTCCATGCCCGGATCCCAGATGGGCGAGGCGTCGAACGGCTCGAGCACGTCCGGCTGCCGGGCGTAGTCGACGAGCCAGCGCACGGCGGCCTCGGGGGTCATCGCCGCGAGGCGCTCGATCTCCGCCGGCGTGGCGCCGAAGCCCGCGCGCTCCAGGAGGTGTGCCGCCTTGTCGTAGTCCCAGTCGGCGGCGCCGATCGGCGCGAGGTCGTTGGTCCAGGCCGCCGGTCCGGCACCCTCCGCGGCGGCCGCGAGCGGCGCGCCGGCGCCGAGGGTCAGCACCACGGCGCTCGCGATCCATCCGGCCAGCGGCCGCGGACCCGCGGCGCGCCGATGCCGCGCGAACGGAACCTTGTGGGACGCCTCTGCCACGATTGACCTCCCCGTTTCCGACCGCCGGCACCTCGCGGGTCGCCGGCAATCCCAAAGCCGCATCATATGCCACCGGCCCGCGCGGCCGCCAGCGGCCCGCGCGCCACCAGCGCGCCCGGACGGTGGGGAGGCCCTGGCGCCAATCGTCGCCTGACGCCTACTCCTCCCCGAGAACATCGAGGCGGTAGTCGAGCATCCGGTTGCCGTCGAAGATCCACTGCCCGGAGAAGCGGCGGCCCCCCCCCCCCCCGGAAACAGTGGGGGGGTGAGCCGAGCCGCGGGTGCCCGCGAAAGCCCCCCCGCCGGGAGAGGCGGCGCCCCGCCACGACCAGCGGCAGCCAGTAGCGATCGTCCTCCCACATCTCGTCGAACGGGATGTCGTCGAGGCCGACCCAGAGCGGAGCGGCCTCGTCCGTCTCGATCGGCGGCCCGTCGAGCCCGGAGGCCCGGTAGACGTACACGAACGTCGAGTACCCGTCGACGAACTGGAAGCGATGCTCGCCGAGCTTGACGACGTCGCGGGGCGTCACGCCGAGCTCCTCGCGCACCTCGCGCACCGCGCAGTCGTCGAACGTCTCGCCCGGCTCCCGCCGGCCGCCCGGACCGTTGATCTTCCCGGCCCCGAGCCCGCGCTTCTTGTGGATGAGGAGAATGCGGCCGTCCTGGATCACGAACACCAGGGTTGCGTCGTCGACCGCCCGCCACGACGTCCAGTCGATGTCGGCGACCCGGCGGGCGATCACGCGGCGGCGCCCGCGCCGGCGCGCCCGAAGAAGAACTCCGAGATGACGTCCCGGAGCTCGGCGACCGACTCCGCGCGGTTGATCGCCGTGCGCAGCCGGCTCCCGTCGCGGAGCCCCTTGGTGTACCAGGAGCCGAGCGCGCGCAGCTTGTTGACGACCCACCGCTCGCGCTGGCCCGGGCGCCGGAACGTCCGCCCGGGGCGCGGCGCCGCGCCCGGCGCGTGGTGGCGGAACCCGTCCGACTCGTCCACCCCCTCGGCCAGCAGGAGTTCGATGTACTCCAGGAGGAAGCCCCCCCGCTCCGCCAGCGAGACCTCGGGGACCGCCCCCCCGGACGCAAGCGCGTTCGACTGCTGGAATATCCAGGGGTTGCGCAGCGCACCCCGCCCCACGAGGACCCCGGCCACCGCGCAACCGTGCGTCCGGTCGACCACCTGCTCCGGCGTGACGCAGTCGCCGCTGCCCATCACCGGTATGCCCACGCCGGCCGCCACCTCGCCGATCAGCCCCCAGTCCGAAACGCCGCTGTAGGACTGCTTCGCGGTGCGCCCGTGCACGGCGACCGCGGACGCGCCGGCGTCCTCCATCCTGCGGGCCATCTCCGGGGCGTTGACGTGCGCGTCGTCCCAGCCCGCGCGCATCTTGACCGTGACCGGAATGCGCACGGCGTCGCGCATCGAGCGCACGACGCGGGCCGCGTGGGCCGGCTCCCGCATCAGGCTGCAGCCCGCGTTGTGCTTGGCGATCTTGGGGACCGGGCAGCCCATGTTGACGTCGACGATGTCGGCCCCCATGTCCTCCACGATCGCCGCGGCGGCGGCCATCCTGGCCGCGTCGCCGCCGAAGATCTGGATCGAGACCGGCCGCTCCTCCTCGGTGTACTGCGCGTAGTCGAGCGTGCGGTCGATCCCGCGCACCAGCCCCTCGGAGCTGACCATCTCCGTGACGACGAGCCCGCAGCCGCCCCGGCGCTTCACCAGGCGCCGGAACGCCGTGTCGGTCATGCCCGCCATCGGGGCGAGGGCGAACGGCGAATCGAGGGTTACGGGGCCGACCTGCATGGTCACTCCGGGGTTGCCGAGAGCCCGCGGGCGCGTCAGTTGTTGGCGCGGGGCGGCGAGACCCGCTGCGGCTCGTACTGCTCGTAGGCGCGCTGCAACTCGTCGTCCTTCCACTCGATGACGGCCTCGCCGCGCAGTTGCTCGAGGTAGCGGTTGAACTCCTCCCAGCGGCGGTCGTTGAACACGCTGTCCATGATGTTGTTCTTGACCTCGTCGAACGGGAGGGGGTTGGCCTCCGTCCGCGCCTCGAGCTGCAGCACCTGGAAGCCGCCGGGGGTGCGAATCGGGGCGCTCATGTCGCCGACCTCGAGCCCGTCGATGACCTGCTGGACGGTCTCGCTCAGGATGGCGTAGTCGAGCGGACCGATGAGCCCCTCGTTGGCCTTCGACGGGGCGTCCGAAACCGCGATGGCCACGACGCCGAAGGCCTCGCCGTCGAGAACCCGTTGGCGCGCCTCCTCGGCCGCGGCGCGGGCCAGATCGTCGGCGGCGACACTGAATCCGCCCGGCGTCTCCGGCACGGCGATCAGGATCTCCCGCAGCGTGACGGTCGGCTCCTCGGCGTACTGATCGAGGTTGGCGTCGTAGTACTCCCGCGCCTCCGTCTCGGTGAGCATCACCTTGCGCAGGATCTCGATCTGCTGGACCTGGTTGACGAGTATCCGGTGCTCCATCGAGCGGCGGAAGTCGGTGACCGTCATCCCCTCGGCCTGAAGCAGCGCCTCCTCGAAGGCCTCGTCGGTCTCGAAGCCGTTCTCCTCCTTGATGCCGGCCACCATCTCCCCGAACTGCTCGTCGCTCAGGTAGTAGCCGAGCACGCTGCCGCGCTGGACCAGCAGCAATTCGTCCACCGCGTTGGAAATGACCCGCGGCGTCACCTCGACCAGCTTGCGCCGCAGCACGACGTCGGATGTCGGCGCGAAGTTCTCCTGCCGCAATGCCGCGACCTGCCGGTTCTCCAGATCGGTCTGGGTGATGATGTCCCCGTTGACCTTCGCGAGTATGCGCTGCAGGACGATGCCGCTCGCGTTCTCCGGGGTGTCGCCGCCGAGGCGCGCCTGCGCCCGGGCGGTTCCCGCGCCCGCGGACGCGATCAGCACGACGGCGAGGGCGAGGCACGTTGCGTTGTCGAATCTCTGCATGGCTTCGGGCTCCCGTTCTCCGTTCCACCCGTCCTTCATCGTAGCCCACCAATCGTCGCCTCGCGGCTCCGCTCGGTGCCCAACCTATCCTAGCAGGAGCCTGCGCCGCTCTACGGCGCAGACCCCGCGGTGTCAGGCGGCGCCGCTCAACTCGTCGAGCAGCCCGCTGATCCGCGTCAGGAACGCCAGGCCGGCCTCCAGGCGCGGGCTGGTCGCGGCCAGCACCTCGTGCTTCGTGAAGCCGGCCGTGACGCGGCCCGCCTTCGCGCGGGTGGTCCACCAGGACGCGCCGCCGCGGCGACGCCCCGGCCGCCCGGCCGGCTCCCGCTCCTCGCCGGCCAGGTCGAGCTCGAGCACGGCCGGGGGGAGGAGGGTGGCCGCCGGCCGCTCGTTCACCAGCGCCACCAGGCGCGACGGATCGATCCCGGCGTCGGTCCGGAACTTCACGACCAGCCGCGCCCCGGCCCGCTCCAACGACTCCACGCCGAGCCGCCCGGCGAGGATGCGAATCCGGCCGTACTCGGCCAGGTGCAGCAGGGACGGGTGGAGCGGTCCGTAGCGGTCGACCGCCTCGTCGAGCGCGGACGCGAGCTCCGTCTCGTCCCCGGCCGCGGCCAGCCGCCGATACAGGGCGAGCCGCTGGTTCGTCTCGCCGACGTACGACTCGTCGATGCGGAGGTCGACGCCGAGACTGATGCGGGCCCGGCGTTCGTCACCCTCGGTTTCCTGGCCGCTCAGCTCCCGGACGGTCTGCTCGAGGAGCTTCACGTACATGTCGAAGCCGATCGCCTCGATGTGACCGCTCTGCTCGGCGCCGAGCAGGTTGCCGGCGCCGCGGATCTCCAGGTCCAGAGCGGCGATGCGGAACCCGCTGCCGAGCTCGCTGAACTCGCGCAGCGCGGCGAGCCGCCGCTTGGCCACCGGCGTCAGCACGTCGTCGGCCGGCACCACCAGGTATGCATAGGCCCGCCGGTCGGCGCGTCCGACCCGTCCCCGGAGCTGGTAGAGCTGGGCGAGGCCGTAGCGCTCGGCGTGATTGACGACGATGGTGTTCACGTTCGGGATGTCGAGGCCGTTCTCGATGATCGTCGTGGCCACGAGGACGTCGTAGCGGTGCGCCACGAAGTCGATCATCACCTTCTCGAGCACGGACTCGCTCGTCTGGCCGTGCGCCACCGCCAGCCGCGCCTCGGGCACCAGCCGGCCGATCAGGCTCGCGATGGAATGGATCGACTCCACGCGGTTGTGCACCAGGTAGACCTGTCCGCCCCGCTCGAGCTCCGTGCGGATGACGCGCGCGATCATCTGCCCATCGAAGCGCACGACGGCGGTCTGGATGGCCAGCCGGTCCCGCGGGGGGGTCTCGATGACCGACATGTCGCGGATGCCGGCCAGCGACATGTTGAGGGTCCGCGGAATCGGGGTCGCGGTCAGCGTAAGCACGTCGACGCTGCGCCGCAACTGCTTGATCCGCTCCTTGTGGGCGACACCGAAGCGCTGCTCCTCGTCCACGATCAGGAGCCCGAAGTCGCGGAACTCGACGTCCTTCGAGAGGAGGCGGTGCGTGCCGACCACGAGGTCGGCCCGCCCCGACTTGAGGTCGGCCAGCGTCTTCTTCTGCTCGGCCCGGCTCACGAAGCGGCTCAGCATCGCCATGTGCACCGGGAACCCCGCGAACCGCGCCCGGATGGTCTCCAGGTGCTGGAACGCGAGCACCGTGGTAGCGGTGAGCAGGGCCACCTGCTTGCCGTCCATCAGGGCCTTGAACGCCGCCCGCAGCGCGACCTCGGTCTTGCCGTAGCCGACGTCGCCGCACAGCAGGCGGTCCATCGCGACCGGCGACTCCATGTCGCGCTTGATGTCGGCCAGGGCCGACCGCTGGTCCGGCGTCAGCTCGTGCTCGAACGCCGCCTCGAACTCCTCCTGCCAGTGGGTGTCCGCGCTGAACGCGTGTCCCGGCAGCGCCTTGCGCGCGGCGTAGAGCTTCAGGAGCTCGTCCGCCATGTCGCGCATAGACTTCCGCACGCGGGTCTTGGCCTTCTCCCACGTCGTGCCGCCGAGCCGGTCCAGCGACGGGTGGGCGGCCCCGGTGTACTTCTGCAGGAGGTCGAGCTGCTCGACCGGGACGAACAGCTTGTCGCCCTTGGCGTAGCGCAGCTCGACGAACTCCTGCGCAGCCCCGCCGCCGCCGTCCACACCCAGTTGCCGCAGGCCCACGAACGCGCCGATGCCATGGTCGACGTGCACGACGTGGTCGCCGACCTTCAGATCGCGGAAGTCCGACAGGAACGCCTTGGCGAGCGACCGGCGCTGGTGACGGACGGCGTGCTCCGCTTCGAAGAGGTCGGTCTCCGCGTAGAGCTGCAACCGTGCCTCGGGAAGCCGGAATCCGCGCGACAGGACGCCGGTCGTGACGAGCACCGTGGCGGACGCCGTCGTCTCCGCCCCTTCCGCCGCCACGCCGACGAGCTCGTGCTCCGCCAGCAGCTCCACGATGCGTTCCGCCCGGCCCTGGGTCTCTGCCACGAACACCTGGGCATCGTCCCGTTCCCGTCCCCGGCGGACCTCGGCGATCCAGTCGCCGAGCCGCCCGCGGAACCCCGCCGCCGGCTGGCACGCGACGTGCCGCGCGGCGTCCCGCGCCGCGACGGGGCCTTCCGGAGACGCGCCGTCGGGCCCCGGCTCGTCCACGGCCCACGCGCTTGGCGTCCGCGGCCCCGGCCGCCTCGTCGCCCACCGCGCTGGCCGCCGCCCCCCCGGCGAGCCAGCCGGCGGCAGTGGACCGTTCCACCTCGAAGTCCCCGGAGGGGGGCGCCGCGTCGCCGCGCTCGAGGGCGTCGGCCCGGCTCGCGTGCAGCCGTTCCTCCGACCGCCGGAGGCTCTCCTCGGTGTCGAGCGGCTCCGAGACGAGGATGCGCGCACCGGCGCGCCGGACGTAGTCCTGGAACACGGCGCTCCGATCCACCGTCCCTTCGTCGTCGTCGGACAGCTCGAACCGATCGCGCAGGGGCACCGCCGAGACCCGGTCGAGCGCCGCGACCGAGCGCTGGGTGGCCGGATCGAAACGGCGCAGCGACTCGATGCTGTCGCCCGCGAACTCCACCCGCACGGGGTAGGCGTCGCCGGCCGGGAAGAGGTCTACGACGCCTCCGCGGCCGCAGAACTCCCCGTGCGTCTCGACCGGATCGGCGTGACGGAACCCGGCGTCGGCGAGCCGATCGGCCAGATCCCCCGGCGTCAGCGTGCCGGCCACCTCCAGTTCGACCATCGCCTGGAGCAGGCGCTCCGGCGGGCTCAGACGCGGGAGGATCCCCGGCGCCGACGCCACCACCACGCGCGCCCGGCCGACGGCGAGAGCCGCGAGGGCGCGGGCGCGGGCGGACAGGATGCCCATGTGCGGGGCGATGCCGCGGTATGGGTCGACCTCGCGGGAGGGAAACGGCAGGACGCCCCGGTCGAGGTCGGCATCGCCGAGCCCTTCCAGGGCCCGCAGATGGAACTGCGCGTCGGCCGTCATCGCGTCGACGTCGGAGTCCCGCGGCACGACCAGCACGACCGGGCCCGTGCCGGCGAGCACGGCCGCGGCCAGCGCCTGCGCGGGGGACGACACGCCCGCCAGCGACTCGCCGCGTCCGGGCGGACCGCCGGCGAGCCCGGCGCGGTGCGCCGCGTCGTGCAGCAGGGTGCCCAGCGTCAGCGATCCGGTTATCGACGGCACGTTGGTCAGGAACGGCCGCCGGCGGGTGCGGGCGGCGGCCCGAAGCGCGCGTTCGGGCTGAAGGTCCACTGGTGGCGCGGGCGGTAGATGCCGGCGTCCTTCGTCTCGGACTTGACCCGGATCGTGTACAGGAGCCGGTGGTAGTCGTACTGCATGCCGCGCCGGGTATGCGCCGCGACATCGAGCTTGTAGGTCCCCTCGACGAGATCGAGGCTGTCGATGGCGAAGACCACCTCGCCGGAGCCGGACAGCTCGACCGGCTCGAAGCCCTCGACGTCCGTGTTGGTTCCGTAGCAGCAGGTCCCGTCGGCGTTGAAGATGCCGATTCCGAAGACGAAGTCCCGCACGGGCTCCGACGTGCGGAACCCGAGCCGCAGCGTCAAGCGATCGCCGGTGCGGAAGACGTGGGCGGCGTTGCCCTCGCGCTCGATGGTCACCCGCTCGATGCGCACGGGGCCGGAGCCCCAGCGACCCTCGGTAGCCTGGAACATGTCGCCGACTGCCGCGTCCGGCTTTCCCGGCCCCTCCGGCGCGCCGGTCTCCGGGGCCCCGGTTTCCGGAGCGCCGCCGTCGGCGCCGGGCGTGGCGCCGTCGCCGGGCGTGGCGCCGTCGGGGGAGCGGGGGCCGCCGTCGGCGCGAAGGGTGGCGCCGTCGCCGGTGCCCGCATCGCCGTCTGGGGCGGTGCCGGTCTCCCGGGCGGCGCGGGGGGTGGCGCCGTCGCCAGTGCCGGAACCTCCCTCGCCCGCGGAATGCCCGCGCCGCTCCTCTGCGGCCGCCCGGACCCTGCGGTCCTTCGAGGCGATGTCCTCCTCCTCGCGCCGGGCGACGTCGGTCGTGTAGGCGTGGACGACGCGCCGGGGATCGCCCTGTGCACGCACGCGGCCGGCGTCGATCCAGATCGCCTCGTCGCAGAAGCGCTCCACCATGCCCAGCCCGTGCGTGGCGAGCAGGATGGTCCGCCCGCGCCGCTTGAACTCGCTGAACTTGTCGAGGCACTTCAGGCCGAACGCCTCGTCGCCGACCGCGAGCACCTCGTCCACGACCAGCACGTCGGGATCCACGTGGACCGCGACGGAGAAGCCGAGCCGCATGTACATGCCGGTCGAGTACGTCTTGACCGGCGCGTCGATGAAATCCTCGAGCTCCGCGAACTCCACGATCTCATCGAACTGCTTCGCGATCTCGCGCCTCGTCCGCCCCAGCATCACGCCGTTGACGAAGATGTTCTCGCGACCCGAGATCTCGGGGTGGAAGCCGGCGCCGAGCTCGATCAGCGCCGCGACCCGCCCGCTCACGTTCACGGCGCCGGAGGTCGGCCGCGTGATTCCGGTCACCAGCTTCAGCAGGGTGCTCTTCCCCGAGCCGTTTCGGCCGATGAGGCCGACGCAGGCTCCCGTCCCGACCGCCAGCGACACGGCGTCGACGGCGCGGACCACCTCGTGCGGGCGCAGATCGCTGGCGAGGCTGCCCTTGAGCAGGGCGCTCTTGAGGGTGGAGAAGCGGCGCTGGTGGGCGTAGCGCCGGTACAGCTTCGAGACGTCGCGCAGCGAGATGGCCGCGTCGGTCACACTTCCTCCGCGAACGAGTCCCGCAGGCGGTCGAAGAACGCGTAGGCGGCCATGAACAGCACCGCTCCGCCCGCGCCCAGGACGAGCAGCCACTTCCAGTGGCCGAACGGGCCGTCGTAGAACAGGATCTCCTGGTAGGAGATGGCGAGGTGCGCGAACGGGTTGAGGTCCATCAGGACCTTCCCGAGCGGCGCCAGGCCGGCGACCTCGGGACCGCGTCCCGCGACCGCCGCCATGGGGTAGATGATCGGCGTCGCGAAGAACCAGAGCGTGAGCACGTTCGACAGCAGGTCCTTGATGTCGCGGAAGTGCACCGTCAGCGCCGCGAGAAAGAGGCCGAGCCCCAGCGTGAGCAGAAGCTGCACGCCGACGACGATCGGGAACCAGACGAGCTCCGACAGTCGGGGCGCCGCCGGCGCCAGCAGGATGAGCGCCGCGACCAGAATGGGGAGCGCGAGCAGGAAGTGAACCATGTTCGCGACCACGGCGACGACGGGCAGCACCTCGGCCGGGAACAGCACCTTCTTGATCAGATTGCCGTTGGCGACGAGCGAGTTGCCGGCCTCGGTCAGGCCGGACGAGAACCAGGTCCAGGGCAGCAGGCCGCAGAACAGGAAGAGGGCGTACGGCTCGATGTCCACGGGCCGGAACCCGTCGAGCACGACGGAGAAGACGAACGTGTAGACCAGCAGCAGGAGGAGGGGGTTCGCGAAGGACCAGAAGAAGCCGAGCACCGAGCCGCGGTAGCGAGCCTTGAGGTCCCGGACCACGAGCGTCTGGACCAGCCCGCGGTGCCGCACCAGCCGAACCAGGTTAGCCCACATCGACGTCGATCACGACTACGGTGATGTTGTCCGGCCCGCCGCCGTCGTTGGCGCCCCGGACGAGATCCTCGCACGCCCGGTCCGGCGTTGCGCCGCGGGCCAGCACGGACTCCATCTCGTCGTCGGAGAGGACGGACGAGAGCCCGTCCGAGCAGAGCAGCAACCGGTCCCCGGCCGCCAGGGGCACCTCGCAGACGTCGGGCTGCGCCGGGTCGACGCCCGACAGCGCGCGGGTCACCACATTGCGCCACGGGTGCTCGCGCGCGGCAGCGGGCGAGAGCAGGCCGGTGCGCATCTGCTCCTCCACCCACGAATGATCGCTTGTCAGGCGCCGCAGCCCACCGGCGCCGCGCAGGTAGGCGCGACTGTCGCCGACATGCGCGAGGGCCGCGCTCCCGTCGCCGACGATCACCGCCACGGCCGTCGTCGCCATCCCCCGGAGCTCCTCGGCGCGCCCCACGCGGTCCGCAATGCTCCGGTTCGCCACGGCCAGGCTGGCGGTCAGGCGATTGCCGTCCGTGCTCACCGCAGGGTCGAAGGGCGCCGGCCAGGCATCCGTCGGCCCGCCCCGGGGCAGCCCGTCCCCGGCCGGCCCGCCTCCGGCCGTCGCCTCGATGAATCGCTCGACCTCGTCGACCGCGATCCGCGCGGCCACCTCACCCGCCACGTGCCCGCCCATCCCGTCCGCCACGATGAACAGCCCGAGATCCGGGCGCGCGCAGTAGCAGTCCTCGTTGGCCGCGCGCCGGCGGCCCGGGTCGGTGCGCGCGGCGCAGGCGAGGCGCATGACGCCACCTTACCACCGGGTCACGAGCGACCGGACGTGGCGGGCCGGCGAGCGCGGCGCAGTCCGAACGCCGGTCGGCGCCGCATCACAGGCCGGCGGATCCGCGCACGCGCGCCCGGGAGGCCACCTGCAGTCGCGCCATCGACTTCAGCAGCGCGAGGCGCGCCCGCTCGAAGTCGACGTCGACGGCCCGCGCCAGGAGTTCGCGCGCCCGCTCGACCGCCGCTTCCGCGCGCCGGATGTCGATCTCCTCGGCGCGCTCGGCGGTGTCGGCGAGGATGCGGACGCGATCCGGCGTGACCTCGGCGAAGCCGAACGCGACCGACAGGAAGGTCTCCTCGCCCCCCTTGCGATACCGGAGGGCGCCGACCTGGAGCGCCACGAGGAGCGGGGTGTGGCCCGGGAGGACGCCGAGATAGCCCTCGGCTCCGGGGATCTCGACCTCGTCGACGGTCTCGACCGCCAGGGGCCGATCGGGGGTGACGATCTCGAGCGTGAGATGCGAGGGGAGCGCCATGGTGCTCGGTTGCCTCCGTGCCCGGTTGCCTCTCCTAGGCCGTAGCCTCGGCCGCCTCCGCGTTGGCGACCGCTTCCTCGATGCCCCCGACCATGAAGAACGCCTGCTCCGGCAGGTGATCGTGCTTGCCCTCCACGATCTCCTTGAAGCCCCGCACCGTGTCGGCGATCGGCACGTACTTGCCTTCCTTGCCGGTGAACTGCTCGGCCACGAAGAACGGCTGCGAGAGGAACTTCTGGATCTTGCGAGCTCGCGAGACCGACAGCTTGTCGTCGTCCGAGAGCTCGTCGATTCCGAGAATCGCGATGATGTCCTGCAGATCCTTGTAGCGCTGCAGCACCTGCTTCACGTTGCGCGCCACGGTGTAGTGCTCCTCGCCGATGATGCGCGGATCGAGAATGCGCGACGACGAGGCGAGCGGATCGACGGCCGGGTAGATGCCGATCTCGACGATCGCGCGAGACAGGTTGGTCGTGGCGTCGAGGTGGGCGAACGTCGTCGCCGGCGCCGGGTCGGTGTAGTCGTCCGCGGGGACGTAGATCGCCTGCACGGACGTGATCGACCCCTTCTTGGTCGACGTGATCCGCTCCTGCAGCTCGCCCATCTCGGTGAGCAGCGTCGGCTGGTAGCCGACCGCCGACGGCATGCGTCCGAGCAGCGCCGACACCTCGGAGCCCGCCTGCGTGAAGCGGAAGATGTTGTCGATGAACAGCAGGACGTCCTTGGCCTCGGCGTCGCGGAAGTACTCGGCGACGGTCAGCGCGCTCAGCGCCACCCGCAGGCGGGCGCCGGGCGGCTCCGTCATCTGGCCGTAGATGAGGGCCGCGCGGGACTTCTCGGAACTCTCGGTGTCGACGACCCCGCTCTCCTGCATCTCGAGCCAGAGGTCGTTGCCCTCGCGGGTGCGCTCGCCGACGCCGCCGAACACCGAGACGCCGCCGTGCTTCAGGGCGATGTTGTGGATCAGCTCCTGGATGATGACCGTCTTGCCGACCCCCGCGCCGCCGAAGAGCCCGATCTTTCCGCCGCGCAGGTAGGGCTCGAGCAGGTCGATGACCTTGATGCCGGTCTCGAACATCTGGAGCTCGGTCGACTGGTCCTGGAGGGTCGGCGCGGGACGATGGATCGGCCAGTGCTGGTCGGTCTCCACCGGCCGGTCGGGAAAGTCCACCGGCTCGCCGAGCACGTTCAGCACGCGGCCGAGCGTCGACGGCCCGACCGGCATGGTGATCGGCCCCCCGGTGTCGATCACCGCCATGCCGCGCTGCATGCCGTCGGTCGGCTTCATGGCGACCGTGCGCACGCGGTTCTCTCCCAGGTGCTGCTCGACCTCCGCGATCACGTCGAGCGCATCCGACCCCTCTCCGCCCGTGATGCGGAGCGCGTTGTGGATCGGCGGCAGGTGGCCGCCTGCGAACTCGACGTCGACCACCGGCCCGATGACCTGGACCACCTTCCCCGCCGCGTCTCCGCCTGCCTGTGCCATCGCTAGAGCGCCTCCGCGCCCGACACCACCTCGATCAGCTCGCGCGTGATGGTGGCCTGGCGCACCTTGTTCATGTAGAGCGTCAACCCGTCGATCATCTCGTCGGCGTTGCGCGTCGCCGCGTCCATCGCCGTCATCCGCGCCGCGTGCTCCGCCGCCGCCGACTCGAGCAGCGCCCGGAAGATCTGCGTCTCCACGTGCCGCGGCAGGAGGCCGCGGAAGATCTCGCCCGGCGCCGGCTCGAAGAGGAACTCGCTGGTCACGCCGGCCTCCGGGTCCCCGTCCGCGTAATCGATGCGCGGTATCGGAAGCAGTTGCTCGACGACGACCGGCTGCTGGATGACGCTCTTGAACTCGTTGTAGATCACGTCGACGCGCGACGCCGCGCCTCCCGTGTACTCCTCGATGGCGGCGTGCGCGACGGCCTGGGCGTGGCTGTACCGCAGCTCGTTGAAGATGTTGACCAGCTCGAAGCGCACGTCGAAGCCGCGCCGCACGAAGAAGTCGCGGCCCTTGCGTCCCACGAGGCCCAGCACCACCGGCCGATCCGCGTCGCCGACGAAGCCGGCCGCCCGCCGCAGGATGTTGGCGTTGAAGCTGCCGCACAGGCCCTTGTCGGCAGTCACGACGAAGACCAGCGCCGGCGCGTCGGGCGCGACCGGCGGCGCCAGGAGCGGATGCGCCGCCGTGTCGGCCCGCTCGGCGAGGTCGTTCAGCACGCGCCCCATCAGCTTCGCGAACGGCCGGGCGCCCACGATGCGATCCTGGGCGCGGCGCAGCCGGGACGCGGCGACGGTCTTCATCGCCTTGGTGATTTGCTGCGTCGACTTGACCGCACGAATACGCCGGCGCAGATCGATGAGGGACGGCATCTCAGGCGACTGCTTCCTTGCGGGTTGCCGCGAACTGCTCGGTGAACTCCGCGACCGCGGCCGTGAGACCCGCCAGGAGCTCGTCGTCGATCTTCTTCTCGGACACCAGCCTGGCGACGAGGTCGCCGTGGCGCGCGTCCATGTACTGATAGAGCTCCTGCTCGTAGTCCGCGACGTCGCTCTCCGCGACGCCGTCGAGGTACCCCTTCGAGCCCGCGAACAGGACGAGGATCTGCCGCTCGACCGGCAGCGGCCGGTACTGCGGCTGCTTCAGCACCTCGGTGAGGCGGCGGCCGCGGTTCAACTGGTCCTGGGTCGCCTTGTCGAGGTCGCTCCCGAACTGCGCGAAGGCTTGCAGCTCGCGGTACTGCGCCAGGTCGAGGCGCAGCGTGCCGACCACCTGCCGCATCGCGCGCACCTGCGCCGCACCGCCGACGCGGGAGACCGAGTTGCCCGCGTTGATCGCGGGCCGGATGCCCTGGTTGAACAGGTCGGACTCCAGGAAGATCTGCCCGTCGGTGATCGAGATGACGTTTGTCGGGATGTAGGCCGAGAGGTCGCCGGCCTGGGTCTCGATGACCGGCAGCGCCGTCAGCGAGCCGCCGCCGAGCTCGTCGTTCATCTTGGCCGCGCGCTCGAGGAGGCGCGAATGCAGGTAGAAGACGTCGCCGGGATACGCCTCGCGGCCCGGCGGCCGGCGCAGCAGAAGGGAGATCTCGCGGTAGGCCTGGGCGTGCTTCGACAGGTCGTCGTAGATGCACAGGGCGTGGCGGCCGCTGTCGCGGAAGTACTCGCCGATCGTGCACGCCGAGTACGGGCTGATGTAGAGCAGCGACGCCGAGTCCGAGGCGGAGGCGGCGACCACGATGGTGTACTCCATCGCGCCCTCCTCCTCGAGGGTCTTGACGACCTGCGCGATGGTGGACTGCTTCTGCCCGATGGCGTTGTAGATGCAGATGACGTCGAGGCCCTTCTGGTTGATGATCGTGTCGACGGCGACCGCGGTCTTGCCGGTCTGCCGGTCGCCGATGATCAGCTCGCGCTGGCCGCGCCCGATCGGAATCATCGCGTCGATCGCCTTCAGGCCGGTCTGCAGAGGCTCCTTCACCGGCTGCCGGTCGACGACGCCGGGCGCGATCCGCTCGATCGGGGACCGCTGGCTGGTGTTGATCGGCCCCTTCCCGTCGATCGGCTGCCCCAGGGAGTTGACGACCCGCCCGATCATCTCGTCGCCCGCGGGCACGGAGATGATGCGTCCCGTCCGCTTGACGGTGTCGCCCTCCTTGATCGCGGTCGCCTCGCCGAGGAGCACCGCGCCGACGCTCTCCTCCTCGAGGTTCAGGGCGATCCCGAAGACACCGTGGGGGAACTCGAGCATCTCGGTGGCCATCGCGCCCTCGATGCCGTGCAGGCGCGCGATGCCGTCGCCGACCGACACCACCGTCCCGACCTCGGCCACGTCGACGTCGAGGGAGTAGTTCCCGAGCTGGTCCTTGATGAGCTTGGAGATTTCGTCTGCTTTGATGTTCATCTTCGGTACCGTGCGGCGCTCAGACCCGGCTGCCGAACTCCTGCCGGAGCCGATCGAGGTGCCGCATCACGCTTCCGTCGTACACGATGCCGCCGACCTGCGCCACGAGCCCACCGACCAGCGCCGGGTCGACGCTCCGCTCGATGCGCACCTGACGGCCGGTCGCCTGGCCGAGCGCCTTCTCGAACGCCGACGCGCGCCCGTCGTCGAGCGGCGCGGCGGTCGTGATCCGCGCCCGCATGATCCCCCGGTGGTCGTTCAGACGCTCGCGGTAGACCTCAAGCAGGTCCGGCATGAGTGCGAGGCGGTCGCGCTCCGCCAGCATCGTCAGCAGGCGCACGACGATCGGCGAGAGCGCGCCGTCCCGTTCCACGATCTCGGCGACGACCGCGCGCTTGCGGGCCGGCGAGACCGCCGGGTTGAGCAACGCCCGGCCCAGCGTCGGGTGCTCGTCGAGGAGCTTCGCGAACTCCCCGAGATCCCGCTCGACGCGGTCCGGATCCCCGTCCTGCAGGCTCACTTCGAGAAGCGCCCGCGCGTACCTGGTCGCTGCCGCTCGCTGCGTCATCTTGGGATTTGGCGGCCGGCGTCTAGCGGTCGCCCGCGCTCAAAGAAGAAGTCGCCCGTGTCTAGGAGAAGAAGCCGCCCGCGTCCGAGAAGAAGAAGTCGCCCGCGCCCATAAGCCCGCGCCTGGAAGAAGAAGTCGCGCGTGTTCAAAAAAGGAGTCGCCCGCGTCACGAAAAGAGAAGACCGCCCGCGATTCACGCCGGGCGGTCAGACATGTCCGGCCCCGCGCCGGGAGCCAAACCAGCCATTTATACCATCCCGCCGGACGCGCCGGCAAGCCGACCGCCGCCAAGCCGCCGGCGGGCAGGGTTGCGGTCCTGCGCGGCGGGGGCCGCGCCGGGGCGCGGAGAATGGTGGCAGCAGTGCCGGTTCTGCAGCGACCGGGGGCGCGGAACGGTCGGGCCGTCAGGCGCCCGCGAGCTGCTCGTACAGCCGCTGCAGCTCGTCCTCGGAGACGAACGTAATCTCGATCCGTCCGCGCTTGCCCCGGCGGACGATGCGGACGCGAGTTCCCAGCGCCACCTTGAGGCGGTCTTCGGCCGCGCGCGTGTGCACGTCGGGGGGCGGCGGCTCCGTGGGCGGGCGGGGCGGCTCCGAGCGCCGCTTGACGAGCGCCTCGGTCTCGCGCACCGACAGGTCCCGGGCGAGCACCTCGCGGGCGATGTCGAGCTGGGCACGCTCGTCCGCGAGGCCGGCGAGGGCCCGCGCGTGCCCCATCGAGAGCGCGCCCGAGGCGACCTCCGCGCGGACTTCGGCCGGGAGCCGCAGCAGACGCTGGTAGTTCGCGACCGTCGCCCGGTCCTTGCCGACCGAGCGGGCGATCTCCTCCTGCGTGAAGCCGAACTCGTCGGCCAGGCGGGCGTACGCCGCGGCTGCCTCGATCGCGTTCAGGTCCTCACGCTGGATGTTCTCGATCAGGGCCAGCTCGAGGCGCTTGCTGTTCGCGACCGCGCGCTCGACCACCGGCACCCGCAGGAGCCCCGCCCGCTGCGCTGCCCGCCAGCGGCGCTCCCCCGCGACGATCTCGAACGTGCCGTCCTCCTGGCGGGAGACCACCAGAGGCTGGATTATCCCGTGCGCCCGGATGGACGCCGCGAGCTCTTCGAGCCGTGCGTCCTCGATGGCGCCGCGGGGTTGCTCCCGGTTGGGACGCAGGAGGTCGAGGTCCACCTCCTGCGCCGGCTCCCTCCGCAGGGGCGCCACCGGCTCGGGAATCAGCGCCCGCAGGCCTCGCCCGAGCGCCTTGCGCTTGTCAGCCATCCACCCCAACTCCGCGCTCCGGTGGGCGCGAGGCCCGGCTCAGGAACTCGTGCGCGAGGGCCAGATAGGCGGACGCCCCCTTCGACTTGACGTCGTAGAGGATGGCCGGCAACCCGTAGCTCGGGGCCTCGCCCAGGCGCACGTTGCGAGGGATGATGGTCTCGAAGACCTTCTCCCGGAAGAACTCGCGCACCTCGCCGGCCACCTGCTGGCCAAGATTCGTTCTCAGGTCCGTCATCGTCAGCAGCACGCCGGCGATCACCAGATCCGGGTTGAGCTGCGCCTGCACGCGCCGGAGCGTCGACGTGAGGTCGGCGAGCCCCTCGAGCGCGAAGTACTCGCACGTCAGTGGAATCAGCACGGCTTCGGCGGCGACGAGGGAATTGAGGGTCAGCAACCCGAGCGACGGCGGCGTGTCGATGAAGATGTAGTCGAAGCGGGCGTGGGCCTGCCGGAGCAGCGGACGCAGGCGTGTCTCGCGGTTGGCGAGGCCGACGAGCTCCACCTCCGCCCCCGCGAGGTTGCGATCCGCGGGCAGGAGGGAGAGGCCCGTCACCGCCGTCGGCACGATGAAGCGACCGACGTCCGGCTCGCCGGCCGCGGTCAGCGCATCGTACACGGTGCGGCCTTCGGGGACGGACCCCTTCAGGCCCACGCCGCTGGTCAGATTGCCCTGCGGGTCCATGTCGACGATCAGCACCTTCCGATCGGCCAGGGCGACCGACGCGGCCAGGTTGATCGCCGTCGTGGTCTTCCCGACGCCGCCCTTCTGGTTCGTGACGGCGAAGATCTTCTTCACCCGCGGCTTCGGTCGGAAGCCCGAAATTAGGTCGCGTAACATAATTCCGTTAGGGCGTCTGATGCCTGCCCGTGCGACGCGTCAGAAGAGTACACCCATCGTCGGGGCAGCGTCAAATCGGCGTCACTTCTGGAGCTCCGCGGAGCCCAAGGTTCCGGAGGCCCGGGACCCCTGGGGCCGCGCGCCACCCAGGTTGCGGAAGCCCAGAGACCCCGCCGCCAACCGCGTGACGCGATGCAGGTGTTCGCCAGCCGCCCATGCAGATAGGACCTGTGCGCGCGAGACGCAAGGTCCTGACTCGTGCTCGAGCCGGCGGTCGCCCGCGGCAACCGCTCGGCGCGGGCGCTTCACGAGCGTCCATCGGTCGACCGGTGGTGACGCGGCGCGTGCTCCAAGTCACCGTCGGGGCCGACCGGAAGCACTTCGGCCCCCCCGAGCCCTCGGGATCGGCGCCGCACCCACGTTGCCGTCCCCGCACCTCCGCGATTCCGGGGCGCCGCATCGACGCCGTCACCGCCTTCCGACAAGCGACGCGTGGCGCCGATCGTACCCGGCAGGCCAAGCGGTTGGCGACTACCCCGCGGAAACTCCCGCGCAGATTTTGTTCAGACCCGAGCCGCGGGGGCAGGCGCCGCGCCCGCCGAGCTTCTCCGCATCGTTCCCGCTTGCCCCGAGCGTGCTGGGCGTGTCGGAACCCCAGCCGACGCGCCGTCTTCCCGCTTGCCCCGAGCTGTGGGTTGTGACCGATCGCAACCCGCCGCGTCGCCTCCCGCTGCCCCGAGCGCTGTGGAGCGTGTGGGATTCGCAGCCGCGTCGTCTTCCCGCTCGCGCCGAGCGGTGTTGGGTCGTGTCGAATCTCCCGCTTGTGTCGAGCGTTGCGGGTCGTGTCGGATCCGCAGCCGGGAGCGGTCGTCCCCCGCGCGGCGTTAACGGCCGTCGACTCGCGCAAGGCAGAAGTCGCTGATCTGTGCCCAGTGCTATGGGTCGCGACGATACCGCCACCGGCCGGTGCAGGCGGGGAGGGGGCGCCTCTCCGACAGGAGCAGCGGCGCAGGATCAGATCGCGGGGCGCCCGGGGCCGCACGGGCGGGAAGCGCCGCCGCCAGCCAAAGCCCGCCGGCGCGGCTTCGGAGGCGTGCCAGACAAGGTCAATCGAGTGGCGACGACTGAATCAGGCCACAGCCTCCCGATTGGAGCGCCCCACGCTCGACGACGCCCCGGACCTGCGACTCGCGAGGCTCGAGCGCGGCTGGCGGCGGAGTGTTCCACGTGGAACACTATCTCTCCGAGGCTTCCGCCGGGAGGAAACGGCAAGCATGGAGAGCAGGATCCCGGCCGCGCGCGAATCCTTCGCCAGTCGGTTGGAGCCTCCGAATCGCGATCCGCGAGGCTGGCCGCGCGGCGTGCCGGCGCCCGGTCCGTTACGGCTGTTGGGGTCGGCCTGGGTTGGGGTCGGGGTTGGAGTCGGAGTTGGACCCTGGCCCCGCGGTGGGCGCCGCGGCGGACCGGACCCTGCGCGGGTCTGCCCGGCAAGAGAGTGTTCCACGTGGAACACCTTCCTCTCCCGGGCCTCCAGCGGAACGTCGCAGGACGATCAGGCGGCTACCCGGCGCACTCCGCATCGGCACCGCCGCCTCCAACGAAAGGGTCGGCGATGCGTTGGCCCAGCCATCGGCCGGTTCCGGTCCGCGGAACAGCAGCAGCGCCCCGCCCGGGGCCACGAGCGTCTGCAGCCCGCGCAAGGCCGCGGCGTCCAGGTGCACGCCGCGCACCGACAGCGCGACGTGCCCGTTCTGCAGGTCACCGCGCCTCAGCAGCTCTTCATACCGCTCGGCGAGCACCTCCGTGCGGTCGAGTCCGAGGTGACGGACGGCCTCCCGGAGGAACGCCGCCTTGCGCCTCTTGGCTTCGATCATGCGGAGCGCAAGGCCGGGCGCCGCCAGCTTGAGCGGAATCGCCGGCGAGCCGCCGCCGGATCCGACGTCGACGAGCGTGCCTTGCTCCGGGAGGTAGGGAACGGCGGCGAGCGGTTCGATGACCAGCCGGGCAAGGCCCGCGTCGTCTCGGTCGAGTCGCGTCAGGTTGAGCTTCGCGTTCCACCGCCGGAGCAGATCGACGTAGGCGCCAAGGCGTTCCGCCAGGAGCTCGTCCATCGCCACGCCCGCGACCTCCGCGTGCGCCCGCAGCCGCTCGCCGAGTCGCTCCGGCCCGTACCTAGGCACCTCGCCCGGCCCGTCCTCTCGCGCGGTCGACGCAGACTCCGAGTACCGCGACCGCGGCCGGCGTGACCCCCGGAATGCGTCGCGCCTGGCCGAGCGTCTCGGGCCGCACCTCCGCCAATCGCTCGACGACCTCCCGCGAGAGTCCGGGGACCGCGTCGTAGCGCAGGTCGTGCGGCAGGCGCCGCCGCTCGTCGCGTCGAGCGCGCCGGGCCATCTCCTCCTGGCGCTGGAGGTAGCCCGAGTACTTGAAGACGGTCTCGACGCTGGCCACGTCGAGGTGCTCCTGGCCCGCGCACACGTCGAGGGCGACTTGTCCGGTCGCCGTCAGCGCCGCAAGGGAGGCATCCGGACGGCGCAACGCCCGCGATGCCCGCACGCGTGCACCACCAGCCAGTGTCACCGTCGTGCGCGTCAGCCGTTCGCGGTTGCCTTCGAACCGGACGCGCCGGGCCTCGAAGCGCGCCCAGCGCGGATCGTCCACCAGTCCGACCTCCCGGCCACGCGGCGTCAGTCGCAGATCGGCGTTGTCGATGCGCAGAAGCAGCCGATGCTCGGCGCGGGACGTGAACATGCGGTACGGCTCCAGGCATCCGGTGGTCGTCAGGTCGTCGACCAGCACGCCGATGTAGGCCTCCTCGCGCCCCAGGACGAAGGGCCGGCCGCCGCGCACCAGCCGGGCCGCGTTGATGCCGGCCACGATGCCCTGTGCCGCCGCCTCCTCGTAGCCGGAGGTCCCGTTGACCTGGCCGGCCAGAAACAGCCCCCGCACGCGCCTGGTCTCCAGGCTGCGGCGCAGCTCCGTCGGCTGGATGAAGTCGTACTCGACAGCGTAGCCCGGCCGCAGCATCACGGCCTGCTCGAGGCCCGGCAGGGCGTGCACCAGGCGTTCCTGAACGGCCGCCGGAAGACTCATCGAGTAGCCGTTGACGTAGATTTCGTCGACATCGAGCCCCTCCGGCTCGAGAACCAGCAGATGCCGTTCACGGTCCGGAAAACGCATCACCTTGTCCTCGAGCGACGGGCAATAGCGGGGGCCGATACCGCTGATCTGGCCGTTGTAGAGCGGGGACTGGCCGATCTGGGCGCGGACGAGCTCGTGCACGCTCCCGGTCGTGTGCAGGAGGTGGCACGCCACTCTCGGTTGCTCGATGCGGTCGGTCAGAAACGAGAACGGCACCGCGGGGCGATCGCCCCGCTCCTCCTCGAACCGGGAGAAGTCGATGCTCCGGCGGTCGAGGCGCGGCGGGGTGCCCGTCTTCAGGCGGCCCCACGAGAATCCGCATTCCTTGAGCGATTCGGCGAGCGCGCGCGACGGAGGCTCGCCGGCGCGACCCGCCGGGCGGCGGTCCGGGCCGACATGAACCAGGCCGTTCAGGAAGGTCCCTGCAGTCACGACTACCGTCGCGGCGCGCAGGCGGCCTCCGGCGCCGCCCCCGTCCGCCGGCTCGAGCTCTATGCCCCGCACGCGCCCGCCTTCTACCAAGATGCGCCCCGCCCGCCCGAACAGCCAGTGGATTCGCGGCTCCCGCCGGAGCTCCTCCAGCACCCACCGACCGTATCGGCGCTTGTCCGCCTGGGCGCGCGGCGATCGCACGGCGGGACCGCGGCTCCGGTTCAGCAGCTTGAACTGGATGCCGGTGGCGTCGATGGCGCGTCCCATCAACCCGCCCAGCGCGTCGATCTCCCGCACCACGTGGCCCTTGGCGGTCCCGCCGATTGCGGGGTTGCACGGCATGTGGGCGACCGTGGCCTCGGACAACGTGCAGAGGGCGACCGAGCAGCCGAGCCGTGCGGCGGCGTACGCGGCCTCGCAGCCGGCATGACCCGCTCCGATGACGATCACGTCGAAGCGGTCGTCCGGGCGAGCGGGGCCCAACCCCTCCCGCGCCGGCGCCGGCACTCGCACCGGAGCCGCACGGTCTTCGCGCCCCCTCCGCCCGTCGCGCACCCGGTTCGGCGTCCCCGATTCCGCCATCGCCTGCTCCTCACTTGCCGATGCAGAACCGCTCGAAGATGCGCTCCAGAACGGCGTTGGGTGCCCGCTTGCCCGAAAGCTCCTCCAGCGCGCCGCCGGCCGCCTGCAGGTCGGCAAGCACGAGCTCCTCCGTCGCGCCCTTCGACGCGGCCGCGGCGGCACGGATGAGCGCGGCGGCGGCCGTTTCGAGCAGCGTGATGTGCCGGATGTTGGATACGACGGGCGTGTCCTCCGGGGCGCGGTCCCGCAACAGGGCCTGCGCGATGGCGGCTCGGACGGCCGGCGCACCGCCTTCGTCGAGCAACGAGACGTGCAGGGCCGCCTCCTCCACGCCGGCGGCCGCCAGGTCGACGGCACTCCAGCACGGCGGCCGGTCCGTCTTGTTGACCACGACGATGCGCCGCGTCCGACTCGTTCCGGCGAGGAGCCGCAGGTCGTCCGCACCGAGCGGAACGGACCGGTCGAGCACGACGACGGCCAGGGTCGCCGCGCCGAGCGCGCCGAGCGCGCGGCGCACGCCCTCGGTTTCGACCGCATCGCCGCTGTCGCGCATGCCGGCGGTGTCGACCAGCGTCACCGGGAGGCCGTCGAGGTCGAGCGTCTCGGTCAGCAGGTCGCGCGTCGTTCCGGCGACGTCGGCGACGATCGCGCGCGGCATCCCCAGCAGCCGATTGAAAAGCGTCGACTTGCCCACGTTGGGGGTACCGAGGAGGACGACCCGGGCGCCTTCCCGCACGAGGCGCCCGTGGCGCGCGCCCCGCAGCGCCGCCGCGACGCGCTCGCCCAGCGCGCGCACCTCGGCGCTCGCCACGGCCGCGTCGATGAAATGGTAGCCCTCGTCGGGGAAGTCGATGGACGCCTCCAGGCGGGCGATCAGGTCGAAGAGCGCCCGGTCGATGTCGGCCACCAGGGCGGACACCCCGCCCTCGAGCTGCTCGAAGGCGACCCGCGCCTGGAGCGGCGTCACCGCACCCACGAGATCGGCTACCGCCTCGGCCTGGACGAGGTCGAGGCGTCCGTTCAGGAAGGCGCGGAAGGTGAACTCGCCCGGTTGCGCCAGCCGGGCCCCGGCGTCGACCGCGATGGAGACGATGCGGCGCAACAGGACCGGGCTCCCGTGGCCGCTCAACTCGACCACGTCCTCTCCGGTGTAGGACCCCGGCCGCGGGAAGTACGTCGCGACGACGCGGTCGACATGACGCCCGCCTGCCGCGGCATCGGCGATCCGCCGCAGGCTGGCGCGGCGCGGTGCGAGGGAAGCGCCGGCGACCAGCATTGCGCCGGCGATCGGTCGGGCTCGGGGACCGCTGAGGCGGACCACCCCGATGCCGCCCGGGCCGGGGGGCGTTGCCAGGGCTACGATGGTGTCGTCGGTGGCGAGCACCGGACCGCTGGGGGTTCGCCGGTCGCGTCGCGCCCGGCCGTCAGACCCCTGGGAGTCGGCGCCGCAGAACGCTCTACGGCGCAGACTCCTGGCCGGACGCGGAGATGACGACGGCCTTCATGAACGCATCGCCGACGCTCTCCGACGAGACGCCGGGGTCCTCGGCGACCGCGAGATGCACGATGCGCCGCGCGTAGGGGTTTAGCGGCCCGATCTCCTGCGGTTCTCCGGTCGCCCGCGCGCGCTCGGCCAGCAGCCGAGCCGTCTCGCGCAGCTCCGAGTCCTTGTTTTTCCGATAGTCGAGGCAATCGACCACGATATGGCGGGACGGCTGCTCGCGGCGGAACGCCGCGTTCACGACGTGCTGCAGCGCGTCGAGCCCTGCCGCCCGCCGCTGCAGAAAGATGTCGCAGCCCTGCCCGGCAACGGTGATGCGGGTCCCGTCCTCGATCGGCTCGACCGTGACCTCGAGAACCAACCCCATGGCGGCTCCGACGTCACGCAGGAAGCTCGTCATCCGTGCGTCGAGATCGTCAGCCACTGCCCACTCCCACTTTCCGGAAGCCGGGAACGCCGCCAGTCCACCCATGTCGCCCGACGGCTCCGCCCCGGCGCCCGGCCCAGCCTGCAAGTGAGTCTGCCCCTTCCAGCGGGGGGTGGCGCTGCTCTACGGCGCAGACTCCTGGCCTTTGCGCTGGCCGGCCTTGCGGGCGCGACGCTCTGCCGCCGGTCGGCGCTCTGCCGGCGGCCGCACCGTGCGCACCTTCGGCGGGCCGATGATGCGGTTCGTCGCAACCTGCTGCCCGATGCCGAAGACGTTGCTCGTCAGCCAGTAGAGGACCAGCCCGCTCGGGGCGAACACGAACATGAACGTGAACATCACCGGCATCATCATCATGATGCGCTGCTGCATCGGGTCCGCCTGCGTCGGCGTCATGCGCTGCTGCAGCACCATGGTCGCACCCATGACGATCGGCGTCACGTAGAACGGGTCGGCCAGCGACAGGTCGGTGATCCACCCGACGAACGGCTCGCCACGGATCTCGATGGAGAGCGAGAGCAGCCGGTAGAAGGCGAACAGGACCGGCATGGTGAGCAGCATCGGGAGGCAGCCGCTCGCCGGGTTGGCCCCGCGTTCGCGATACAGGGCCATGATCTCCTGGTTCATCTTCTGCTTCTCCGGGTCGGAGGCCTTCAGGTGCTTGTAGCGCTCCTGAATCGCCTTCATCTCCGGCTGCAGCTCCTGCATCTTGCGCATCGACACGACGCTCTTGTGCCGTAGCGGCAGGATTACCAGGTTGATCAGGACGGTGAGCAGGATGATCGCCCAGCCCCAGTTGCCGACGTAGCCGTGGACCCACGTCAAGGACCGGTGCAGCGGCACCACCAGCCAGGCGAACCACCCGAAGTCCAGCGAGCGGACGAGGGCGGGATGCGCCGCCTCGAGGATCTCGAAGTCCTTCGGCCCGATGAAGAACGGAAGGTCGACGTCCGGCGCGGACCCGGGCAGTGCGAGATCGAACGCCATCAGCTCCCGCGCGTCGCCGTCGAGCTCACGGGGCGGCAACGGCACGGCCCGGTAGGTGACGACGGTCTCAGCGTTGCCGGGGAGCGCGGCGGCCAGGAAGTAGTGGTTGTCGACGCCTACGAACCGCAGCAGGCCTTCGTAGGTCGGCCGGGCAGTCACATCGGATGCATCAGGCCGCTCGACTTCCTCCGCCGAGAGGGTGCCGTCCTGCTGGACGCGACCGTACATCACGCCCCGCGGTCCGACCCGATACGCCAGGCCGCTGCTGCTCGACTCCACACCCCCGAGGGCGGGCCCCCAGCGGATGATCGGGACCAGCGGCTGCCCCGCCAGAGATGCTTCGACCGACACCGTCACGACGAACGGGTTCGCGGCCGGCTCGAAGCGGAACGCCTTGCGTACGCGCAGGCCGCCGGCGTCCTCGAACTCGAACGCGAGGGTTTGGTCGCGGTCGGTGATCCGCAGCGCGCTCGTGCTGGCACGGTACAGCCCCGCGGCGGCGCGCGCCGTCAGCGCGGGGTCGGAGAACGCCACGCTGAACGGCGCCGGCTCCTCGGCCGGCAGTTCCCGCGGCACGAGATCGACCGGCTCTCCATTGACCTCATCGAGATAGTTCCTGAGCTCCCAGCTCACCAGCACCGCCCCGCGATTCGTGAACACGGCACGCAACGCGTCGCTCTCGACGACGATGGACTCGGCGGCGGCCGCGGCGACGACGGGCGGCCCCTCCGGTACCGCGTCCTCGACCGCGGGCGCAGCCGGAGGAGGAGTCAGGTTCGCCATCGCGCCGGGCTCGACGGCGGCCCCTGCGGTGGCGGGCAGCTCGCTCGCCGGGGCAGGGCGGGCGACGTCGCCCGCGGCCGGGAGTCCTCCCGGCGCACCGCGATTCGTGGGTGTTGGAACGAACAGCGCCTGGTAGGCGTACAGCACCACGAACGACAGGAAGAAGGCGAGGAGGACCCTGCGCTGCATCAGTCTCGGCTCAACGATCGGAAGGGAGTGGAGTCCGCCGACTGGCTACGCGGGCATCCGGCACCGGGTCCAGTCCGCCGCGGCAGAGAGGTTGACATCGCGCAAGCCGGCGCATCGCCAACCAGAGGCCGCGCACCGCGCCGTGGCGCTCGACGGCCTCTGCAGCGTACGCCGAGCACGAGGGCACGAAGCGGCACGACCCGGCGAACCACGGCGAGAGGACCAACTGGTATGCCCTGATGAGCCCCATCGCAAGCCGCGCGGGAGCCGCGCGCGCCCACTGCCGGGCAACGTCAACTCGCACCGCCCGCAGCGCGGAGCGTGCGCCGATAGTCGGCCTCGAGGGCGTCGATGGGAACATCGGGGACGACGGGACGAACGAGTACCACCATGTCGATGCCGGGTCGGCCCTTCCGGTGACGGAACAGCTCCCGGACGCGCCGCTTCGCTCGGTTCCGCCGAACGGCGCCGCCGACGCGCCGCGTCGCGATGATGCCGAGCCGGGTCACGTCCATCCCGTTCGGCAGGGTGAACAGCGTCAGGTAGCGTCCCCGACTCCGCACACCGCCCTGCTGTACCCGCTGGAACTCCGGCCGACGCCGAATGCGCTCGCGCCGGGTCAGACTGCGTCGCACGCGCTGTGGCAGGGTGGTTAACGAACGGCGATTCGTTCGCGCCCCTTGGCGCGCCGGCGCTTCAGCACCCGCTGCCCGGCCTTCGCGCTCATCCGCTTCCGGAAGCCGTGCGTGCGCCGGCGCCGGCGCCGGTTCGGCTGATACGTACGCTTCATGATCCGACAACTCCACCGTGGCACCAATCCCAGCGAGGCGCCAGAGAAAGCTGCGCGCCAGTGAACGGCCACGCCCCAGAGAACAGACCGAAACGCTCATCCTATCGGAGGCCCGGATCGGCTGTCAATCACGACGAAAGGAGGCCGGATTGCGCGGGCCCGTCTCTCCCGCGCTCGCCAGGGGCTCGCCAATGCTCTCCATTGTCAGATTTTATGAGCTTAATGATAGCAGATTGCCAGGATTGTCTGGCCCGGATCCGATGTGCTAGAGTCGCCGGTCTGCGGATCATGCAGGGCGCCCCGGGCAAGTTTTCCACACCTGTGGAAGTTACTTGTGGAAACCCGTGCGCCTCTGCGGAAGTGGGGTGTTAGGACAGAGCTGACTTGCGGACCGGAGCGGAACACCGCGCTCGGTGGACTCCCCTTCACGTACACCAGCGGACCGTCGCGGGGCCTTCACGCCAATGCTAGGCAACGTCTGGACCCAAGTCCTGTCACGAATCGAGACCAAGGTCGACCAGCGCACCTTTCGGACCTGGTTCCAGCCGACCGCGCTGATCGCCGACCAGGGACAGAAGGTCACCATCCGGGTACCGAGCGTCCTCTGCCGCGATTGGCTCGCCAAGCACTACGCCAGCGTCATCTCCGAGGCCGCAGGCGAGGTCGAGCGCGGTGGCCTGCAGATCGCTTTCGTCATCGACGACCCGGAGGGCCCCCCGGCTCCGCCCGAGGCAGCGGCGCCTGACGCACCGGTCCCGGACTCACCAGCCCCGGATGCGCCCGCGGCGCCCGCGGGCGGCCTCAACCCCCGGTACACGTTCTCGTCGTTCGTCGTCGGTCCGTCGAACCAGTTCGCGCACGCGGCCTCGGTCGCCGTCGCCGAGGCGCCTTCCCGCTCCTACAACCCGCTGTTCCTGTACGGAGGCGTCGGGCTCGGCAAGACGCACCTCATGCACGCGATCGGTCAGTACCTGCTGGAACGGATGCCCCGACTGAAGCTGACCTACATCTCGTCCGAGCGCTTCATGAACGAGATGATCAACGCCGTTCAGCACAAGCGTGTGCTCAGCTTCCGGGAGCGGTACCGGAACGTCGACGTCCTGCTCATGGACGACATCCAGTTCCTGGCCGGCAAGGAAGGGACGCAGACCGAGTTCTTCCACACGTTCAACTCCCTGTACGACGCCCAGAAGCAGATCGTCATCAGCAGCGACGGCCCCCCGCACGACATCCCGGCCCTCGCCGAGCGTCTGCGGTCGCGGTTCGAGTGGGGCCTCATCGTCGACATCCAGCCACCGGATCTCGAGACGAAGGTCGCCATTCTCAAGAAGAAGGCCGGGGCCGAGGCGGTGCCCCTACCCAACGACGTGGCGCTCTACATCGCCGGGCGCAACAAGTCGAACGTGCGCGAGCTCGAGGGCTCCCTGATCCGCCTCATCGCCTACGCGTCGCTGACCGGCCGCAAGATCGATCTCTCCCTGGCGCAGGACGTCCTGCGGGACACCCTCGGCGGCGACCGGGCCGTCACCATCGACACCCTCCAGGAGTTCGTCGCCCGGCACTACCAACTGCGCGTCAGCGAGCTCAAGTCGCGCAACAGCTCGCGCGCCATCGCGCTGCCGCGGCAGGTCGCCATGTACATGTGCAAGCAGTTGACGAACGCCTCGCTGCCCCAGATCGGGAAGAGCTTCGGCGGCAAGCACCACACCACCGTGATCCACTCGATCCGCACCATCGAGAACCGCCGCAAGAACGACCGGGCCTTCAACGACCTGATCGCCGGCTTCGTCGATTCGTTCCCGCGCAGTCGCCCCTCGTGACGCCGGCGCGCTCCGCGCCGACGAATCGAATCCCGCGTCGCCCCACGTGAATGCCCGCTCGACCTGCCGCCGGACCGGCCGTCCACAGCCGGCTCTGGACGCCGCGCGAACGCGGTGTGGATTTCGCCGATCGCTCGCGGATCGACCGTTCGTCCACGCCCGGCCTCCACAGGCGGCCGGTTCGGAAGTCCTTGCTGTCCAGCGTTTTAGGAGCGACACCCACATGCTCACAGAGATTGTGGTTCTTGTATAATTGAATGTACTTTCCCTGGATAGTGATATTCACGATCCCTGTCGCCAAGTCTCCCGGCTCGTAGACCCGAGGTTGTCCGCCCCATGGAACTCAGCGTTCGACAGAGCGACCTGCTTCGCGAACTGCAGCTCTTCCAGGGAATCGTCGAACGGAAGAACACGATTCCGATCCTGGGCAACGTCCTGCTCGAAGCGAACGGCGAGGGCAGCCTGCAGATGCTCGCAACGGACCTCGAGGTCGGGCTCCGCAGCCGTTGCGCGGCGCAAATCGGCGAGCCGGGGTCGGTGACCATCCCCGCGAAGAAGCTCTTCGAGATCGTACGCGCGCTGCCGGAGACCGAGATCCGGATCCAGCAGGGAGCGAAGGGGGCGGTCGAGGTGGCGGCGGCGCAGTTCGACTCGCGGATGCAGACGCTGCCGCGCGAGGACTTCCCGACGGTCCCGGAGCCGGGTTCGGGGTGGTCGGCGGTCCTGCCGCGCTCGGCGCTCGGCGAGATGGTGGCGAAGACGCAGTTCGCGATCACCGGGGAGGACACGCGCTATTTCCTCAACGGGGCGCTGCTGGTCCTGGTCGAGGGGCGGATGACGCTGGTCGCGACCGACGGTCACCGTCTGGCCCTGGCCGCCGCGCCGCGCGGGGCGGACGAGACCGAGGCGCCCGGCGGCGAGAAACGCGCGATTCTCCCCAAGAAGACGCTCGGCGAGCTCGCGCGGCTGCTGTCCGACGGCGAGGGCGACGTGACCTGCGAGTTCACCGAGAACCATCTCTTCTTCGAGATCGACGGCCGGCACCTCATCTCGCGGATGATCGACGCGCAGTTCCCCGCCTACGAGCGGGTGATCCCGCAGGGCAACGACAAGCGCATCGAGTTCGAGCGCGATCGCCTGCTGCGGGCGGTCAGGAGGGTTGCCCTCCTCTCGAGCGAGCGCTCCCGCGCGATTCGATTCCAGATCGACACGAACTCGGTCGAGGTGAGGTCGAGCAGCCCCGAGGTCGGCGAGGCCAAGGAGGTGCTCGAGGTCGAGTACGCCGGCGGCGCGGTGCAGATCTGCTTCAACGCCCAGTACGTAACGGACTTTCTCGGTGCGGCCGACACGGACAGCGTAGGCCTGGAGTTCCGCGACGAGATGAGCCAGGCCGTCATGCAGCCGGTGGGCGCCGAAGGCTGCGAGTACACCTACGTCATCATGCCGATGCGGGTCTAGCCCACGCGGGCAGCCCGCGCTGCCGTAGCTTGCCGGCGGGCACCCGCGGGGTGGGTGCCGGCTCCCGTCCGCCCGGTTTCACCGGCACGTCCAGGCGCCCTGGGCGGGCCGGCCCAACGGAAGCGAATGACCCAGCTCGAACACGATCAAGCAGGCAGCCAGCCCGTTTCGGACGAGGGCATTCTGCCGGTGCCGCCCGCCACGGGGACGTCGGACGACTATCGCGCCGACAAGATCAAGGTTCTCGAGGGGCTCGAGGCGGTGCGCAAGCGGCCCGCGATGTACATCGGGTCGACCGGCGCGCCGGGCCTGCACCACCTGGTCTACGAGGTCGTCGACAACTCGATCGACGAGGCCCTGGCCGGGCACTGCGACCGCATCGAGGTGACCGTCCACATCGACGATTCGGTGACGATCGTCGACAACGGGCGGGGCATACCGGTCGACCAGCACGACAGCGGCCGGTCCGCGGCCGAGGTCGTCATGACGGTGCTGCACGCCGGCGGCAAGTTCGACAACAAGAGCTACAAGGTATCGGGCGGCCTGCACGGGGTCGGCGTGTCGGTGGTCAACGCGCTCTCCGAATCGCTGCACCTCGAGATCTGCCGCGACGGGCACGTCTACCGGCAGAGCTACGAGCGGGGGCAGCCGACGAACGGCCTCGAGCAGATCGGCACGACCAGGCGCCGCGGCACCGAGGTGAAGTTCAAGCCCGACACCCGCATCTTCGAGACGACCGTCTACAGCTTCGACACGCTCGCCCACCGGCTGCGCGAGCTCGCGTTCCTGAACGCCGGCGTCACCATCGTCCTCGGCGACGAGCGAAGCGACAAGAGCCGCACCTTCAACTACGAAGGCGGGATCCGCTCCTTCGTCGAGTTCATCAACAAGAACAAGACGGTGGTCAACGCGCAGCCGCTGCACATGCACGGCGAGCGCGACGGCATCGAGGTCGAGATCGCGCTCCAGTGGAACGACGGCTACGCGGAGACGGTCTACTCGTTCGCCAACAACATCAACACCCAGGAGGGCGGAACGCACCTGTCGGGCTTCCGCTCGGCCCTGACGCGCACGATCAACGCGTACGCCAACCGCAACAACCTGGCCCGCGACCTCAAGGAGAGCGTCGGGGGCGACGACATCCGGGAAGGGCTGGTCGCCGTCGTCAGCGTGAAGATCCCGCGGCCGCAGTTCGAGGGCCAGACGAAGACGAAGCTCGGCAACACGGAGGTGAAGGGCATCGTCGAAGGGGTCCTGAACGATCGTCTGGGGGCGCACCTCGAGGAGAACCCGGCCGTGGCCAAGCGGATCGTCAGCAAGGCGATCGACGCGGCGCGGGCCCGCGAGGCAGCGCGCAAGGCGCGCGATCTCGTGCGGCGGAAGGGCGCCCTCGACAACAGCTCGCTGCCCGGCAAGCTGGCCGACTGCCAGGAGCGCGATCCGGCGCGGTGCGAACTCTACATCGTGGAGGGCGAGTCGGCCGGAGGGTCCGCCAAACAGGGCCGCGACCGGCGCTTCCAGGCCGTGCTGCCCATCAAGGGCAAGATCCTCAACGTCGAGCGGGCGCGTTTCGACAAGATGCTCGGCAGCGACGAGATCAAGACGATGATCGCGGCCCTCGGGTGCGGCATCGGCCGGGAGGACTTCGACCCGTCGAAGCTCCGCTACCACCGCATCATCATCATGACCGACGCCGACGTCGACGGCTCGCACATCCGGACGCTGCTGCTGACCTTTTTCTACCGTCAGATGCACGAGCTCATCGAGCGCGGCCACGTGCACATCGCGCAGCCGCCGCTCTACCGTGCCAAGCGGGGCCGCGCCGAGCAGTACATCAAGGACGACCGCGAGCTCGATGCGTACCTGATTCGCCGCGCGGCCGAGTCGCGGGCGCTGCGGGTGCCGGGCCGGGAGTACGCGGGCGAGGAGCTCGAGTCGATGCTGCGGAACCTGATGCGGTTCCAGAAGCTGCTGCAGGTGGTCGAGCGGCGCGGGCCGAAGCGCGACGTCGTGACGGTGCTCGTCGAGCGGCAGGTGCGCGACCGGGCGTTCTTCATGGACCGGGCGGCGGTCGAGGAGCTGCGCCAGGCGCTGGAGTCGCCGGTCCGGACGGTCACGGTGGCGGAGGACGAGGAGCACAACGCCTTCCGGTTGCGGATCGACGACCGCACGGCCGGCTATCCGCGCCAGAACGACGTCGGCGTCGGGTTCGTCGAGGCCGCGGAGTACCGTTCGCTGGCCAGCGCTCACGAACCGATCCGCGAGCTGCGCACGCCGATGGTCGTCGTGGCGACGGGCGGAACCGCCGCGCAGGCAGCGCGCCAGTCCGAGCCGCCCGGCGCCGCCGCGGGCGAGGCGGACGACGGGGCCGCGGTCGGGGAGACCGGCGCGAACGGGTCGGAGCCGCCCGAGGCCGGCCGCGCGAACGGGAGCCGCGACGTCCCGATCGAGTCGCTCGACGCGCTAGTCGACTACTTCATCGCGGCCGGGAAGCGCGGCGTCACCGTCAACCGCTACAAGGGGCTCGGCGAGATGAATCCCGACCAGCTCTGGGCGACCACCATGAACCCGGACGACCGGACGCTGCTGCAGGTGCGGGCCGAGGACGACACCGAGGCCGACCACATGTTCACGACGCTGATGGGCGACCAGGTGGAGCCGCGCCGGAAGTTCATCGAAGACAACGCGCTCGACGTTCAGAACCTCGACGTGTAGCCCGCCCGAATCCCTGCCATGGCATCAGAATCCGACCTCCCCGCCCTGCCGGTCAACATCGAGGACGAGATGCGCCGCTCGTACATGGATTACGCCATGAGCGTGATCATCGGGCGGGCGCTCCCCGACGTGCGCGACGGGCTGAAGCCGGCGCACCGGCGCGTCATCTACGGCATGCGGACGATGGGCCTGGCGTCGAACCGGGCCTACCGCAAGTGCGCCAAGATCATCGGCGAGGTGATGGGCAACTTCCACCCGCACGGCGACGCGTCGATCTACGACACGCTCGTGCGGCTGGCGCAGGGCTTCAACATGCGCTATCCCCTGGTGGACAGCCAGGGGAACTTCGGCTCGGTCGACGGGGACCCGCCGGCGGCGATGCGCTACACGGAGGCCCGGCTGACGCGGCTGTCCGACGACCTGATGGCCGATCTCGACAAGGAGACGGTCGACTTCGTCCCGAACTACGACGAGACCACCGAGGAGCCCACCGTCCTCCCGGCGCCGTACCCCAACCTCCTGGTCAACGGGTCGGCCGGCATCGCGGTCGGCATGGCGACCAACATCCCGCCGCACAACCTCCGCGAGGTGATCGACGGGATCGTGTGGGCGGCCGAGCACGGGGACGCGAGCCGCGAGGAGAAGCTGAAGCAGCTCCTGCGGATCATCCCCGGTCCCGACTTCCCGACCGGAGGGTTCATCGTCGGGCGCGCGGGCATCGCCCAGGCCTACCACACGGGCCGCGGCTCGGTGACCATGCGGGCGCGGGCCACCATCGAGGACGGTGACGGCGGCCGGAAGAGGTCCGACCGCGCCCGGATCATCGTCACCGAGATCCCGTATCAACTGAACAAGGCCCGGCTCATCGAGAAGATCGCCGAGCTCGTGCGCGACAAGGTCATCGAGGGCATCTCCGACCTGCGCGACGAGTCCGATCGCCACGGCATGCGCATCGTCATCGCGCTCCGCCGCGGCGAGGTGCCGGAGGTCGTCCTCAACAACCTCTACAAGCACACGGCGCTGCAGACCTCGTTCGGCGTCATCATGCTGGCCATCGTCGCCGGGCGGCCGAAGGTCCTCTCGCTGCTCGACCTCGTCGAGCACTTCCTCGAATTCCGGCGCGAGGTGGTGCGGCGCCGGACGGAGCACGAGCTGCGCAAGGCCGAGGCCCGCGCCCACATCCTCGAGGGCCTCAAGATCGCGCTCGACCACCTCGACGCGGTCATCGCCCTGATTCGCGCCGCGCCCTCGCCGCCGGCGGCCCGCAGCGGCCTGATCGAGCGCTTCGAGCTGACGCCGAGGCAGGCGCAGGCGATCCTCGACATGCAGTTGCAGCGCCTCACGGGGCTCGAGCGCCAGAAGATCGTGGACGAGCTGGCCGAGCTGCGCGAGACAATCACCCGCCTGCGTGCGATTCTCGAGAGCTCGGAGCTGCTGCAGGGCATCGTCGTCGACGAGCTGCGCGCCATCCAGGAGCGCTACGGCGACGAGCGGCGGACCGAGATCATCCACGACCCCGGCGACTTCAGCGTCGAGGACCTGATCGCCGAGGAGGACATGGCGATCACGGTCAGCAACACCGGCTACATCAAGCGCACGGCCGTCACCGAGTACCGCCAGCAGGGACGCGGCGGCAAGGGGCGCATCGGAATGCGAACGCGCGAGGAGGACTTCCTCACGCACGTCTTCGTCGCGTCGACCCACGCCTACATCCTGATCTTCTCGGACCGCGGGCGGGTCTACTCGCTGAAGGTCCACGAGATCCCCGACGTCGGCCCGGCCGGCCGCGGGAAGTCGATCGCCAACCTGGTGGAGATGGCGCCGGGCGAGCGCATCGCGGCCCTCGAGACGCTGCGCGAGTTCCCGTCCGCGGACGGCGAACGCTTCGTGGTGATGGCGACCCGCCGCGGCGTCGTCAAGAAGACCGACCTGCGGGCCTACCGCACGCGGCGCGCCGGCGGCCTGATCGCGATGGGCATCGACCCCGACGCGGGCGATGCAGTGGTGGGCGCGGAGCTGACCGACGGACAGGCGGACGTCTTCATCGGCACGCGGAACGGCCTGACCATCCGCTTTCAGGAGAGCGAGGCGCGGGCCATGGGCCGAACGGCCCACGGCGTGCGGGGCATCCGGCTGCGGGATGGCGACGAGGTGGTCGGCATGGCCATCGCGCGGCCCGGGGCGACGCTGCTGACGGTTACCGAGAACGGGTACGGCAAGCGGACGCCGCTTGACGATTACCGCGTGCAATCGCGTGGAGGAGTCGGTATCATAAATGTTCGCGCCAGTGCCCGAAACGGACGGGTCACCGGCGTGGCCTGCGTCGACGACGACGACGAGTTGATGCTCGTTACGCAGCAGGGTAAGGTGCTGAGGATGGTCGTCAGCGACGTCAGGCCGATCGGTCGGGCGACACAGGGCGTGCGGCTGATCGGGATCGGCGATGACGACGACCGCGTCGTCTCGATGGCGCGGCTGGTCGAAACCGGCGACGCGGGCGCGGACGACGCGTCCGTGCACGACGCGGGCGCGGACGCGGACGACGCGGAAGAAGACTCGTAGGCGGTTGACCGAACCCAGGCGGCGGCGGGTCCCGCGGGCAGGTCTTGGCCGCTGGGCGGCGTTGCCCCTGCGACTGTGGCTTACCGGGAAGGAGGCAGGCTCATGTCTCGTTCATCACTCCGAACTGTCGGGGGCATCACCCTATCACTGCTCGTCGGAGGCGGGCTACTAGCGGCGTGCGGCGGTGGGGGCGAGGAGCTGAGCATCATGCGCAGCTTCTTCCAGGCTTCCCGTTACGGGGATCGCACGACGCTCGGCAACATGTCGATGGTGGTGTTCGATCCGCAGGAGGACGGCATCGCGTCGAGCCCGAGCGTGGAAGCCGTCACCGAGGAGGAGCGCCGTCCCCTGCGCATGATCGAGCTCGCGCAGGAGCTCCAGGAGCTGCGCGCCGAGGAGACGACCTTCCGCGAGGAGAAGAAGGCGTACCAGGACGAGAACTTCGAGGCGATCACCCGCGTCGTCGAGGCGGAGCGGGAAGGCGAGGACGTCCGGCGCCGGGACGAGGAAGTGCAGGAGGCCTGGGTCAAGTGGCGCGAGGACGAGCGCGAGTTCGCCAGGCAGGTCTCGGCCAAGCAGAACGAGCTTGGCGAGGAAAGCCGCATCGCACAGGTGAGCACCTACGATCCGGCCAACCCGCTCAACGTCGTCGAGTTCGAGGGTGAGCTGATCGCGAAGGATGTCACGGTGTCCGCCAGCATCGAGCGCGATGGCGCGTCGGAAGACCGGACGATGACCATCACGCTGCAGAAGGTCGAGCTGGCGGGTGGCGAGGAGGGCGTCATCGAAGGCCGGTGGATCATCACCGCCATCGAGTAGGAGTCCGCGGCCGGTTCGGCGTTCGGTCTTCGTCCTCCGATTCTCCGTGAGAGCGGTCGGGGCCAGTCCCGGTTCGGGTCGGGCCCCGCCGCTTCCCGCCGGCCGCGCGGTCGGCCCCATCCCCTGTCCGGCGCCCACCGGAACCCAACGGCAGGTCGGCAATCTCCAGGCTGCCGCTCTGCCCGTAGACGATCAGGGCCACGGCCGGGAACAGGAGCGCACCGACGACGGCAGCGGTCGGCGGGCCCCTCTCCGGGCCGCCCCGCGCTTCAGATTCGCTCGAGCTTCGCGGGGGGCGCGATGAGCGTCTTGCGGCCCGCTGCGTCGAAGCGGACGGTCAGCTTCACGCCGCGCGGCAGCGCCTCGACGCTGGCCACCGTTCCCTGCCCGAACGTCGGGTGCCGCACCCGCGCGCCGCGCGAGATGCCCGCCTCGGACTGGTCCTCTTCGGCCGCGTCGAAGATGGTCTGCGGCTCCCGCTCGTCGTCCCGGCGCCGGCGCCGGCGGTTCGGCCGCCAGCCGCCGCCGTTCCCGCCCGCGGTGCGCCACGGCGCCGGCGGCTCGTCTGGCTCGATCTCGTGGATCGCGTCCGGCGGGATCTCGAAGAGGAAGCGCGACGGCTCCGTGTTCTGGTACTCGCCGAAGACGAGGCGCCGCCGGGCGCTGGTGAGGACGAGACGGGTCTCGGCGCGCGTCATCCCGACGTAGCAGAGGCGCCGCTCCTCCTCGAGGGCGCGGGCGTCGTTCTCCGATCGCGAGTGCGGGAAGAGGCCGTCCTCCATCCCGGCCATCACGACCAGGGGGAACTCCAGGCCCTTCGCGGCGTGGAGCGTCATCAGCCAGACGCGCGCGTCCTCCGCCCCCGCCTCCTCGTCCGCCTCCGACAGCAGCGACTGCTGGTCGACGAAGCCGCCGAGGCTCGTCCGGTCGTCTTCCTCCCCCTCGCCGCGGACCTCGTAGTCGACCGCCGCCGCCACCAGCGCGTCCAGGTTCTCCATCCGCTCCCGCGACTCCGAGCTGCCGTCCTCGCGCAGTGCGTCCAGGTAGCCGGTGTCGAGGAGCATCTGCTTGAGCACCTCCGAAGCGCTTCCGGCCCGCGCCGTCTCGCGCAGCGGTTCGATCATCTCCCGGAAGCGGGCGAGCACGGTGACCGCCCGCGGCGGGAGCAGACTCCCGTCCGTAGCCCGCACGACGCGCGCCCAGAGCGACGCCGGCGCGGCTGGCTCGTCCATCCCCTCGAGCAGCGGCCCGGCGGCCCGAGCCTCGCCCCTGCCGGCGCTCTGCGCCAGACCGTCCAGGCCCTCGAGCACCTTCTTGCCGATGCCGCGCGCGGGGACGTTGATCACCCGGCGCAGGCTCACGTCGTCGTCCGGGTTGAGGAGCAGCTTCAGGTAGGCCAGCGCGTCCTTGACCTCGCGGCGCTCGTAGAAGGGGACGCCGCCGCGGCGTGGCCGCCGCCCCCCGGGTGGGCGGCACCGGCGTTTGGGTGCGGAGGACCGCGGCGGGCGCCGCGCCCCCCGCCGCGAGACCGGCCAGCAGCCGCTGCACGATGAAGTCGGCCTCGCCCAGCTCGTCCGCCGCGCGGTGGCAGACGATCCGGTCGCCGCCCGTGCGGTCGGTCCAGAGCCGCTTCTCCTTCCGCTCCTTGTTGCGGCTGATGACGGCGTGCGCGGCGTCGAGGATGACCTGCGTCGAGCGGTAGTTGCGCTCCAGGCGCACGACCGTCGTGTCCTGGAAGTCGGCCTCGAAGTCGAGGATGTTGCGCAGGTCGGCGCCGCGCCACTGGTAGATCGACTGGTCGGGGTCGCCGACCACGCAGACATTGCGGTGGGTCGAGGCCAGGTGCCGCACCAGCAGGTACTGCGGGCGGTTCGTGTCCTGGTACTCGTCGACCATGACGAACCGGAAGCGCTCGCTGTAGGCCCGGCCGACCTCGGGCACGGTGTCGAACAGCTCCACCGCCTTCAGCAGCAGATCGTCGAAGTCGACCGCGTTGCTGCGCGCCAGCACCCGCTCGTAGCGCTCGTAGACCGTGGCGAGCTGCTGCTCGCCGTAGCTCAGCGCGGCCTGCTGGACGGCCGCGGGGCTCTCCATGCGGTTCTTGGCGTCGCTGATGCGGCCCAGCACGCTGCGGGGGCGCGTAACCTTGTCGTCGATGCCGATCTCGCGCAGGATCTCGCGCACCGCCCGCGCCTGGTCGTCGGTGTCGTAGATCACGAAGTCGCGGGTCAGCCCCACCCGCGGCCCCTCCCGGCGCAGCAGCCGCGCGCAGAACGCGTGAAACGTCTGCATCCAGATCCGCCGCAGGACCGCCGGTCCCCCCCCGGACCCACCCGGCGGAGCCGCCCCGGCGCGAACGGGTAAACCCGTCTCCACCAAGGCCCGCCGCAGCCCCGCGGGCCCCCCGCCGGTCCCGCCGGCGGGGCCGGCGTCGCCCGAGCCGACCAGCGCCGCGACGCGGCTCCGCATCTCCCCCGCCGCCCTG
>MKWU01001308.1_pt1 | contig 44091 bp, 38 predicted proteins | sample 809101 | NCBI WGS metagenome assembly MKWU01 (sample SAMN05860141, study PRJNA318959) | sponge metagenome | host: Aplysina aerophoba | place: Slovenia: Piran, Adriatic Sea, Gulf of Piran | collected 2013-05-07 | reverse complement strand
ACATCTGTGCGCCACTTCCCGCTCTGTTGGCTCCGCCAACAGAGCGGCCCGGCGCACCTTCAGTGACAACCCCAAAGTGAGAAATTTTGGGTCACAACGAATGGGAAATTTACGGTCCCTACCAACACAGGCCACCACCGACGTGAGACTGGCGGTCCTCGTCGGTTCATCCCCGCGGGTGCGGGGAACAGATGGACACCCGGCGGGACACCCAGCCGTCCTTCGGTTCATCCCCGCGGGTGCGGGGAACAGCCGGTCGACGTCCTCGCGCACGGCCTGAAGGACGGTTCATCCCCGCGGGTGCGGGGAACAGTCTGACGTTGTCGATAGGTCATGGCATGACGCCGGTTCATCCCCGCGGGTGCGGGGAACAGCGAGACCGGACAGCGCCCAGCTAAATTCGTTCCGGTTCATCCCCGCGGGTGCGGGGAACAGCACGAGAGGTAAGCGCCAGAAGCGCCGTCAGCCGGTTCATCCCCGCGGGTGCGGGGAACAGCGTCACCCTGACGATATCGACGTACCACGACACGGTTCATCCCCGCGGGTGCGGGGAACAGTCCCGCGAACCAGTCCCGCAGCGTCATGCCGTCGGTTCATCCCCGCGGGTGCGGGGAACAGCGCTCGTGGTCAGGCCGCTCGTGGACATAGGCGGGTTCATCCCCGCGGGTGCGGGGAACAGAGGAGGCCCGTCATCATCTTGTCGTGCTCTTGCGGTTCATCCCCGCGGGTGCGGGGAACAGTCGTAGAGCTCACGCGCCGCCTCGCCGTACCACGGTTCATCCCCGCGGGTGCGGGGAACAGACCATCTGTAACCTATTGCATTGACGAGATTTCTGCTACTCGACTGAAGCCACCGGGGTTCGAGGCCCCCTCTCAGGCTCTTTGCGAGGGGCGAAGCTGACGAGTTTCAGGCCATCGAAATCGACGGGTGTGCGCCGGTTATAGCCAACCGTTGCGAAATCGAATCCCTGATCCGTGGGTGCTCGCCAAACCATCACGGCGTCGCCGGTTTCGATGTATGCCTCGACCTGGTTCCAGATTCTCTGTCGTGTTCGAGCCGAGTACTCGCCGACAAAGACGCCGGCTCGAATCTCGAGCAACCAGGCGGCCAGACGTCCGCGCAAACGGGGCGGGGCGTTGTTTACGACGACAACCATCATCGCGCTACGTGTCGTCCTCCTCGAATGCCGGGCCAGCGGCCTCGGAAGGTGGTTCTGGCCTGGGCAGGTCGCCCGCCGACAACACCTCTTCAATCTGCGGAATGATCCGACCCAGAAGTCCGGACTTGCGGAATGCATCGCGGCAAGCGAGGCGAACCGCCCGGTCAGGCAACATGTCGAGCTTGCCTTTCTGATGGAGACCCGCAATGCGAAAGGCTTCCGGAACGACCGTTTCCAGCTTCCAGAGATCAGCGATGTCGTAGACGAACGAGAGCGGCTTTCCCGTATGCAGAAACCCGATTGCCGGTGCATAGCCCGCGGTCAGCACGGCCGACTCGGTCAAACCATGCAGGCAGGCCGTCGCGGACGAAACGCAACGGTTCGGGACGTCGGCGGCATCCCAGTCGGCGGGCTTGTAGCGGCGTCCGCGCCAGCGGACGCCGTGGGTTCGTGCGAGGAGTTCATAACTCTTGCGCACGCGGGCTCCCTCGATTCCGCGCAGTTGGTCGATCGAGCGCCGGCTTGGCGCCGTGTCGCCAAAGCGGATCTCGTACATGCGCCGAACCACGCGCAACCGCGCTTCCGGGTTCAGCGCGATGCTTGCCTGCCAAAGGAGCTTGTCGGCTCGGGCACCTCCGGGATGGCCTGCGGAGTAGAATCGCACGCCGGCCTCGCCGATCCAGGTGACCAGGGTGCCGACACGCGCCGCCAGCGCGACCGCGGCATGGCTGATGCGGGCGCCGGGTTCCAGCATCAGCCCCGCAAGACCACCCACCGGGATGTGAGTCCTGGTGCCGTCGGCGTTGACGGCCACGAACGCTCCGTCTTCGACATCGAGCCGGGCGCGCTCGACGAAGACGAGTTGGGCTCGATCCTTCAACGGTATCGGCTTCGGCGGTGGCAGACCCGGCTGGGTCATGCACGACGAACCAGCATCAGTCCGCAACCGTAGGCGCGTGCGCGTCCGAAGCCCTGCGCAAGCTTCGCCAGGAACGCCACGGGATCTCTCACCGTGAGTGTTCCCATGATCTCAAGGATACCGAACTGCGGCTGTCGCTTGCGTATCCCCCGGTGCGAAGGGAGAGCACGAACCGAGTAATCCTCGACGTTGCAATCGGCGACGACGAATCCGTTCCGTGCGCCTTGTCCATCGAGCCAGCTCCTGGCCGCCTCCTGCGCCAGATGCATGCGTCGGGCGGCCCGTTCCGGTCCCGGCTCGACATGGCGCAGGGTTTCCATGACGACGTCATGATGGTGCCGCCGGCGCTTGCCGTTCGGTGCCAGCGCGTCGGACCTCTTGGTCACGGTCGCGTTGGCGCGAAGCTTGAACGCCAGCCTGTCGCCCGGTGAAAGATCAGGACTGAACTCCTTGACCTCGGGCTTCTCGAAGAGGGGACTGTCCCCCGGCGGCCGGCGCGAGAGCACCATGAAGCGGCCGCGCCCGTCGGCGCGCCAGAGGAAATCACGACGCTGACCGGCGTCGCCGGCAAAGACCGACCAGAGAAGTCGGTGGTGCGCGTCGTCGCGACGTCCCGGGTCGTCCGGGTCTATCAGTTGCGCAAGGGCGGCTGCCGACGGTTTGCGCGAGATCTTCAGGCGCGAGAGATAGAGCGTCATTGAGGCCTCCAGGGGACGATGTCGACATCGCAAACCGCCTCCTCCCGGAGCCCGAAATGCCACGTCTCCCGATCGATCGGATTGTCGTGCCGCGTTTCAATCCGCGTGGCCTCCAGGCCATGCAACGCCTCCGGTGAGGAAACCAGGATCCCGGCCCTGGCCTTCGCCTGCCAGGGAGGCAACTCCACATGCGTCAACGCTGTCGCGGGATTGTCGACCCGGATGATCTTCGGCGAGACGGGAAAGGCCAACGGGCAGGACTTGCGTCCCAGATACAGCGTGAAGACCGGCGCTTCGAGCGCCTGGCGCAAGGGATCCAGATCGCCATTCCAGACGGCAACGCCATAGAGCGGCGCCACACGGTAGTCGCGTTTGGTGATCATGGTCTTGAGCGCCTGCCTGGAGGCCGCAACTTTCAGGGCCTGAGCGCGCGTCTGCGGGTGTTTCAAGGCCGCCGTGGGTACGGTCTGCACGGTGTGCCAGTCCCGCAGGTGACCACCCTGTTCGAACACGGCCACCGCCAAGTGGAGCCGATCGAGCGCCGCGAAATCACCGTTGCGCCTGACACCAGACGCGGCAGCCAGGATCCCCAGGATTGCGGATCTTCCGGGCCAGGTCTCGGCTCCGCGCCGCTCGTGTCCAGCTGGTCCGCCCATTGCGGCGAGCGTCGCCGTTAGAGTGAAAACGAGATAGTCACGCACGGCTGACCGATCCCGCGGCAAAGGCAGCAATCTCGTCGAGCGTGCCGCAGCCCGCCCTAACTTTCATGACAAGAGTCTCTTCGGCGCATGGGCCATAGGCGCGGTCGAGCTGGTCCGCGAGTTCCTCGAGCCTGGCGATCGAGACCTGCTCCAGATCCCCCGACACTGCCTTGAAAAAGGCTCCCGACAGATCGCGCGGCTGAGCCTTGCCCCTTTCGGCGCGCAGATACATCGCTCGCGGATGGTGGGCATGGCTGTTCTGCTTGCCCCTGGGTGTCGCCGTCGCAAGCGCCCGAACCAGGGCGTCCACGCCGCGTCCTGCAAGCTTCCTGTCGCCTGCCAGATTTTCGATCAGAAGATCAATGTCGACACAGGCATAGAGATAGAAGACGCCGGAGCCAAACGCGTTTTCTCCAAGATGTCCGGCGCCGGTGTCCTCGCGCTTGTTGAGGTCGTCGACCCCGCTGAACCAGTCCTCTTCGCTCTGCGCCCGATGCGTGGTGATGGCATGGGCCACCTGAACGGCGGCCTCGCGGTTGTACTCGGGCGAATCGGCAAGCATGCGGCCGAACATCGCCACGTCGACTGCGCCATCGGCCCTGCGCAGGATTCTCTTCTCCAGTTCCTTCGCCTCGGGCAGTTCCTCTCCGGCATGTGCCTTGTTTGCCAGTTCCCGGGCCAGCCCCCACTCGTCGGGCGAGACGAAGGCGAGTGTCGTACCGTTGGTTCCCATCTCCTCGCCCTTCCTGGGCGTCTCGATCTTGGTGAACACCTGGCCAATCCGGACGGCAATCTCGCGTGCCTTTGCCGGTTCGACGCCCTGGTCGATCAACTCCTCCGCCAATTCCGTTGCAAGGCGTTTCGTCCGCGTTCCCAGATGGTCTCCAAGACCTCCCTGGAAGTAGTCGCTCTCGCGGATTGCGCGTTTGAGCGACTGCGACGAAAGCCGCAGGCGGGGCGTGTCGCCAACAGTCGCCTGTTTCGGGCGGCCCTGGTCGTCCCGGTTGGGGTTGGAAGGCGGATAGGTGGTCAACAGATGGAACTGTACGAAGGTCGTCATGCGTCGTTCTCCTCGCTCGACAGGGATTGCGGCGGTGTCGCGCCGTAGTAATCGAAGCACCATCTGGCGCGGACACTGTCATTCCAGAACAGCAGATCGACGCCCAGCATCGCGACATTGCACCGCCGTTCGACCAGCGGCAGGCCGCGACGGACGGCGGTAGCGATCTCGTCTGTGCCCGATCGGATCAGGCGCTCGAATCGCAACCGCGACATCGCATTGGCCGCGCCGAGGCGCGCGGCCAGTCGGTGCTGGTCGTGCTCGCGTACCTCGGCGAGCACCGTCGCAAGGCGGATCACGCGGTCTGCGTCGCCGTCTCGCTGTCCCAGTTCCAGTGACCGGGCAAGCTTGTGCACCGCCGGCTCCACAAGCGCCTCCACGCCGGTTGCATGACGCAAACGCGCTGCAAGCGCCCGCGCCTCTGGGTCTTGCTCTCGATTGCCCAGATAGGATCGCCACCATTCGCTGATGGACTTAGACGTCCCGGCTTCGCCCTTCTCGCTCATGCGGCTTCCTTTCGTGTAACATGTCGTACAGGTTCAAGTTCAAGGGCGTCGTAGGCCTTGGCGCCGCTCTTGCCGAACCCTCTGAACGCGTTGCGCAACGAACGGTGTGCAGCAACAATGTGCTCCTGAACCGACGTCTCGCGGTCGGCGAGACCGGGCAACGCATCCGCCTCGAAGAGCTGCAGCGCCACGTTCCGCAGATCCTCGACCCATTGGCCGGCGATTGCGGTCCGGTTCGCCTCCTCATCAATGGCACGCAGGTGATTCTCGAACGTGCTCTCGCTCTCGCTGAAGAACCGCTCGCGCACCGCCTCACGGGCCTCGCCTTCCGCAAGCACCGGGACCAGCGCGCCGCCCAGGGCTCTGCCGAACAGGTCCGCCGCATCGATCAGACCGCGCACGAACAGCGTCGCCTCCTCCGGCAGGTTGACCAGCGGCGGAGAGGACCACGTGAAATCGAGGGGTTTCATGTTGTCCATCGCCCAGCCTGCGACGACGAGGTCCGCTGGCGCGCCCATCGTGCGCTCGTGCCAGTTCTGCACCGTCTCGGCCCTCTGGGTCGTGGTCCCGATGCCGTCGTCGGCGACCACGCCCAACCAGTTGCGATAGCCGAAGCGTCCGGCTCGAGGGTGACGCGGCAGAAGCTCCGCACCCTCCTTGACGCGGTAATAGGGGGTAAGGGGATGTACCCAGCCGGCATAGTTGATGCCCAGGGGGCGCTGGATGACGCCTGCAATGAGGCCATCCCGTTCCACCAGCTGCAACCGCCGCGGCATGCCGAAGAACGCCTCCACCGGATGGCCGTGCCGTGGCCAACGCTCGCTCCCCTTCTTCTCCGAGGTCGGCGTCGGATTCATCCATGGCAGCTCGTTCATGTCCGCCGCCTTGCCGTAGGGCGTGTTCGCCCAGACAAGTGGCCACAGGCCCTGTTCCTGCTGAGGATTCACGAGCGTCACCATCGGCCCGCCGCCACGCATCGAGGTCCGGTTGCCGGCTCCCCCCGCCGGCGCGTGCGCCTGCAAGGTGTAGAGCGCCATTGCGGCGAGCGCCGGCGACAACGCCTCGTACCGCCCCCTTCTGACCATGAGATCGTTGTTGTTCCTGGCGGCCTGCTGACCGGCGCTGTCGATGAACAGCATGCCGGGAGGGTTCGGTTTTCCCTGAAGCGGCGCGAGGTCCTGCAGGAAGAGAGGACAATCGCCCGTCAGTTCGAAGGCCGGCGCGTAGGCTTCGAGCCGCTCGCGCAAACGGTCCGGATCGGCCGGTCGCCGATCATCCCAGTCCTCGACATTGGCCGGCGGGTCGGCAATGGCGATCAGTCCGACAAGAAGCTCCAGGCAGGCGAGGTTCAGATCGGGTCGCGGCCAGTCGGGCCGCAGGAGTTCCGCGTTGGCCATTTGCCATGGTGCAATGACACGCCGGTTGCCGCTCCGGTCACGAACCGGAATCCAGGACTCGCGTATCAGGTTCAGAGACATCGCGGATCTCCGGCGGCGCGGGTTCGACTTGTGCTCCGCCGGCCCATGCTGTCGGTCCGATCCCGACTCTCCGGGGAAGGGAACAAGACGCCCTCGGCCTCGTCGTAGATCAACCCGTCGCAGATCGTCCCGTCGTCACTCACCGGGCAGACCACAACCGCTTTGCGACGCCATTCAGGCCATGCGCCGGTGACCGACTTGATCGTCACGTCATCCTGATCGGGCAGGGCCAGTCCCCTCAGTCTGTGGGCCGAAACGGACACCTCGGACAAGGCCCACAGCATTGCCTCGTCAGCTCCGTTCTCCCGGGCCCATGGAATCACCGTGTCGTGCTTCCGCCGAGCCAGCGCCAACACTCCTTGCTCTATGCCCAGTCGGGTCGGGAAATGCCGGTCGTCCGCGTCGGCCGCACCGTCACGGTAATGCCTGTCGAGGTCGATCCGGTTCTGCCAGGCGAGGTTCTGGCGCGCGTAGGCTTCACCCTGACGTTCCAGTTCAGCGCGCTCGATCGCCGGCGGGAGCTCGTGGAAGTCTTCGCCTGTCACGGATTCGATCAGACCGCGCACGTTCGTTGATCCGCCAATGCAACCGGCGGTGAAGAGCGCTTGCGCTGTGCGCCACTGCAAATCGAGTGGATAGACCCACGCACCGGCGTTCAGGACATCCTGCAACCAGTCTTCTTCCGCCGAACCAGCTGGATCCGGCGACAGGACGTGGAGAATTGGCGAAGATGTCGGGCGTTCCGACCCTGGCCGTCGGTCCAGGTGCCGCCACAGGCGGCCCGCTCGTTGAATGAGCGCCGCCATCGGCGCAAGGTCCGACACCATCGTGTCGAAATCCAGATCGAGCGAGGATTCCACGACCTGGGTTGCCACCAGGACACGTCCCGCGCCTCCTCGGCGCTCCTTGCCAAAGCGCTCGAGCACCTCCTCTTGATGGCGCAACCGGTCGGCCAAGGCGAAACGCGCGTGCAGCAGATTGGCATCAATGCCGGCTTGCCGCAGTGCACCAACGCCGGCTATGGCGTCATCCACGGCATTGCGTACCCAGACACAGGCTGCACCCCGCCCGGCAGAGTCGACGAGGATCGATACGGCCTCGTCCATTGATGCCAGACGCCGCACTGCTACCGGCCCTCGCGAATCGGCGAGTGTCCGCACGTACCGCGGCGTCTGCCCTGCGACGGTCAGGAGAGGATACGCCTGGCTGTCGGGCGCCGCTTCGCCCCACGCCTCGATCAAGCGGCTCCGGAGTGCTGTCGGCAGCGTCGCCGTCAGGAGAATCGCCGAGCCACCCACCTGCCGGTGCGCTCGCAGCAACGTCGCCAGAAGTTCCACGATATAGGGTTCACCGACTTCGTGGACCTCGTCCACGATCAGGATCTTTGAGGACAGCCCGAACAACCGCAACGCGGAGTGGCGCGCCTTCAGCACCGCCGGCAACGCCTGATCGATGGTACCGACACCGACGGTTGCCAGGAGGGCACGGCGCCGGTTGTCGGCCAACCATTCGGTGCACGCCGGTTCATCCTCGCGCTGCGCATCATGAGCAACGAACTCACGGAACTCACGGGAGAGGGAGGCCCGGCCATGCGCAAGCGTCAGCGACGGCGATCTGTCGAACATGCACCCGATCGCATCGCGCAAGCGGGCGAACATCGCGTCTGCCGTCGCCATCGTCGGCAGAGCCACATAGAGACCCCTGCCCTTCCCCGCCCGCAGCATCCGTTGCGCCAGCGCAAGCGCGGCCTCGGTCTTGCCGGATCCGGTGCCGTCCTCGATGATCGCAAGCACGGGCCCGTCTGGAAGCGGCACCTCGTGGGCCGCTTCCTGCATCGGTCGCGGCGGCCAGTCAAACAGGCGCCTGTCGGACGGCGATGCCGGCTCCAGGCCGGCCTTCTGCACCGCGGTTGCCGCCCGATCGCGAGACTGCTCAAGATAGTCCTGCAGTTCGATGCAATCTGAACGGGGTGGGAACCAGACGGCGTTCGAGCCGATCCAGTCCGCAGCCGTAACCAATCCCGGCAACCACCAGGAAAGAGCCCGGATGCCGTCGCCATCACGATGAGCAAGCGATGCCTCCGGCCACAGAGCCGCAAGTGCGTCAATCAGGGTGCCGGCATCGGCAATCGCCTCGTCTCCGGCAGCACGGCACATGCGCAACCAGCCCACCTGGTCCTTCGACGGCGGACGACCGTGATGGCCGGCCGTCGCGGCGTAGAGAGCCCAGCGCCTTCGACGATCCTGACCGAGATGAGCCAAGCGCCCGTCATGGTGCATCAGGAGAGCTTCGGTCACTTCCCAGTGACGACCGCTCCGCTGGCGCTGGTTGGCGAGCAGCATCGACCGAAATGACACATTGATCTTGCCCAGATCGTGCAGGGCCGTAAGCAGGATCAAGGCCTGACGCTCCGGCTCGGGCAGACAGAATGGCTCAAGCAATCGTTCCGCAACCGCCGCGACATCCAGCATGTGGTAGGCCGCCGGATGGCAGACATCAAAGCCAGGCGGCGGGCTCTTGCCTGGCCAGCTTGAGACAATCGCGTGCAGGTCCACAGCTACAGCCTCACGTGCCAAGGGCAATCGGGCCGAGTGCTATCCGGAGGCCCGCCGGATCGGTGAGCGTGCAATGCAAACATCACGCCTTCCAATCTGATTCCCCCAGATCACGCCATGGCGGGGAACCGCGGGATTGCATCGCAACTGGCACGCAGACCCTGGAGCAGTCCCTTGATATCGACGCCGCCCCTCTGATCACGGACCTGTTCCCGATTGATGTCCTGCTTCAACGTTTCGGCCGACTTCGTCGGCATCACCGACTGCGCCGCCGCTACGGAGGGAAGCAGGCGGGAAGGCTGCGCTGACGGGAGGCGTGTTCGGTCTCTGGAACCGCATCGGCTGTCTCTCTACTCGGTGGCATCGGTCGGCCGGGCGACACTGCCCGCTACTTCATGAACATAGTCAGGTGACTATGAGATGATTGTGTGCACAATAAGGAGAGTCGTGTGGATTGCGGAGAGGCCGTCGGTCGCTCATCGCTCCGCACGGGCCGGGCCGTTGTCCGCCAACCGGGAGGGTCCATTGGAGAGCCGCGAGGAGCTGCAACGCGAGATCGAGGTCCTGGGCGAGCGCATCGCCACGCTGAGCGCGGCGGTGCTGCGCCTTGGCTCCAGCCTTGAGCTCGCCACCGTGCTGCAGGAGGCCGCCGACAGCGCCCGCAAGCTCACCCGCGCGCGCTACAGCCTCATCGTCACCATCGACGAGGCGGGCGAGGTGCGCGAGTTCGTCACCTCCGGCCTTGACGCGGACGAGCACCGCGAGCTCGCCGAGTGGCCCGACGGGACACGGCTGTTCGCCTATCTGCGCGATTTGCCGGGCCCGTTCCGGCTCGACGATCTGTCTGACTACTTCCGCTCCCTCGGATTCTCCGACGAGATGGTGCGCACCAGGACGTTGCACGGCACGCCCATGCGCCGCCGCGGCGTGCAGGTCGGCAACTTCTTCCTGGCCGGCAAGGAGGATGCGCCCGACTTCACCGACGCGGACGACGAGATGCTGGAGTTGTTCGCCTCGCAGGCGGCGGCGGCGATCGTGAATGCCCGCGCCCACCAGCAGGAGCGGCGCGCGCGGGCCGACCTCGAGGCGCTGATCGAGACCACTCCGGTCGGCGTGATGGTCGTCAACGCCCGCACCGGGCGTCCGGTGTCGTCCAACCGGGAGGCGCTGCGGCTCATCGACCCCCTGCGCGCGCCGGACCTCCCCGCCGGGGCTCTGCCGGCGGACGTGACCTGCCGGCTGGGCGACGGGCGCGAGATTGCCCTCGACGGGTTCGCGCTGGCCGAGGTGATGCAGACGGCCGACACGGTGCGCGCCGAGGAAGTCTTGCTGTCGGCGCCCGGCGGGCGGAGCGTCTCGATGCTGGTCAACGCGACGCCGATCCCCGGCGAGGACGGCGCGGTGGCCTCGCTGGTGGTCACCATGCAGGACCTTGCTCCGTTGGAGGAGCTGGACCGCCTGCGCGCGGAGTTCCTGAGCATGGTGAGCCACGAGCTGCGCACGCCGCTCGCCGCCATCAAGGGCTCGACGGCCACGGTGCTGACCGCCTCGCCGGCGCTCCACCCGACCGAGCTGCACCAGTTCTTCCGGGTCATCGACGAGCAGGCCGACCGGATGCGGGGCCTCATCGGCGACCTCCTCGATGCGGGCCGCATCGAGGTCGGCACGCTGTCGGTCTCGCCCGTGCCCACGGAGGTGTCGGAACTGGTTGAGCAGGCGCGGAGCGCGTTCCTCAACGGCGGCGGCACGCACTCGGTCCTCGTCGACCTGCCGCAGGACCTGCCGCTCCCGCCGCGGGGCCGCCCCCCCCCCGGCCGTCGCCGCCCTGCCGCAGGCCCTGCCGCTCGCGCTGGCCGACGGCCCGCGCATCGTGCAGGTGCTGAACAACCTTCTCGCCAACGCCGCCCGGCACTCTCCCGGCTCGTCGCCGATCCGGGTCGCCGCGGAGCGCGACGGACCGCATGTCGCTGTCTCGGTCTCGGACGAGGGCAAGGGCGTGCCGGCGGAGCAACTGCCGCAGCTGTTCCGGAAGTACACCGGCCTCGGCGGCGACGACGCCGGGCGCGGCCCGAGGGGGTCGGGCCTCGGGCTCGCCATCTGCAAAGGCCTGGTCGAAGCCCATGGCGGGCGCATCCGGGCGGAGAGCGGCGGCCCGGGCCAGGGCACCCGGTTCACCTTCACCCTTCCGGCGGCCGCGGACTCCGCCCCGGCGGCGGCAGCCGTCCGCGGCCGCTCCCTGCCGGCCGGATGGAACGGGAAGTCGCCGCCGGTGCTGGTGGTGGACGATGACCCGCGGACGCTGCGCTTCGTGCGCGACGCGCTGACCCAGGCCGGCTATGCGCCGGTCGCGACCGGCGATGCCGGCGAGATCCAGCAACTCATCGAGGCGCGGCACCCCTGGTTGGTCCTGCTCGACCTGATGCTGCCCGGCGCCGACGGCATCGAGCTCATGGAGACCGTCCCCGGGCTGGCCGACCTGCCGGTCATCTTCATCTCCGCCTACGGACGCGACGAGACCATCGCCAAGGCGCTGGAGAAGGGCGCCGTCGACTACCTGGTCAAGCCCTTCTCGGCGACCGAACTGACGGCGCGCATCCAGGCGGCGCTGCGCAAGCGGGCCGGGCCGGAGACATTCGTCCTCGGCGGTCTCGCCGTCGACTACGACGAGCGGCGGGTCACCGTGGACGACCGTCCGGTGCGGCTGGCGGCCACCGAGGTCGGGGTCCTGCGCCTGCTCACGCCGAACGCGGGCCGCGTCCCGACCTACGAGTCGCTTATCCGACAGCTCGGGAACGGGCCGGACTCCGGCGATCCCGACCGGGTGCGCACCTTCGTCAAGCAGCTGCGGCGCAAGCTCGGCGACGACCCGGCCCGGCCGAGCTACGTCCTTAACGAGCGCGGCGTCGGCTATCGCGTGCCGAAACCGGAAGAATAGTGCCGCTCCCTCGCAGGAACCGGCCCGACGGCTCACGGCCCTCCGCCTGCCTGCGGCGCGACCGGTGTGCACAATCTGCCCCCGGCGCGGTTCTCCCGGACAATGCCTCCCCCATGGCCGTGGGCAGCGAGCCTTCGAATGCTCGGGCGCACCGGTCAGATCACTTCAAGCCACCTGTCCGGCCCCAGGCGCCCGCTCCAGTCCGCTGCCGCCGTCACTCGCAATCGGACCTGTCGCCCTTCATTGCCAGAACAACGCTGCGAGCTTGATCCGTCCGGGCCGCCGCCCTCAACGCCTCCTTTGCGCCGCCTGAGCCGGAGTGTCCTGGTCCGGCCAGGGCTGTTCCTTTTCCCCGATCGGGCCGGTTCGACGAGACCATCGGTGAATCTCGAAATGGCATGGATTGGCCTGCCCGGACTGCAGGGACTCTCGAGGATCATCCCGGCGTGATCCCTCGCAGCCTCTCGGATCGGCGGCGCAGCAGTTCGACCGTGGTCAGCAACACGATGGACACTGCCACGAGGATGGTTGCCACGGCAAGGATCGTGGGGCTGATCTGTTCGCGCAGACCTATGAACATCTGCCAGGGAAGCGTCTTCTGCCCGACGGATCCCACGAACAGGACCACCACGACCTCATCGAACGACGTGATGAAGGCGAACAGCCCGCCGGAGATCACGCCCGGCAGGATAAGGGGCATCTGCACCCTGAAGAACACCCGCATGGGCCCAGCGCCCATGATCGCGGCAGCCCGCGTGAGAGACCTGTCGAAGCCCACGAGCGTTGCCGTCACCGTGATGATGACGAAGGGGATCCCGAGCGCAGCATGGGAGAGGACCACCCCAAGGTAGGTACCCTGCAGCCCGATGCGGGAGTAGAAGAAGTACATTCCTGCGGCCGAGATGATCAGAGGCACGATCATCGGCGAGATCAGGACGGCCATGATCGTGCGGCGGTAGGGCACATCGGACTGACTGAGGCCGATTGCGGCCAGCGTCCCGAAGGACACTGAAAGAAGCGTTGCCACGGGCGCAATCTGGACCGAGTTGCGCAGCGCCTGCTGCCAGTCGGGGTTGCCGAAGAAATCGCGATAGTGCTTCAGAGAGTATCCCGCCGCCACGAAATCAAGCATCTCGGGCGTAAAGGTGAAGAAGTCCTGCGCGTTGAAGCTCAGGGGCATGATCGTGAGTATTGGCGCGATCAGGAAGAAAAGCACGGCACCGCAGAATGCCCGGAAGGCGTTGTGCGACAGAACGTGTACCGGCGAGGCGTATGTCGGCAGGTTCCTGCGGTAGGTGCCGCGTGCCAGCCAGTAGACGAACCAGCCCAGCGTGAGTCCGACAATCGCGCCCAGGACGAGCCCCGTCAGTCCCGACACCGCAAACCCCAAGAATGTGAACAGGCCCGTTGCAATCAGACTTCCAGCGCGGCGATCCGGAACATATCTCACGAGCATGAAGGCCAGGACCGCCCCGATGGCTGCCCCGACGGCGGCGCCCGGCAGGGCAAAGCCGTGGGCGATGCCGACGAGCAGACCGATCAACGCAACCGCAATCGCCGTCGACGGCATGACGACCGGCACCAGCGGAACGGAACAGGTGTTCCCTGCGGTCATCCGGTCATCCGACCTTGACATTGTCGATCCCGACGATCTTGTCGTAGACCCAGTAGAGCACGACGACCACGACCAGGAGTATTGATCCCAGGGCTGCTGCAAGGCCCCAGTTCAGCGAACTGGAAATGTGATAGGCGATGCGGTTCGAGATGAAAGTGCCCGTCGTTCCGCCCACGAGCTCAGGAGTGATGTAGTAGCCGATGGCAAGAATGAAGACGAGGATGCACCCCGCGCCGATGCCGGGAACGGTCTGCGGGAAGTAGACCCGCCGGAACACCGTCCATTCGTTGGCGCCAAGCGACCGCGCGGCGCGGGCATAGGCACCCGGAATCGTCTTCATCACCGAGTAGAGCGGCAGGATCATGAACGGGAGCAGGATGTGCGTCATGGCGATGATGGTGCCGGTCTGGTTGTTGATCATCGCCCATCGTTCATCGTCCGCGACAAGCCCGGACCAGACCAGCAGATCGTTGATGACGCCCTGCTGTTGAAGAAGCACCTTCCATGCCGAGGTGCGCACCAGCAACGAGGTCCAGAAGGGAAGCAGCACGAGGATCAGCAACAGGTTCGAGATGCGCAGCGGCAGGTTCGAGAGCAGGTAGGCGACAGGATAGCCCAGCAGGACGCAGGTCAGCGTGATCACCAGCGACAGGATGAGGGTACGTTCGAAGAGGAGGATGTAAATCCTCTGACTCTCGGGTTGGCCTTGCACCCCTTCGGCGGTGTACTGCAGATCAACCGCGGCAAGGAAATACCCGGCCGTGTAGGGATCCGAGAACGCCGCAATGGTACCCCAGATCCCGGTATCACCCCATCCGTCCTCGATGCCGAGAAACTGGTCCCTCAGTGACAGCGGCTCCATCTGCGCCGCGGCCTGCGCTGCCGTCTTGAGTCTCTCGGATTGAGGTCCGACAGCGGTGGCGATGCGCTCGCCGTTCGACTGGAGATCGCGGTACAGCGTGACGAAGACCACGTCATCCGGCTCTGTTTCAGCGAGTGCGTCGCCCCTGTGGCTCACCACGCGCCTCCACGACGACCATGCCGACGACGTTTCGGGCAGGAGCGCAGCGGAATGCGGATCGCTCATCAGGGCATTCCAGGCGCCGGGGTCGGCCCACGCGGCGTCGAGGTCCTTGAACGCCTGCGCGTAGCGGCCGGTGTCCATTCGCGCGATCTTGCGTCCGGTCTTGCGGAAGAGAGACGCCATTCCATTGCGTTCGTAGTTCAGGCGTGACGCGAGCCGCGTGTGCACCTTGAACGCCCTGGCTTCGTAGAGGTCGACATAGAGCGCTGCAAATACGTCCTCGTCGGGCGCTCTGCCGGATCTGTGGTCCCAGTCATCGAGCGCCACGACGGTGCGCGGCAGCGTTTCCGATACGATTTGATTCTCCACCGAACGAAAGAGCATGTCCGCGATCGGCGCGATGAAGGTGACGAGTACGAAGACCAGAAGCGGAGCGACCAATGCCAGGGCACGCATCTTCCGGGCCCGCTCAGCCTTGCGCAGACGTCTCTTGAGAGCGGAGCCGTCAGCTGCCAGGTTCGGCACAGTGATTCCTGGAACTGTCGACCCGGGTGACCGCTTCGATGTGGGCGGTCCCTGGCTGGCCTTTGTCATGCTGACTCTTCCGGCCGACGGATTGTCTCAACCGGCCAGCCGTATTCCGTTGCCGAACTGCAGTGGCACGGTTCCCTCGCCTTGGTCCTCTCGGGGTCTATGGCCCTGCGCACTGGCCAAGCACGGGTTCGGCTTGTCACGAAATCGCGCTCACATGGCGCAACGCATCTTCGAGGTCGATGGGGTGATGGGAAGGAAGCGGGACCCATCACCCCCGACGACCGGTTCTTTCTGCCGGTCCCCCCTACCGGGCGAGCCAGGCCTGGAACTCGTCGTCGATGTCGTCCCGATAGTCCGCCCACCACTCGTAGTTGTAGAGAAACGTGTTCTTCGCATTCTCGGGGTCGGTTGGCATGTGCGGCCCCATCTCGATACCGAGTGTGGCATGCATCGACACCAGAGGCGCCGAGGACATCCTTGCCGGACCGTAGCTGATGTACTTGGCCTGATCGGCCAAACGCTGCGTGTCGGTCGCGAAGTACACAAAGTCCAAGGCGCGCGCGAGGCGGTCCTCGGAAAGGCCGGTGGGAATGATCCAGCCGTCGAGATCGAAGACCTGCGCATCCCAAAGCATGGCAACAGGCTGATTCTGTTCCTCGATCACGCTGAACAGACGGCCGTTGTAGGTCGAACCCATCACCACCTCGCCGTCGGCCAGAAGCTGCGGTGTGTCCGCACCGGCCGACCACCAGATGACCGAGTCCTTGATGGTGTCCAGCTTGGCGAAGGCCTGGGCCCGACCCTTCGGGGTCGCCAGAACGTCATAGACGTCCGCCTTGGCAACACCATCGCACAGCAAGGCCCACTCCATGTTGTTGATGGGGCGTTTCTCCAGCGAGCGATTGCCCGGGTAGGTCTCGAGGTCGAACACCGCACAGATATCGCTGGGCGGATTGCCGCCAACCAGGTCGGTGCGGTAGCCAAACGTCGTCGAATAGACGATCTGCGGAATGAAACACTCGGAGACAATCATCGATCCGAAGTCTTCGGAGGCCGGTGTGCCGTCGGGTGCCGGCGCCAGGAGTTCGTCATGATCAATCTCCATGGCCAAGCCTTCGTCGCACAGACGTATGGCGTCCGAGGCAACGACATCGACGACATCCCAGGTAATGTTGCCGGCCTCGTTCATCGCACGCAGCTTGGCCACCGCTTCCGCCGAACTCTCGGACCAAACCACCTCCAGCCCCTCGTGCATGGCCTTGTAGGGATCGGAGTAGGCATTGATCTGGCTCTTCTGATAGGCGCCGCCCCAGCTGACGAGCGTCATGCTGTTCGCCATGTGCCCGTCGGCATTGGCGAATCCCGCTATCAGGGACGTGCCCACAACAAACGCTGTTACTCGAAACATGGTCATCTCGCTCCTCTCACTTGTCAGTGTTTGCACCCCTATGGGTCGAAAGGGACAAGGGACACTTGCCCCGGACATTATCCGGGCGCGTCTGTGAGTATATCGCGCTCAATCGAATACATTTCGTGTGTTTATCATGTAATCTGCAGGAAATACTCGTGCCATTCGACAGCCACTGCCCCTCACCCGGCCACCCGGTCGCCGATGAACGGCTCGAATCTCCCGGGGAGTTCCTCGAAACCTCGCCCTCTGCGACTCCAGCCATACGCGCCCGATCATTTAGCGGACCAGGGTCCTGGCTCGACGACCACGCAGCGCAACGCGCGGATGGGCCCGCCAGGTCAGTCGCCGCGGATCTGGTCCACGGTGTCGGGCTCGAAAAAGGAGTGTTTCGGCATGACAACCGGCCCGCGAACGGATGCGGACGGGAAACGCCGCGCAGGAGTCGCATTCAGCTGACGCCGCCCGCTCCCTGCAGTCCAGGCCGCAGCGCAGATACGACCGAACCCGTACGCGCGGGTTGGTCGGCCCGGAATCCGTTTCTGTTCTTGGCGGATCGGAAACAGCGTCACGCGGCATCCCGCTCCTGCGTTCGAACGCGAAGGCGCCCCGAGGGGAGGGGGAATCCCCCGGGGGCGCCGACGCTGCAGGCCCGCTACTGATCAGTGGATCAGGCCTCCCAGCGTCATGCCGTGCTCGGCGTTGCCCGACGAACCGATGTCATCGGCCGTCTCGCGGCGGGTGGTGTCTAGACTGACCTCGAGGCCGGGGGCGCCCGGGACCACCGGAGCATCCGCAAGCCGATGTTGGGCGTGCCCGTGAAGCGGGCGCCGAACAGTGAAAGCCCGTAGTCCACCTCCGGCGCCAGGTCCCGCGCTGGCCGAAACGCAGCCCCGTCCGATGCCAGCGCCCGCGCATCCGGCGTGCGCCACCAGCAACCGCAACTTCGCCTCTTTGGAGAGGCCTGAGGCCACGTCGGCATGCGCGACGCCGCCATCGTCTTCCAAGCCCGCGCCGGTTACGGCATCCCCGCCGCCATGGCGCACCCCCAGCTCCTGCGAGGGATGCAGTGTCGCGGTCTCCAAGACCGAGAAGCCGCGACCGCCCTCCAGCACAAAGCGCAGCCAGTTCAGGTCAGCCTGCGGCGTCGCCGAACCAGCCGCCGGCTCCGACTCCGCCGTCACGAACATCGCGTCCGCCTTCGGCGCAAGGTCGATGCCGCTTGCACCCGCGCGGATGTCGGTGAATGCCAGGCGTTCACCCGACTGCCCGGACGGAGCGTCGGAACCGGCCCCGGGCGGCGATGCGTCGCGGCTGGCATCGACGGTTCCGCCTCTGAGGGAAGCGTCCGCAAGGAGCTGCCTGGAAGGGAGCGGGCTCGGCCCATGGAACTGCATCGGTTGCCTCCAACTCCGCTGTAGGTCAGGAGAGATTGTGAGGATGCTTGCCGGGTTCTAGCCGAGTGATTATGAGATAATTGTGTTCATAATAAAGGATATCGTGTGGGTTTCGAGGAAATTTCGGCCTTGCGGATTCGCCCGCACCGGCCGGACACCGTGCATCACTCCTCAAGCGGGACGGACCGGCGACCTTCGTCCTCGGCCGCGGCCCGCGGCGACCCGCCCGGATCCTGAACGAACACGGCGTCGTCTGCCGCGTGCCCGGAAGAATGGTGCAAGCCCTGCTGGCCCCGTGCCGGGCGTGTTCATGGGCATGCGCCGTGCCCGGCCAAAGACGGCCGAACCCGGCCCTCCTTCGCCCGTCCCTGTATTGCTTCCCGGTCGCTCGGGACGATCACTCGGTCTGGAGTCAATGCGGGGTTCATCATTCTACTGTAGCTGTCCTCCGAATGCGGCGGTGAGATCGTCACGCTCAAGAACACCAGCCATACCTTCATGGCTGATGCCGAAGAGTCCGCCATCCACAATCCCTTCGTCGTCGTCAGAGTTGGGGCTGTAATTGCCGAAGGTGATACCGTCATCCAGCATTTGCACGGTGTAATGCAGGTCGCCGTCGCCCCACATCGTTCCCGTGCCGATCGCGCCAGGGCGCTGGCCGGGAAACCAATGCTCCAAGGCGGTGAAGTCGAGATCTCCGACAAGGGTTTCGAGGCCGATGGTCATATCGGTTGCGCCACCTACGGGTTGGTGCATGTCCGAATACCCGACCAGGCGCCCGCTCCACGATGCGCTTCCGGATAGCGCGGTGTTGTCCGCTATGGACATCTTCCCCGGCGGGTAGGGGCCCTGTGCCCAAGAGTTGGCAAGCCCGTTCCGCAAGGTGACACCAAAACCGACATAGCTGTCAGCGAGAGACATCACGCCAAGGAAATGATCGGACGTGTCGGACCACGGGCCGAGATCGGACGCCAAACTCGCCAACGTAGTGTCAAAATCCAAGCGACTGTAGACGGCCAACACAGCCTCACGGTCAAGGTTGTAGAGAATGTTCGCCGTCTCGGCTGCAGCGTAACTCATGACCGTATCGACGCGGCTATGGTCGAGGGGATGACCGCGGCCAAGAGCGTGAAGAAGTTCGTGGCCGATCGTGCCGTAATACTCGTCATGTTCACTGGCGCCTTCCGGATCAATAAGTGCCCATGCCGCAACGATCTCCGTTGGCGTGGTCCCGGATGTTAGAGGGCCAGCCAAGCCAAAGAGCACACCATCTTCATCCACATCGACATCATGCCACGTCTCCCTGGCTGAGAACTCGACCAGAATCTCGCCGTTGATGACATTTCCCCGATCGCGAGACACAGGGTTGTAATCGATGTCGATCTGCCAATCACGCGGCAGGCTCTTGTTGATCTGCACGAGAACGAATTGAACGTCGCGCATCTGACTTTGGGTTGTGCCCTGGGCAAACCTGACGATTGGGGGATCACGCCAAAGCAGTATCGTTTCCCAAGTCAGAATGTCCTCCCGCAAGATGTCGGCCAGCGCCGTGGCTCCTGCACCATCTGTGATCAGGCCGGATCGAAAGGTGATGCCGTTTGCTTCACCGATCACGAGTGCATTCTCGAAGAGCGGGATAACATCCGGCCCCAAAGCATAGTACCCTCCCTCGACATTCACATAGGGTGCCCGCGCCGCAGAGAATTCGCCGTAGATGGATGAGCTTGTGTCGATCATGGGGGGCTGCGCCACCGGAGGATCGCCCGGCTCTATCGGCGGCATGACCTGTGATGTGGTGGCGCTCATGCCGCCTCCGCCGCAAGAGGCAACAAGCAGCATGGCAGCCACTAGGGTTACGATCTTTCGTGATATCATGGCCGATCTCCGTTGCGCTGCGATCTGTTCCTCGATCGGGGAGTCAAACTCGTCCTCGATAGAGAAGCCGGACAGGAGATTGATGAGCTTGATCTCCGACATGGCGTGGGAAGAGTTGTCGCAGAAATGGAAGGTGCGGGACTTGGCGTAGAGATCGCGCATACCTCCGTGACCTCGTTCCCAAACTGCGTAGAACCCCATGCACTCCCTGTAGTTGGCATGGACCTTGCTCTTCTCCACGTCGAATGCGTGTACGACGATGTCTCCAATGGCAGTCTCGATAGTGGGGCCTTCCTCGGCCTCGTCTTCGCTGTCGGCCACTCACGTTGCATCGTACCAGTGCAGGAATTTGGCGGTCCCGGTTTCGTCTCCGGTGTAGCCTCCGGCCTCACCTCAAGAGGATGTGCTGCCCGACCAACAGTAGTCGGAACCTGTTCTGTTCTTGGCGGATCGGAACCAGCGTCACGCGGCATCCCGCTCCTCTCTTCGAGCGCGAAGGCGCCCCGAGGGGTAGAGGGGATCCCCCGGGGCGCCGACGCTGCAGGCCCGCCACTGATCAGTGGATCAGGCCTCCCAGCGTCATGCCGTGCTCGGCGTTGCCCGACGAACCGTTGTCATCAGCCGTCTCGCGGCGGGTGGCGTCGAGACCGATCTTGAGGCCGGGGTCGCCCGCGACCACCAGGGCAGCCGCCAGCCGATTCGCCGGTCCCGCGCGCAGCCGTCCGGCACGCGCAAGCCGAAGCGCAAGGTCCATGCCGCTTGTACCCGCGCGGATGCCGGTGAATGCCAGGCGTTCACCCGACTGCCCGGACGGAGCGCCGGAACCGGTCCCGGGCGGCGGTGCGTCGCGGCTGGCATCGACGGCTCCGCCTCTGAGGGAAGCATCCGCAAGGGGCTGCCTGGATGGGAGCGGGCTCGGCCCATGGAACTGCATCGATTGCCTCCAACTCCGCTGTTGGTCAGGAGAGCTTGTGAGGATGCTTGCCGAGTTCTAGCCGAGTGACTATGAGATAATTGTGTATACAAATAAGGATATCGTGTGGGTTTCGAGGAAATTTCGACCTTGCGGATTCGCCCGCACCGGACGGACAGCCGTGCGTCACTCCTCAGGCGGGACGGACCGGCGACCTTCATCCTCGGCAGCGACCCGCCCGGATCCTGAACGAACACGGCGTCGTCTGCCGCGTGCCAGGAAGATTGGTTCAAGCCCTGCTGGCCCCCTGCCGGGCGTGTTCATGGGCATGCGCAGTGCCCGGCCATGGACCGCCGAACCCGGGCCTCCTTCGCCCGTCCGTGTATTGCTTCCCGGTCGCTCGGGCAGCAACTCACGCGAAACGGCTGGTCGAGTCGTTGTCTCACGCGTGCCGTTCTCCGTACGGCTGGGTTCTGTTCGCGACAGAACGCGCCTTGGCGCAACACCGGGACCATCGAAGTCGATGCATCGCCAGGTCGTTCCCTGCCGGCGCTGCGACCACGACAAACTCGACTGTTCGCGGGTCTGCAGCTTTTGGGCGCGAGAGCGTGTCGATGCCGCGCCATCCGGTCGATCACGGCACTCAGCCGCATTCCGCCGGCCAGGGTGACGGATACGCCACGTCTCATGATCAGCAAAGCGTGAGCGGGATACCGTCAAGACCATGCCTGGGGCGGTCCAGTAACCGGAGTGGAGTATCTCTTCGCGGCTACTTCACCGTGCCGGCGTCGATCTCCGGGTCCGACTGCGCCAACGATTTCCAGTTGGTCCGGTACAGTTCCCTGACGATGAACCCGGTCTGGACCGCTGCCCTGTCGAAGCCCTCGACCCTGGGAAGCAGGGGCTCGACCAGCACGTCGTGGCGCGGCATGGCAAAGTAGGGAAAGCTGTAGCGCGGCGCGCCGGAAGGAGGGGTCACGCGATGAGGGGCGGAGACGAACCGCCCGCCGCTCCACAGCTCCATCATGTTGCCGACGTTCACCACCAGTGCGCCTTCCGGCGCGGTGACTTCGATCCAGCGACGGTCCCTGGTCAGGACCTCCAGTCCGGGCACGTCTCCCGGATGCACGATGGTGAAGGCATCGATGTCGCGATGGGGGTGGATGCCGGAGCCGGCGCAGCGCCGGTCGACCGGCGGGTAGTGCAGCAGGGTCATGTTGGTGAGCGGTTCCTCGAAGCAGGGCAACAGCCGGCCCTCGCCGAGCCCGAGGGCGAGGGCGAAGAGCCGCAGCAGCTCCTCGCTCAGGGCGTCCATCGCACGCCAGTAGTCGAGCACCGCGCGCCGGAACCCCGGTATCCGCACCGGCCAGCGGTTGGGCCCGTAGAGGTCGCACGCCTCGCGAATCGGGTCATGCGCCTCAACCTCCCGGTGCAGCTTGAAGCCCTCGTAGAGGTCCGCCTCCCCGCTCCTGGTGTTGTTTCCGAACGCGGCGAAGGGGATGTAGCCCCGGTAGTCACCGGGTGCGGCGCACAGCGCCCGTTTCTCTTCGGCCGGGAGTCGGAAGAACGCCGCCGTCATCTCCCGCATCGTCAGGATGACGCGGCGCTCGACCCGGTGACCGGTGACGTGGAAGAAACCCGTTTTCCCGCAAGCGCTCGCCAGCGCCGCCGCCATCGATCGCCTTGCTTCCGGCCCGCCGGAGTGAAAACGCGACATGTCGATCGCCGGAATGGACATGGTTGCCAATCCCTGGCCAATCCCCGGCGAAGCTTCGCCGACGTTGTCGGTTGTGTCCAGAATGCTTGTCACTGCCCAGGTCTGATCCCGCCGATCCGCCTGGTGCAGGGCCTCGCGCAGGGGAACGAGGAACATCGCGGCGGTAGCGTGGCCGCAAGCGATGACGCCGCGCCGATCCGTTTCGCGGCCCCGACGATCACCTCGCGGTCCATCTCGCCCGCCGCCGTCAATCGCCCGCTCCGGTTGCGAAGTTTCCCGGCAGCGCACCCGAAGTTCCGGTGACGCGCGGCGGCAGCAGGCCCAGGGCCGTTTCCGGCATAGCGAATCCGGCATTTGGCAAGGGACTCGAGGCATGTCGCTTGGTCGTTCCGGTCAAGCGGCATGTCTCTATGGCGCGAGCAAACGGTGTCCGGGTTGTGCCGACGCGAAGAGCACGACACGCTCTTCTCCGATGAACGCGGCGGGTAGCCTGCCTCGGGTAACCGCGACCCGCGACCTCGAGGCTGCACAGCTCGTCGCAACGGGTGCGTGGCATGGGCCGACAACAGTGGATCGGCGACAAGCAGCACGTGCATTATGGGGACATGGAGAGGCAGTCATTGTGAATAGGTAGTTCGGGGAACCCGATCGGCCACCGCGCGGAGATGAACGGGAACTCATGTGCGGCGTAGCCGCACCTCACTTGTCGAAGAGGAAGACTCATGCTTGGCCATACCACCAGACCCGTAGGAATCGACGTGCTGCGGTCCTACATGCGACAGCTTCTGGAAGCCGTCGGATTCGACCATGAAGCGGCCGCCACGGTGGCGGATGTGCATGTCGAATCCGATTTGAGAGGGGTTGGCGTTCAAGGGTTCAACCATCTCATCAACAGCCATCTGCAGGAGTACATGAGTGGCAAGGCGGATCCGACTGCCAGGCCGGAGATCGTCAAGGAAAGGGCCTGCTTCGCGCTCGTAGACGGCAACTCGGGACCGGGACCGCTGGCTGCGCTGATGGCGGCGGACGTCGCCGCGACGAAGGCCAGGCAAGCAGGGTGTGCGGTCGTGGGCGTAAGGAACAGTCACGACCTGTTCCACGCGGGTCTCTACGCCGAGCGCATGGCGAACAGGGATGTGATCGGCATGGTGTTCACCGACGACGTTGTCCCCGTGGTCCACCCAGTCGGCGGTGTCGAACCGATCATCGGCAGTAATCCGATGGCGATGTCCGTACCCACCGCGAGCGTCCCGTTCCTGGCCGACTTCACGCCGTGCTCGACGCTTCCCACCTACGTTCGCTATTCGCGTCGCTATGATGGTGAGCTTCCCGACGGTGTGGCCCACGACAGGGACGGACTTCCCACGACGGATCCCAACCAGGTGTGCGACGGCCTCGATTACAGGCGCGATATCGGCGCGATCGACCCTGGCGGTCACAAGGGTTACGGATTGCTGTTGATGATCGACTTTCTGTCAGGCGCCTTGGTCGGTTGCGAAATGGGTACCGACCACGTCGACAAGGAAGGCGCTCGCAAGGGCCATCTGTTCATCGCGATCGATCCCGAGATCTTCGGCGGCATCGACGACTTCAAACGCTCCGTGAGCGGACGTCTCGGCGCCATCAAGAGATCGAAGATGGCCCCGGGGGTCGGCGAGATCCGGTATCCCGGTGAAGGCAGTGCCGAGCGCCGGCGGCGTGCCCTGAGCAGCGGCGAGGTGCAGATCGACTGCCACTGCTGGGAAGACGGACTGAAGATTGGCGAGCGGCTCGGTGTGGAGCCGGCATCGAACCCGGACGCCGCATGAACACTCCGGCTCGCGTACCGCAAGACGAGTCCCGTTGATCGGCTCGGGGCTGCCAGGTTCACCGCGACGGCACGGAAACGATCCTGCAGCAGCGTGGCGATGGTTCATCCCCGCGGGTACGGGGAACAGCAGGTCACTGGCGCTGGCAATGCCTGCCAGGCCAGTTCATCCCCGCAGGCATGGGGAACAGACCAATGCCGGCCGGTTTGCCTTCTTCGTGACCGGCTCATCCCCGCAGGCACGGGGAACAAATGGAGACCGTGCCGGCGCTGGTGGCAGACCACGGTTCATCACCGCGGGTACGGGGACCAACCGTCTGAAACCTATTGCATAGACGCGATTCCTGCCACTCCACTCGAGCCACCGGGTTTGGGGAACTCCGCTCAGGCACTTCGCGATGGGCGAAATTCACGAGTTACAGTCCATCGAAGTCGACGGGAGTACGCAGGTTGTGGCCAACTGCCGCGAAGTCGAATCCTTGATCCGTGGGCGCTTGCCAAACCACAACGGCGTCACCGGTCTCGATGCATGCCGCGACCTGATCCCGAGTTCTCTGCCGTGTTCGAGCCGAATGCTCGCCAACAAGGACCCCGCTCGCGCTTCGAGCAAACAGGCGGCCGTGCAAACGGGGTGGAGCGTTGTCGACGACGACAACCATCATCACGCTGCGCGCCGTCCCCCCCGAATGCCGGGCCAGCGGCGCCGGACGGCGGTTCGGGCCTGGGGAGACCGCCCGCCGACAACACTGCTTCAATCCGCGCAATGTTCCGGCAGAACGAGCACCGCGAACTTGCCGAGTGGCCCGACGGCCGACGGCTGTATGCCTGTCCGCGCGGCCTGCCCGACTGGTTCCGGATGCTCTGCTACTCCATAGGACGCAAAGGGCTGCTTCACTGCATGCGGATATGAACCATAGTGAAACGACTCTGCTCTAGTTCCGGAGCTCGACGCGGTAGGCAAACCGTTCGCGCACGGTCTCGATTCTGAGCGGCATCTCGATATAGGCGCCTTCGAGCCAGAGCTGCGTCTGGTCGAGGAAGGTGGTGCTGCCGATATGCCCGTCCTGGCCGCCGAGCAGGACGAAGAAGTTGCGGTCGGGATCGGACATGTCGGAGATATGCCGCGCGTTCGAGCCGTAGTCGACGAAGTGACGCTCGGCGCCGGTGTGGTGGGCGGTCTTCATCAGCGTGTCGTTGGCGCCGCCGACCGGGACATCGGTGAAACGGAAGCGCCCGCCGATCAGGGGCAGCAGCGACAGCGGGTGGTCGAGGCCGAGCCGGTGCATGGCGCCCCAGTCGGGGAACCTCGCCACGACCGCGCCCGCGCTCTCCAGCGCCGTCCCCATCGCGGCGTCGAGATCGGCCGCGCCGGCGCGCTCCATATCGGCGGCCATCATCCTCTCGATGCGGCCCGCGTCGGCGAAAGCCTCCCAGTCGCTTCCGCCCAGAGCGGCGGAGTAGAAGGACCGGACGAAAGCCTCGCGGAAGGCCTCGTAGGCCAGCGCGCCCTGCGAGTCCGGGGCATAGCGCCCGTCCCAGTCACGCATCGCCGCGAGCGCGCGCTTGCCGTCCTCGCCGGCGCTCCCGGCGATGCCCGATGCGTCGACCCTCTCCACGAACATGTCGCGCAGCGCCGCCGCCGAGATCTTGTGGACGTCCTGCTGAAGCGCCTTGACGTCGTCGATGCCGATCCCGCCGCCGCGCAGCAGCTCGGCCATGCGCAGCACACGGTCGTCGAGCGAGAAGAAGTAGCCGATCCGGCCCGCCGTCGCGGTCGGCCGGTTGTTGGCCGACACGAGGAACCCGCGCCCGGGGTTGAGGCTGAACGGCAGCTCCAGCGTGCCCCGCATCTTCGCCCACCGTTGCGCGTGCCCGTCCGGCGGCAGCACCAGGTCCTCGGGCGCCGCGTTGCCGAGCCCGGGCAGCCGGACCGCCATGACCTGACCGATATTGCCGTCGTTGTCGGCATACAGCATGTTCTGGCCCGGAACCGCGAAGCCCGACAGCGCCTCGCGGAACTCCGCGAAACTGCGTGCGCGGCTCACCTTCAGCATCGCGCTGATCTCGTCGCTCGCCAGATGGCCGGTCCAGCCGAGCGCGAACGGACCCGATCCCGACGCGGCCACGGCGTCGGCGAGCTGTGGCGCATCCGACAGGACCGGGCCCCAGCGTGTCTCGCGGATCTCGACCTCGCGGTCGAACCACCATCGCACGGCGATCCGTTCGCGCCGCGTGGTCATCTCGGCATCCTCTGCGTCGAAGAGCGTGCTCGAAGCGGCACGCATGTTAGTGCCGCCCCACGCGATCCAGGGATTGCGCCCGACGGCAATGAAGGGAAGCCCCGGCACCATCAGACCCACCGCGTGGTAGGACGGCGACTTGATGCCCGCCAGCAGCCAGATGTTGGGAAGGCGGATGCCGAGATGCGGATCGTTCGCCATGATCGCGGCGCCGGTGGCGCTCATCCCGGGCGCCACCGCCAGGCTGTTGCTGCCCGACCGGCTCAACCCGCCGAGCAGGGTCCGCAGATGCGCGGCGGTCTCGCCTGCCCCGAAGCTCGTCGCCGAAGACGATCCGGCCTCGATCAGCCGCGCCCAGAGCGCGGGCCAGTCGTCGCGGCCGCGCAGCCCCAGCAGGTCCAGCCATTCCAGCCAGTTGACGTCGGTCCCGGCGAGGCGGCCGAAGGCGAGCACGTCGCGGATCGACCACGGCTCGCGCTCCAGACCGAGCGCGGCGAACTCGTAGGGCAGCTCCCCGGCGGTCTCCAGGTGATGGTTGATCCCCGCCACGAACCGCTCGAGCCAGGCCCGCGTCGCCGGCGGCAGCCCGGCCTCGATCTCCGCCGCCGCGCGGCCGAAATCGAGAATCCGCAGCGCGTGGTCGATGTCGGTGCCGAAGGGACCCACCATCTCCGCGACCCGGCCCTGCGCGACGCGGCGATAGGCCTCCATCTGACCGAGACGGAGATGGGCGTGCACCAGGCCGAGCGCGAACGCCGCGTCGCCATCGTGCTCGGCCTCGATGAACGGGATCTGGTGCTCGTCCCAGTGGACGGTCACGCGCCCCTCGAGCGGCAGGCCCGAGGTCGGGAACACCGACAGCCGCTGCTCGATGGAGGTCTCCTCCGGCAGCGGCGCGACCAGCGCGCAGCCCGCCAGCAATACGGTCGTCAAAGTCCAGCAAAGCCGTGCCAATCCTCGGCCGCGCCGGCCCGCCGCCGGCTGATCAGGGGTGCAGGTGTGTCCCATCCCTTGGCTCCCGTGGCCACTCGCTCTCCGGTGTCGTTGCTCCCGATGTGGGCGCCGGCATGGAGAACCGCAAGATTGTCGGCAATCCTTCCCCCGCGAACGCCGGGCGCCCCGGCATTCAAGGGCTGCTGCCGCCGGCCGACCGTTCGACGACGCATGGGGACGCCAGCGCGGACTCCGTCCACGCCCGTTTCACGCTCCCCCCGCTCCCGGCATTGCGACCGTCGCGCGCAATCCGCCTTCGGCACGGTTCTCAAGCAGGATGTCGCCCCCGTGGCCGCGCACGATGCCGCGCGCGATGGCGAGCCCGAGCCCGCTGCCCCCGGTGTCGCGGCTGCGCGACGCCTCCAGCCGTACGAAGGGCTCGAACACCCGCGCGAGCTCCGCCTCCGGGATCCCCGGCCCTTCGTCGTCGACGATGACGCGGACTTCCCTGTCGTCCCGCTCGATCCGCGCCGTCGCCCGGCTCCCGTGGGCGGCCGCGTTCTCCAGCAGGTTGCGCACCGCCCGGCGCAGCGCCGCCGGCCGGCAGGCGGCGAGCACCCGGCCGGAATGCGCGACCGCGATGTCGTGGCCGAGCTCGGCGAGGTCGGCGGCCACGCTGTCGACCAGCGCATGGAGGTCCACCGTCCGCGTCTCCTCCCGCCGCGCGTCCTCGCGGATAAAGGCGAGCGCGTCCCCGGTCATTCGCTGCATCTCGTCGAGCGCGGCCACGATCTTCACCTTCGTCTCCGCGTCCTCGACGAACTCGGCGTGCAGGCGCAGGCTCGTGATCGGGGTGCGAAGGTCGTGCGAGACCGCCGCCAGCATGGCGGTGCGGTCGTGGACGTAGCGGTCGAGCCGAGCGCGCATCAGGTTGAACGCGCGCACCGTCTCGCGGGTCTCGACCGGCCCGACCTCGGGCAGGTCCGCCACCGCCTCGCCCCGGCCGAGCCGCCCGGCCGCCGCCGCAAGGCCGCGCATCGGCTTCGCCATCCGCCGTCCCGTGAGCACTGCCACGACCGCTATGCAAAGCGCCGAGAGCAGGAAGACGGCCACGAACGCCGCACCCCAGGCCGGCGCGCCCGGCGGCGGCCCCACTGCGACGTTGAGCCAGCGCCCGTCCGCGAGCGCCACCGACGCGGTGAACCAGTCGGGCTCCCAATGTCCGTGGTCGTCATCGTCGCGGTCCCCGTCGCGATCGTCGTCATCGTCGCGATCATGGTGGCGGTCGTCATCGTCGTCGTCCAGGTAACGCGTCCAGAGCGGCGCCACCCGGACCTTCTCCGGGGATGCGCCGAGCGCGGAGGTGAGTTCGTTGGCGATGGCGGCGGTCCGCTCTCCTGTGTCGGTCTCGCCCACGACCGGCTTACCGGTCAGCGAGAACCGCGCGAGATCCGTGCTCGCCGCCGCGATGACGGATTCGTGCAGCGCCGGCGGCGTGTCCCCGATCAGCCGCGCCACTGTGGCGGTACGCGCGACGGCGTCGTCCCGATGCGCGTCGCGCAGCGCCTCCATCCGCTCCCAGGCGCACAGCGCGACCGCGAGGCCCTGGGCCGCGTCAGGCGCGAGCAGCAGCAGCAGCGTGAGCTGGCCGGCGAGGCTCTTGGGAGCGAACCTCATCCGCGCTCTACCTTGCCCGCGAACCGGTAGCCGCCGCCCCAGACGGTTGCGATCAGCGCCGGGTTCTTCGGGTCGCGCTCGATCTTGCGCCGCAGCCGGCTCACCTGGTTGTCGACCGCGCGGTCGAAGGGCGCAGCGCTTCGGCCCCGGGTCAGGTCGAGCAGCTGGTCGCGCGAAAGCACCATCCCGGGACGCTCCAGCAGCGCCGCCAGCAGCCGGAACTCGCCCGAGGACAGCGGCGTCACCACCCCCGCCTCGTCGACCAGCTCGCGCCGCCCGGTGTCGAGCGACCAGCGGTCGAAACGCCAGGTCCCGGCCGGCAGCGGCTCCCGGTCGGGCGGCAGGCTCTGCGCACGCCGGATCACCGCCTTGATGCGGGCCAGCAGCTCGCGCGGGCTGAACGGTTTGGCGACGTAGTCGTCGGCGCCGACCTCCAGGCCCACGATGCGGTCGGTCTCCTCGCCCATGGCGGTGAGCAGGATGACCGGGATCCGCGTCGTCTCGCGCAGGTGCCGGCAGAGCGCGAGCCCGTCCTCGCCCGGCATCATGATGTCGAGCACCACGAGGTCGACGGCCGCGGCCTTGAGCGCCTGGCGCGCCGCCGCGGCGCTTTCCGCCACCGTCGCACGCAGCCCGTGGCGCTCCAGGTAGCGCGCCAGCGGCTCGCGGATCTCGCGGTGGTCGTCGACCACCAGCACGTGCGGGGAGGCGTCCATGGGCGGGAGATTACGCGCCTTCCCGCGGCCTGCACGAAAAGTTTGTAACAGGATGTGTCAGGCCGCCGCTGCGCGACGCCAGGCGACAATTGCCCCGCTTTGCCGGCAAGGTTCTGCGACATCCCGCGCCCATGTTGCCCTCATCCATCGACACCCGATGGACCAACCGATAGAGGACACGACCGATGAAAACGAAGACGAAGACACTGACCGCCATCGCGATCGCCGCGGCGCTGGGCGGGACGGCGCTCGCGGGCGCCACCTACGCCGGCCACCGCGGCGGCGGCGACGGCATGGGCTTCCTCGACAAGGGGCAGCTCGGGGTCTCGGCGATGGAGATGTTCGACGCCGTCGACGCCGACGGCGACGGCAAGCTGACCCAGGCCGAGATCGACAAGGCGCTCGACGACCGCCACGCCAAGCACGACGGCAACGGCGACGGCAACCTCAGCCTCGAGGAGTTCGCCGGGCTGTGGCACGAGACCACCCGCCCGCTCACCGTGCGCGCCTTCCAGACGCTCGATACCGACGGCGACGCCGTGGTCACCCGCGCCGAGTTCGACCGGCCGCTCGCCGGCATCGTCGAGCGGCTCGACCGCGACCGCGACGGCGGCCTCTCGATGCGGGACGGCTGGCACGACGACGACGACCGGCGCGACCGGCGCGACCGGGACGACGACTAGGACCGTCCCGGCGGCATCCCGGCCAGGGTCCGCTCCCCGCGGGCCGCGGCCGGGATGCCCCGGCGCTCCACGCGCCGTCCGGCGGGAAGCGAAGCAGCATGGGGCGGCGCTTCGAGACCCCAACCGGATCCCCATTGTCGAGCATCGCCGATGCGAGCCGCCAAGCCTTGCAAAAGCGCCCCCCGGCACCGACATGCAGCGGGAAACCCCGGGGAACCGGCCTGAAGAGAGAGCCACGCCGATGACCGATGAGAAGTACCACCTGTCCGCGCGCCTGATGCACTGGATCATGGCCGTGGGGTTCGTTTTCATGTGGGGCTGCGGCTACGCGATGACGACGCTGGTCGCGGAGGATTCCCCGCTGGAGGAGTTCCTGTTCGACCTCCACATCTCGGTCGGGGTGACGCTGCTCGCCCTGCTGGTGCTGCGCATCGCGATCCGCCTGCTTCACCGCCCGCCGCCGCTGCCGGCGACGATCCAGGGGATGGAGCGCACCGCCGCCCATCTCGGCCATGCCGCGCTTTACGCGCTGCCGGCCCTGGTGATCGCGGCCGGCTGGGCGGAGACCAATTTCGGCGGCCATGCCGTCCAGTGGTTCGGCGTCGGGATGCCCAGGGTCTTCCCCGAGACCGGGGAGGCGCTCCAGGACCTGTCCCAGGAGGTGCACATGTGGCTTGCCTACGGGATGCTGGCGGTCGCCGCCGGCCACGTCGCCGCGGCCTTCAAGCATCGCTGGCTCGACGGCCATGACGTCATCCGCCGCATGACCTTCGGCGGCGCGGAGGGCGCCCGGCGTCCATGACGGGCCCGGTCACGAGGAACGGGAGAATCGCAACATGATCGACAGGTACAAAGACCACGGACAGCCCGCCGCCCGCGGCGCCCTGAGCCGGCGCGCGTTCCTCGGCCGCGCCGCGAGCCTCGGCGTCGCCGCGACGGCGGTGGTGCCCTTCGGCGCCGCCCTGGCGGGCGCCTCGAACGAAGACGGGAAGCTTTTCCTCATCGGACTGGAGGAGCACTTCGCGACCCGCGAGCTCCAGCGGCTGCAGGCCGGCGGGGACGAGCGCCTCTTCTCGGGCGGCGGCAGACGGCCCGAGTTGCTCGACCTCGGTGCCGGCCGGGTCGCGGACATGGACGCGGCAGGCATCGACATCCAGGTGCTGTCGGCGGTGACGCCCGGCGCCCAGAACCTGCCCGGCACAGAAGGGGTGGCCTTCGCCCGCAAGCTCAACTCGTGGGTCGCGAACGAGGTCGTCGCGGCCTGGCCGGACCGGTTCCGCGCCTTCGCCACGCTGCCGCTGAGCCAGCCGGAGGCGGCGGCCGACGAGCTCGAGCGCTCGGTCCGCGAGCATGGCCTGGTCGGCTGCATGAGCTACGGCGCCATCGGCGGCAGGTTCCTCGACCACGCCGACTTCGCGCCGCTGCTCGTCCGGGCCGAGGCGCTCGGCGTGCCGATCTACATCCACCCGAACTGGCCGTCCCCCGCGGCAATGGAGGTCTACTACGACGGGCTGGGCGACGCCCTCGTGGGCCGGATTCTCGGCGGCCCGGGCTATGGATGGCACCAGGAAGTGGCGCTCCAGTGCCTGCGCCTGATCGTCGCCGGCATCTTCGACAGGTTCCCGAAGCTGCAGATCGTCGTCGGGCACATGGGTGAGGGGCTTCCCTTCTGGTACTGGCGGGTCGGGGAGGACCTCGACCGCATCGCGAGGAAGAGGCTGCAGAAGCCGGTGCAGCAATACTTCCACGACAATCTCTGGATCACCACCAGCGCCTTCTTCAGCGACGAGCTGCTGGCCCTGGCCCTGGCAACCATGGGCGAGGACCGGATCATGTTCTCGGTCGACTATCCCATGGCGAGCGCCAAAGCGGGCGCCGACTGGTTCCGGGCGATCGACCTGCCCGGGGCCACGAAGGAGAAGATCGCGCACGGGAACGCCCGGAGGCTGCTCGGGATAGAACCGACTTAGACGCGAACCGATGGCCGGTCCCCCTGCATGGGTTGACAGCCGCGTCTAACCCGCGCGATGCCATCCTGATCGAACGCTACATCGTGGCGGCGACCAGCGCCCGCGGCCACCTTCGCGAGTGCCGCACGGCCGCCGTCGAAAGAAACGATCGGGACATCGTCCTCCATTCCAGGCGCCCTGAGTAACCGGTTGACGACATGCCGCCGGCCGGGCGGGTCCTTGCGAAACGGCTGACACAGCGGGTCCATCGCCGGTTCCGTCGGTTCCGGGCAGGGCCGCGCATCTCCGGCCGCGTCGTTCCCGATCGGCCCGGAACGAATTCCGGCACCTGATTCGAAAAAACGGGTACTCTCCGGGAGTCAGCGGAACCGGAGAGACCGACGATGGACGCCGATCTTCTGATTCTGCTCGCCGCGGCGGCGGCCTGGACCTGCGTCGCGTTTTTTCTCGGCTGCTGGGTCGAGCGCCGCCGCCATCGCGAAGCGGGCCTTAGCGAGCCGCCGACCACGCGGCAACTTCTGTTTCTCGGTCACCTGGCCGACGAGGTTGATGTGACCGTGCCAGCCGTGCGGACCCGGGCAGAGGCGGCGACGGCGATCGACGACCTCCTGGAGGAGAGGCGCCTGCGGGAGGAGCAGGAATGACGGCCGGTCCGAAGGCCACAGCTCTGGCCATCGCACTGACCCTGAGCGCGGCCGCGGCCAGAGCGGGGGACTACCGCGCGGAGATCATGGATCACGTGATCGAGCCGTGCTTCCTGCGCCTCGCCCAACAGCGGCCGGCGGTGGGTCGATCCCCCGAGGCGGCGGCGCGGGCCATGATGCTCCAGCACGGGAAAGGGCTATCGACACTGGTCGACAGCATCGACAGGCAGTTGTCGAGCAATCCGCCCCCCGTCGCGCGGCGACAGATTTACCGCATCGCCCTCAGGGCCTGCCTGCGCCAGGGCGCGGCACGCTTCGGGCCGAAGTGAGGTGGCTTCCACCCGATCCCGCCTGCGTCCCGACTCTGTCAATTTAGGGGATTTTGAAGACGACAAACTGGGTCGACATGGACGCGTTCAACGAAGCTTTCGCGAGAGCGATTGAAATTCATCACGAGGGCGGGCTGGCCGCAATCGACGGCGACATGCTGGAGGACAGATTCCGTCACGCGAAGACGGAAGCGATGCGCGGCGAGGAGCCTGGCTCGCGCAGGGAAGAGCCGAGGGAATCGAAACGGGTCGGAGTGAAGGCCGGGCTGTTTATCCGTCAAGCTAAGCAGCGTTTCGGGTCCGTGCCGAAGACGGCGCGGAAGCTAATCCGTGGGGCTTCCGTCCTGGAGCTTGAGGCTTGGCAGGAGGCGTTGCTGACTGCCGCCAGCCTCGACGAGGTACTGGCATCGGGACCGGGACGCTGAGCCCGAGAGCCGGAACCGGCCAGGCTCGCCTGGATCCATGGATTTTCTCGGCCAGGAAATCGGTGCGGTCGTTTCCTCGCCGATCCATGGCGTCGGTTCACCGGGAGTCGGTGCGACGCCGCCGCGCAACGCGTCCCGCACGTCATCGTCCTGGCCGGGTTCGTCACCGGACGGGTCGTCGAATAGCACCTTCGTTCAGGGTCCGCCCGGGATCGGAAGAGCGGCGTGCGGACGCCGTCGCGCGGCGCCCGGCATCATGCTCCCACGGAAGGCCCCAACCGGCAACCGGGCTGCCGTTGAACCGGGATCGGACGCCCAAATCATTGAATACGCGCAGGTCCGGACCGTCATCGACACATTGTCGGACAGCGCGGACGATCGAGAAACGTATCCGCCCCGGTCGGTGGGACGACCGGGATAGCGGGTTGGATACACTCCCATTATGCTGGGAGACGGCTTGGCGATCGGGGCTATGCCATGGCACCGGCGAGAGCCCCGCAACGGCACCTGGAGGCGAGCGTGAGAACGAAGAGACCCCGGCCCGCTTCACCCGACGAAGTCCGGATAACGCGTGAGGGCGACACCGCAATCGTCGAATACGCCGATTCCTCCATCCGGGTCGTGCATCTGCAAATCGGACCGACGCTTCCGGCGATGACGGACGCGGAAATCCTGAAGATGTACAACGAGGCGCTTGAGGCGCGGGCCGAAGTCGCCGCGGGCGTCGATCCGACGCTGACCGAGATCCCACCCGGCCGCGCTCAGATCGAATACAGCGAGCGCAGCGATCAATGGGTTCCCCGCGGGCAGGTGCTTCGTTGTCATGTCGAAGACACCGGGGACGGGCAGACGGTAATCTGGATCGACGATGTCGCATTGGGCATGCAGGCCTTTGGCCGGATGCTGCGGGTTTACGCGGGGAGGGGGATGCGCGTGGCGTTCGTCGAGGAAGACGAGGTGGCGTACGAGCCCGAGATAGCGGTCCGCGACCCGGATGACGAAGAGGAGGCGCGATAGCTGCCGGTGTTCCCGTGGAATTGATCGGTGTATGAGCATCCGTGCGATCGTCGACGCTTTCTCGACGATGGTAGCGCACTCATCTTCCGCATGCCGAAATCGCCACCCGGGACGTCGGGAACACGAACCCGGTCACGCGGACTCATAAGGGTGCCGCAGCCGCCTGTTCACCTCGTTTCCACAGCTCTGCTGGAGCACGGTTTCAGCAATCGATCGGGTGTTAGCGGCGGTGAAAATATGCGCTTATTCGCTGAAGTCCGCTGGGCCGCCACGCACCAGATCTATGACTGGGCTTTGCTTGACCGGAAGGAGACTTCGGCCACCGGGGCCGGATTCGCAAACCGGACAGATTCATCGTTGTCATGTGCCGCATTTAGTTTCAGCGAGTAAGTGCAGTTTCTGGCTGTCACCTACATCGGGCTGCCAGGCCGTCGCTCCGGCCCGATAACCAATTCGATCACGGATGCACTGTGCACCTTCAGGCGATCACCGGCACCGACGGGACGCCGAAGGGGGAGAGGACAGGGAAAGCAGGAGGGGTTTCATGGCTGGCAAACGCGCGGACCGGCGCACCCGGCGCGGATCAGCGGCTCCGCCCCCGGTCTTCCGGGGCTGGCTCTCGACCGACGAGCAGGAGATCGAGCGGCGGCAATGGCGCGGCCGGACCGAGATCCTGGATGTCCACGCCATCGACGAGGGCCGCTCGCCTTTTTGCGACTACACGGTAACCTCTTCCAGCGGGAACGCCTACCGGGTGGAAATCCGCGCGACAGGAGAACGCATCAACAGCTGCGGCTGCCGGGATCATCGGACCAACCGGCTCGGCACGTGCAAGCATGTCGAGGGTGTGCTTCGCCGCCTGCGGCGAGGGGGCTCCCGCAAGCTCAGCGGCCGCATCGAGGTCTTTCTCGACGAGCGGGACGAGCGCACCCTGCGGCTGTCGGTGCCGGACAACGTTGCGGAGAGCGATCCCGGACTGGCCGCTCTCGTGGAAGGGCTGACCGGCGAACTGAAGCGGGGCTCCGGCGATGCCCTTGCCGAACTGCGGCGCCTCGCGCGTGAGAACACGGACTGCCTGCGCGTCTCGCACCGCCTGGAGAAGTGGGCCGAGGACCTTCGGTCGAAGAACGAGCGCCGTCTTGAACGTGACCGCTTCGAGGAGGGTCTTGAGGCGGGGCGGCGTTCCATGGACATCCTCAAGCTCCCGCTGCTGCCCTATCAGATCGAAGGGGCTCTGCACCTCGCCTTCGGCGGGCGGGCCCTGCTGGCGGACGACATGGGTCTCGGCAAGACCGTGCAGGCCATCGCCGCGTGCGCCCTGCTTCGCGAGTTGCGCGGGATCGAGCGGGTTCTCGTAGTCTCGCCCGCCTCTCTCAAGGCCGAGTGGCAGGAGCAGATCGCGCGCTTCTCCGACCTGCCGGCAACGGCGGTGTACGGCAACCTCCCGGCCCGCCATGCGGCCTATGCCGATGGTTCGTTCTTCACGCTGTGCAACTACGAGCAGGTCGTGGCGGACGGGCGCGACATGATCGATGCCGTGGCGCCCGACGTCGTGGTTCTCGACGAGGCGCAGCGCATCAAGAACTGGCAAACAAAGACCGCGAATGCGGTCAAGAAGATGGAGAGCCGCTACGCCTTCGTGCTCACCGGGACGCCGATCGAGAACCGGATCGACGAGCTCTATTCGATCGTCCAGTTTCTCGACCCGGAGCTTCTCGGCCCGCTCTTCCGCTTCAATCGGGAGTACTACGTTCTCGACGAGAGGGGCCGTCCCACGGGCTTCAGGAATCTGGAAGGACTCTCGGACCGGGTTTCCGGCGTCATGCTGCGGCGCCGCAAGGACGATGTGGAGACACAGCTTCCGGCGCTGACCGACAAGACCTTTTTGGTTCCGATGACCGAGGCGCAGACCCGGGTCTACGAGGACTACGAGTATCTGGCCAGGAGACTGGCCGCGATCGCAGCGCGGCGGCCGCTGACCGCCGAGGAGTTCGAGATGCTGCAAAGGCATCTCGGCTGCATGCGCATGGTCTGCGACACGCTCCACATCCTCGGAGCCAGGCAGGACAGCTGCCCCAAGATGGACGAGATCGAGAAGCTGATCCCCGACATCTTGGACGATCCGGAATGCAAGATCGTCGTATTCTCGGAGTGGGTGCGCATGCTGGAGTTGGTTCGAGCCTTCGCGGTCGAGGCCGGCATCGAGTTCGCCTGGCACACGGGCAGCGTCCCTCAGGTCGGGCGGCGCGCCGAAATACGCAGGTTTCGCGAGGACCCGGCCTGCCGCCTGTTCCTGTCCTCGGACTCCGGCAGCGTCGGGCTCAACCTCCAGGTCGCCGACACCGTGATCAACATGGACCAGCCCTGGAACCCCGCCAGGCTGGACCAGCGCATCGCGCGGGCCTGGCGCAAGCACCAGCAGCGCACCGTCCGGGTATTCAACCTGGTGAGCGAGGGAACGATCGAGCATCGGATGCTGGGGTTGCTGGATGCGAAGCGGGCGTTGGCCGAGGGTGTGCTCGACCGGCGCGGCGACCTCGCCGCCATCCCGCTGCCCACGAGCCGCACGGCGTTCATGGAACGCCTGAACGCCGTCCTCGGCGCCGACCAGGCGGGGATGGAATCGGAGGCCGCCGCGGCTTCGGTCTCTCCGCTGGACGGACTGCGCGATCGCCTGATCTCCGACCATGGGCCTGCCCTGCGGCGACTGCTTGGACATGCGGACGGGTCGGCGGCCCTGGCCGTGATCGACCTGCCGCCGAAGCGGATCGGCGATGAAGAGGAACGTCTTACGGGGCTCTCCGGCCTGGCGGTCACCGTGATCGATACCGCGACCCACGAAACGATGCTGCGGCTGGCGAATTCGGGCCTGGTTGCCTTGCCGACCGACACGATGATCGCGGTCTATCCCATGCCGGGCGAGCGGGACGGCAAGGACCGAAACGCGGGGCTGCTCAGGGCTCGGGCGCTGGCGGGACGGGCGGAGCACAAGCTCAAGGCAGCGCGGCTCCTGGCCGGCGGCGGCTTCGAAGAAGAGGCGCGCGCGCCGGCTGTCGACGCGATCTGCCTGACCGCCGGATGCCTGGCGGCGGTGGCGGCGCAGGATGAGCCCGGAGATCCGGAGGAAGCGGCCGCTTTCCTAGCCGAACTGGACCCCCCCGGTGAGGTCGACGGCGTGGCGCTCGATGCAGCGCGGATCCTCTCCGGCGAAGCCGGGAAGGCGGATCCTGTCGGGACCGCCGCCGTCTTCCTCGACCACGTGTCGAAGCAGATCGGACGTGAGAAGGCTCACCGCGAACGATCGAACAAGCGCAGTTCCAATTGATCATCGACACTACGGCCCGGACGCGGAGGCGGGCTGGATCGTGCCGCCAGGCAGCGCCGCCAACGGCAGCCGACGGCGTGCCGCACCCCGTTGTGGACAAATGACCCGCCACAGCCAGATGCCGTAATGGAGCTTGGCGCTCATCGGGATCGTCGGAGCTTGTCGCAATGTCAGCGATTCGGGTGCCGTTGCCTTTACACGCGTAGCGTGTTCCCGGGGTTTTGCCGAAAGGCGCACCCCAATTCCTCGGAAGGAAAGGACAACGGCATGGAAGTCCATATCGGTCTGGATGTATCGCTGGCAAGCACGGCGGTCTGCGTTCTCGGCCAGTAAGGGAAGATGGTGACGGAGGCGCAGGTTGGCAGTGCGCCGGATGCGCTGGCTTCGTTTCTGCGCGAGCTGCCGCACGGGATCGCCGCGATCGGGTTGGAAGCGGGTCCGCTGTCCTATCGGTTGCACAAGGGGCTGACCGACGGTGGCTTCGAGACCGTGCTGATGGAGACGCGGCAGGTGAAGGCGGCGCTGAAGGCGATGCCGATCAAGACCGACCGCCGCGAGGCGGAAGACATCGCGCGGCTTCTGCAGATGGGCTGGTTCCGACCGGTGCACTGCAAGACGGTGTCGTCGCAGGAGATGCGGGTGCTGCTGACGTCGCGCAAGTCGGTGAAGACCGCGGCCGCGATCTGATCCCGCGTCAGCCCCAGCCCGTGGCGGTGCCGAAGAATGTCCTTGACGTCGTTCATGCCGATCCTCTTCATCGAACCCCTGCCTCCTCGCTTCGGTCGATCGACCGATGAGGCAGTGCCGAGAGAGAATCGGCGCGTGCGGCGTCACCCTCGGTGCCGGCGCCGGTGACCGCCGCCCGGACCGGAAAACCGGACCCAGGCCGTCAAATCACGCCGGATATTCTTAAGGATTGCGTTGGCTCGGCAGAGACCACTCAATCCGTTTGAACGAAGGCGCGTGCTCCGAGACGGGGCGCTGGCTATGTGGAAAGTGCGGCGGTGGCGCGCTCAAGAAGGGACGATTGGCGGGATGCCTGTTGTCGAGCCTGCTGTTCCGGCCCGGGCCGCCGTGGCCGTCGGCACGTAGATCGGGGATATCGGCCGGGTCGAGCGGCGGGGCTTCGGCGATGATCGAGCACGAGCACGAGTTGGACGGCTTGCCGGGGTGACGGCGCCGACGCACCATGCTGAAGCGCGGGGATCGCTCACGACCGCAACCCGTGGTCCGGCCGCTCGTCGGGCGGCGCCCGGCTCGCGTGGGCGGGGCGCTGGCGCGGGATATCTCGGACCGGGCGCAAGCCAGCGCCGCAATCGGGACAGGTCACGGGAGCGGCGCCGGGATCCGCTATTTCGTCGCGCTCACGTTCGTCTTCGGGCGCATGGTCATCCACGCACTCGTCGGGAGCCGAGAGCCTCCCGCGCTCTCCCCAGCGTCCTGGCGCGGCATCCGTTGGAGAGGATGCCGCAGTGACGGATGCGGTGCATCCCGTCGGGCAAAACATGCAGCAGGAAGCGCCGGATGAACTCGTCGACGGCGACGGTGGCGGTGCCGTAGCGGGGCTTGCGCTCGCCCGGTCTCCCGAGATTTCGGTGCCGGAAGGAGACCTTCTCGCCGTCGCATGCGACGATCCGGCTGTCGGAGATGGCGATCCTGTGGGTGTAGCGCGAGAGGTACCGGAACACCTGCTCGGGCCCGTGGAAGGGCTGCTTGGCGTAGACTACCCAGTCCCTGCCGCGGGCGGCGGCGAGGGCGGCCTGGAACTCGCCGGCATTGGCAAGATGGGCGATGTCGCCGTGAAAGGCGATCTCGCCCTTGCCATGCATGCGGGCGAGCTCCTCAAGGAAGCGGCGTCGGAACAGGCTGGCGAGGACCTTGACGGGAGCCAGGAAGGTGCCGCTCCCGGTTTTCCACTCGCCGCTGTCGAGATCGAAGCCGGCATTGGGCACCACCACGTGCAGATGAGGATGGAAGAGCAGCTTCTGGTCCAAGGTATGGAGAACCGCGGTGCCTCCGATACGAATGCCGCCGTGCCGACGATCGGCGGCGATGGTGCGCCGGGTCTCGGCCACGACGCGGAACAGGATGTCGAACACGACCCCGCGGTTGCAGAAGGCGATGGCGGCGATCTCCGCGGGCAGGGTGAAGACGACGTGGCAGTAGGGCACCGGCAGGATGTCGGCGGCGCGCGCCTCGCTCCATCGGTTGGCGGCGAGACCCTGGCAGGCGGGGCAGTGCCGGTTGCGGCAGGAGTTGTAGAGCGGATGTTCGCGCCCGCACCCCACCCGACCCGGCTCCGAGAAAAGCTCCAGAATTTTGTGGAAATCCATGTCGAAACCGAGCGTGCGCGCCGTCGAATTGAGGTTCACGCCGTCGATGGAGAGCGCAATCTTCTCGCCGGGGCGAATATCCATGGTTCTTTAATGTCCCTGGCCGCCCCAATGGGAACAAGATCGGACGGCGCAACGATAACGTTATGCCGGGCGGAGCCCCGATACACGCAGAGGCCGCCGCCCACTGGCTGGGAGCGGCGGCCTCCTCGACAAGGAGATACGTCGTGTCGACCGCAACGCGGCAGACGGGCCATTGCAACGCTCGCACCCATGCGCTGTCAACCGCACCGCGCCAACGGCCGCGCCGAAGGGGCCGCGTTGTCCGGTCGGCTCGCGCAGGCACGCAATACTTCAGTGAAGTCACCCGCGTAGGCGCTGGATCGCGGCCTTCGGCCACCGCCGACCGCGCGTCGGCGATCTCCGTGCTGAGCGCGGCCTCCGGCGGCTACGCCACGCTCTCGGACGCGGCGGCGGTCGGCCGAGCGCAATCGGCCGCCGCGCCGAAGCGCCCGACAAGGTCCCCGAGATAGGCGGCGAACTCGCGGAGAGCCGCCTCCGCCGGTTCCAGAGAGCGCGGGCTGGAGCGCTCAGCTTCCGCCGCCTCGTACATCGCCACCAGGTCGGCGGCCGTGTCGGATACGAGGCTGCGCGACGAATACGGCCTCACCCGCCTGTCGCCAAGGACCAAGCGCCTTCTCCAGGCGAAGGCATGATCTCGTCCGAAAGCCGGATGCGGGAAATCCGCACGTCCGGTTTGATGAGCGGGGACTGGAAACGCGGTCACGGGAGCCGGACTGAGGCCCGGAGCGATAGCGACGGAACCGCCACCGGACCCTGAAGTTGGCGCGCCAGTCCTCGACTCTACGTTGGATTATTTCAGGGGTACAGGATTTCCCACGTCGCGTGTCAACACTATCGCAACACGACGACCCGCCAGCCGATGTCCGTCAGACGACCGCCCCGAGGCCGTTCTTCGCCACCAGCGTCAGGAGCTTCAAGGAGGCGCCACGCGGGCGCTTCTCGCCACGCTCCCATTGACTCACCAGACCCTTCGTCACGTTGAGGTAGCGCGCGAACACCGCCTGGCTGGCGTTCTCGCGCAGCCGGATCTCACGAATCCGCTCCGGCGCCATGTCCTCGACCGGCGTCAGACACATCTCGTCGAACGTCTTCATCGTCCGTTTCGACATGACGCCCGCCTCCGTCATTCCTAGCGCGGTCTCATGCACCGACGCCAGCACGTCACTCCCGTATTGCCTGGGCATCGCAGTTCACCTCGCTAATCGTGCCGTTCGCCAGCATCGCTTCCAGGCCTGGCCCGTCCAGTCCGAGCAACCAGTCCGCCAGCGCCTTCAGCGCCCCGAGTTCGCGGCCCCGGAGGTTGTCCCGATCGCTCTTTCCGAACCCGTGGACGAAGAACGCGCGTTCTTTCCGGCGAAACACCGCGATCACGCGGAACCCGCCGGACCGGCCCTGTCCGCGCCGGGCAACGCGCTGCTTGATGACGCCACCGCCCAGGTCGGCGTTGATCAATCCCCTCCCGGCGCGCTCCACCGCGTCGCACAGCGCCTCGTCGCCTATCCCCTCGCGCCTGGCGAAGCGCGCGAAGGGCTTGGTCTTGAACGTGCGCAACACACACGCACCCCTCGCGCGCATTCCATCATGCCGAATGATATAGCACCGGGTGCTACAACAATCAAGCCGTTGCCGCCGCGAGCGGCGCCCGCCCGTTGCCGTCACGGCAAACGACCGCGCGGGGCGCCAAGTCATTGCCCGGCGCCACCGAGAGGAGAGTGCCGGCCGTGAGCGGGGCGGCAGCGGGGTGTCCGGGGGGAGGGCGTCACGCCGTCGTTTTCCCTCATCGGCACGACGGAGACGGCACCATGACGGCAGGCAGCACTGGCGATGCCCGGCAACACCTTAACCGAGCCGCCAGGCTGTCCGAAAAGGTTGAGCCACCTCAGTCAAGGTCGGCGACATCAAGTCGGACAGGAAGTGCCTGCACGTCCCGTCCGGCAAAGGCGGCGCCGAGCGGATGGCCCCGTTGCCGGACGGGGTCATCCATTCTCGACCAACCCCTTGTCGCGCGGCCGTCGGCTGCGCGCCCGGAGGCCGTGGGCGCCGTAATGCTCCAGAAGATCGGCGGAGGTCTCGTTCAGCACCGGCTCGTAGCGCGACGGCTTTTTGACCGCCGGCTTGATGTTGTCCGGCACCACCGCCAGCGGCACGCAGGCCATCGCCTCGAAGCAGCGCACACCCTGCTCGGCGAGCACGGCCTGGTGGGCTCGATGGGACGCCGCGGCAACCCTTACGCACCCGTCGCAGCGGTACATGTGCCCGCCGAGCGCGGCGGTGCGGCAGGCCTCGTTCGCGCCCATGACCTTGAGCCGCCCGGCGTCGAGCCGGCCGGCCATGCGCTCGCGATAAACGCCGCCGGCGCGGCGGAAGATCTCCGCCACGCCGACGCCCTCGCGCGCCACCCCGCGTCAGCTGCGCAGGACCGGGAAGCCCGACAGGGGGTGGTCGAGGGTCTCGAACATCTTGCCGGTGGCGCGGGCGTAGTCGCGGGTCGTGTCGGCGCTTCGATGCCCGAGCGCGTCCCGGATCACCTCGATATCCGCGCCGCGCTCGAGAAGATGGGTGGCGACCGAGTGACGCAGGCTGTGCAAGGTAAGGCGGGGATCGATGCCCAGCTTGTCGCGCGCCTGCTTGAAGGCCCGGTGCAGGGCCTGGGTCGGCGTGGGCCGGTCGGGCGAAGCGTCGTAGAATAGCCAGCTTGCCGGCTGCGGCCAGATGTTCTTGAAGTAGCTGCGCAGGTAATGGATGACCCCGTCCGGCAACGGGGCCATCCGCTCCGCGCCGCCCTTGCCGGACGGGATGTGCAGGCACTTCCTGTCCGACTCGATGTCGCCGACCTTGCCGGCCACGGTCTCGGAGACGCGAAGCCCGGCGCCGTAGGCGGTGACGAAGGCGGCACGGTGTTGGAGGTCGGGCGTCGCCAGGATCAGGCGCTCGACCTCCTCTGCCGTCATGTGGCGCGGCAGCGCGCGGGGCTTCTTGCGGTTGCGCAACCCGGCCACGCGCTCGGCGCAGCCGAGCGTCTCGACATAGAGGAACCTGAAGGCGGCGAGCGTGGAGTTGGTCGAGGACGGGCTCAGACCCCGGTCGATCAACTTCAGGACCCAGTCGCGCAGCTGCTCGGCATCGAGATCGGCGGGCGAGGTCCCGTAGTGCCTAGCCAACCGCTCGACCTCGAACAGGTAGGCGCTTTGCGTGCTCTCCGCCAGATTGGCGATGCGCATCTGCTCGATCATGCGCTGGCGGAGGGGACTGCCCTTCACCGCGCCGGCCGCTTTCCCGGTCATCATCGATCTCCTCGATCATGACGGCGCGCCGCCGGGCCGATCCGGCAACGGACCGTCGAAGGGATCGATGCTAAACAGGGATCATCGGCGGACCGGCGCGAACTCGCACTCGGGCAAGCCAGCCAAAAC
>MKWU01001305.1_pt1 | contig 44214 bp, 35 predicted proteins | sample 809101 | NCBI WGS metagenome assembly MKWU01 (sample SAMN05860141, study PRJNA318959) | sponge metagenome | host: Aplysina aerophoba | place: Slovenia: Piran, Adriatic Sea, Gulf of Piran | collected 2013-05-07 | reverse complement strand
CGCTCAAGAATCCGGGAGACCGAACTGCGACCAACCCCCACATTGCGGGCAATCGCGCGAATGGACAACTTGAACACAAATCGCAGTTCCAGAATGCGCTTAATCTTTTTCATCAACACACGTTTTGTAGGCATAGCTCATAGTTTTTGGTGAAACCAAAAACTATGACAAACCCTACCTGGATCAGATGAAAATCAAGCCGCTTCCAGATTTGATGAGCACAGATTAGCGCTCCAAAATACTGGCTTGGAGGGTGTCCCAGATCGATCGGAATGGTGTCCCAGATCAATCGGAATCAGTGTCCCAGATCGATCGGAATATGCATCTTATATAGCGATCGCACTCGCACCAAATGTCAGCCAGCCTTCTGAAATTGAACAGCGGATGATTGCTCGCCGTCGCCTCGCGTCAGCGGCCTTGTTACTTGCTACGTTCATCTGCAGTGGGCACAAGCATCTGGAAGCTTACAGCCAGGGAGAAGATCTACGGGCAATATGGCTGGAGCAGGTATGGCTCTTAGCAACCAAGTTTCAGGTTGCCTTGATTGGTCTGCAGGGAGGGGTATTGAACGCCGCCGAAGCAGCCGCTGAGGCCGTGCTGGAGCTTGAACTGGAAACCTCTGATGTTCCCGTTATTGATGCATTTGACCCGTTCGCATTTGGTTCTGATGGCAATGATATTGGCATAGCACTTACCTTGACCGCTATGCTGAAGGTAGTTCGCCAACTTTCTGAAGTCAATAAACACCCCACATGGTGGACTAAAAGAATTCGTGGTCTCGTGGAAGAACTGGTAAATGTAGATTCGGATAAAATCCTCCCGAGCAATGAGAAATTAGGCAATCGATTTGGATTGGTTGCTCCTCTTCGTGTACGAATACTTGCTCAGCAGCTGACGAAATCTCTTACATCGTGAGTTCTCCGCCCATTGTCATATCCTAGTCCCCCAAAATGCCGGTTGGGAATTCAGGCTAAGCTACCAGCGTAGTTGAGCAGAGAATGTGAAAGTGCGACGCAGCAAGTGGCTGATTTCGTCAGTCAGATTCTGATTCTCGTCTTCAAATTCATTCTGTTCTCGCAAGTATCGATATGCGGGGTTCATACGATCAAAGGCATTGAGTACATCAAGCCGCAGCTGTAATGTATTATCGCCAGCTCTATCTCGAATAAGCACAGCCAATGCAAGGTCAAATTGACTGAATGGGGCAAGTTCATGCCCAGGTGCTGTGGGATCTGTGAAGGAATAACCGTCAAAGTTTGCAATATAATCGGTACTTGATCCTAGGAGATCATAGTAAGTCTGTTGGAATCCCCATTTTCGTCCCCATGCGCCTCGCCAACGTACTGTTCCTTCTAACACCGGGATTGGTCGCACGACTATTTTAGTCTGGAACTGTCGGGGGATATTCCAGGGAACAGGCAAAAACACCGGCCTATTGTTGCGGAATGTATACTCCCGTCTTGATCCACTGTACTCGTAGCGTAGTTCGAGATCAAATTTCTCACCGTTTCGGAGTAGTTCAGCCGCAGTTCCGAACGCAAAACCATGGGTGTTTGTCACAAACTCATTAATGGTGGTGATCGGGGGGGAATCGGTCTCCTGGCGCCATAGCAACGGATAATCAATTCTATAAAGTCGGCGCTGGTTCTTGTAGTAGTATTCAAGTCCAAACTGCCAATAAGTCCACAGCTGTGCTGCCATATCAACACTGTAGTGGTAGGCAAGAGGGGCGCGGTTGGTTTCATCTATGGGAAGCCAAAAGCGGGTTGACGGGACAATCGTACTGGGGCTGATAGTGGCGATCTCAAACTGATTCAGGAACTGATAATAGACGCCGGTTGCAAGTCTGAGGGACACTCCGTAGCCTCCTCTGTACGGCGATTTAAATAGAATTGCAGCACGCGGCTCCAAATGAAATCTATCCTGCACCTGTAGCCATGTAAGGCGGAGGCCTGTTGTTAGCTCTGTCCATGGCCAGGGGCTCCAGGTTTGCTGTACATAGCTGGACGATGTACGTGATTTGCGTTCATGTTCCAGTACGCGGGGAAATACATGTTGGATGCTGAAGCGATGATTTGACCGTGAGAAATCCAAGCCTGCACGCACGTTAAGCTGAGGACTTGAGTAATCGATTGATACGCCAATATCATTGTTCATGAGACTGTTTTGATCACTGGTTTTTATGGCATCGTATCGATATAGGTTGAAGGCCGCATGGACGCTGTTCTGGCGGTCAAGTCCGCCGTAATCGTGAGAGAGTTCGTAATTACCTCGGCGCCAGGAGGTACGCCAGCTAAAACGGTCTGTGAGACGCTGTTCCCAGTAAATACGCATGCTCTGATTCTCCCACGCATGGCGATCGGGGGAGACATTTCTAGTACTGTCCGCTGCGGCGGATAGCAACTTGCCTTCGAGTGTGCTGTGTCCCTGATACCAGGAGAAGCCGGCTTCTTTGTTGTCGGCCCATTCAATTTTTGTTGCAGCATGCAAATCATCAAAGTAAATATCCGGCAATAGGGGCTGCGGGACGATTTGGAGTCTATCGATAAGTATGTCATAGCCATCCTCAAAAACACGCTTGAGCGGATAAATACTCGCACGCATAAGAAATACGTCGGGGCGATTCCAGTCTTTGAGCAGTCGATCGATGCTTTCGCTGCGCATATTGCTCCACCAGCGATTCCAGACACTGCTCCTGAATGCTCCCATTATCGAGACAGTTGCTGGACCAAGCTCCATCTTGCTGGCGATGCGGCCATTAAATGAAATTGGATCAACTTGCACTTCAATAGCCTTAACTGCGTCAATTGAATGCTCTGCATTAATGATCCCTGCCGTAGAATTCCAATGTGTTACATCAAAACCGGCTTTATGGACGGTAACCTGGCGTATAGCGAAAGGGTTGAAGACCCCAAAGAGTCCCAAATGGATTGGTTCAAAAATTTTACCTCCATCAAGTAGGAACTGGTGTTCTCCGCGCCCCCCACCTTGTATATGAATATCACCGGTGCTTAGGTCGATATCCACCCCGACTATATCGTACAGATTACGAACTAAATCGGGTGTTCCTAGACCGGTTATCTGTGTCAGGTCTTCGGTCTCACGTGTATCCATTTCAAATGGATCTGCGCTAACTGCGAGGGGAAGTTCTTTAGGCAGGGGAGTGGAGATAACTTCCAATTCGCGTTCCTGGAGAACCCATTCAGACAGCCAGATTTCAATCGACAAGGCGGAGTCTGCAAGCAACTCAACCTCTCGGTTGTCCGAATGGTAGCCGACATGACTTATAGCAACTCTTGCAGAACTGCGTGGGGTTGTGGACAGGGAAAATTGTCCATCCCGGTTGGATGTTGTGCCTTCTGGTGTTCCGACAAGGGATATATGTGCGTCTCGAAGTGGAATACCGGTTTCTCGTGCACGGACAATTCCGGCGAGTATGGAAACCCCTGGTGGTTCAAGAAGAAATGTGCCGCCGGACTGCCGAAGGTAAGTCACCCCTGTTCCCTGAAGAAGGATATCCAGATCGGATTCTGCATCGATTGCAACGGGCCCAACCCATTCAGTTGTCAGACCATCCAGCGTACTGGACGCATAGGATAGATCCACACCCCAAGCAGCTTGGAATCGTTCGACCGCATCAAATAGATTTAGGTGGGACTGTGCGACTGAGACCGACGCATTTCCTATCAACACGACGGCTAAGCAAGCTCCCCAACGGATTACAGCATGCACGAAAACAGAGCCTGTGGGCTACTTATCCAAAGAGCAACGTCCGCGTGGCCGGGAGTGCTGATTCCCTATTTTTTGGCTTCAAGGGCAAAGCCACCCGGGACAGCGCGGTAATCACAGTGTAACGCACAAATGTCTCGAATGATTTCTTCAGCGCTCTCGGGGGATTCTTTCAGAACGCCGATAGACAATGTTTCGAGAGCCGGAGACCCAATAGTGATCTCCACGTCATAGCGTCGTTCGATTTCTTCGGCAACGTTGCCGAGGGGCCGTCGAGAAAACTTGAAACTGCCATTCACCCATGATGTGTACTGCATCAGGTCCTGTATGGACTCTATCACTAAGGGTCTCTGGCCATCGTGACGTACTTGGGCGGACTGCCCTGCAGTCAGGGTGACTGCTAACTCGGATGCGGTAAGCGGGATGACCTTAACCTGTCCCGAACTAACAGACACATGCGTTGCTGCATCAATCTCGTCGGGCCATGATCGCACGTTAAAGGAGGTTCCCAGCACCTCTGTCTGTGCATCAAATGATTCGACTACGAAGGGAGTGGAGTTAGGTACCACATTCAGGAAAATCTCGCCTTCGCGGAGTACAAGTTCACGGGATGTTTTGCCAAAATTTTTCTTGTACTGTACGTGTGTGCCACTATTGAGAACGATTGAGCTTCCGTCCGGTAACTCATGAGTGATCTGGTCGCCGAACGGGGCAGTTACGGAAGTAGGTTGTTGTGTGATCGTGATTCCAATTGCCAAAATCACGGCGATGCATGCAGCCATTGCGACTGCGGCAGTCGTGCGAGGTGCGTGTTGCCAAGTAAAGATTCTTGTTAGGCGGGGGCGGGTTGCTTCCTCTATCGCAGGCCACATCCCTGTGCCCATTTGCCGGAACTCACTGAGAGGAGGTTCCTGCGAACAATACCATTCCGAAAGCTGCCAAGCTTCCAGTGTGTCAGCAATTTCCGTCTGATCCAACTCAAACTGGACCTCGCTGGGAAGGGGAGAGTGGTAAGGTTCAGTGTTCATATAGCTTGGGTGTCTTTACGGAACGCTTTCAACTTGCCCCGGAGATCCCGTAGGGCAAGCATTACATGCGTGTTAACTGTTCTGGGTGTAAGGTTCATGACCTCAGCAATTTCTGCGTGTGTAAGTCCCTCGAAACGGCTAAGCTTGAAGGCTTCCCGCCGACGTTTAGGTAGATTGTCAATCCACTCATGAATTTTTTTCTCCAAGATACCGAAATCGGCCTGTTCGTCTGGGGTTGGTATACTTTCAATAGCGACCTCATCGGCATCTACGCTGTTCGTATAGTGCGAGTCACGGGACAAATTGAGTGCTCGATTACGCACCACTGTATACATGAACCCAAGGATCGACTTACTGGGATCAAGGGTCTCTCTTTTCTCCCAGACCTTAACGAAGGCGTCCTGCACAATATCTCGGGAAGTATCTGCATCTCTTGTATATCGCCAAGCGAAACGGATCAAAGCTGGATGTAGTTCTTCGAACAACTCCCGAAAAGCATCACGATCCGACCTCGCAATACGCCTGCTCAGCTGAGCAAACGTCGAAGACGAAGGCCTCGGCGTTTCCTGATCACTCAGTTCAATCTTTGGTTTAACTACTCGACCCATATACACGAATCTTAAGGTAAATGATGAATTCTAGGCCCCCTAAAATCAAAATTTGTTTACATCGGGTAAAAATCAGGCAAACTGGCCGAATTGGCCACGAACCTAGAATTTACATTAAGTGAAAAATTGTCAAGTTATAAGACCTGCAAGGGTTGCTGTCATGAGGTTTGCCAGTGTTCCCGCAAGTACTGCTTTAATGCCCAGTTCGGCAATTAGTGGCCGCTGATTGGGGGCCAGTGGGGAGATTCCGCCGATTTGGATCGCTATGGAAGAGAGATTGGCAAAGCCGCACAAAGCAAAAGTTGCCATGATCATCGATTTTTGTGCGATTTCTCCTTGTTGAATCATTTCGGCAAGCTGCAGATAAGCAACGAATTCATTGGCAACAATCTTGTAGCCAAGCATTGATCCAACGCTCATCACGTCTTCAAGGGGAACTCCAATCAGCCATGCGATGGGCGCAAACGCCCAGCCCAGGATTTTGCCCAGTGTCAGTTCAATACCGAAAATTCCTCCGGTCCAACCCAGAATAAAATCTGCCATTGCCAACAGGGCAATGAAGGCCAGTAAAACTGCGGTGATGGTCAGTACGAGTTTGAGACCGTCACCAGCTCCGGTTGCAGCCGCATCTATAATATTTTTTGACTCAGTGATCTTTGGTGTTACCACCTTTCCGAGTGTGGTAGGCTGGCCGGTTTCCGGAACCATGATCTTACTTAGAATGATTGCTGCTGGCGCAGCCATCAGACTGGCACCCAGGAGATGTTCTGCAAACTTGAGCTGTGCCTCATCTAGGGGAATTCCCTGGGCTGTTGCATATGGAAGTGCCAGAAAGCCCACGTAAGCAGCCATTACCCCACCGGCTATTGTGGCCATCCCCGCAGTCATGAGCGTCATGATTTCCGAACGTGTCATATTTTCCAGATAGGGCCGAATGACCAGAGGAGCTTCTGTTTGGCCTATGAACACGTTGGCAGCAACCGACAATGACTCTGCACCGCTAGATTTGAGCAATCGTGCTACGATTCGCGCCAGTGACTTTACGATCCATTGCATAATGCCCAAGTGGTATAGAATGCCCATCAATGCTCCAAAGAAAATGATAGTTGGAAGCACTTGGAAGGCGATGGCATTCCCCCAGCTCTGGCCGGTGGCCAGTGGTGTGCCGGGTGCCATGTTTTCGGTTGGAGGGAGGGCAATATCACCAAGCACGAATCGGGCCCCTTCAGTCGAAAACTGTAACGTCTTGACAAATGCATAACTAAGCCAGGAAAAAAAGATCTTCGGCCACCCAAGAGGGGAGAAAAATTCTCCCATAGCATCGCCTTGAAGAATGAACACCGCTAGGACTATTTGCACCAGAAGTCCTATACAGATAAGGCGCCAATTAGCCAGACGACGATTCTCTGAAAGTAGTAATGCAAGCCCGATCACCGTTGAGAGTCCAACAATCGCTCGGACTGAAGAAACAGCAAGTTCCATGAAATGTCTATTATATTGCGAAATCAGATCCCAAGTTAAAGTTATACTTTAAGTTAAGATCGGACAAACGCTATTCTAATGAGGCCGCAAGCATAAGCTTGCACCAGATACGGAATCGGATGTCGGTCCTCAAGCAAATCTCCATTACCCAATTACAATACTGCTGCACCGCGATCTTGAAATCCACGCGGTGCGACGGATATGCGTGATAGACCGATACCAATTCATCCGTTCAAAGCAATCGACAGAGCTTGAAGCCATCCCTATTCCCGTTACGATTGATGTGCGCATTGTGTAAGGGATCGTAAACGATCAATTCGGTTACACAGGGGCGCAAGGTAGTGGCAATCTAACCGGCCAAGGAGATTCTTCCACCGCTGAGTCGTGTCTGCCAAAAAATAGGTATTTTCCGGCAGACACGATAGAATCTCCAGGAGGAACCATGCACTTTGATTTCGCATCACACCTTGACGCCGTAGAGCGCTCCGTCGTGTATCTTGATCGCGACGGTCAGGCGGCTGGCGCAGTCATACTCTCCCGCAGCTACATCACGACGGTCAACGACCTGTGGGATGCCTTGACGAACGGCGATCGCATTCCGCGCTGGTTCCTTCCGATCAGCGGAGAACTGGAACTCGGTGGTCGGTTTCAGTTTGAGGGCAATGCAGGGGGTACGATCACCGCTTGCGAGCGGTTGTCATATCTGGCAGTCACATGGGAGTTCGGTCCCCATGTCAGTTGGGTGGAGGCACGGGTATCGGACGACGAGGCCGGTCGCGCTCGTCTCACCCTAGTGCACACTGCCCATCTTTCTGAGCAGTGGAACGAGTACGGCGCAGGTGCCACGGGTGTAGGCTGGGAGATGGGTCTCCTGGGGCTTGCGCTCCATATTGACCAGCCCGAGGAGCCCAAGCCGGACGAGGCTACATTCCACATCACATCCCACGGCAAGGCGTTCATAGCGGGCAGCAGCGAGGCGTGGGGGGAGGCGTCTGTCGGCAGCGGCACGGACGCGGAAGCTGCCCGTGCAGCCGCTAGGCGCACGACCGCGTTCTATACCGGCGAGGCGGTTGGCGAGGGCTGATTATTCTCACCTACTCCCGGATTCCGATGGCAGGTACGGCTATGAGATCTATTGCACTGCTGCTGTGACCTTGTTCCAATATCCTGATTTTTGCATGCTACAATTAAATGCATAAGCGCCACAATTTACCATTATCTTGGGCTGGTCTAGAATGGTTCTGTTGTAATGCCTGAATTTGATACCACCCCAATCCTTGAAGGATTAAATGATCGGCAAAAGGAGGCGGTCGAGACGGTTGATGGTCCTGTGCTGGTTGTGGCCGGGCCGGGATCAGGCAAAACACGGGTACTGACTTGCAGGATTGCATGGATACTGGCCACACAGACCGCACGCCCATACCAGATCCTTGCGCTCACATTTACGAACAAGGCGGCGAGAGAAATGCTTGAGCGGGTTAAGAAACTCCTGCCACCAGGCATGGCACAGGGAATGTGGATGGGTACGTTCCATGCACAAATGGCCCGGCTACTGCGGGTCGAGGCAGAAAGCATAGGATTTACACGCGATTTCACGATATACGACACGGACGATTCGGAGCGTATTCTTAAGCAGCTTATCGATGAATCCGGGTTTGACCGGAAAATGGTGAAGCCGCGCACAGTTCATTCGTATATCTCAGAGGCAAAGAATGCCCGCAGACCGATTGAAGAAATAAGGCAGAACACGAAATCCAGGCAGTACAGAGCTGCCGTGGAGCTATTTGATCTCTATAACAACGCGTTACTGGCAGCCAATGCCTTTGATTTTGACGATCTGCTGCTAAAACCGCTGGACATCTTCGACAAGCATCCTGACATACTGGAGAAATATCAGAACAAGTGGACTCATGTGCTTATTGACGAATACCAGGACACAAATAGGGTACAGTATGCGCTGGCTAATGCTTTGGCCGGAAAGCATCGCAATTTGTGCGTAGTTGGTGATGATGCGCAGAGTATTTACTCATTCAGAGGTGCGGACATCCGAAATATCCTCTCTTTTGAAAGGGATTTCCAAGAGGCTAAAGTGATTCGTCTTGAGCAGAATTACCGTTCGACAAAGACCATTCTCAGTTTGGCAGACGCAATTATCACCCACAATTACGATCAGATACAGAAAACGCTTTGGACGGATAATGAGACAGGATCTCCCGTAGCATTGATTGATGCCGGCAGTGGTCGGGATGAGGCCAAACGTGCTGTTGAAATAATTAGAGACGAACGCATCAGGAGTGCGCTCAACTATCGTGATTTTGCAATCCTTTATCGGACAAACGTTCAGAGTCGCCCTTTTGAAGAGGCCTTACGTCGAGTGGGAGTGCCATATCAGATCATTGGTGGAATTTCGTTTTATCAGCGCAAGGAAATAAAGGATGCCCTTGCATATTTGCGCCTCTTGGTGAACCCTGGTGACGTATCAAGTTTTCAGCGCGTGATCAATTACCCACGTAGAGGAATTGGCATAAAATCGCAACAGAGGATTTTCGAGTACATGCGCAGCACTGAACGTGGACTACGGGAAATTATCCAGGAAGACCTAATTCCCTATGTTAATGTTCAGGGACGAGCCAAGAACCAGATTCAGGCTTTTACTAGGCTGATCAACCATCATGCTGCAGAAGCTGCAGCGGGAGAAGCACCTGTCGAGGTAGCCGCAGCGCTCTTTCGGGAGTCGAGGCTTATGGATGATTTGCAGGAGGATGATACCCCGACCGGCCAGATGAGGCTTGAGAACATTCACGAGTTATTGCGTGCAATCCAGGATCATGATTATGGGGATGAGGAGCATACTTTAAGTAATTATTTACAGGCAGTCGCACTCATGACGGATGCCGATCAGGACAATTCTGATTCGGACCGTGTTGTCCTCATGACACTTCATGCATCCAAAGGTTTGGAGTTTGAAGTTGTTTTCATTGGTGGTATGGAAGACGGACTGTTGCCGCTAATTCGTGGAGAGAAAATTAGTAAGGAAGCCCTTGAGGAGGAGCGTCGGCTATTTTATGTCGGCGCGACTAGAGCAAAATCACGCCTTTATCTGGGGCGGGCTAAAATGCGTTCCAGATATGGAGGACGAGTAGACTTCCCGGACATAAGCAGATTTATCCAAGAAATAAAACCGCGGGTACTTAACAAACGGCGTTCGTCGACAAGTTCAAAGAAACGAAACTCTTTTCGTAGGTCCCGAGGTCATCGATCAGGTGGATCTGTGGGCACCAGTTTCACAGGCAATCGCCCCCGGGCACAAGCTCCTAAGTCACCTGCAACTGGACGCGTTTCGTCGTGTGATCCATCTGATCTAAGTGTAGGGATATTGGTCAGCCACAAAAGCTATGGGATAGGGCGAGTCGTGCACCTGGAAGGTAGTGGTAGCACTACTACAGCTACAATTGAGTTCAGCACACACGGGAGGAAGCGTCTCATGGTAAGCTTTGCTCCCATGAAGGTAATCTAATAAGGTTCTTGCGATGTGTACTGGCCGTTTGCCATAAACAAACGGTTGAAAATTCAGTAAACCGAGCGACGGTCATGGCATCAAGACCCATCGGATGTTGTGGTAAGCGATACGTCAGACTGTCATCTGGTCTATTGTCTCCGTTGGCCTTTGGCACTTTGAAACTTTCCCCGCGAGTAACTGCATAAGATGGGTACTCGTGTGTATGATTCCCGAAACTAACACGGAGCAAGTGTCATTTTGGCTGAGCTTCTGTCAATAGTCGGATACAGCTTAAATTAGGGGATACCCGTTCGGTACATAGCGTAACAACGTTTTTCTTGGTACATCGTTTTTCCCAATATCTGACGCCAATCCCATCAACAGACACGTGAACAAGAATATTCTTTATTCCCCCGCATCCAATTTCAGCGCAAACGCGCACATAGCATCTGAGGAGGCTTATCGGGCTAGATACCATGAATCTATTACAGACCCAGATGCATTCTGGGCTGCCGAAGCACGCAATCGAATCCATTGGTTCAAGCCGTTTACTCGTGTACGTAATGCGTCTTTTGCGTCTTCGAACGTTAACATTCGCTGGTTTGAGGATGGAGAGGTGAATGCATCCTATAACTGTCTGGATCGGCATCTTGCCGATAGAGGTGACCAGATTGCATTAATCTGGGAGCCTGACGATCCCCAGGAAGAGGCGCGTCACATATCATATCGTGAGCTTCACTCAGAAGTGTGTCGGCTCGGCAATGTATTCACTGCTATGGGAGTGAAGCGCGGAGATCGTGTAACGATTTACATGCCCATGATCCCGGAAGCTGCCGCTGCAATGTTGGCATGTAGTCGGATTGGAGCAGTGCATTCCGTAGTATTTGCAGGATTTTCCCCAGAGGCTTTGGCGGATCGGATTCTGGATTGTGATTCAACATTTGTGATCACTGCGGATGAAGGCATGCGAGGCGGTAAAAGAGTCCCCTTGAAGCAAAATGTAGATCAGGCACTAGAGCGCTGTCCCGCGGTAGAAACAGTGCTGGTAGTTCAGAGGACGGGTACAGATATTTCGTGGATTGCCGGGCGGGACCAATGGTACCATGAACATGTCCCCGCAGCCAGTGCAGAATGTCCTGCCCAGTCAATGAATGCCGAAGATCCGTTATTCATACTGTATACCTCGGGCTCGACAGGTAAACCCAAAGGTGTACTGCACACAACTGGTGGATATCTGGTGTATACATCTATGACACATGAGATCGTCTTCGATTACCACGCAGGAGATATTTTTTGGTGTACAGCAGATGTAGGGTGGATTACAGGGCATTCATACATCGTCTACGGCCCCCTCCTCAACGGGGCGACACAGGTATTTTTCGAAGGTACCCCCACCTATCCAGATGCGTCCCGCTTTTGGGAGGTTGTTGATAAACATCAAGTGAATCAGTTCTATACGGCCCCCACTGCCATACGGGCGCTCATGAGCAAGGGCAATGCGTTTGTAGAACAAACAAGCCGATCATCATTGCGGCTGTTGGGATCTGTAGGAGAACCCATTAACCCTGAGGCTTGGCGTTGGTACCACGAAGTTGTTGGTGATGGACGCTGCCCGATCGTCGATACTTGGTGGCAGACAGAAACAGGAGGGATATTGATCACTCCGGTACCTGGTGCCATATCTACAAAACCGGGTTCCGCTACGGTGCCTTTCTTTGGTATAAGACCGGAGATTCTTGACGAAAACGGAAATGTACTTGATGGCGAATCTCAGGGCGTTCTGGCCATATCCGATTCTTGGCCGAGCCAGGCCCGGACTGTATTCAGGGACCATGAGCGCTTTGTGAATACCTATTTCGCTACGTTTGAGGGCAAGTATTTTACAGGAGACGGATGTCGCCGTGACTCGGATGGCTACTATTGGATCACCGGGCGCGTGGATGATGTTCTGAATGTTAGCGGACATCGTATGGGAACCGCAGAAATAGAGAGTGCACTGGTTGCATACCCGAGTGTAGCAGAGGCCGCTGTGGTTGGCTTCCCTCATACGATAAAAGGGCAGGGGATCTACGCCTATGTCACACTTAATGCCGACGAAACCCCTTCGGATGCATTGCGAAAGGAATTATCCAACCACGTCCGTAAGCAAATTGGCCCGATTGCAAAGCCGGATTTTGTACAGTTTGCCCCATTCTTACCCAAGACACGAAGCGGTAAGATTATGCGCCGCATCCTGCGTAAGATTGCCGAGAACGATTATGGGCAACTTGGAGATACTTCCACGCTCGCAGACCCTACCGTAGTAGATTCGCTTATTGAGGAGCGCCAAAACCGGTAACTAGTCGCATTGCGATTCGTACTGCTCCTTCCAGGGGAGTGCCTGTTGGAGGCGTATAATTGGCGGCAGGCCAGACACGCTTCATGGCTTTGCACATACTGGCAACGTAAAATTCGTGATTACTGAGTCCGCCAGTGATAGTGAATCTGGGACTCAGATCCGGATGCTTTTTCAACAGCCATTCCGATTGGCGTGCCAGTAGAGCGGTTTCGTTGTGTACTATAGAGAGCGCGACAGCATCAGCGTCGTTGGCGGCCTCCAGCACAAGTGGTGCTACATGCTGAAACTTCCAGTCAGGACTGGATATATTATTTAGCAGAGAATAACGATCATGGATATTCAGGCGATCTCTGGTCAGATCCGTTAGCGTCGTTGCAGGCCCGCCATCGAACGCATGCCCGACGGCAGCCATACCTCGCCTTCCTATCGAATACCCGCTACCCTCGTCTCCGATTAGGTATCCCCAGCCCCCTACATGATCAATCTGTGGGTGATTTTTTTCGGTTCTGGCCATTACTCCACTTCCCGTGCCAGCAATAAAAAGGAGACCGCCCTCACCGCCAAGAGCGCCCTCAATTGCAGTTACGCCGTCATGTGATATGCTTATCTGGAGGGAATCGTTGCCAGCAACCAACGAGCGGATGCGATCAGCGAGTGCTTTTTGCGTGGAGGGCGCACTGGCACCTGCTACTCCAGCATGAATGGCAAGTAGGTCTGCTTTTGGCAGCTTTTCAAGGGCCTCGTTGATCAAGCATGACAGGATTTCAGCCGCCTGCGATTCACCCTGACGAAATACGTTAGCAGCGCTTCCGAAGAGCTTGAGATCGGGTTTTTCGGCTAATGAGTGAGCACATAACCGGGTTTGCGTGGCACCGGCATCAAGCCCGAAGACACAACTATTAGCAGGCATCTTAGGGTACAAGGGTTGTAGTGATTGAGTATAATGTGGGGAATGAAAACGTGAAACGGCTGTTGCTTGTCGTGTAGCGGCCAAGCGGTTGATGAATAGCTACATGATGCCTGCGTATGGAATAATGATTATCTATTCCGTTCCATATCCAGGCTTCCCAAGTTACCGGTGCAATGGCTGCATGAGCACCTCCCCAGGCCATAGTTGTTTCATGCCCTATGGAAGGCGTATCAAGGGGCTCAAGGGTTTTGCTATCCGTTTTGCGGTGAATTGTGAACATACGCTTACTCTCGTGGACGCGCTCCCAAAGCCACTGGGTTTGATCGTCCCCGAACCGTTGGGTCAATCGGTTTGTTGCACGATAAAGAGCTTCTTCTAAATCTCGGCCCGCAGACATAGTCCATTCGTGATAAATGGTTGCACCAATGCTCTGGCTATCAAAACGATAGTCCCAGTTTATCAGGTAGGTAAGTGCCGAATTAACCGAAGTAGGAGCACCTGGGAGAACTTGCTGTAAGGAGTCCATTGGTAAGGAAGCGAGCATCGTGCTCAATGTATCCCTCACCCAAGTGCTTTGCGTATCGGTGACCCATGTATCTACATCGCTCCTCTTCGGATTAATACTATTCAGATAGAGAGCTGTATGTCGAATTTGTGGATCGTTACCTACGACCAAACCTGAATCAATGGGAAACATAAATTTTGGATCGCCAAGGACATCCCACGAGCCGTCAGGAGACATCAGTATTCCACCACCCCGCCAAAGTTGAAATGTGGCGGGGGAAATATGAGGCAGAGAGAACCAGCTTTGTGCATCAGAAATAGCACTGAATCCTGACCATTTCAGTTCATGTAGTGCTCCGGGGGTGCTGAAAGTGCTATCTGTGCGCCGATGAATCACTATTTCCTCCCGAGTGGGAAAGGTCAAGTGCATTCTTTGATCGAGGCTGTCAAGAACAGGTCCGCTGGTTTTGGGAGAATAAATGAGTACCGACCAAGCATAATTTCGGGACTTGCCCGTGGGGAAGAAGGGGGTCCCAATGAGTGAAAGCCCCTCTAGTTCGGATTGCCCACGCACATTCAGTACAGCCTCTTGAAATACCGGTGGTACGGCTTTGCCGAGCACATGGCGTTGATAGAGTAAAGAGCGTCCCGGAGTAGAAAAAATCCACGAACTGCTAAATTCAAATCCTTGCAGATGCAGCATGGAGCGTAGTTCGGCATCTCCACTACAAACTGATAACCCTAGCCCGCACACAGAGTCTGGACTGGTGCTTAGCCACGCAAGTAAGCGTTCAACAGCAAGCGTGTGCCAAGGCTCCCATGGTTCGGGAGTAATGTCTTGTAAGAAAAATTCGTGCATATGGTCTGCATCCTTCCATGCAGCCTGTATCCCTGCCCCAAATGCGGCAATCAGGTCTTTTTCTTCTGTATCAAGATTGTTAGCAGCCATTTGGGCAATCTCTGCCAAGCCCAGTTGCAGCACGAGCCGGTCTGCGTGCTTCCCTTTGGGCGCGTACCAGTCAGTGAGTTTGCCTAAGGCGGCCTGTCTCCAGAGCGCAATGGTCCAGCCATTCAGGCGTCCTTGGACATAACCAAGCCCTGTTAATGCATCTGGCACGGAGTTTGCCATTATTTCCACTGAATTGAATTCTCCCCAAAGAATTTTCACGGAATCACCCAAGGCCTCCACAGTTACTTGCTTCGGGGGAGAAGATTGCCAGTTGTATGCTGTTCGCCATATTGAAATTCCGACGATAAGGCAGATGAATAGTGTCAGAATTGCAAAACTCACTATCTTCATCGACAAATGTCTATCAATCTGGAGATTGGATCCATTATTGTGTGCAGTTGTTGTACGCGATTCGTATTCTTGTTAGTCACGTAACCGCGGTGAGAAAATGAGGAAGTCCAGAACCACATATACAAAGGTACTGGTTGGTGTCATGGTGTTGGTAACGGGTATACTGCTGGGAATGCAGCTTGAGTCTGCTTTGTCGGATGATACGCGGGCCGCACTGCAGAAACTAGAAAATGCATTCCTGATCATCAATGAACGCTATGTGGAAGATGTAGATTCGGGTGCGCTTGCTGAGCATGCATTGGAAGGTATGCTGGAAGAACTCGATCCACATTCGGTCTATATAGATGCTGAAACGATGCGTCGTGTTGAAGAAGACTTCAGCGGTGGTTTTGAGGGTATTGGGATTTCGTTCGAGTTTATCGAGGGTGTTGAGGGACAGGACACACTAACAGTGCTCAGTGTGATTCCTGGAGGCCCCAGCGAAGAAGTGGGATTACATTCGGGGGATCGAATCGTGGAAGTGGACCAACAAAGTGCACTTGGATTCGAGACTGCTGATGTTCAGCGTACACTCAAGGGACCAAGAGGAACGTCTGTTGATATTGTAGTTGTTCGCCCAGGATATACGAGGCCCATTGAATTTACTATCGTTCGGGATCGGATTCCGTTAAATGCGGTAGATGCGGCCTACATGATGGACGATGTGACTGGATTTATCAAGATAAACCGCTTCTCAGGCACCACTCATCAGGAATTTCGACAGGCCGTTGATGAGCTCAAGACCCAAAATATGCAGCGGCTGCTCCTGGATCTGCGTGGAAACTCGGGGGGCTATATGGAAATGGCAGTGCAAATCTCAGATGAATTCCTCCCGGATGATGCATTGATTGTCTCCCAGCAAGGCCGTATTCGCGAGGCTAACCAGTCGTATGTTGGTAGCTCCAGAGGTTTACTCGAGGACCTACCAGTCATTGTACTTGTCAATGAAGCGTCCGCATCAGCGAGCGAAATTGTAGCTGGTGCACTACAGGATCACGATCGTGGACTTATTGTTGGGCGACTCACTTTTGGGAAAGGTCTTGTACAGCAGCAACACGTGCTTCCTGATGGAAGTGCCATGCGCGTAACAATAGCCCGCTATTACACACCATCCGGCCGGCTAATTCAAACCCCGTATGCCAATGGTGACCGGGAGGATTACATGAAGTCCAAGCGTGAACTGCACGCGAACACTGCGTTGCTGAGTGCTCAGGAAATCATAGACAGTGTTCCGGACTCGCTACTTTACAAAACGGCTAACGGCCGGACAGTAATTGGGGGTGGTGGGATTTTGCCGGACTTCATCACAGATATTGATTCTGCGTCCGTTTTTCTTCGCGAGGTATTAAGTCGAAATCTGGCTAATACTTATGCCCGCATGTGGTATGACCGTGAAGGCGAAGCACTTGTAGCAAGATGGAGGAGTGATCGGCGTGGATTTTTCGATTCGTTTGTTGTGGAAGATTCTGAGTTTCAGAAGTTCCTTGAGTATGCCCGTGTGCGGGGCGTTCGCATTGGCGAAGAGGAAGGGACTTTCAGTGAATCAGAAATAGAAGTAGATCGGTCGTATCTTGAGGCTAGGATAAAAGCAAGACTGGCTGTGCGTATCTTTGACTTAGAGGCGTTCTATCCGATCATGCATCCACAGGACAAAACATTGCAGGCAGCACTTAGGCTTTGGCCCGAAGCCGAGGCACTCGTCAGTAATTGACTAAATGCTTCCTGATTGTTCAACTTTCAGATATAAGTATTAAATTAGTCGCCTAACTTGGCGAGCTTATGTTACTCGGCTACGAAAAACATTTTTGCGGTGCATTGCTTTTGGATAGTATGCAGTGTGTTGTATGGTCGTCGTTTAGGTATCTTACTTCTCAATCCCAAAACCAATTTCCTCGGAGGACTAGTCAATGAAGCTTTTTGGAAACGTCTTGCTGTTACAGGATGCAGCTGCCACAGATGAAGGTATGATCAACGTTCTGGTGAATTATTTCAACCAAGGCGGAGAGTTCATGTGGCCGGTGCTGATTATTCTCATAATCGGTCTTGCCATAGCGTTTGAACGTGTTATCCAGTTAATCCTGGCTGATGTTAACACGCGCAAGTTTATCGTGCATGTTAAAGAAGCCCTGCAGGATGGTGGGGTGTCAGCCGCTGAAGAGATATGCGCAGCAACACGTGGCCCGGTAGCCTCGGTTTTTCAAGCCGGTCTGATGCGCTCTGAGGAGGGCATTGAAGCCGTGGAGAAGGCTGTGGTCGCCTATGGCTCGATCGAAATGAGTTTTCTGGAGCGCGGCCTTGTATGGTTATCGCTCTTCATTGCCTTGGCGCCAATGTTTGGTTTCCTCGGCACGGTTATCGGTATGGTAGCGGCCTTTGATGCGATTGAAGCAGCTGGTGATATTTCTCCGAGCCTTGTGGCGCGAGGAATCAAAATTGCCCTTCTAACAACTGTGTTCGGGCTGATCGTTGCGATTATTCTGCAGTTCTTCTATAATTATGCCGTGTCAAAAATTGACCGGATCGTTGTAGAGATGGAGGAGGCTTCGATTGAACTGATCGATTCCCTTGTCATGAAGGAGTCTGGGTCCTCTGCTTAGGCGGAACCCTGACAGTACGCTAACCGGGGTGTTCGCGCACCTCACAGATAGACAAATTCATTATGTCTGTTCTAAACATTGCCCTTTATGTAGTCTTTGCATTAATGGGGCTTGGCCTTTTGGTAATGCTGGCTTCCGGTGTACGCAGTTTGATGTTCGGCAAGGTAAAGATGATCTCAGTTGCACTCGTAGCGGTTCCATTACTGCTGTTTATAGTTCTGCGCCTTGCGCTGCCTACGTGGACTGATGCTGGCATTATGACCATTATGCTCTCTCTTGGTCTGACACTGGTTGCACTGTTGGTGTCGGGTATCAAGAATCTCATTTCCTGACCTAAAAACTTGCATCGTAATGGGTGTTCTTGCTAAGAAAAAGAAGCGTGCGGGTGCGGAGATTCCGACATCCTCAATGGCGGATATTGCATTTCTGCTTCTGATTTTTTTCCTGGTCACGACCACGATCGACGTAGATACCGGGATTGGTATGACCTTGCCGCCGGAGCCGGATGACACAACGCCTCCGCCTCCGGTTGCTGATCGTAACATGCTCAAAATTCTGATCAATGCACAGGGGCAGGTTCTCCTCGAGGACTTGCCGTCTTCCGTTGCTCTGATCCGTAACGAAGTCATGACCCACGTTCAGAATAACGGTGCAGACTCGCGGTATTCTGATTCTCCGGGCAAGGCTGTGGTATCCATCAAGACGGACCGTTTAACACCCTACAATCTTTACATCCAAACGCTGGATGAGGTGTGGATGGCCTACTTCGAAATATGGGATACGGAAGCTCGTTCCATGGGGTTCGCGAATTATGTGGAATATCGCGCCGCGTTGGAGGATATCACTGCGAACGAGGTCCGGGATAAATGGCCGGCCCAGGTTTCATTAGCAGAACCTGACCCAGGTAACTGAATCTGAAAAAGAATCAATGGCCCACTTTACAAAAAAATCCAAGGCTAAGCCGGAAATATCTACGGCATCACTGCCGGACATCATTTTTATGCTTCTGATCTTCTTCATGGTTACGACCGTGTTGCGGGAGCAGGAGGTGCAGGTTCGGACGATCCTGCCCCAGGCTGAAGCACTTACAAAAATCGAGCAGAAGCGGTATGTAGCCTATCTTTGGACGGGCCCGGAGAAGTTGCGGGGTAATGCCATAGGAGACACCAAAGTCCAGATTGATGATGCCGTTATCGAAGATTTGACCAATATTCGGTCAATCATGTACAGGAAGCTTACCGAACAGCCGAGATTGATTGTATCTCTCCGGGTGGATGAAGAATCGGAAATGGGGATCGTCACCGATGTCCAGGGTGAACTTCGAAAGGCGGGTACGCTTCGAATCAGCTATTCATCTAGGCGGGATATTTCCAATATGTGAGTGATCTGTCAGCGGCGGGTTTATGCTGGCAGGCCTGATGGGCGGTCTGGCTTAGTTTTCGGGTAGCGTCCAGACTTTTCTCTCCTGATTTTGCAGGTTCGGTGGTTTGCGGCTCCGCATCCGTCTGAGCGGGAGCCGAATTGTTCTGTTCAAGCGCCGTACATTGTTGTCTGGATACCAAGAGATGGTATCGGTTCGGAGTTTACCGAAGCAGACTGAAAGTTTTTTGCCGCGCGGATACCCCGAGGGAGCCGATACTACAGCGATTGCGAATGGATTTTTAGTGCGAGCGTATCCCTTCACCGGAAGCTGGATTTATTTGTAAACCTGCTTCCCTCTCGTCCAATAAAGACGATGGAAATGAGCAAACGCAAATACTCACTTTCACTGGTCTTGTTGGTTGTACTGGGGCTTGGTTCAGTACTCGAGACGCATGCACAAGTTGGAACATGCACTGTGGCGCTAGGTGAGTCCTACCTGGACATCAACAATGTTCGGGCTCGTATTTTCAACAACGGCAACCTGTTTTGGCGTGGAGGTCCACACGTCTACAATGTACCAAAGGGTGGGGGAGCACAGGTTATCTTCAACGCCGGTATGTGGATTGGCGGTAAAGTAGATGGACAGGTGCGTGTAGCGGCAGCACGTTATGGTAACTATCACTTCTGGGCTGGTCCGTTGGATGACAATGGAGCCCCTCCTGCTGACTGTGCACCCTTTGATCGACTCTACAAGGTAAGCATTGATGATATTCAAGATTACGAAGCTACGGGAGTAACCACTCCAGACTTACGTGACTGGCCCACGGGGTTAGGGGCTCCCACCTATGCTCCTCCCGGCAACGGGGTTGATGATGATGGAGATGGAGAGGTTGATGAGGCTGGAGAAACGATCTTCGTCTTGAATCAGCCTCTTGTACAACGGGTAAGCCGTGTGATTGATCTGGCCGGCGGAGAGCGGCCGGCAATCCTTGGGGATCAGTCGATTTGGTGGGTCATGAATGATCGCGGGAATGAACATAACGGCGCATCATCACCGCCGATTGGTTTGGAGGTGCACGTTACGGCATTTGCGTTCAGGGTCGCAGGAGACATTGGTAATGCCACGTTCTACAAGTACGATCTTTATTATAAAGGGAATTGGCCATTTACCGATGTGTATATGGCCATTTTCTCGGATGTTGACCTTGGGAATTTCCAGGATGACTGGGTAGGTTCCGATACGACCTTGGGGGTTGGCTATGTGTGGAACTCGGATAACGAAGATGAGGGGAGTGATGGTTATGGTTCTCCTGCTCCGGCAGCTGGATATGACTTTTTCCAGGGGCCGATCGTGCCATCACTTGGTGATTCGGCCAAGGTGAGCACTGAGTGGGTCCAGGATTTCAAGAATCTTGAAATGACCTCGTTCATGCTCTATCATGGCGGTGGTTGTGTAAACTGCGAACCCTCTACTGCCTTGGACCACTACAACTATATGCGTGGACGGTGGAAGGATGGCAAGTGTATTACGAAGGGGTGGTTTGGCCGAGATTTCTCGTTGGTCTGCACCGCATATATGTTCCCGGGAGATCCTGGTGCCAGCGATGATAACTGCGAGTACTGGTCTGAGTGCAATTCAGACGGTGCAGGAAAAAACAATCTAGCAGCAGACCGGCGCATTGTTATGGGAACGGGGCCGTTCACGATCAATCCCGAGAGTATGCAGCAGATTGTTTATGGATTAGTCTGGGCACGAGGAGCAGACAATTTTGATTCAGTTCAGAAGATGAAAGCGGCAAGTGCACTTGCCCAGGCGGCCTACGATAGTGATTTCCAGATTCCAGCGCCGCCGGCTCCACCCCGGGTAACAGTCACTGCTGTGGATGGGGGTGCAGTTCTAGAGTGGAGCAATACACCTCAGTCGAATAACTTCCTTGAGTCTTATCGGGTTGAAGACCCATTCGCACCAGAGGATAATAATGAGGTAGTATTCGAGGGATATGAGGTAATCCAATATTCGGGTGCTTTGGATCAGGTGGGGACAACGGTAGCGGTATACGACGTGCCTAACGGAGTAACGCGCGTAATTGATGGAGGCCAGTTGGTTCTTGATGGATTAATCCAGGAGGAGCAGACGGTTGTGGCGAACGGAACGGATCGAGGGGTCCAGAACTTCCATGTGGCATCGGGTTTAACGAATTACACCACCTACTTTGTTGGTGTTCAGGCGTACGCACAGAATTACGACAATCCTGGTCGTAAGATTACCCGCGGGCCAGTTACTCGTGTAGAGGTTACCCCAACCAGACCGACGCTGGAAATCGCAGATGCTGCTATCGCCGCAGCTGAAGACTTTGATGAGGCTGATTTCACGGCAATGAAAGAAGGCATCGGGGATGGTTTTGTGACCGCAGACATTGTCAATCCGGCTGCGATTAAGGAAGCCACTTACTCGGTTGAATTTGTTGAGCACGATGTTCCAGGCAAAACTTTGGGTTCTGCTTCTGTAGCGGTGGACGAGAATGAGGTTGATCCGATCAGTGCGGTAGCGGCACGCCAGAAAATTGACGATATCAATGCGAGTGTGATTACGTACAGGGTCAAGCGTGACGATACGGTGCTGTTTGATGGTTCAACCATTGATTATGCTGCTCCACAGCGGGATAATGTTATGGTACTTGACGGATTGCTGTTCACGATTCGGGGGCCGAGCCCGGGTTTCAAGGATTTTCAGGTTACAGCTAATGCTGGTGGGCCTGTAGATCCACCTGCTTATGCCGCAATAACGTGGAATAACTTCCCCAATTTTCAAGGTGTAGGGCTCGACCGAGGGAGGCAGCAAACCAATGGAGCAATTTGGATGATCCATGCGGGTGGCGCTTCGCAGCCGTTTGCATCTTTCGTTGCTCGCAGCACGCGTAACGGTGGTAATACACCTTACATTGGAATCACAGATTACGAGATGCGCTTCACCGAGCGTTGTGCAAACACGATCAATGGCACAGTTGAGGCGGCAGACTGCTTGGGTTTTCGTGGATTTAGCGATGGCGCATTGATGGAACTTCCATTTGAGCTATGGGATGCCGGGATTGCCACGCCGAATGATGCCAGTGATGATGTGCGTCTGCTTCCGGTTATTTGTGATACGAACACATGTGGAGGGGGAACCGAGCACGGTGTATTTGATATCGGCAGCGATCATCCTGCTTCGAGTGCTGCCAATGATCCCTTTACGGATTGGGTCTACTGGTATCCACCTACGGACCTGACCCCCGGCGAGATCGGTTATAATGAGTTTTTTGCCGGAAACATTGGGATAGGACATGAAATCATTGCCAGGATGGTACTTGTGGGGTGGAATGTTGGTACTGCACCTCCGTACGATCCCGATATGGCGGAGTTGGGTACAGTATTCAGGATCGTCACCTCCAAGCCTAACCAACCCGGAGATGTGCATACCTTCTCAACCGAAGGTTATGCTGCGATGGAGTTTGACCTCGCAACCAGACAACTTCGCTTGGAGGATATTGGAATTGTGCCGAACCCGTACAAGGGAGCATCTTCCTACGAGGTGGGTCAGTTTACCGATGAAGTACGTTTCACGAATCTGCCTGATGTAGCGACTATTCGTGTGTTTACGCTCAACGGTACGCTTATTAAGACGATCAATAAGCAATCGCCCGGTGTAGCTACCATTCCATGGAATTTGACGACGGATCAGAATCTGCCCATAGCGAGTGGGATGTATCTGATTCATGTTGAGGTCCCCGGCGTGGGATCGCATACTATCAAATTCGCCGTAGTCAAAAAACGCATTCAACTGAACGTGTACTAAGCTCGCATTTGGCCGGCGGTTGAAATGTCCGCCGGCCGATGTGACAATATCAGTAGCACAGAAAACATTAGCGGAACCTGAAAACTTGTTGCATATCACCCCGAACATTGGTGGGCCTTGATTGCGGGGTTTCCATTCCTTTTCAACTTGGTCTCTGGTTATTATTTCGATAATAACAGTGACCGATCCATGGTCAATAAAAGTCTTATCTGGAGCCGGTACATTTGCTGGACTGGCCATGGGGGTGCCTCTGATTGTCTACTGTGTCCAGCGGGTGTGGAATTGATTTCGGTTATCATGGCGCATCACAAGCCTGCAACCATGTGGAAGCATACATTGTAGTGGCCAGGCACCGTGGCCGGGTTGCGTAAAACCTGTGCAGGATAATGGCGATTCACACCAGTTGCCTATAAGCAAATCCCAAGAAATGAAATTCTTTACGGCGCTGATTTCAGATTCCATAAAGGAGGGGATCACGAATACATCCGTACGGGTCGGCGTACATTGCTCCACTGGGAGGCACGTCACCACATTCTGCCATCTTGCACCTATAGCGCGACAGGCTTATCGTCGGCTTGTATATTTCTCTGCTCTGGTCGCATTCTTCTCATTTCTGCTTGGCCCGGTTCTCGCACAGATGCCGGAGCATGCACCTTCCAGAGAGATTGACTTCAGAGAATGGGAAAACCTAAGATTGGAGAGTATAGACACAGGAAGGTCAATTCTTGATCGGTATGAGCGCTTCCGGCTGGAGGCAGAAACACGCGGGATCTTTCAGGACAGGTTCTACGGGGTAATGCCTGTGGCTGCGATTTCGGCAGTGAAGCCAGTCGCACATATGAGCATGAATATTTGCGATCGAACGGCTGCCGTAATGAGTGCGATCTTGAGTAAGATCCCTGGTACGAATGATTGTGCAGAAGTTACGAGTACACAACTAGCCGCAATCACAGATACCCTATCGTTAAACTCTGAAAATATTTCAAGTCTGAAGGCTGGAGATTTTAGTGGTCTGACCTCGCTGACTGGGCTTTCCTTGTATGATAATAACCTGAGCACGCTCCCTGACGACATCTTTGATGAACTCACCTCGCTACTAGTGCTTGATTTGAGGCGTAATAGACTGTTCATACTCCCTGACGACATCTTTGATGAACCGACCTCGCTGACTGCGCTTTTCTTGGATAGTAATGCTCTGGACGCACTCCCTGGGGGCATCTTTGATGAACTGACCTTCCTTAGTGAGCTTGGGTTGAGCGGAAATGCTCTATACATGCTCCCCGAGGGCATCTTTGATAAACTAACCTTGCTGGCTAAACTTGATTTGGGCGGTAATGATCTGCACGGGCTCCCTGGCGGTATCTTTGATGAACTGACCTCGCTGGGTGAGCTTTTTTTGGGTTACAATGCTATGATCAGGTTTCCCGAGGGCATCTTTGACGAACTGACCTCGCTGACTACGCTTTGGTTGGGTAATAATGGTCTGGACGCGCTCCCCGAGAGCATCTTTGATAAACTGACCTCGCTGATTACGCTTGATTTGAAGCGTAACAATCTAGACACGCTCCCCGAGGGCATCTTTGATGAACTGACCTCGCTGGGTGCGCTTGATTTGTGGCGTAACAACTTGGACACGCTCCCCGAAGACATCTTTGATGAACTAACCTCGCTGGAGTGGCTCCTCTTGGATGATAACGGTCTGGACACGCTCCCCGAGGGCATATTTGATAAACTGACCTCGCTGATTTGGCTTAAGTTGGATGGTAACAACCTGGACACGCTCCCCGAGGGCATCTTTGATAAACTGACCTCGCTGACTAGTCTTCGTTTGGGCCGTAATGATCTGGTCACGCTCCCCGAGGGCATCTTTGACGAACTGACCTCGCTGACTTTGCTTTGGTTGAACAATAACGATCTGAGCATGCTTCCCGAGGGCATCTTTGATGGACTGACCTCGCTGATTGGGTTTTGGTTGAGTAATAATGGTCTGGACACGCTCCCAGAGGGCATCTTTGATGGACTGACCTCGCTGAGGTGGCTTCACGTGAGTAATAATGGTCTGGACACGCTCCCCGAGGACATCTTTGATGAATTGATCTCGCTGGGGGGGCTTTCTTTGGGCGGTAATGCATTTAGCACGCTCCCCGACGGTATCTTTGATCCACTGACCTCGCTGGAGGGGCTTCGGTTGTTCGATAATGATCTGAGCACGCTCCCCGAGGGCATCTTTGATGAACTGACCTCGCTGAATGAGCTTAATTTGAGCGAAAATGATCTGAGTACGCTACCTGACGGCATTTTTGAAGATCTTACTGGATTGTACTCGAGTAATTCTGTCGGCTTACTTCTTCAAGATAACCCAGGAGCATCCTTCCGTCCGGTGGTCAACGCAAGCGCAGATCTAACCGTACAGCCGGGAACTGAGATTTCTATTCCAGGCAGCGTCACTGGACCATGGGGGAGTTTCGTACGATGGACTTGGATTCAAGTAGACGGTCCAGATTCAGATACTCCTATTTTAGGGGCATTACCCTTGACGGGTGGAGACACGGCCATGCCCAGCTTTACAGCACCAATGACGGAAGGAGAACTTCACTTTAGACTGGTTGCAACTCCGGGGCATGAAGGGACGCCGCCCCAGGCCAACGGATATGCAATCTCTGATCCTGATTGGATTACGGTGCGCGTGGATGTCGCCACCAATGTTGCGGAAGTACCTCTGGTTGTGGACTTTGATTTGCTCGGGAATTACCCCAATCCATTCAATCCGTCTACCACTATTCTGCTGGATTTGCCGGAGACGGCAGCAGTATCCGTAGATATATTTAATATGCTGGAACAGCAGATACACCGAGAAGATTTCCCGACTGTAGCAGCCGGCCCTTCACAGTCCCTGTCCCTCAAACTTTCTCATCTACCTTCCGGTGCGTACGTCTATCAAGTCAAGGCGCAAATGGGGAAAGAGATTCATCATGCCAGTGGACGCATGACGCTCATCAAGTAGAACCAATGCGGAATCCGAAGCGAGACGCAAATGCAGACTAGTATGAATGCTCACAATTTGAATTGATTCATGGGATATATCCATTTGATTTTTCTGACCGTATCAGCGTTGGCCTATTTGTTGCTGTTGTTTGATTTAGGTGCTTCTTCTGGAACGGTACTCCAGGCAATCAGGCCCAGTCTGATATTAGTGGTCCCCATACTGCTGGGGAGTCTTGTGCTCCATGGCAGGCCTAAGGTCCAGTCAAAAGTACTCAAGACCGCTCAAATTATAGCAGTTATTTTGTCCGCGGTGTACTACTATTCGCTCTGGAGTATCGGGTTTTTTGCCGGGCTGGAAAGCGAGATTGGTCCTCTCAGGTGGCTTGTGCGCTCGTTTGCTCCGGTATTGGGGTACACATTCCTCTCCCTTGCCATTCGCACTTTAGATCGTAAAATCAAGGCATTGAGTCAGGTGGGGCGGTTACGTGATTGAGACTGAGAAATTTGTCAGGCAGATCAGAAAAGCGACGCCGTCCCATGAGTATGTATTCCAGAAGAATTTGCCCCCGATAAGAGGGGAGGGCCGTCACCTCCGTTGGTTGGGAGTAGTTCGGTCGCATCCGATGCGCATCCAGATATCCGCGGATCACCGCCCGTGTTCGCCTCCATTTTCCGCCTAATAGCCACGCCAGAGCCACCGAATGATCCAGTATGATCCGCTGGAGGAGTACTGTTCTAAAGTGGCCCGGAGGCAGATTTTTATATAGCATCAGAAGGCTGTTGCGGATGTTGTAATAGAGCTTGCGCTCGTTTCCACGGGCCAGCGTCGCGCCACCGATGTGATAAACTTCACTTTCAGGAACCACACCAATCTCATGTCCTGCCCGGCGGAGTCGCCAGCAGAGGTCAATTTCCTCCATGTGGAGGCCAAAGGTTTCGTCGAGAAGCCCGATATCATCGAGTACATTTCGACGAAGTAACATAGCTGCACCGCTTGCCCAATCAACATTCACGGGCGTGTCATACTGGCCTACATCCTGTTCAGTGTGGTCAAAAATACGACCGCGTGCCAGGGGATATCCGAGTCGATCAAGGTATCCTCCGCAAGCCCCCGCATACTCAAAATGATCCCGGCGGCTGAATTGCAGGATCTTTGGTTGGAGTGCTGCAATCAAAGGGTTGCTTTCGGCAAACGATACGAGTGGTTGCAGCCAGTCTTCAGGAACGGCTACATCATTGTTGAGGAGCACGATATAGTCCGCCGTAACCTTCCGAATCGCCTCATTATTCCCACGGCTGAAGAGCCAATTATCTGGGTGGCGAATGATGCGGACCTCAGGGAATCGGTTGGCGACCCATTCGGTGGACCCGTCGGTGGAATTATTGTCGGCAAAAACAATCTCTAGGTTTGGCCAGGTCGTCTGCACTACTGATGGCAAGCATTTCTGAATGACAGGCAGTGCGTTGTACGAAACTATGATGACTGCCACGCGAGGGGTTCGCATAGGGAAACTTTCGGGACGAAATTGAGAGCGAAAAGAGGTTGCTAGAAACTCGCGACTAAACGGATTTCCTGTCCTAGACGATCCATGACCTGATTCTGTACAGCTAGGTAGGTTTGGGGATGTTTGGCATAGAAGGCCATCCGGTGGTCAAATTCTTTTCTGGATAGTCCTCTACGCACGATTATTGTATCAAGTGGTGCACCATCCGATCCGTATCCTAGTACAGCACGCGCGTTAGCCAGATGCGTATCGATAAAGATCTCAACCATCAGGCTGTCAACAGACTCCTTTCCAAGCTCGCCAGGGCCGGTAGCACAGGCTGCGAAGACAGTGAGGAGTAACGCACAGTACCAGCTATATACGCTCACGTTGTTCTTCCTCAAGGGTACGAAATGTATATGCAATGACTTCCATTTGTCGCACAAACTCGCGTTTGGAAAAATTAGGGGCAAAGACCATTCCATCAATCAGATAAAGCCGGCGGGTAGGCTCGTCGTAGAATGCATATGAAACAAATGGTCCCCCCATCCCAAAGGGGAATATACGACCGTTCTCTTCGCCGACCATGTGCCAGAGACCCCGAAATTCAATTGCGTAACGGTCATTAAAATTGATCTCTGCAGCAGTCACGGGGCGCCGACGATCAACCTCAATCCATCCTCCTGCTGTGCCGCCAATATAGCGCCGAGTGAGTGCGTCCCGGGCACTAGCAATCCATTCAGGAGTAAGGTTCTCGGGATTCCCGTTTTCCTCATAATACACAAACACACTTCTCCAGGTATCCGAAAGCACGCGACGAAGCCACACGAACTGTGTCGTATCGATTGCAATAAAAAAGTCGTGTTGTCCGTGTACAGCAAACCCGTGTCGATCCATCAAAACCTGTTCCAGGTCACGCTGGCGCCCAATATCGAACATGTCCCTATGAAGACGCGATCTTGTGATCTCATTAAAATGATACCTGAGCTGCTCTGCGTGCTGTTCAATGGAACTGGTTAGGTCATCAGGGGAGCCTGCTGCCAAGTAGTAGACCAGTTGATTTCTCCGCCAGTTATTTGGCCGGGCTACAAGTGCAGGTGAGCCGCCGAGAATCATTTGGCGTAGTGAGTCGGCACCGAAGATCGTACTCAGGTATTGGCTTTCGGGGGTAGCATCATCGTCAATTAGGCCTACAAAAAGCACATTCTTGCGGTCTTGCACCATTTCAAAAGCATCGCGGGAGGTGAGCCCGATTGCTTCCAGGTCGAACTCGGGTTCAATAGCCGGAAGTGTTTCAATGGCTCCCCCTACATGGTCCCGGACAGCATCTCCAACGTCTCCCCTCCACAGTGCAGAGTCGATAACGACTGTTATTTGACCTTCTATGCCGGTGGCATTGGGTCGAAAGTCATTATTGAATACGCTGTCGCCGCAGCCTGTGCATATTAAGGCTGCTGTCAGCAAAAGGACAGTAGATCGCATTATTGTTCACGCAAATTTTATTTCTCTGGACCATACTTGAGGGAGCGCACAAATCGTGCCACGAGCTGGCCGCGTTCAACCATCGATAGTTCCGGGCATGCCCACAGGCGTTCCACTTCCTTAATGACTGCCGATCCAACGATAAAACCATCCGTATGCTTCGAGAGATCACAGGCGTTGTCGTAGGTCCGAATTCCGAAGCCTACCAGTAAGGGGTTGTGTGTGATCATTTCACGTGCACGTTTCAGGTAAGAATTAATAGTGTCCAAACGTCCCGCAAGGCCGGTCCCTGTTAATCCTGTGATTGTCACGCAATAGACGAAGCCGTCGGAAAGGCGGTCAATTTCCTTCATGCGTTCAGTAGGGGTGTTGGGGGCTACGAGGAACACTAGGTTCAGTCCGTATTTTTGCATGTGCTTGCGCATAAGAGAAGCTTCCTGCGGAGGCAAATCGGGGATGATCAATCCATCCACTCCTGCGGCAGCTGCACGTTCACAGAATTGTACTGCTCCGAAGCGCAAAATGGGGTTAATGTAGCCCATGAGCAGGAGCGGTGTTTCACTGCGTTGTCTGAACTGTGCTGCGGCCTCCAATGTATCCTGCATTGTAATCCCGGCTTTCAGAGCGCAAGTACTGGAGTGTTGTATGGGAAGGCCTTCGGCAAGAGGGTCACTGTGTGGCATCCCCAGCTCAATGAAATCGGCGCCACCCTCGTCAATCGCATCCAGTAGGAGGTTTGTAGCCTCGGGGGAGGGGAATCCACTCGTAAGGAAGATTCCCATAGCCTTCTCCCCATTCGATTTTAGCGTCAGCAATCTAGTGGATAAACGTGAGTTCATAGGTTATCCATGATTGTTTGCATATCCTTGTCCCCGCGTCCAGAGCAATTCACCACAATTATTGAGTCAGGAGCAACCTGAGGCACGATTTTTTTCAGGGCCGCGATGGCGTGAGCCGTTTCAAGGGCCGGGATGATTCCCTCCGTTCTAGACAATAGTTCAACACCGGCCAGGGCATTCTTGTCTGTTTCAGTGAGATAGGTCACTCGTCCAAGATCCTTTAGCCATGAGTGTTCGGGCCCTACGCCAGGGTAATCCAGTCCCGCTGATATAGAGTGTGCCAGTTCAATCTGCCCATCATCATCCTGGAGCAAATAGCTCATTGCACCATGTAGAACCCCCATAGCTCCCCGCGTGAGCGTAGCGGCATGACGTCCATCGAGTCCTTCACCTGCCGCTTCCACACCAAACATCTGTACTTCGGGATGATTAATGAATGGGTAGAACAACCCAATCGCATTGGACCCGCCTCCCACGCAGGCTACAAGCACATCGGGGGTGTTTCTGTCTGTTAATTCGTTTAGTTGCCGTTTGACTTCCTCGCCGATCACGTTGTGGAAGCTGCGTACCATCATTGGGTAGGGGTGCGGCCCTACGACTGAACCGATGATATAAAACGTGTCAGTCGGATTAGAGACCCAGTCCCGGATTGCCTCATTCGTAGCGTCCTTCAGCGTTTGACTACCACTGGTCACCGGACGTACTTCAGCTCCTAGGAGTTGCATGCGCGCGACATTAAGTGCTTGGCGTTCCGTATCCTCGACTCCCATGTAGACTACGCACTGCAATCCAAAACGGGCAGCGACGGTGGCAGTAGCTACACCATGTTGTCCTGCCCCTGTTTCGGCTATGATTCGCGTCTTACCCATTTTGCGGGCAAGAAGAATCTGGCCGATTGTGTTATTGATCTTATGTGCACCAGTGTGACACAGATCCTCACGTTTAAGGAGAATGTGTCCTCCTCCAAGGGCTTCGCTTAATCGATTGGCCGGTGTCAACGCAGTGGGGCGTCCAACATAGGTTTTAAGCAGGTCCTGGTACTGGACATGAAACTCTGCGTCCTGCCAGGATTCTTCGAAAGCCACACGAAGGGCATCGAGCTCTGGGACCAGAATCTCGGGTATGTAGGCGCCGCCATATGGCCCAAAACGCCCTTTACGGTCTGGTGCGTTATAGATCAAGAGAAACCTTTGCCATCGAGTCAAAAAAGTCGGTCACTAAATCAAAATCTTTTTCCCCTGGTGCATGCTCGAGCCCGCTTGATATATCAACACCCCAAGGGGAGGCAGCCTGAATAGCTTGTTTTACGTTGCCTGGATTTAAACCTCCTGCGAGAATGATCGGGAAATCCACTGCCAGCGTCTTAGCAACATTCCAATCGAAGGACTTGCCCGTACCTCCGGCCAGGTCAGAATGCCATGTATCAAGGAGAAAAATCTCTACACAGTTCTGGTAAGCCGTAAGTATCCTTGCGAGTGATCGGGCATTCGTACTTGGTTTGACAGAAAATGCTTTTATCACGGGGAGTGTCATGCGTCTGCAGTATGCAGGCGATTCATCGCCATGCAACTGCACTTGATCAAAGCCTGCAATTGTACAACTGTGATTAACCGTTGCCGCGTCTGTATTCACGAACACACCGACCGTCTTGGGACCATAAAGCCATTCCGTAATCTGTCGTACTTGATCTGGAGCGATGTAGCGAGGACTGGGAAGATGTTGAATGAACCCCAGATAGTCCGCTCCTGCACCTGCACAAAATCGTGCATCCGCCAGGGAAGTCAGTCCACAAATTTTAATTCTGCACTGCATCAATTCGTGTGCGATGTAAGGATGGTCGCGGTCTTCTCTCGCAGTGATAGTAATGCGGCACCGGGGTCGTCGGCTCGCATAAATGTCTCTCCAATCAATACTGCATCCACTCCTCGACGATGCAGGTATGCCAGATCAGCAGGCGCCTGGAGCCCGCTTTCGGAAACTTTAATTACTCCCTTTCCGACCAGTTCGAATACTTTCAGCGAATGCTCAATATCTACCTTGAACGTATGTAAATCCCGGTTATTAACGCCCAGGATAGAAACCTGATCAAAATCAATCTTGTCCAACTCAACTGGATCATAGACTTCAACCAGACAGGCCAGGCCTAATTCTGTTGCTAGACTGAGCAGGTCTCTAAGCAGGGACGCTTCCAGTATTGCTGCAATCAGTAGTACTGCGTCAGCTCCATATGCTCGAGCCTGGTACAGTTGATAAGGGTCGATCACGAAGTCTTTTCGCAGAAGGGGGCGGTTGGAGTGTGCAGCTGCCAGCGCCAAGTGTGAAAGAGAGCCTCCAAAATGATCTTCTTCGGTCAGTACACTGATAGCGTTTGCACCAGCAGCAGTATAATCCCTGGCAAGTGCCCGCACGTCAAACGGTTTTCTGAGTAAGCCCTTGGAGGGAGAGCGTTGTTTTATTTCCGCAATGATAGCGAGCTTTGGTCCGCCGAGTGCAGACTCAAAATCTCTTACAGGTCGAACGGTACGGATTGCGGCTTCTAGCTCATGTTTTGGAGTGAGACGCTTGTATCTCTCCAGTGCAATCTTAACGTCTGTTACAATGCGGTCGAGGACCGTCATGTTCGGTTGCTGACTTCACACAGCATTTGGAGGCGCGCATATGCGGCACCTGAATCAATACTCGTCACCGAGGCCGCAATACAATCATCAATGCTTTTGTAACGGCCGGATACCCATAGTCCAAGCGCACTGTTCAAGACCACTACATCCCGGCAAGGGCCTGTTTTTCCGTCCAGTACTGAGCGAAGGATAGATGCATTTTGTATTGCATCTCCTCCCATAAGGCTTGAAAGATTTGTTCTTTCCAGGCCGTAGGTTTCCGGCTCAATGCGAAAAATGTTTGGTGCTTCATCGTTTGCCCGATAATCTATGGCAGTTGTAGGCGCCGCAATAGAGGCTTCGTCAAGTCCATCTTCAGAGTGCAGAGCAATCACATGCTCCGCTCCCAGACCATGCATAATGTTCGCAATGACTTTTGCAGTCTCAAGGTTAAAAGCCCCAATCACCTGTCGTTTGACTCCTGCAGGGTTACAAAGCGGTCCCAATATGTTGAAAACTGTACGGGCCCCCAATGCTGTGCGGACTGGCATTACGTGGCGCATAGCCGGATGGTAATGCCGTGCAAAGATGAATCCGATTCCCGCCTCTTCCAGGCATGCAGCAACGCCTTCTGCACCAAGGTTTACATTCACGCCCAGTGCTTCGAGCACATCTGTACTACCGGACTTGGAGGATACACTTCGATTACCGTGCTTTGCAACGGTGACCCCCGCACCCGCACAGACCAGTGCTGCAGCCGTAGAGATATTAAAGGTACCAGTGCCGTCACCTCCTGTCCCACACACATCAATTGCATCTGGGTCCTCGCAGGTCACAGGGACAAAGTAGGTCCGCATAACACGCGCAAAGGCGACCAACTCCTCGATAGTTTCGCCACGGGCCCGCAAACCCATCAGTAAACCCGCAATTTGAATAAGATCAGCTTTACCCTGCATTATTTGATGCATGGCATCAGCTGCCTGATCCGCCGAGAGCGATTCGCCTCGAGACAAAATCCGCAAGTATTCGGTCATGATCCTATCCCAATACGATTCAGCCAGTTACTAATCAAAGTGCTCCCGTTACGTGTCATGACGCTTTCTGGATGAAATTGCACCCCTTCCACCGGGTGGATTCTGTGCCGGACTCCCATGATCACTCCATCCGGCGTTGAAGCAGTGACATCAAGGCAGAGAGGTATGAATTGGGGATTCAGTACCAAGGAATGGTAGCGTGTAGCTTCAAACGAATGTGGAATACCTTCAAAGAGGCTGCTGCCGTTGTGGTGGACTAGACCGGTTTTACCATGCATTAGGGTAGGGGCGTAAGTCACTTCAGCCCCATATACTTCACCAATAATCTGATGTCCTAGGCAAATACCCAGTATAGGAATTCTACTGCCGAGTTCGGACACGACAGAGTTACATATTCCCGCGTCCTTAGGGCGCCCCGGGCCCGGTGAAAGAACAATGCCCTTCAAGGGCGTTGCATCGATATCCGAGGTGGTTAGTGCATCATTACGTACTACACGAATGGCATGCGTGGTACAGCCGATGAGCTGCACCAGATTGTACGTAAAGGAATCGTAATTATCTATAACGAGAATCAAACCCTGTAAGTAGTCATTAGGCCTGTAAGTTCTCGAACTTTCTCCATACAAGCTTCTGCCCGGATACGTGCGTTGATGGCTCCCTGACGCAATACATCCCGGACGTAGTCCATATCCTTGAGCAATTCCCTCCTACGTTCGCGTGCTTCTCCAAAATATTCAGTAATCAACTCGATCAACACCTTCTTGGCGTGACCATATCCATAACCGCCACGCAAATAGGCTTCCCTGATTGCGGACTGCTGTTCTGCAGATGCGAACAGGCGGATCAGCGCAAACACATTATCTGCATCAGGGTTCTTTGGGGCCTCGAGTGGAGTAGAGTCCGTTACAATGCGTTTTACGCGACTGGCAAGCTGTTTGCCTTCATCGAAAATTCCGATGGTATTACCATAGCTCTTGGACATTTTACGGCCATCAATGCCAGGCACCACCGCGACACTTTCCATAATGTGAGCATCTGGTATTGGAAACAATGGTTGCTCGGGTGACCATACACGGTTAAAGCGCTGGGCCGTATCCCTCGCGATTTCAATGTGCTGCTTTTGGTCGGCACCTACCGGTACTACTGTTCCCCCGTAGATAAGAATATCGGAGGCCTGCAGAATAGGATAATTGAATAGGCCGCAGTTCGCCGAGAGTCCCTGTGCAACCTTGTCTTTATACGAAGTTGCTTTTTCTAGAAGGGAGACCGGTGTGAGACAGAAAAAAATCCAGGTCAACTCGTTGAGCAGTGGCACGTCACTCTGCACAAACAGATTCCCCTTTGAGGGATCAAATCCAAGAGCCAGGTAGGTTATTGCGGCATCCAGCGTGTGATTCAGCAGCGCATCCCGGTCGTGTAAAGATGTCATTGCGTGATAGTTCACGATGAAGTAGTACGAAGGATGCTCCCTATGGAGTGTTATATGCTGTCTTAACGCACCGAAGTAATTGCCTAGGTGCAGTGCACCGGAGGATTGAATTCCGGATACAACCACAGTCTCGTCAGGGGTGAAGGGGTATGGTGTCATAGGTATATTTAGGCAGCTACAAACGCATGCCGGGTACACGTTCGGATAAACGAAAGCCGGATATCGCTATTTGTCAGCAGGCGTGTAAGTACGGCTTCTGTACGAATCTGGTGTTCGACGGGGCGCTCAGCCATAAGAAATTCACGAAAAGTATCTTCCTGTTTACGCAATTCTGTTAGTGCATTATTACTGCTCAAAGCGAATGATCCCGGTTCTATTGCAGTGCCATTAAAGGCCGTTCCACCGCAGCTAAAGACAACCTCCATAAGCTTACCAACATCAAGCCGGGCGGTCTTCAGGATAGATACGAGTTCCTGTTTAGCATCATCCGACTTTAGCAATGGCAGCAGACTGGTATAGGCATGATTCAACGCCACATGTGCTTCGATCAGCGGGTTGAGCTTTTGTACAGTTTCGTCACGGCTGATGGTTTTTCCAGCCCATCCTTTTCTCAAGATGGCTGATTTGATTTCCTTTATCGTCATGAAATTAACGTTGATTGCGGAATATACGTATTGAATCGACTTACAGGAGCCCTTGTGATGCAATTAGCAGTGCTTGTCTGAGTGCTTGGGCTTTGTTCTTGGTCTCTTCGTACTCACGTTCAGGGTTGCTGTCAGCCACTATACCGGCACCTGCCTGGATAGCGATGTTTTCTCCCTGAACCACCATAGTCCGAATGGCAATACACGTATCCATATTGCCTGAAAAATCAATGTATCCCACAGCACCGGCATAAACTCCTCGCCGGGTCGGTTCAAGTTCGTCAATAATTTCCATAGCTCTAACCTTTGGAGCCCCGCTGACAGTACCGGCTGGAAAGCATGCCTTGAGCACATCCATGGCGTCCACATCATCACGCAATGTTCCAGAGACAGCGCTCACGATGTGCATCACATGTGAGTATCGTTCGATATAGGCATAGCGATCAACGATAACGCTGCCGAGCTTGCTGATTCTTCCGAGATCATTGCGTCCCAGATCGACCAGCATAAGATGCTCTGCCCGTTCTTTAGGGTCTGCAAGCAGCTCCTCCGCGAGTTCTTTATCTTCTTTATCTGTTTTGCCACGGGGCCGGGTGCCTGCTATGGGGAGAAGCATTGCTCGTCCATCCTCAACACGCACTAAAACCTCGGGTGAACTGCCAATGAGGGTAACTTCTTCTAAATCAAGGTAGAAAAGGTATGGAGATGGGTTGATCTGGCGCAGGGCACGGTACAGGTTGAAGGGGGCGCCCTGAAACGAGAGAGAGAATCGCTGTGAGAGCACGATCTGGAAAATATCACCTTCGTAAATCAGCTGTTTTGCTTTGGTGACCACATTCTCGAAATCCTCCTGCGCAAAATTGGAGGTTATTTGCTCTGCGCCGAGTCGCACGGGTTCTGGTCTGTCAAACGTGGATCGAAGATCATCCTCCAAGGCTTTCAGGCGCGCCAAAGCCTCGGTAAACGCATCCTCCAGGTTCAAATCGGGCACAACAAATACATTGGCCATCAGCACCATTTGATGCTTGAGTCGATCAACGGCGGCAAGGGTATCGTAAAAACACCAAATGGAATTGGCGAGGTTAGAATCGTCCGTTGGAGGATTAGGCAGGTGTTCAATTAGACGCACGCTATCATAACCCAGATACCCAACCGCTCCACAGCGGAACCGGGGCAGACCGGGCAATGTGATCTCTATGTACTCATCCATAAAACGACGCAGGACCTCGAAAATGTCGGCTTCAGGCATCGTAGAGATGTTACCGGTGAGAACATCCTCTACGGTAACCTCGCTGTTGGTAGACCGTACGATGCGATAGGGGTTGCGGCCAAGGAACGAATAGCGTGCCATGTTCTCGCCGCCTTCCACACTTTCGAGTAGGAATGTACGATTGCCGCGTTGTTGAAGGGCCAGCAGCGCACTCACTGGAGTAAGTAAATCAGCACTTAGACGGCGACTAACAGGGATTATAAAGCGTTGAACCCCCTTTGCACGCTCTTGGGCAACTATTACGTGAAACTCACTGCGTGTCATGATCTAATCAAGTTCGATACTACTTATACGCACTGCGAAGCGATTCAATCGCAAAGAATGTGGGAAACTAGGTTGCATTGCTGCTTTTAACCGGAATAGCACGCCAACGTGTTGGATTCATTAACTTGGGGGATAATCTTGAACAATTGCCATGGCCTTATTTATTTATCGTACGACTTTTGAGCGCTTGCTCTACATTCTGGCGCTGGCCGGTGTTGGTCTGACACTGCATATCGCACTGTGGTATAGTGGGGGGGCTTCCGGTTCTGGGGATCCGTTTTGTGGAGTTGGATCTAACTGTGTAGGTGTCATTGCCGATGATCCGGCTCCGCTGGGCCTTTCAAGTGCTTGGTGGGGATTTTTGTTTTATATGACCGTTTTTGTTACGGGTCTGCTGATTGCATACAATGTCAGTGGTATGGGGGTCTATCTAAAAAGGGCACGTGCATTCGTCGTTGGGGCAGGCTGGTGTTATTCCCTGTTCCTAACGTTGCTGCAGGCAACCGCTATTGACGGGTGGTGTCAGTTATGCCTTGTTTCGTTCGTGATTGTTACACTTATTACGTTGGTTACGTTTATGGGTGTATTCAAGCGCCCAACGACTAATGCGCTACGAGCGGCTCCGGCATCGGAGAAAATTTTCCATGGAGCGATTGCTGTACTACTGTTAGGCTTTCTTACGTGGGATTATAACAATGCGTCGGGGCAGGAAGAGGTCACTGAGCCAATAGGTACCACCGAAACAGAGGTTGACCCAGCGTCTTGCATGTACGTAGCAGATGCACCGGTATTTGACAATTTGGACCAAATCATTATGGACTACGATCTGGTTGTTGGTCCGGCAGACGCCCCCATTATGGTAATGGAGTTCCTTGATCCAAACTGTAATCACTGCAAGGCGGTTCACCCGCACATCAAGGCACTCGCTGCCGCCTATCCTGATTCTGTACGTGTGGTATTCAAGCCGATTCCGATCGTAGGGGGACCAACTCATTCTCTTGATGAGATCACAGCCCTTTACCTGGCCGATGAGGAGGGTGTATTTGAAGAAATGTTGGATCTCGTTTTTCAGCACCAGTCACCGGCAACAGGTTTGTCAGTAGATCAGTTGTCTGAGTTCGCTGAAGATCTCGATATGGATGAGGCGAATTTCAGGTCGGTGTTAAGGAATCGAGAATATGCCTCCAGAACTGTTCAGACCCGCAGATTCTTCGAGGGTATGGGTTTCACTGGAGTTCCGGCAGTGATCATTAATGGCCGTCAGGTAAGCAGTTCAAGCCGCAATCTGAGCTGTCTCAGATACTTTGTTGAGCAGGCCAAAGCTGCCTTATAGGTGGTGGAACAAAATTATTAAGATGACAGCAATACAGCTTGAGGAAGCTTGCATTAACACAATACGGATGCTGGCTGTTGACGCGGTAGAGCGTGCCAGAAGTGGGCACCCCGGTATGCCCATGGGGGCTGCTCCGATGGCCTATGTACTGTGGACCGAGGTTATGCGTCATAATCCGGCAGACCCTACCTGGTTTAATCGGGATCGTTTTGTTCTCTCGGCCGGACATGGATCAATGCTGCTTTATGCATTACTACATCTAACCGGATACGACCTCCCGATGGAGGAGATCAAAAACTTCCGGCAATGGGGCAGCAAGACGCCTGGGCATCCGGAGTACGGAGTAACCCCGGGTGTCGAAACCACTACGGGTCCGCTTGGGCAGGGATTTGCGAATGGTGTAGGGATGGCTATGGCGGAAGCGCATCTGGCTGCGAGATTTAACCGTGAGGATGCCACCATTATAGATCACTGCACGTACGGTATTGTTTCGGACGGGGATCTGATGGAGGGGATTTCGCATGAGGCGGCTTCTCTGGCGGGCCATTTGGGATTAGGGAAGCTGATTTATCTGTGGGATGATAACCGAGTCACCATTGATGGCAGTACTGATCTGGCGTTCTCCGAGGATATACCGGGACGGTTTGCAGCCTATGGGTGGCAGGTAATACCGGGTATTGACGGGACGGATACACAGGCTGTCCGGCAGGCACTCGACGAAGCCCGGGCGTGTATTGATCAACCGTCACTGCTCTGTGTGCGCACGACGATTGGGCACGGTAGCCCGAATAAAGCGAACACAGCAGCAGCACATGGGGCTCCTCTGGGTGCAGAAGAAGTGACCCTGACAAAGCAGGCACAGGGCTGGCGAACGGATTTATCCTTTCATGTACCGACAGAGGTTCAGTCAGCTATGGACTGTACATTGTTCGGGGCGCAACAGCAGTCTGAATGGGTTTCCCGGAGAGCTGCCTATGAGAGGGCATATCCCGAGGCCGCAGCGGACCTGGATGCTCTCTGCAAGAGTACACTCCCCGCTGATTGGACTGCGGAATTGGATCGCCTTCCCGTGGATAAAGCGATCGCAACCAGGGCTGCGAGTGGACAGGCGTTGGATGCTCTTCTCAAGAAGGTCACCGGCCTTATCGGTGGATCCGCTGATCTAACTGGGTCAAACAAGACACGTGGTGGAACGCAGATTGATTTGCAGCGGAAAAATCTGTCTGGAACGTATGTGCGCTACGGTGTCAGGGAGCATGCGATGGCGGCCATAAGTAATGGTTTGGCGCTGCACGGTGGTCTGCGACCGTATTGTGGCACATTTCTGGTGTTCAGTGATTATTTGCGTCCGGCCCTGCGACTCAGCGCTCTTATGGAGATTCCGGTTATTTACGTGTTCACACACGACTCTATCGGCACTGGCGAAGATGGGCCAACACATCAGGGCGTAGAGCATGTGATGTCCTTGCGAGCGATCCCCAATCTCGTAGTGATCAGGCCAGCGGATGCGAATGAAACGCAGTATGCCTGGCAGGAAGCGATAACCAGAGCGGATGGACCTACTGCCCTCATATTGACCCGGCAGGGACTGCCATCGCTCACGGCCAAGTTCAAAGAAGTGGCTCGGGGTGCCTATGTTATTGTTAAGGAGAGCACACGGGAACCTCAGGTGATTCTCATTGGGACTGGCAGCGAGCTGCAGTATGCAGTTGCAGCTGCACCTGTACTTGAATCGGCGGGCATTCCGACTCGTGTAGTTAGCATGCCATCGTGGGAGCTTTTTGCTGCACAAACTGAAGCGTATAGAGAGAAGGTTTTACCGCGGGCGGTCTCTGCTCGTGTTGCTGTTGAGGCAGGTACATCACTTGGCTGGGATCGATATGCGAGTCATATGATCTGCATGGATCAATTTGGTGCTTCCGCACCTGGCAAAGTATTGTTTGAACAGTTTGGCTTTAGTACCGAGCGAGTGGTTGAAGTTGCACGCAGAGCTGCAACAGGGATGTGATGATGTACCGCAGGCTAATCATTTGTGGAATGATGTTGGCCGCGTGTGAATGTTTTGCGCAGCAGTTCAGTGGTGAAGAGGCCTGGAAACCGCTTCTTGAGCACGAGGGGCTTCGTTTTCAATACATCTTCTATTCCAAGGCTAATACGAATGATGATGGTGTGGTAGTGATGCTCCACAATCTCAATGAATATTGCATCAGCTATAGGTTCACGATTGTTTTTGAGTCCCCGGAGGGTTCGACATCTGTTGATGCTGAGGGAACGTTGGCATCACTGGAAATGAAGACGGGGGATGCTGAGGGGCTTTATTGGATTCCGTTTGATGATGGCCGCCCAATCGGGGCTATTGGTCTGAGAAACTATGCAGTAGACCGCATCAACGTAAGCGATCAGTCTTCATCAACAGAAAACGGATGCCCATAAGTCGACGCCATTTTATTGCCGCTTGTTCTGCCGTAGGGGCAGGGGCAACGATGCTGCCGGATGCTCTTTATCGCCTTGATGCCCCCATCACGGCAGAAACAATTGCATGTGCGGAAGAAATTGCAGGCATCACACTCACCGAAGAGCAGCGAGCCGAGCTCGTAGAGGACCTGGAACAACACTTGGAGAATTACACCTCGGTTCGCGAATTAGCGCTCCCGAACAATGTGCCGCCTGCGTTGATGTTTGATCCGCGCATGTCAGGTACACGTCCTCCATCCAGTGTACAGGGAGTTAGATGGGAGCCCGCCCCTGTGGATCGCCCGTCAAATGACGAGGATATGGCATTCATGCAGGTTGCAGAGCTCGCTTACTTACTCAAGTCAAGAGCCGTAACGTCCACAGAGTTGACTGAGCTGTACATAGGGCGTCTGAAGCAGTATGATGATGTCCTGCACGCCGTGATCACGTTGACGGAAGACCTGGCTTACCGGCAGGCTGCCCGCGCAGATGTTGAACTTGATGCTGGTGTCTGGCGTGGTCCTCTGCATGGAATACCTTGGGGCGCCAAGGATTTGTTGAGTGTCCGTGGCTATCCTACGACTTGGGGGGGCAGCACCATACAAGGATCAGGTACTCGACGAGAACGCAGCTGTCGTAGACCGTTTGGAATCTGCCGGTGCAGTGCTGATTGCGAAGCTGTCACTCGGAGCACTTGCATGGGGGGATGTCTGGTTTGGAGGTAAAACAAAAAACCCTTGGAATATAGAAGAGGGTTCTAGTGGATCCAGTGCGGGGCCCGGTGCAGCAGTAGCCGCCGGACTGGTAGGGTTTGCAATTGGGTCGGAGACATTGGGATCGATTGTCTCGCCGTCTACGAGAAATGGTGTAACCGGGTATCGTCCGACTTATGGTCTGGTGAGTCGGCACGGGGCTATGACATTGTCCTGGAGTATGGACAAACTTGGACCCATGGCACGCTCAGCACTTGACTGTGCGCTAGTGTTTGAAGCTATCCGTGGGGCAGATACACGCGATTTGGTTACGGTTAATGCCCCCTTCCCATTCTCATTGGAGAAGGACGTGAGCGCTCTCAGCGTAGGGTACGTGCAGAAAGCTTTTGAGTCCGATTATTCTGGAAAAACGAGGGATTCAGCAACTCTGGACATCTTACGGAATATGGGTGTTGAGCTCATTCCAATTGAGCTTCCTGATGATCTGCCCATCGATGCCATGCTAACAACCTTGGGCGTTGAAGCAGCGGCTGCATTTGACACACTAACATTAAGTAATGGGGTTGATCAGATGGTGCGGCAGGGTGAAGGGACATGGCCACACGAATTTCGTGTGAACCGTTTCGTGCCGGCAGTTGAGTTCTTACAGGCTTCGAGATGCCGCTGGCTCCTTATGCAGCGCATGAATACTGTGATGCAGCAGGTGGATGTGTTTGTATCTCCGTCCTTTGGAGGTCGCACATTGGCAATCACAAATTTGACAGGTCACCCATGTGTGACGGTTCCCAATGGGTTTGATGCATTGGAGTCAGACACGGACTCTCCACGGCGCAGGCCTCGCAGCATTACCTTTGCTGGTCCACTGTACGCTGATGCCGACGTGCTGCGACTTGCGAGTGCTTTTCAATCTGTCACAGACTTTCATCTGCGGCGACCACCAATCAACTGATAGTCAAGGATCCTGTTAGTGGCATTGCTGGGTTATGCCGAGCTTCTGGCTCTCGGAAACGCTTGAAGAGGGCACTATTTCACTTGCGTCAGTGCTACTATGTGTTTCGTCGCATCTGGTCCAAATTTAGGATTGTGACCTGATTGGGTTGGCATCTTCTCATTCATGAAAGGGATTGGTGAGTGCAGAGGTAACGGAGGTAAGTTTGAAAAAAAAACTTAACCGATAATGTATTGAACTATATAACCCACAATATTCATCTCAATTTAGCAGTTCGGTATAGATAAACCTATTTGAAACCTTTTCCTTTTACATTAGTTCCATTAATTGGGCGGTTGATGGCGTTTTTCGTGGATTTTGACCGAATAAAACCGTGTTTTCGTCCTGAATCAAGTCTTCCGACCTGTTTAAAAATTATCCACTCATTTCACCCTCAAGGTGATAACATGTCCCTGTCTTTTGTGCTTCCCTTCAACCAGTCAATTCGGATCAAATCGGCTAGTCACAACCATACGACCTCGGACGCGGGCGCCTTCTTGTTGCGGTCGGTGATTGATCGAACCGGAATCCTCGACTTTTTGACCGAGCGACTGCACGATCCTCGGGATCCACAGCGTACCCAACATCCTTTGTCTCAATTGCTTTTGCAGTGGCTGCTGCAGTTGATGCAGGGCTGGGGTTCCTTGTGGACGGATGCGGTCAGCCAGGATGCGGCCTTTGGGGCGTCCACCAGCACCAGTCGGGGCGATGGGGTGGTCGGATCGGATCGTACGTTGGCATCGCAGCCCACCATGTCCCGCTTGGTGCGTCTACTCAGCATCAGGAAAAATCTGTCGCACTTGAAGGCAGCGGTTCTGAAGCTGGCGATGGAGCATCTGCTGGTCCGCAACGGTGGACGGCGGCGCGATGAAGTGGTCATTGATGTGGATGCGATGCCCATAGACGCACACGGCAACCAGCTTGGCAGCAAGTATCATGGGCATTATAAGCGGACCATCTTCCTTCCCCTGATTGCTTCGTGCGGGGAGACCGGGGATGTACTCGGGGTGCAATTGCGCCCCGGAACGCAGCGCGAGGTCACCGATTGCGAGGACTTCATCGTTCCCATCGCCCATGCGGTGCGTCAGCATGTCGCCGACCAAGTTATTGTTCGTATGGACGCCGGCTTCAATAGTGGTGCGTTGTGTGCACGACTGGAGGCCGAAAATATTGGCTATCTCATGCGTCTACGCAAGAACAAGAAACTGGAGCAGATGGCCGAAAAGTACGTGGAGGATCGCCCGTTGGAGGACACGACCTGCATTGAGTTGACGTATCGTGCGAAGTCGTGGGAATGTACGCGTCGGGTGGTATTGGTGATCAAGTCGCGCCCCGGAGAGCTCTTTGACAAGACCTATTTTTTGGTGACCAATCTGGACGCGAAGCTGTATCCAGGGCAGAAGTTGGTTCCCATGTACAGTCAACGCGGGAAGGCGGAGATGCATCAGGGCGAGATGAAAATCGCCA
>MKWU01001302.1_pt1 | contig 44263 bp, 42 predicted proteins | sample 809101 | NCBI WGS metagenome assembly MKWU01 (sample SAMN05860141, study PRJNA318959) | sponge metagenome | host: Aplysina aerophoba | place: Slovenia: Piran, Adriatic Sea, Gulf of Piran | collected 2013-05-07 | reverse complement strand
AAACAATTTCCTTACCGGGGCGATTCCGCCCGAGCTCGGCAGCCTCACGCAGCTCCAGCGGCTGTATCTGTTTGGCAATTCCCTTACCGGGGCGATTCCGCCCGAGCTCGGCAACCTCACGCAGCTGCAGGTGCTGTGGCTGGAAGGCAATCATTTGACGGGTGTGCTGCCGCGCAGCTTTATGCAGTTGGTCAATCTCCAGTCTTTCCACTTTTATGGTCAGGCACTCTGCGCTCCGGCTGACGATGCGTTTCAGGGCTGGCTCAGCAGTATCCCGGATGTAAGAGGTCCGACCTGTGGCCCGTCGCAATTTGCAGTGGAGGTTACCCATCGGGCCTTGACCGCGCTCTATGCTTCGACGAACGGTGGGACATGGGATAACAACTCCGGTTGGGATACCACAGCGGTCCCTACAAACATGGAGGACTTTGGAGCGTGGTACGGGCTTACGGTTTCTAACGGCAGACTGAGTTCTATTCGGCTGCATGAGAACTTCCTCACCGGCTCAATTCCCGCGGAACTCGGTAGCCTCACGCAGCTGGAGTCGCTGTGGTTGTTTGACAATACCCTTACCGGAGTGATTCCGCCCGAGCTCGGTAACCTCACGCAGCTGGAGACGCTGTTGCTGTTTGACAATACCCTTACCGGAGTGATTCCGCCCGAGCTCGGCAACCTCACGCAGCTGCAGGTGCTGGATCTGGATGGCAATACCCTTACCGGGGAGATTCCGCCCGAGCTCGGCAACCTCACGCAGCTGCAGGTGCTGCGGCTGGAAGGCAACCATTTGACAGGTGTGCTGCCGCGCAGCTTTATGCAGTTGGTCAATCTCCAGTCTTTCTACTTTGGCGGCCAGACGCTCTGCGCTCCGGCTGACGATGCGTTTCAGGCTTGGCTCAGCAGTATCCCGGACGTAAGAGGTCCGACCTGTGGCCCGTTGCAATTTGCAAGTGACGTGGATAACCGGGCCTTTACCGTGAACCGGCCCGTTGCTTCACTTGTCCTTCCCGAGGCCACCGGCGGTGCGACGCCGTATACCTATGTGCTGGAGCCTGCACTGCCCTCAGGATTGGACTTTGAACCATCTTTGCGGACCATTAGCGGCACACCGACGGCAGTCACATCCGCCGCAAGCTATATGTATTCGGTTGCTGACAACTCCGGGAACGTCGCCAGCCTGGGGTTCACTCTTGAAGTCGTTCCGGCCGTTTCCTTCGGGGACATGATTGCCGATCTGTCCTTCGCTCGCGCACAGCCCATTGATCCACTCGTTCTTCCCGAAGCCGCAGGAGGCGCTGCTCCGGTAACGTATACCTTGATCCCCGCGCTTCCGGCAGGACTGACTTTTGACACCACTCGCACTTTGACCGGAACGCCGACCGTGGTCACAGATGCTCCAAAGCAGTACACGTACAGCGCTACCGGGGCAAACGGCTCCCGCGACAGTTTGCTGTTTACTATAGAAGTATTCTCTCCGGTGGCCGCCGAGCACGAATCGTTGCCAGAGTCCTTTGCCGTGCACGGCAACTACCCCAATCCGTTCCGGGAATCCACGCGTCTTGTGTTTGATCTTCCCTGGCCTGCCAGCGTGACGGTCGAGGTCATGGACATAACGGGCCGGCGCGTGTTTGCCGTGCCGGCAGCTGGGAAAGCGGCCGGGTGGAAGCACACGATACTGCTGAGCGGTCGTGCGATGCCCTCCGGCTTGTACCTGTACCGCCTGACTGCCACTTCGCCGGAGGGACGCTCCGTTCACACCAGCAAGTTCATGCGCATAAGGTGAAGGGCCGACAGTAGGAAGCCCGGCGTCGGAAAGGAACACACGCCAAAGTTCAACAAAAGCGGTTCCAGTACCCGACCTTTTCGTCGGGGAAGCCAGATCCCCGAAATGGCCTACGCGCTGCTAGAGGAGTACATCCGCAACCCAAAACTGTACTACAAAAAGTTGAAAGCGTTTTACAGGCTTGGCGAGAAATTGTATAGAAAGCGGGGGAATAGACATCGCCTGTAAAGCACGCGCGACCCGATAACCCTTCCGGGATTTAACCGGGGTTCCGTACGGGTCCCCCGCCCAAGAGTCTTCGTGTCAGGACTCCGGACCGCTCTGGCAGTCAAGTTCAAGTGCCCGATTGAACCGCTCGACGAAATCCTCCCCCGTGTAATTGCAATTACTCTCGTGGAGCTGCTGTGCCAGGCGCTGGCACACTTCCTCTGCAGAGAGGGGCTGATAACACCATTCGTCTTCGCCTCTCAGCAGTGGGACTGTTAGCATCCCCCAAGTATCCTGCTCATCGGGCGCTTCGCTTACGATCAGGATCAACTCCTCCCGTTTGGCACCATGTGGTGCTTTGACTGCACGGGGAAAGTTTGCAGACTTTTCCCCGATCTGGAGCTTGATCCGCATTGTAAAATTTGGCTTTGGCATTTGCTTGGATGTGTCTACGGTCGTTCGTTGGTTCTATTCCGAATGTTGTTGGGAATGTCTCCCGTTGTTACGCGACAGGAAAGCACGCAAGCGAGAGCGTGCTGACGTTATTGACATCTCCATCGCATAAGCAACGGCCGTTGCTGAGTGCCCTGAATCAAACATCTCTTCACAAAGTGCCGCTCCGGTCTTTGTCAGTCGACCGTTCTCGTGTCGAAGCCGCCACGGTAGTTCTAGTTTGCCTGAAAATTTCTCTCGTATTGCCTTTATCTCGTGATTGAGTCGATCGCGTTCCATCCGGCGTTTATCAAGGAGGCGATTTATTTTTCTGTCCAATGCTTTGAGTTCGGATGTAAGAACGTGCTCGGTAGTTTCAAAATCAAGCGTTTCAAGCCCCATCGGGATACACCATTCGAGTGACGATTGTGCACGCTCATGTAACAACTTTATTGTTGCTTTTAGTTGACGCATCACTGCGTAATCATATTGTTTCACATCGTCCATGACGGGGCTCATGCGAAGCGTACTGAGATCGGTGTTCATTCTATGGAATTCATGCGCTAGGTTGTTTCGATAATCAATCAAATCTCGGATTTTATTGGATTCTTCTCGGGTTATCACACCTTTTTCAACCCATGCCTTCGCTGCCTTCCCAATACTAATGGGACGATCATCTCGAACCACATTACATCGAACTGCACTAATGATGTCTCGCTTCAGCTTCTCGGCATAGTATATTGCCAAGACAGACTGGATAGCACGAAATTTTATAATATTCTTTTCTAGTGCCCTGACGCGTCCACGCCAAGGATCCCTATACATAGTATGGTGTCCTTTTTCGTCGCACATTTTCGCTTCTGTCATTGAAAATTCTCGAAATACTCGTCTGTGTGCGGGATTATGCTGGAATATAATTTCCGTACAAATTCTTTCCCGAATCGTAGCAGTGAGTGGCGTACGGAAACGCCGCAGCGAGGTTCAATCCCCGATGGGAAGCCTGATTCATTTCCGCCTCGCAGACGGGACCATACTCGCTGGTCCCGCGAGTAGCCCCGAGTATTCTCTCTGGACGCCCTGCAGCGTCCATTGAAGTCCGCCATGCAGATGATGTTGGTGATGAACTAAGCTGGACACGCCTGCATTGCTACATCCAAACAGACACGCCTGTTACTTCTGGCGATAGCGGATCAGCCTTGTTTGCGACAATTAATGATGGATCGTCCGACGGAATCTTCTTGGGTATTCAATCTGCATGTTTGCGCTGTGGGTCAAATGTTTCGAGGGTCGGCTTCTATGTTTCGTGGGCAGCCATCGATGTCGCCATGAATCAATACATCACCTTGCATGAGGATCAAGGAGGTTCATAGTATCGTTGAGATGAATGGCCATCGTTAGGCATCTTTGAACGGGACAAGATTGTTGTGCCCCTTTGACAGGAAGTATCGTCCAAGGGGGTTCCCCTGTTCTCAGACACGCTTGCCTGCGGCGCCTACAACGTGCACTACGCTATGAGTTCCCATTGTCCGACGTATCTGCTCCTTGCTCTGACGCTTACGGCACTAGGAGGGGATCGCCCTGCCCACGCTCAGGATCAATACATCTACTGGATTGGGGCGGTCCAGGCCGAAGAGACCCGGAGCAATGCGATTTTTCGCTACGCGCTGGATACCGGCATAGTAGATACCCTGGTGCAAGCCAAGGACCTGGGGCCGGAGGAGAAGCGATATCTTTACTATGTAACCGTTGACACTCTACACCGACAAATCTATTGGACAGATTCGGGGGGAGTTTTTCCAGATGGGGTGCATTATCTCGGTGCGATTATGCGTGCGTCTCTGGATGGTGATAATCCTGAGATTTTCTTGGGGGGGGGACTCCCTACCTCGGAACCTTTTAGACGCTTCCCAACCCCCAGACACCCCCGCAGTCTGGGTGTGTCCCTCTATTGGAGGGCCCGGTTTCCCGGGCCTTATCTCAATAGATACTTAGAAGATTCAGAACCAGACCAGACTTCCCCTTACTCAACAATTAGGATTCCTTGCATTGTAGCAAAGTGTCCGGGATAAGTACAAATAAACCGATGAGTTCCAGGCTCCGAAGGAGCTGTGAATGTCACACTGACGGTTTCGCCTGGGTTTGCCAGTGGGGTAGAGGCGAATATGGCGTCGTCTTCTGGTACATAAGCCAGAGCTTCTCCTGCTGTGATTGCAGCCATACCAACCCGATTGACATCTTCATCAGAATTCGTGGTGAGCACGACAATGTTATGCACCATTACAGGGGCCGTAGCTGTGTTTTCCAGAACCAAGGTGACCTCGGTTCCTGCTGCAACAGTAAGAGTATCCGTGGCAAATACCATTTCGTCGCCGACGGGCTGAATAGTTATCGTAACGCCAGCAACCTCAGTCTCTTCGGGCTCGGCTACTGCTTCAGGGGCGGGCGCTTCTTCACCTCCTCCACACGCCGCAAATGCAAACGCGAAGATTAAAATCAGTGCTGAATACGGGAAAAATTTCATTACGCTATATGAGTTAACATGAATGGGGTGTGTGATCTGCACGACGCGCGACCAGAGGACGAGCGCCCCTGCAATAATACAAAATCCAACCTTTACACGATATCGTAATTGTCAGAGCTATACCAAATTGATCTGAAATACCGCAAAATACCTTAGGTCAGAATCCGCTTCATAGCAGAAGTGCAGCGGGCGTGTTACGCATTAAGTGTGGGTTGGTGCCCAAAAAGCCAGCGACACGCCTTGGAGGCGTTCTGAGGGGCTTTTGTACCTGATCGGTATCCAAGGAGTAAACCCTATTGCGGTCTTATTGAGTCAGACTGAGGGCGATTATACGCTTTGAACTGGCTACACGGCAGGCTAAGCCCCACTTGCTTTCCACTGCGCATTTACGCGGCAGCTTAACTGCCTGAACTAATCATACGCTTGATCTACGCGAAGAGAGCTTCATTACTGCAACCATTTGGTTTTGTTGACACTTTGGGTTCTCCGTGATATACAAAGCCTTGTGATCACCGGTAGGTGAGTGGTTCGGGTTTGTATTTGTTGCAGATTGATTTTTCGTTGGAATACAAGATTGCATCTTCTTTGATTTCACGATTTGCAATCATGTTCATGCCGTGGTCAGCATTGGGCGGGTTTCATGTATCATAGGATGACGAAAGCTGAGGGAGGCTGCGCAGTCCTTCTATCAGTTTGCCACACTGAAGTTTGTGAATCATGGTCTCTAACATCGTGCGCAACCATTCGGGATCCGGATCAAGCTCCGCAAGGAGATAGCGCGCGTGTTGAAGGACGCCTCGCCAGCTGTCATTGTCTGGAAAAAATGCCCGCCCATGAACCTGATTGATCAGAAAGTTTAACCGAAGCTCGAAGAAACCATGGAACCGTTCCAGCATGGTAAGCTCTTCGGCGTTGAAGCAGGCATTAAAGCGGGCACAGTCCTCTGGGTCTGGTACGGACTTGATGCCATCAACCGTGGTTTCGCCGGGGATGTAAATCTCTTCAAACCAGAGTTGTGTTAATGTCGCAGCCAATACTTCCGGCTGAGCGTGCTCACAACAGGCCTTGCGGCATTCTTCGCTAGTAAGAAACCCTAGAAATACTACCACACGTTCGCGGTCACTGGGGTGTAGGGGGCTGATAGCTTCCACTTAGAAAGAGATTTCTGGAGCATCCTTCCACAGAGGTGGTCCCTCCGGTTTGAAGTTTTTCGTAGCAACAAAATTCCACCCTTCATGAAAATTAAGCTTAAATTTACCGCCGCCGTAACGCTCCTGAAGCCAAGTCATGGGATCCCTTATGAGGTCGGTCATTTCAGAAAGACGTCCCCGTGCCAGGCCTTTGAAGCGTACGGAATTCATCCATGGCTCCTGGACAAGAACCGTAACAGAGGATGCAGCGAGTGCTTTCATGAAGGCGGCTTCAAGTTCGGGCTCAGTGGGATCAGAAAGTCCTTTGGCCGCTAACTCCTTTATGATGTATTTTTTATAAAGAGTCCATACCCAGTCCATAACATAAAAGGTACAGAATTTAGCGTGAATGGGGGAGTAAAGCAATAGATTGCCCAAGAAAGCGTATATTCGCGCGTTGGCTTGTAGAAATGAGCCGGCTTAACGAAGGAAAACAACTCTAATCAGACCAAATTATTGATGCGACTCACAGCAATTTCCATGCTATTGGTTCTCCTGCTCGCTGCCTGCGGTGGTGGCGGAGATGATACTGCTATGGACAGCGAATCCGACAGCGGGGATGCCATGCCAACGGAAGAAATGACCGCAATGGGATCAGGTAGTGTCTCCGGGGCGGTAATGTTCACAGGCACGCCTGCCGAGCGTACACCCGTGCGAATGAACGATGATTGTACGGATGAGCGTGTTGAGGTGGCACTCAGCGAGGACATGATCGTCAACGATGGCGCGCTCCAGAACGTTTTTGTGTACGTAAGTGCAGGGCTGCCCGAAGGCTATAGCTATGCTACTCCGGCGGAGCCGGTAGTTATGGATCAGGAGGGATGTATGTATACTCCCCGTGTGATGGGTATGCAAACAGGACAAACTATTCGTATTGAGAATAGTGATCCTTTTCAGCATAACGTACATCCGGTCCCCGAGGAGAACCGTGGATTTAACGAGTCCACCCCCGGAGTCGGAGACTATTTGGAGAAAAGCTTTTTAGTACCTGAGGTTATGATTTCGGTCAAGTGTGATGTGCACGCTTGGATGCAGGCTTACATTGGGGTATTGGATCATCCCTATTTTGCAACCACGGATGCAAGCGGCGCCTTCAGCATCTCGGGGCTCCCGGACGGCAATTATACAGTTACGGCGTGGCACGAGCAGTTGGGAGAGCAGATGATGGACGTAACGGTTGCTGATGGCAGTATGGCAGAAGCCAGCATTACTTACCAGTAGCCGCGTTATTCTTTCCAGTCATACAATCAAGGTATTCGCGTGATGGAAGAAGGTCATTCCCATTCGGACGCGCACTCGGCCCATAAAGAGGGGTTTTGGCGCAAATATTGGTTTTCGACCGATCATAAAGTGATTGGTCTCCAGTACGGATTCACTGCTCTGCTGTTTTTGTTGTTCGGGTTTGGGCTGATGTTGCTCATGCGGTGGCAATTGGCTTCGCCTGGGGTGGAAATTCCACTTCTGGGGGCATTGACGCCAGAAATGTATAACCAGTTCGGTGCCATGCATGGTACGATCATGGTTTTTTTGGGCATTGTACCCTTGGCTGTCGGAGCATTTGGTAATTACGTGGTTCCACTGCAGATCGGTGCGCCGGACATGGCGTTTCCGAGGCTGAACATGGCCAGCTACCACTTCTATTTCTGGGGTGGTATAGTTATGCTGTCGAGCTTTTTTGTACCTGAGGGAGCCGCTAAAGCTGGCTGGACTTCATATCCTCCGCTCGCTGACATTGAGACCATGGGGCAAACCATGTGGCTCTGGGGGATGGTTTTACTGATCACGTCTTCATTGTTGGGGGCGATTAACTTCATCGTAACTATCATCCAACTCCGTGCGGAAGGCCTGACTTTTTTCAGACTGCCTTTCTTTGTCTGGGCACAGTTTATTACTGCTTTCTTACTGTTGTTGGCTTTCCCTCCCTTGGAGGCGGCAGGTTTTCTGCAATTAGCAGATAGACTCCTGGATACAAGCTTCTTTTTGCCGAGCGGGCTTGTTACTGCCGATGGACCGCTGGATGTTGCGGGTGGTGGGAGCCCATTGCTTTGGCAGCACTTGTTTTGGTTTCTGGCACATCCGGAGGTTTATGTTCTGATTCTTCCAGCGATGGGGATTGTGGCTGAGATATTAGCCAACAATACCCGCAAGCCGCTGTGGGGCTACAGACTCATGGTGTACTCGGTCATATTCCTGGGCTTCTTGTCTTTTATCGTCTGGGCGCACCACATGTTTATCACGGGAATGGGGACCACGATCAGTGCATTCTTCCAGGTCACGACTATGATCATCTCAATACCATCGGTCGTTATCCTGTCAGCACTCATGATAACGCTCTTCGGGGGATCAATCCGATTTAATACCGCTATGTGGTTTGCTTTGGGTTTCCTACCTATGTTCGGCATTGGTGGCCTCACTGGGCTTCCGCTTGGCTTGGCAGCGACCGATATTCCGCTACACGACACGTACTACGTGATTGGGCATTTTCACTATGTGGTAGCACCCGGGACAATCTTTGCACTCTTTGCCGGTATTTATTACTGGTTCCCGAAGGTTACTGGACGCACCATGAACGAAACGCTGGGCCGGATTCATTTCTGGGGGTCGTTGGCTGCGATGAACGGTATCTTTTTCCCGATGCTTATTCAGGGTTTGCCAGGTGTATCACGTCGTTTGTTTGATGGTGGGCTTACCTACAGCTTTTCTGAGGGAGTGCTACACTACAACGTCATCATGTCCGTGTCAGCCTTTGTTCTGTTGCTGTTCCAGTTGCCCTTCATTATTAACTTCTTTATGAGCATCAAGCGTGGTAAGAAGGTGAAGAAAAGCAATCATTGGGAGGCTACGACACTCGAATGGTCGGCCGCTCCGACGCCTCCAATTGGACATGGGAATTTTGCTACTATTCCCACGGTGTATCATGGTCCATACGAGTACAGCGTACCCGGTCATGAGCAAGATTATTGTCCACAAGAGGTACCTATTGCTCTTCCTACATCCGATACCGCCAAATCTGTTGAATCCTAAGTAAACCAAAATGCAGATACCCTACGAGGTAACGGCACGCCCAGATACTGGCGTTAACAATGCGAAGCTGGGCATTTGGCTCTTTCTGGCTTCGGAGGTCATGCTTTTTGGCGGCCTGTTCGCCGCATATGTATTTCTGCGCATAGGTGCAGACGCATGGCCGGGCATGATGATGTATGGTACGGAGACCATGGCTGAACGCGCAGACCAGATTCTGAACGTACCGCTTGCGACGCTGAATACGATGATTCTTATCGCGTCCAGTGTTACGATGGTTATGGCTTGGGCTTCGCTCAAAATGGATCGCTTCAATCGCTACAAACTCTATATGGGACTTACCATCCTTCTCGCCTTAGGCTTTCTTGTCGTAAAAGGCTTTGAGTATGGTGACAAGTTCGATCATCACTGGTATGCGTCGACAAATAATTTCTTGGGCGTCTACTTCGTGCTTACCGGACTGCATGCGATTCACGTCACCGGTGGGATACTGGTGAATGCCTATTTCTGGGGACCAGGAACAAAGCTTTGGAAACAGGGAACAGCACGTGACAAAGCACACTTCACCAATCGCATTGAAGTTGCCGGTTTATATTGGCATTTCGTGGACTTGGTGTGGATATTTCTATTTCCGACGATCTACTTGATTTGATCAGACAAACGGTTTGAAATGGCCGAAGAAATGACTCTGGAAGACGTGAAGAAGCATGTGAAGGTGTACATCACTGTCTTCATTGCGCTCGCAGTACTAACCGTTGTGACAGTTGCGGTCTCTTACCTGCACATGCCCTTTACGCCGGCACTGCTGGTAGCCTTGGCAATTGCCACGGTCAAGGCGGCTTTGGTTGCACTGTATTTCATGCACCTGATCAGCGAAAAACAGGTGATTCTGTGGGTGCTTTTGTCGGCAGCGATTTTCTTGATTGGCATGTTCGCACTCTTTCTAGGTGCCCAAGCTGATCAGGAGGATATAGCAGTTCTTACCAAATTGATTCTGTCCAGTCATGTCGCTTAAGACTATTCACATTGTGTTCATTATTTCTGCAACAGCGCTGAGCTTCCTGCTCGGTTTATGGGCATTGAAGCGCGGAATTGAAGATGCCAGCGGTACTATGATGGGCATAGGAATGATCGCATTGATTTCAGGGATCATTCTTGTTATGTACGGAGTGACATTTTGGCGAAAGATCAAGCGTTTAGCATGAAACGTAGCATCATCATAATGGCATTGTTGGCCATAGCGACACCAGCGCTGGCCTGTGAATATTGCCTTGGTACAGGAGGCGCAAATGAGCAGACGATTAGAGCATTAGTGTTATCCATGGCGGCGCTTCTTTCAGCGATAGGATTTGTCGGTGTTGGCGTTGGCATGTTCTTTTATAAGACTCATCGCCGCGCTAATGCATTAAAATCAGGCGAAACACCAGTCGGTGTATACAGTGATTCTGTTAATGGATCGAATGAATCAGACGTAGTCTAGGACATGAATGATTTAAGTAAATGGATGGGCATGCCGCTTGATGCTTCGGGGCACGGAGCGGAAATCGACATCATGATGAGTTGGGTGCACTGGCTCATGTTGCTACTTTTCCTGATCTGGGCACCGTTTTTCATTTATTGCCTTTGGCGATTCAATGCGAAGCGCAGCCCGCGGGCGAGTTATGCGGGGGTTAAGAGTAAGCTTTCGTCATACTTGGAGGGTGGGGTGGTCGTAGCTGAGGCCGTCCTGCTAGTAGGTTTTGCATTCCCGATCTGGGCCACAATCAAGAATGATTTCCCTGCGGAAGCAGAATCTTTGATCGTCAATGTGATTGCTGAGCAGTTTGCCTGGAATGTCATTTACTCGGGGGACGATGGGCAATTCGGTCAAACCACGCTCACAAAACCTATTGAGATAGACACAAGTGATCCGCGTGGCGACGACGATGTAATCATAACAAATACACTGCATCTGGTTAAGGACAAGCCGGTTATCGTCAATCTTACTTCCAGAGACGTGATTCACAGTTTTGCTTTGCCGAATATGCGTGTAAAGCAGGATGTAATTCCAGGGCTAGAAATCCCGGTCTGGTTTGTCCCGAAAATGTCGACGAGTGAGTTTCGGCGGGAAATGGCAAAGACTATGCCGATCTCGGGAGATGAGCGCCGCCGGGCGCAGTATCCGCCTTATCGCTGGATTGCCATGCAGGACTACCCAACGGCTGACGGGTCGGACATGATCGCAGAGGAAGGGCGGCGGTTGTCCACCAGAGTGCTGACTCAGCTGTACGAAGCTGGTATTACAGAGGTCTATGCTGCCCCGGATATGGAGATCAGTTGTGCACAACTTTGTGGTGGCGCGCACTACAGCATGCGCGGTACCATCATAGTCCACGATACGCAAGAAGCTTTTGACGCAGTCCTTGAGGAGAACAGCTTCTAGTTGTGCTGTGCGGCAGGTGACCAGGCACAGGTATCGTTTTGTTCGTGTTCATGCCGGTGCGGTGGATCGGGTAGCTGCTGCCGAACGGTTGTCTGAGCGGTCTGTAAATTCACCAGAAACCTTACTGCAATGAGGGTAATAGTTTTCGTCCGTTCAACAACAGACTCAGGAGCGGGGGGAATACCATCTGCTGAACTGCTTGAGTCCATGGGAAGCTTATGAATGGAGCATTAGCGGAAACTGGTATAGTGCGGGATGGAGGCGGTCTGCGGCCAACACGCTATGGTACACGGGTCGTATTTTGACGGTGATTCGCGCACCGTCTTGAATGGGCCGTTCGAGTTTACCTCGGACTTGGTGGCTGGATATGGGAAGTCAAGGATATGGATGAGGCTATTATTTGGCTAAAACGGTGTTCCAATCCTCACCCTGATACTTGCGAAGTCGAAATCCGTCCGATGTTGAGCCAGAAGGTTTTATTGATAGTGACCAGACCTGACAGCAGTGCCCGAATATTGTTTACATGACCTTAGATCAGTGGACCCTGCACTTTTGAGTCGTAATCATCGCCTAGAGATAACGAAGCAAAATCAAAAACCTAGGGAGCACATGGTGCGACTTGGGTTTTATTGGCTTAGCGTTGTATGGTTGAGCTGTCTCCCCCTACTTGTATCGGCCCAGGTCACTGAGCCGCTTCATTTGGAACAGGGTACGATAACGGGTATATCTGGTATTGATACGGATATTCAAGTGTATAAGGGTATCCCTTATGCTGCGCCCCCGGTTGCCGACCTTCGTTGGCGTCCGCCGCAACCCCCATCCCCTTGGGAAGGCACGCTCAAGGCAGATACGTTTGGCCCCGGCTGTATTCAGAATCTTACTCGTTCACGTCCACCGTGGACAGAAGAATTCATGCACCAGGGAAGTATTAGCGAGGATTGCCTATATCTCAATATTTGGACTGGAGCTTTGAGTGCTGAAGAAAGGAGGCCGGTTCTGGTCTATGTCCACGGGGGTGGTTTCAGTGAGGGATCCGGTTCGGTACTGGTTTATGATGGCGAATCTCTGGTAAGAAAGGGACTGATAGTTGTGACGATCAACTATCGGCTGGGATTATTCGGCTTTTTTGCTCATCCTGAGTTGAGTGCTGAATCCGATCACAGCGCATCTGGCAACTATGGCTTACTAGACCAGGTTGCTGCACTCGAATGGGTCCAGGAAAATATTTCAGACTTTGGCGGAGACCCTGACAATGTTACTGTTGCCGGCCAATCAGCCGGTGCAGTATCAGTGTACCTGCTTACGGCTTCTCCACTTGCGAAGGGGCTTTTTCATCGTGTCATTATCCAGAGTGGTCCAGGGGGACTGGCTTCATTTGGTCTGACGAATACACGATCTTTGGCGAGTTCACTTTCCGAGGTGGAGGAGAACGGTATCGAACTTGTCAAGGCCAGGAGTGCACGCTCGATCCAAGCCATGCGCTCCATGCCTGCAAATGAGTTAACCGCGGTCTCTTTACCGCCAACTGTACGTTTTGGGCCCGTAATTGACGGGTACTTTTTGCTGGACAATGTACCCACTGTCTACGCAGAGGGTTCGCAGAATGACGTCCCTATGATGACAGGTTTTAATGCGGATGAAGGGAGTGCATTTCCTGGTTATGGACAGTCTACGCTTGAGGAGTACCCGAATACGGTCAGTACACGTTATGGTGAGCGTGCAGAGGCTTATCGAGCACTCTATCCGGCAGACACAGACGAAGCAGCCGGATTAGCACTTAAAACCGGTCTACGCGATTTAGCCGCCGTAGCTCTGGGACGATTGGCTGTGGAGCGTGTACAGTCCGCAAGGACTGAGGCTTATCTCTACTATTTTGAGCGAGGTATCCCTTGGCCTGAGCGCCCTGAGTTTGGAGCATTTCATACCGCAGAGGTTCCCTATTTCTTCAACACATTGCATCACATTGATCGTCCGTGGACCGAGGTGGATAGACATCTTGCCGATATTATGTCAACATACTGGGTCAATTTTTCGACTCAAGGATCCCCGAACGGCCCAAGTGTACCATTATGGACGGCTTTTGACGAATCTGATATTCAGTTCATGAGGCTCGGAACCAAGATTGAGTTTGCGAAGATTACGGATCAAACCAAGACTGAATTCTTTTTGGACTATTTGTCGGAACAGGCACGGTAACGTTCTATTTACTGGGTAATCCGAGGCATGATGGTCATGTACGAAGGCATTTTTGTAGTTCACAATCTGTTTTTATGCCGCGTGAAACGATTGCTTCGACCGCCGATGTGGCCATACTATCTCGACTTCGTCTTACTGCTTGACGCAGCCTACATCCTGAGACGACTGGCGGGTGTATTTGACGCTAAGGCAAGCGTACGAGCCCAGAGGGCTAGTGTATTTGGGGATGCTGGCCTTGGACCGCCAAGGAAACCTATTTGGAGTCTTCTATTTTGATACCCATGGCTTGAGGCCAGTGCACTTCAATTATTATATTTCCGCAAATTTTCTGTGAATGAACGGTAGTGTAAAAACGGTATTACTCTTGGGAGCCCTCAGTGGATTAGTGCTCGCGCTTGGTGCCTCTCTCGGTGGAGAGGCAGGTTTGTTGCTTGCGTTTGTAATTGCAATTGCAATGAATTTTGGTTCCTATTGGTTTTCGGACAAAATTGTTCTGAGTATGTATCGTGCTCAGGAAGTCGGTGAGGATCATCATCTATATCGTCTCACAGAGCGTTTGGCACAAAACGCAGGACTGCCAATGCCTCGCGTGTACATCATTCCGAATGATTCTCCAAACGCTTTTGCTACGGGTCGCAATCCCGAAAATGCGGCAGTGGCTGCTACTGAGGGATTGATTCGGAGTCTGAGCACGAAGGAGCTGGCTGGGGTGATGGCCCATGAATTAGCACATGTTAGGAATCGTGATATTCTGATCAGTTCTATTGCAGCTACGCTCGCGGCAACTATCATGGTGGTTGCGCGAATGGCACAGTTTGCGATGATTTTTTCTGGTGGTGAAAACAGGCGCGGAAACATCGTGAGTTTTGTGGCGATGTTAATTCTTGCACCCATCGCCGCTATGCTCATACAGACTGCAATTTCTCGTTCACGCGAGTTTGAGGCAGACAGGATTGGGGCTGAGATAGCGGGTACGCCAAGAGGATTGGCAAGTGCTCTGCAAAGAATCGAAAATGTTCAAAAGGGCTTACCCATGGATGCGAATCCCGCGACAGCACACATGTTCATCATGATGCCTTTTTCCAGGCGAGGATTAATGTCCCTGTTCAGCACACATCCGCCGACCGAAGAGCGAATTCGGAGACTTCTTGATTAGTGTAGGAGGGAATCCAATTTACCCAGATATTGTAGCTCGCCATATGCATTCCCCCAGGAGAAAATAATTCACCGACGAGCCTCTTGCACCCTGTATCATTCATGAGATACTAAACAGGGTAGTTTGTTGGTGTAGTCAATGAAGTGGGAGATTGGCCAGTCATGGCTTAGAATCGTTGGGGTTGAGTTGGGTTCGTTCCATATAGTTGCGACGGCAACGACGTGGAACATAGTTTTGCATCACATCGCCGCGGGTCAACACCTTGGGAGTAACCAACCGCCCCCATTATCTGCACCGCCTTGTACAAGGTGCGGTGCAGTAGCGACAGGTGGGCGACACATCAATCAAGAGTTGAGGCATTCTGCTCCATCCAGCCCTTGACTAGTTCAATTATCGGAACCTATTTTCGGTGGGATTTAGTGCCAACTGACTGGGTTCGAGGCGCATGTGCGTCAACGTTCCAACCCAGAACTCCGCTCGTGCAACCCCCGACTTATCTGCTGCTCGCGGGGGAACTCGATTTTCTCTCGGGAATATTCGTCCTTCATCCAGGCATGCATCGAGGGGATGGGGACGACAAGTCCCGCTCCGCTTTTCTCCAGTATCCCCTTCCTAATAAAGCGATCAAACAGATCTTTCGCTTCACGGTCGCCATATTTTTTTGTCAGCGAAGACATAATATCTATGCGAGAAGCAGGAGGTCCCGACGGATTGTCTGGAATAGAATTCACCAAGCACTGAATCTCATCTCCAAAAAAACCGTCTACTCGTTCTTTGTAATACTCCTTACGACTTTCTCGGCCAGCTTCCAGTACGGCATTTAATTGGTCAGATTCCATGATTCTGCCAAATGTCTTCAGTTGATCTGCAGCGAGGTTAGCATAAGATTGGATATGCTGGGGCCATCCATGCGTTTCCTGTGCGATCGCATCAATCCACGCCGCCGGATCTCCTTTAGCTCCACCCTCCTTCTTGATCCAATCCCGGATGACCGCACGCTCAGAGCCCTTGTCCAGCGCGCCTAATTCCACAAAACAGTTTGCTGCAAACCTCGGAATTTTCAACTCACCAAAACCCCTCTTAGCCCCACCAAGCCCAGCTGCAAGAAGGATGACCGGCCTGCCCAACTCACCATTATGGATAAATTAAAGTACATGGATTGCAGTCGCCTTGTGCTGAGATGGTGGAACATCCTTATCCCCCAGTGCCTGAGCTTCATCCAAGATTAGCAACAACGGTTGTTGCCCGTCCTTGAGGATACTCTCAACCGTAGGCTCAGGTCGGGTGCTTTTATATCCCCTCCTGAAAAGATTCTTCAGCCCGAACTGCATGGATTTTCCGGAGAGCTTGTACTTGTCCGTCAGGCCTAGGGAGTCAAGTAGTTTATATGGCTTCCAAAGGGATTCCACTCCAACCTTAACGACCTTCCATTCTTGAGTTCTTGCATATTTCCCGCATTCATGAAGCAGGGCACTTTTCCCCACACCAGGAGCCCCCTGAACCAGAAAGGTTGTTCCCCAGGACTTGTTTGACGCATATTGGAGAAGGTTGCTGAAGTCATTCAACACCCTCCTTCGCCCGTGGAAGTATTTGGCAGGTCCACGGTCGGGGTAATACTCAGAGGCAGGAAAAGCAGTGGAATGATGAGAATCTGCCATCACAATGAGATGTCGTGTGAAGGATCATTGACAAGGTTAGGGGTTCGGGGTTCCACGACCCGAGTCCGCCACCCTCGCTTTTACCATCTTACACAAGCTTTGCGCAAAAGAAATCAAAAAAATCTGCCCCTCCAAGAAATACTCCATACTGCTTGCCATTCGTCCAAAATAAGCCAAGGATATGGATGAGGCTGTTATTTGGCTAAAACGGTGTCCATATCCTCACTCTGATACTTGCGAAGTCGAAATCCGTCCGACGTTTGAGCCAAAAGATTTTATTGATTGCGACCAGACCTGACAGCAATACCTGCGTAATGCTTATGGAATTATTTATATAGTTGCGTTGACACTGCTTGCGCTGGCTATATAAGTGGTCCTTGTAGGTCCGTTTGTCTACGCGGCGGCACGCTCGAGCGCCACAAGCCGCAAGAAATGCTGCCTTGGCACTAGATTATAGATCTAGTCAAAAATATCACTGATATTGAGGTCAACATCGTTGTCACAGGCCTGTCCTCGAAGATATATTTTTGCCGAGGCCAAGTCGAGGTCTGACGTAAAAATCCCTTCAAGGTCAAGTGCCCACCGGCATGTTCCCGACTTATCGTTATCATCCCAGTCCACGGTTCCATTAAAGTCCCCTCCCATATCAAAGTCAAGGCCCTCTGTAGTAAGGGTCGTATCTATATCAATAGAGAATTCAATAGAGAATTCAATCGAAGGATTGCCTGTCAGAACGAATCCGCCGGATCCACAGGATTGAGGGATGAAGGTACCGCTGATCTCTATAACGGACCTCGTATCTGAACCTGACTCTGACGTTGTGTTAACAATGCGAACTTCGCCGCCCTCGGGGCACAAGTATGTTATGTCGGATCTGGATTCGGATTCGCTGTGAACTTCTTTCCCCTCAAGGTCTGGATATAGGACAGTTTCCATTAAGCCGTACACGAGACGGTCTGTTTCGGCCTTGGTCAGCGGCATGTCGTCTTCTATTGAGTCGCATTGAAGAAGAAGGCAGACGGCAACAAGCAGGAATACGTGTATGCGCATTGAGGCAGGGCGTAAGGGAGGCACGTAAGAATTGTGGAACCAATGAATACACGCTTCGATGTGCTTAAACCGATATTGGACATACGGGGTTTCACGATATGTCGTACCGAAATGTCGGTTGAAGAACAATGCGCCTGATCAGCGGGCACAGTTCCAGAAGATATTTTGCGGATCTGATTGGTGCAACCGTGTTTCACCAGACTACGGGCGATCAGGTCTGCGATGGCCCCGACACAGGTGCGTGGAAACGGTCTCGCCACAATGAGCGTTCGGTCGTGATCACAGATACATGGGGGCCCAGGTACAGCGGTCACAAACTTTGTGCGCCGCTCACGGTCGTATTATTTCCAGCCGGGCAATCCAAAGGCCGCTGTTCAGGTCAGAGGAATAGACGTGTCCCTTGAAAACTTGAGCGCTCCAAGTCATGGGCCAGCCAGGCACCATGGATTGCTCATCTGTGGTTAGGATGTGTGCAATTTCGCGGCCTTGCTGATAGAGATCGCCCAGCAGTTCTCCGCTGATGTCTACAACCCGCAATCCTCCCTGATAATAACCAATGTACAGCCGATCATCCTCAATCCACATATTGTGTGCACCTGCGTCAGGTACTTCATATCGGGCAACCTCAACGGGGGCTTCAATGTCCGACATATCCAAAATATGTACATAGCCGCTTGCGTCCAATGGCTTATCCACATCGTAATTTTCCGGCCAGAATTCATCTCCGACAAACAGATAACGACCGTGCCTCCAAGCCACATGGGTGTTTCCTTCTGGATACGAAAGCCTACTAAACATAACAGGTTCGATCTCTGTACCACCGTGTGAACCAGCTCCCGCATCAAGTATAACGATCCCGTCATCCCAGTACGATAGATAAGCATACCCCTCCTGGATGATCACATCATGCAAGGTCTTTTCGCTCTTACCAAGCTCCCAGCGTCCAACTTCCTGCGGATTGACCGGATCGGAAATATCAATGATATGGAGAGCATTCGTGCCGTTGTGACACGCATAGATAATGTCTCCCTCAATCCAGACATTATGTACTCCACCCGTGACAGTATCAGTGTACTCAGATAAAATTTCGGGATGAGCTGGATCGGAAAGATCCAGGAGCACAATTCCATTGCGTCGATTAGAGGCCCCTTCGCGCGTAATTACTGCAAGTTGGTTACTCCCGTGAATTTTCACATCGTTGATTCGACGAGCATCCACCTGAACGGAATCCGTGAGTATCGGGCTTTCTGGATTAGATACGTTGAAAACTTTCATCCAGTCGTGCATGAAAGTGCCGACGTAGGCATAATCGTGACCATCAACACCTTCAAAAGCCCACATATCCCCCGAGTGGTGATGTGCAATGGCACCACGTCCTACCAAAGACAGTGTTTGTTTATGCACACGTGGATCAACAGCCAGCGTGATTGATCTCTCAATGTTTTCGCCTATATGTGCTGTGATTGCGTAATCAATTGGTTTTTCTCCTACAAATACTCCATCTGCGCCTTCATTGACCATGAGTGCACCATCTCCAGATGCTTCCCATGACGGGTACACTCCCTCTACTGCATTTCCATTCTCATCAAGTGCCCTGATGCGAAAGCGAACTACATCTCCCTGTCGAACGATATATCGGTTTTGGGTAATCTGATAGGACACTGTCGGGTTGTCAATCACGTTTACCTCTACCGGGGTGCTGGTATCGTCAGTCCTGACGGTCACGGTGGCTGAACCAGAATTCTTTGCGTGGAGGTTTCCATCCCTGTCCACGGTTGCTATCGTATTATTGCTGCTGGTAAACCGTATGCGGCCCTGAGGAGGCATGCCATTGATTTTTACCTCAATCGGAACACTTGTACCTGAAAGCACGGTGGAAACGGGTAGGGCAGCTGTCAAAAGTGGACTGCTACTCTCGGTAACCGTGATTTGTGCATATCCAGGTTTCCCTCCCATCACAGCAACTAGAACGACACGGCCAGGCGAGAGCGCCTGCACTGTCCCGGATTCATCTACTGTGGCCATAGATGATTCTGCGATATGCCATCTCGGTACAAGTCCAGTGATGATGGCATCATCTGAACTGTATGCCTGGGCCGAAAAGGCTAGAGTCTCGCCGACTGCCAGAGAATCAGATTCGGGTGAAATTTCAACACGATCAGGAGGACTTACTTGTAGCAGGAGCCCAATGAGTAACAGAAGCATGAATTAATCGTACTGTTGCCGAGATTGCGGAAACTTAAAAATAATGGTTCTTAGTACCCAAAACCAGAATTCCTCCCTCCATCTATGCCACCGCCCCGCTTAGGATGCACTTCTCCAGATCACGCAAAACCATTTCCTGGGGGTAGTTTTGCAAGAATCTCTACAATCGAGATAAGAGCCATGACAAATCTATTGGAGCATATGCATGATTCAGACTCCGTAACGTGTATCTTTGGAGGCCGTGAAACACGAACAGCAACATAGAATCTGGAAGGAAGCCCGTCAACTCACACTTCTTTCAATCCCAATCGTGGCTACGCAGCTTGGCCAGATATGTAATGGGTTTATTGATGTGGTTATGGTTGGCCGGCTGGGTTCTGCTGAACTGGCCGGGGTTGCCTTGGGCAACGCGACCTATTTTCTGTTCGCCTTGATCGGTATTGGCATACTCTTGGGGGTCGGCCCAATGGTTTCCCAGGCTTATGGTGCGGGAAAACGAGACCCTATCGGTCGTACAGTACGGCAAGCGCTCTGGTTAGCGCTAACAATATCCATACCCGTGTTGTTGATCCTGTGGAATGCAAGTTTGCCTTGGGGCTTGATGAAGCAGGATGCAGCCACCATGGTGCTGGCGGAAGGCTACTTGCAGGCTGTGATGTGGGGTTTCATCCCCTTCATGTGGTTCAATGCCTTACGTAATTTTGTTGAAGCCATCGCTCGACCACTGCCCATTACAATAATTATTGTAATGGGCATACTGCTCAATGTTCTGGCCAATTATGGCCTGATGTATGGCAACTTCGGACTTCCACGCCTCGGGCTCGTCGGAACAGGTTGGGCAACATGTATCGTGCACTGGTTCATGTTTATCTGCATTACCGTGTATGTTCTCAGTCAGCAACCGTACCGGTCTTACGGAATTTTCCGGCGGCTCAGACATCCGGACTTCAGTTATTTTCGGGAGCTCCTAAGAGTTGGTCTGCCTATTGGAGGCTCAATAGGTCTTGAGGTCACACTATTTAGTGCGACTGCTTTTTTGGTTGGCACATTTGGAGCAGTACCGATCGCAGCTCATCAAATAGCGATCCAGTGCGCCGCAATTGCTTACATGATGCCTTTGGGTATTGGCCTCGCAACTTCGGTCCGGGTAGGTCAAAGCATTGGTCGAGAGGATCCGGTTGCCGCCGCGCTCTCCGGATATATGGGCATTGCGTTGTCCCTACTTGTTATGTCTTGCACTGCGCTGCTATTTTTGTTGGCTCCAAATACTGTGGCAAGCGTCTACCTGGATACAGGTAATCCGGCAAATATCGAAACTGCATTACAGGTCGTTAGTTTTCTGGGTGTCGCTGCGATTTTCCAGTTATTTGACGGATTGCAAGCCACTGCACTAGGAGCTTTACGGGGATTAAAGGATACAGCTATACCGATGATGTTATGCTTCGTAGCATACTGGTTGATTGGCATTCCTACTGGTGTAGGGTTTGGGTTTGGGCTTGAATGGGGGCCAGAGGGACTTTGGTGGGGACTGGTGGTTGGTCTACTGGCTGCCGCGGTTATGCTAACGTATCGCTTTTTTCACATGATGCGCGTACAACAGTTCACATGATTTTGAATATTTATTAAATTTGTGCCTGATCGGGAAATATGCATAGGAAAATTGCCGTGCATATAACACTTATGCCGTAACTTAGGGCGCGTGCACAAAAAAGGTACTGCACTCAACCATGCCTCAAATCTTTCCCAGAGAGTCAAACGCACTTCCCCACCTATCTGTGGGGGCGCTGCTCGCAGGGAGCGTTGTATTAATCTTTTTGGTTTGGTATTATTTCTCGCCGGAATACACCGATGTCGGATATGCCCCCGAGCAGCCGGTGGCCTACAGCCATCGCGTACATGTAGACCAGTTGGGGTTAGATTGTCGATATTGCCATAGCTTTGTGGAGGTTGCGGATGTATCAAATATTCCGGCAACCGAGACCTGCATGAATTGCCATGAAGTCGTAAAACCCCAAAGCCTCGCCCTTATGCCGGTGCGTGCAAGCTGGTCAGATGGGTCTTCAATTCCGTGGGTTAAAGTTCATCAATTGCCAGATTATGCTCAGTTTAGCCATGCCGTACATGTTAATAATGGTGTCGGTTGCGAAACCTGCCACGGCAGAGTTGACCAAATGGACGTCGTGCGGCTGACTGAACCATTATCCATGGGGTGGTGCCTCGAATGTCACAGAGAGCCGGAAAAATACTTGCGGCCAAATGAAGAGATAACAACCATGGGCTATATGCATAGCGGGGGCTTTTTGGAGGAAAACTTAAGCCGGATTAGGCAGGAAGGAATTCGTCCGCCAACGAACTGCAGCGCTTGCCACTATTAGTCCGAGAAGCCAATGATATCCCTTCCGATTGTTGACGGAAACCCCTCAGATTCGGGCGTGAAGGTGTGGCGCAGTCTGCCACACCTTGAGCAGGATCCACAATTGATAGAAACTGCCTCTGAAGAATTTTTCCCTGGCGCAAGTGATGCCCCCTCTGGTAGCAACCGCCGCCAGTTTATGCAATTATTGGGAGCTTCAATGGCTATGGCTGGTCTAGCAGCCTGCCGCCGCCCGGTAGAGCATATCATGCCATTCGCGGATCGCCCGGAAGAGACGATACCAGGTATACCACTGCAGTATGCCACGGCAATGAATTTTCGAGGGACAGCACGGCCACTGGTGGTAAAAAGCTATGACGGTCGCCCGGTGAAGGTTGAAGGGAATGGCCAGCATCCAAACGCGTCGGGTGCGTCAGGAGTATTTGAGCAGGCTTCCCTGCTTCAGCTCTATGATCCGGACCGCTCAAAGAGCACACTGCGTACTGGCACTCCGGCAAACTGGGAGGACTTCCTTTCTCTGTGCCAACGACTCCAGACGGGGATCCGTCGAGTGGCTGTTCTTGCAGCACCCGATAACTCTCCGACGCGTGCACGACTGCGTACACAACTTGAGAATCAGTTTCCTGGCGCACTGTGGGTTGATTATCGCTCCGAAGGTGATGATGCGGAGTCCATGGGGCTTCAAATGGCTTATGGCCAGGCACTGCAAGCAGCGTATGATTTTGAGAATGCAGATGTGATTGTCAGTCTGGATGCCGATTTCCTGGGGCCTCATGCAAAGAATGGCGGCCTGGATACGTACTCCTTTGCCCGGGGACGTAAGCTCAACGGTGCACAGGACCGGATGAGTCGATTGTACGTCGCAGAAAGCACATACACCGTCACAGGCATTATGGCGGATCACCGTAGGCGTATGCGCTCGGATGCCGTATCTCAATTAGCAAGCCAGCTTGCCACGGCATTGGGAGTATATACCGGAGCAACTCCGGATTCTTTTGCATCAGCTATTGCCAGGGATCTTCAAAGGACAAACGGGAATTGCATCGTAGTTGCGGGCGAATCGCAGCCTGCCGAAGTGCACGCACTCTGTGCACTCATGAACTATGCGCTGGGCGTTGTCGGAACTACGGTCACATTATTGGACACTGGAACACCAGTGCAGGTGGCGCAATCGCAATCTCTTCCAGCACTAGTGGAAGAAATGCGTGCCGGACGCGTCGATGTTCTGCTCATGCTTGGTGTTAATCCCGTTTACGATGCACCACATGCACTTGACTTTCAGGGAGCACTGGAACGCGTAAGTGATACCATACATGTAGGCCTGCACGTTGATGAAACCGCCAGAGAAAGCACGTGGCATATCCCATCGGCCCATTATCTGGAGTCCTGGGGTGATGGTCGCTCCCAAGACGGAACGCTGACCGCGGTTCAACCGCTCATTGCACCACTGTACGAGGAGGCACGGAGCGAAATAGAGATTCTTGCTTTACTTGGCAGTGGGCAGTTCCAGCGAGGATACGATCTGGTTCGTGAGACGTGGATGCCAGTACTGCCCGGTGAAGATTTTGAAACCGACTGGCGCCGTGTACTGCATGACGGTTATCTAGAGGGCACCAGTTATCCCTCCGTAGCTCCCGTGCCTTCCTTCGGCGGACAACTTCAGGGGCCGGGCACAGGTCTTGAGCTCGTGCTCAGGCTGGATCCTACGGTTTTAGATGGCAGCTTCGCCAATAATGCTTGGTGTCAGGAGCTTCCTGACCCGGTCACAAAGATTGTCTGGGATAATGTGTTGGTCGTAAGCCCGAAGACAGCAGAAGATTTAGAGCTTAGCTGTGAGTACTCCAAAGGACGTTACTACTCGGATGTGGTGACTCTTGCTGCCAACGATCAGGTGATCGAACTGCCCGTTTGGATCCTGCCCGGACATGCCGACGATACAGTAAGCGTGACATTGGGCTATGGACGTAACATCTCTACGACGCGTTCCGAACGGGATACGCCATTCTGGGACAAGGACGACGAAACTGATGTGTACGCGCGAGGTACCTTGGCAACCGGCGTTGGGACCAATGTTTCTTTGCTCAGGGACCTACTTGCACGCCCGGTGATCTCCGGGGTTGAGTTGACTAAAACCGGCCGTAAATGGACCATTGTTACGACACAGGATCACGGTATTCTGGACACTGAGGCTCGTCCTATCGTACGTATGGCTACGCTGGATGAATACAGAGAGGATCCTGCATTTGCTCTTCAAGGTGAGGTACCCACCCCGGGATCAGATGTTAAAACTGACTTTCAGGACTATCCTGAGCTCTGGAAGGATAGTCATCCGTCCAAAGCTTCGGCTTTCCGAGACAGTGATTACTGGCAGAACCAGTGGGGTATGGTCATTGACCTGAACTCCTGTACCGGTTGTAATGCCTGTATCATAGCCTGTCAGGCAGAAAACAATATCCAGGTCGTTGGCAAAAAAGAGGTCGGCAATGGGCGTGAGTTGCACTGGTTGCGTGTGGATCGGTACTTCGTGACCGAGGGTGGGGAAGAACTGGACGCGGATCCGAAGATAGCAGTGCAGCCAATGCCCTGCCAGCATTGCGAAAATGCACCCTGTGAGTCCGTGTGCCCGGTTGCAGCCACCGTGCACTCACCTGATGGCACGAATCAGATGATCTATAACCGGTGTATCGGTACGCGCTACTGTGCCAATAACTGCCCCTACAAGGTTCGCCGGTATAATTTTTACAACTGGTCGAAGACGATTCCCGGGACTGTACAGATGGCGCAGAATCCAAATGTATCCATTCGGTTCAGGGGAGTAATGGAAAAGTGCTCATTCTGTATCCAGCGGATTCGTGGTGCACAGAAACGGGCCGGTCTGGAAAAACGCGCATTGCAACGCGACGAAGTCTCATCAGCCTGTCAGCAGGCTTGTCCGGCTGAGGCCATTACGTTTGGTGACCTTAATGATGACCAAAGCCAGGTCAGCCAGGCGATGAGCAATGCACGTAGCTATAAGTTGCTGGCTGAGTTGAATATTAAGCCAAGAGTATCATATTTGGCACGCGTACATAACCCGAACAATGCCTTGGGGTCGGCAGGATAGGCCTAAGCGAAGAGAAACCATCCTATTGTGAAGTGGCTTCATCTACTAATAAGACTGTAACACTGCCCGCAGGGGCAGATCCCCCACTGGTAACGGGGAATCTGGGTTTCCATGATATAACCCAGTTAGTGTCCTACCACACGGAAAAACGTCCGCCTTCCGCGTGGTACATGGCAATTGCCGTGTCCTCGACGCTACTTTGTGTTCTGCTCATCATGATCGCCTACCTGGTATGGAATGGGATAGGTGTCTGGGGCAACAACAACCCGGTGGGCTGGGGCTGGCCAATCGTAAACTTTGTGTTCTGGGTTGGTATCGGGCATGCGGGGACGCTGATTTCCGCGATCCTGTTTCTCTTCCGACAGCGGTGGCGCACGGCGATTAACCGAAGCGCGGAAGCCATGACGCTCTTTGCCGTCATATGTGCGTTGCTCTTTCCTACGATTCACGTAGGTCGGATTTGGGTGATCTACTGGACGCTGCCGATCCCAAATCAAATGGAAATGTGGCCGCAGTTCAAGAGCCCTCTGCTTTGGGACGTGTTTGCGGTCAGTGTTTATTTCATCGTATCACTCGTATTCTGGTACGTCGGTCTGGTCCCTGATCTGGCTACTCTGCGCGACAGAGCGCGCAACGCGCTGCGCCGTCGTGTTACAGGCTTCTTTGCCTTGGGTTGGACGGGCGCCAACCGCCATTGGCGCAACTACGAAAAAACCTATCTGCTCCTGGCTGCGCTTGCGACCCCGTTGGTCCTGAGTGTGCATTCTGTGGTGTCCTTCGACTTCGCTGTCAGCATCATACCCGGCTGGCATACGACCATATTCCCGCCCTACTTCGTTGCTGGTGCAATTTTCTCGGGGTTTGCTATGGTGATGACCCTGATGATTCTTGCCAGAAAGATCTACGGGATCCAGAACATCATCACGATGGATCACCTGGAAAAGATGGCCATTATCATTTTGCTTACAGGATCGATGGTGGGCTTTGCATACATCACCGAGTTCTTTATTGCCTGGTATTCGCAGGTTGAGTATGAGCAGTATGCATTCCTGAACCGTGCGACGGGCCCGTACGCTTGGGCTTACTGGACGATGATGTCCTGTAATCTGCTTTTCCCGCAGTTCTTCTGGATCAAGCGACTCCGGCGGAGCATTCCGTTCCTTTTTATAACCTCGATCATTGTTAACATTGGCATGTGGTTCGAGCGGTTTGTTATCACAGTCATCAGTTTGCACCGGGACTTCCTGCCGAGTAGCTGGGATTATTTCAATCCGACGATCGTAGATGTGCTGACCTTTGCCGGATCGTTTGGTTTATTCATGACATTGTTCCTCATTTTCCTTCGCTATTTGCCTATGGTAGCTATAGCAGAAGTAAAAATGGTGCTCCCGGAAAGTGATCCGCATTATTATCACAAGCATGACTCCGAAGGAGAGGAGCATTAAGCTGAGATCACGATGTTAAAGAAGATTATCCAGCAAATTAAGGCGACCATGGGAGTCTACGAGAGTAGGCCGGATGGCGTTTATGGTTTACTGGCCGAGTATCCCAATCCTGGCGTGCTCATTGATGCAGCGCGCAAGGTGCATTCGGCAGGCTATCGCCACTTTGATACGCACACGCCTTTCCCCATCCACGGGATGGATCGTGCAATGGGCCTTGGACAGTCCAAGGTGGGGTACATTACACTGATCGGGGGGATATGCGGGTTGGGACTTGCAACATGGCTTCAATGGTGGACCTCAGCAGTGGACTACCCAATCAATATCAGTGGTAAGCCTTTCTTTGCGATTGAGCCATCTATCCCCATTATGTTCGAGCTTACTGTACTGTTTTCTGCACTCTTTGCCGTGGGCGGCATGTTTCTTTTGAACGGTCTGCCCCGGCCATATAACCCGCTTTTCTACTCCCGTGCGTTCACCCGGGCATCGGATGATGCGTTCTTCCTGCATATTGCAGCGAGCGATAAAAACTTTGATCTGGAGGAAACAGAATCAATGCTGCGGGAGGCAGGCGCAAAGGGGGTTGAAGTAGTTCATGATCACGGATATTCAGAACTGCACACGGCCTAGTATGAGGAAAATATTTTTCTTACTTGGTATTACGGTGGTGCTCGGCGGTTGTCGAGGCGCTCTAAAAGAGGATCCGCCCATCCACATCAATCCGAATATGGATGCGATGGAGCGGTTTGAAGCGCAGGAGGCAAATCCGTTCTTCGCCGATGGCCGCGCGATGCGTCCTCCTGTACTGGGCACGGTGGCTCGTGGAATGCTTCGTGAGGATGCACAGTTTCACACGGGTCGCAATGCGGACGGCAGCTATGTACAGGTAATGCCGGTCGAATACACCGTCGAGTTCGCCAATCGCGGCCGCGAGCGGTATGACATTTACTGTGCCGTTTGTCACGGCATTGCCGGGGATGGACAAGGCATCGTGATGTCAGGTGGATATGGATTCGCGCCCATCGGTTACCATGATGACCGTTTACGCACAATTGAGGATGGTTATCTCTACGAAGTTATTGCGAGGGGTGTTCGAACCATGCCGGGTTATGCACAGCAAATACCTGTTGCTGATCGCTGGGCTATTGTAGCCTACGTACGCGCACTACAGCGCAGTCAGAATGCTACTGCCGAGGATGTCCCGGCTGACGAGCAAACAAACCTTCAGAATACGCCTTGACCTACTGGATCTATGCGTGACTCGCTGCGAGGCAGCTCGCTCTTGATGAAGCTTGTTGATCCCTTGGCCCCCACCAAGAGTGACAGGTATCCATTTACTGGTGGAAGTCGTAGCTATATCATTCCGGGATTGATCGGCGTGGCAGCTGTTGTAGTGAGTATTGTTGTCGGGATGAGTGAGATGTTCCTGGAGCAATTTTATTTTTCCTACCTGATCGGTTGGACCTTCTGCCTTTCACTCGCGCTGGGGTGCATGTTTATTGTGTTGATCAAGCACCTTGTCCGTGCGGAATGGATTGTTGCCCTTAGGCGAATTCCAGAAGCTGTGGCTGTTTCCTTCCCTCTTCTGATCATATTGTTCATTCCGATCCTCGTGAGCCTGTTTGATGCTCACGGACCGTACCATCACTGGACAGCCGAAGGTTTGGACGATCCGACCAGCAACTACTACGACGAGATTCTTGCCGGTAAGGTTGCCTACCTCAACATCCCGTTTTTTCTGATTCGGATTGGGTTCTATTTCCTGGCATGGACATTCATTTCTTCACGTCTGTGGAGATTATCCCTTCTCCAGGATGTAACTGGCGATGCCGATATTTCGGCCAGACTGCGCCATTTGAGTGCCTGGGGATTGCCAGTATGCGCACTAACGACTGCTTTTGCAGGGTTTGACCTACTTATGACGCTGGACCCACACTGGTTCTCAACCATATTTGGGGTCTACTTTTTTGCAGGTGCGTTTTTGTCCGCATTTTGCTTCACTGCACTTTGTGTTGCCGGACTGCAACGGGCAGGTATGCTGCGTGGAGTGGTAACGGCTGAGCATTATCATGACTTGGGCAAACTCATGTTTGGGTTCGTGGTCTTTTGGGCTTATATCGCATTCAGTCAGTACATGCTTTATTGGTATGGTGGAATTCCAGAGGAGACTGCCTGGTTTAAGCATCGTTTGGAACACGGTTGGGAGACGCACAGTGGCATACTGCTGTTCGGACACTTTATCCTCCCATTCCTGATTCTCCTGCCCCGGGCAATCAAGCGTTACTCGATTCCCCTTGCCGTTATGGCTGTATGGCTTCTTGCCATGCAATGGTTTGATATTCACTGGCAGGCCATGCCGGTATTGCACGTTGACCACGCACAGTTTCACTGGCTGGATATTAGTTGCTGGATTGGTCTCACCTGCGTGTTCGTTGCGGTCTTCCTGTGGAGGCTCAGCCGACATGCAATCGTTTGTGAAGGCGATCCCCAACTCGACAAGTCACTGCGCTTCGAGAACGTATAATAGTAAAGCTATGACTATTGGATCTGAGACTGGGGCTCCGGATCTACCCTCGGTTGAGCTTGAATCGGTAGACGCAATCTCAATTTTGTCCTTCATGCTGGTTTTCATAATTCTATTGGGTGGACTGGTTTGGGGGGGATCCTATTGGTGGAAGAGTGAGGCTGATCGAACCGGCAGAAGGATGGCCGCCGAAGCATCGTATCCTGACTTGGAACGATTGCAGATCGCAGGTCAACAACAACTTAACCGGTATGAGATACTGGCAAGCGGAGCTGTCCGGATTCCAGTGGAACAAGCCATTCTAAAACTTTCGGAAGAGTTTCCGGCAGATGTACGTATTTCCGAGGAAATGCAAGGGAATCATATACGTGAGTAACCAATCGGTGTAGGACAAGTCATGCCATCATGGGACCTCTCTTATTATGAAGAGATCAGCGAAGAAAAGAATGCCTGATTCCGTTAGATAATCCCAGATGCAGACTTGAATGCTCAAAGGATACGTTGCCATATTCGCTCTTTGCGCTTGCGCGATACCAACCTATGCACAACTGACCGAGCAGGCCAGTATCGCTTATGAAGGCGTTGGACTTGCTCCTCGGCTGGGAGACCAGATCCCGCTTGATCTCGTGTTCATAAACTCTACGGGTGAAGCGGTCTATCTGAGCGATTATTTTAATCGAGGGCGTCCAGTAGTGCTGACTTTCGTCTATCATACCTGTCCCATGTTATGCAGTGCACTCCTGGATGGTGTTACTCGGAGCCTGGAGGATGTACCATGGGCGCCGGGTGATGCATATGAGATGGTGACCGTTTCTTTTAGTCCACAAGACACCCCGGAGCGTGCAGCCGAACAGCGCGCCCGATACCTGCGGCGAATCGATCACGAAGATGCCGAATGGAAATTTCTGACCGGTAGTGAATCATCTATTGCTGCGCTGACCGAAGCAACGGGCTTCATGTTCAAATGGGTTGAAGATCAGGGCGAATACGCGCACCCCGCCGCTGTTATCGTGCTTAGCGAGGAGGGTGTCATTACCCGTTACCTACCCGATCTTGCCCCCAGAGGGCGTGATCTGCGTGCAGCCATTGTCGAGGCTTCGAACGGAACAGTTGGTAATCTATTGGACCGGGCCTTTCTTTATTGTTTTCAGTTTGATCCCACATCCAATTCATACGTACTAGCGGCTCGGCGAGCCATGCAGGTTGGGGGAGGGATTACAGCTCTTGCGCTGATTGCAGCGCTCAGCCTTTTGTGGTTGCGAGATACCAAAAAGTCTACGCACGCATGAACGAACAGGCCTCAATATGGCTTCCAGAACCCGCATCCACAGTTGCGGGAGATGTGGATGCGTTGTTCTACTTCATACTGATCGTGAGCACCATTTTGTTTGTGGGGGTTATGGGGGCGATGGTTGCATTTGCCTGGCGTTACCGTCGGCGCAGCGAAAATGATCGCCCCGAACCGGTCCGGGAGAATAAGCTGGTTGAAGCTTCCTGGATCGCAATCCCTTCCATACTCGTGGCGATAGTCTTTATATGGGGATTCCGAGTATTTCTTGAGCTTGGTATTGCTCCCCCCAATGCCTACGAGATCAATGTAACTGCACGTAAATGGAGCTGGTCATTCGCCTACCCAAACGGGGCAGTATCAACCGACCTGCATGTTCCTGTGAACCGACCGGTGAAGCTCCGCATGAGCAGTGAGGATGTGGTCCACAGCTTTTTTGTGCCGGCTTTTCGTGTTAAGGCAGATGTGCTGCAGGGGCGCTATTCTTACGTCTGGTTTGAGGCTACAAAGAGAGATACCTTCAACGTTGTCTGTGCGGAGTACTGTGGTACTGCGCATTCAGATATGTACGCAAGTGTCGTTGTGCAATCCCAGGACGACTTTGAGAATTGGCTTGCAGAGAATATGGATGATGGATCTTTGACCCCTGCGCAGCGCGGAGAGCGTATCTATCAACAGCAGGGTTGCTTTGCCTGTCACTCATTAGATGGAACCACATCGGCAGGACCGACCTTTCTCGGCCTAGTGGGCAGTACACGGAATTTCACCGATGGAACAAATGCGGTGGCCGATGACAACTACATCCGCACGGCCATCGTAAATCCTGCGCAGGAGATTGTCGAAGGATTTTTACCGGTCATGCCCGGACAGTATGCCACGACATTGTCTGCGGAGGACATTGATGCGCTCGTGGCATTCATTCAAGAGCAGTAGTAGGCGATGAGTGAAGCATCACATAATTATCTAAGTGCAAAGAAGGGCCTCTGGTCATGGCTTGCCACGACGGATCACAAGCGTATCGGGATTATGTATGCGATAGCTTGTGGGACATTCTTCCTGTTGGGGGGCATTCTGGCAACGTTTGTTCGAACTGAGCTCGGTACGCCTGGCGAGACGATATTGGATCAGGATGGATATAATCAGATATTCACGCTTCACGGCGTGGTAATGGTTTTCCTGGTCATCATTCCGGCTATTCCCGGGATTCTTGGAAATTTCGTTCTTCCGATTCAAATCGGGGCCAAAGATGTAGCTTTCCCTCGCCTCAATCTGGCCAGTTGGTATCTCTTCATGGCCGGTGCACTGATGGCAGTGTTTGGCTGGTTGTTTGTAGGTAATGTAGATACAGGTTGGACTTTTTATACTCCGTACTCAAGCGGTGCATCGAACGCAGTTCTCTGGCTTACTTCAGCAGTTTTTGTGGCCGGCTTTGCATCCATCTTCACAGGGCTAAACTTCATTGTTACCGTGCACAAGATGCGTGCACCAGGTATGACTTGGAACCGATTGCCCCTGTTTGTCTGGGCAATCTATGCGACGGGGATTGTTCAGGTGTTGGCTACGCCCGTTATTGGCATCACGATGGTTCTTTTGTTCTTGGAGAAGTTGATGCAGATTGGCATCTTTGATCCAGCACTAGGAGGAGATCCCGTTCTCTTTCAGCATTTCTTCTGGTTCTACAGCCATCCGGCAGTCTACATTATGATTCTGCCCGCCATGGGGATCATCAGCGATCTTATGGGGACGTTTTCCAGGCAGCAGGTATCCGGTTACACCTTCATCGCCCTTTCCTCAGTTGCAATTGCATTTTTGGGATTCCTTGTTTGGGGGCATCACATGTTCGTGTCCGGACAAAGTGCTCTGTCTTCAATCATCTTCTCAATGCTCACCTTCCTGATTGGCATACCGACAGGAATCAAGGTATTCAACTGGGTCGCCACGATGTACAAAGGATCCGTGTGGCTACGAACTCCAATGATCTATGCTCTAATGTTTCTGTTTCTGTTCACGATTGGTGGGCTAACGGGGATCATGGTAGGTGTTTTGGCCGTGGATGTCCATTTACACGACACCTACTTTGTTGTGGCCCATTTCCATTATGTGATGATGGGAGGTGCACTCATCGGACTGATTGGGGGGCTCCATTACTGGTGGCCGAAGATGACAGGGCGGATGTACAATGAGACGGCGGGAATCATAGCTGCGGTACTGATATTTATCGGTTTTAATTTGACTTTCTTCACGCAGTTCTTCCTCGGTAGCCGAGGGATGCCACGCCGCTATCACGACTACACTGAATTACTGGAAAACTTTCCAGAATTCGCTGCACTGAACATGGCATCCACTATCGGTTCCTATATCCTCGGGATCGGGCTGCTCATGATTCTTGTGTATGCACTGTATTCGCTGTTCAAGGGACCGAAGGCCCCCGCCAATCCCTGGGGAGCCTGTACACTGGAATGGACGCACACTGGCCCACTCCCTGATGAACACAATTTTCACGAGACGCCTTTAGTCACGCGCGGACCTTACGACTTCCATCTTGCGGATGATGTCTTTGGTCCAAAGGAGGAGAATTAGGAGATGAGCAGCGCAGGTACAACTCTGAAACATTACTTCGTCAACCACGAGCAACAGTTTGACGCGGCAAAGCTGGGCATGTGGTTGTTTCTTGTCACGGAGATTTTGCTCTTTTCCGGCATGTTTGTGGCCTATGCAGTATACCGATCCTGGCATCCGGAAGTGTTCGCGCAGGCCAGTGAACTGCTGGATTGGCGCTTGGGTGCGTTGAACACCGTCGTACTTCTGGCTTCCAGCTTTACCGTCGCCCTCTCGATTCATTTTGTACAAAAAGGGGAGAACGATAAAGTAGTCGTGTTGCTGCTCATGACGCTACTGTGTGCAGCGATCTTTATGGTTGTGAAATACTTTGAGTATTCCGGCAAATTTTCACACGGAGTTTTTCCTGGGGCCGGTTTTGAGCCGCATGGGATCGTGGATGGCAAAGATTACTCGAAATACGATATCCCGTTCGCTCCGCAGTTTTTCAGTATTTACTTCGTTATGACGGGCATACACGGGGTCCATGTGTTGGTGGGTATGGGGCTGTTTGGGTGGCTCATAACGCGTGTTGCACGTGGCCATTTTTCACCTCAGTGGTACACTCCAGTCGAGCTGACCGGATTGTACTGGCATCTGGTAGACATAATCTGGATTTTTCTTTTTCCTCTATTATATCTGATATAGAGATCATTCTCCATGGCACAGGGGCAACATCATATTATTCCAATTCGTACGCTCGCAGTTGTTTTTGGCGTGCTGTTGTTTCTTACATTGGTTACGGCGGTCACCGCTCGCGTTGATCTGGGGGCTCTGAATGTTCCATTGGCACTGATAATTGCGGGATCCAAGGCTATATTAGTCGCTTTGGTTTTCATGGCCCTGAAGTATGACAATAAAGTCAACTTATTGGTATTAGTGCTTGGGGTTGTTTTTGCGGTAGTATTCCTAGCACTTACACTGGCGGATACGGAGTTTAGGGGCGATATAGGTATAACTGAGCCTGGAACTACCGAGTTGAGTGTAGAACCCGTGGAATCAGAGTGATACATCCTGCTTTCCATCTATTGTGGCTTGCTCAACATTTTGCAGCTCAATCCGATCACCAGCTTTCGACGATAAGATGTATAGACGATATTTTTTTGCGGGAATAGCCCTCCTGTTTTTAAACGTAGCGCTATCCGCATGTGATCCTATTTCAGATCAACCCGAGCTATATGAGGGTGATGCAATACTCATTGGTGTTGCCCTTCCTGTAACAGGTACGCTGGGAGGTGCGGGTCAATCTGTTACCCGTGGTATCCATCTGGCGATGAATGAGAGAGCGGCAGGGGAGAGGATGATAAACTCGTTAAGGGGGCTAACGATTGCACTGGCATTCATGGATACAGAGAGTACTGCCGCTGGTGCTACGCAGGCTTATCATGGTCTCATCGGGTTTGAGAATCTGCCAGTAGTTATAGGTCCAATAAGCTCCACTGCGACAGAGGCTTTGATCCCCGTATTAAATAAAAACAACATCGTTTCGGTCGGTCCGACCTCATCCAAGACAGGCCTTTCGGCTCAAAGCAGTTACCTTTTTCGCTCCTCCCTCACGGGGAATCGTATCATTCCACCTGGGGTCCGTACTGCCAAAGAGAATCTTGGGTTTAGGAACGTTGCGACCTTGCACAATGCAGGGGATGCTTTTTCGGTGTCCAGCAATGAGGTCATAACCGAAGAATTGAGATCCCACAGCGATGTATCCATTGTTACAGAAGCGTCATACTCTCGTCCACCTGGCACTGCGATCAGCGAAGCTGATATTGCTGGGCCACTGGATGCCATAATGTCAACTACTCCTGCGGTTGATGCAATCTTTCTGTCTGGATTGCCGGAGGATCAAATAACGATCTTGCCTGCTGCGTATCGGAGGGGCAACAGTGCGCCGTTTATCGCCAACTTGCTTTCGATATTAGAGGTTAAAACCATTAACGAAATAGAGCCCGGAGCTGCAGAGGGTGCGGTGACTTTTCATATCTGGCTGGCTGGCTCGTCGAACACTCAAAGCCAGGCGTTCGTGCGTAACTACACGCAGGCTTACGGTGTTACTCCAGATGACTGGGCCGCGAGGGGATATGCTTCTGCCACGATTCTTCTAGCGGCGCTCCAGCACACGTTCGAGTACGATTCCAATTCGATCAGAGAGGCATTGGCTGGGATTGATAACTTTTCATCTATTTTTGGGTCTTTCTCATTCAACGACGACGGGGATGCGGTTTACGATCCTATGATTGCCGTTGTTAGAGACAATGAATTTGTGCCTTGGCCTGTCGTAGGCGAATAGTGGAGATCACTTGATTTCCAAAGAATTTCACATGCTCTCTTACTAAAATTCCAACGGAACTATTATTACGATAAGGTATCCGTTTATAATCTTGTGCACGGCTTTGTTGTTAACGGTTGGTGCATGTGATTCGTCAACAAGTAATACTGAACCTGCCAAGACTGTCGTTGGTATTGCGGCACCGTTAACGGGTTCACTAAGTCGAACCGGTCGGGATGTGCGCATCGGTGCGGAAATGGCCCTAGAGCTTGCCAATGAATCACGCACAGAGGGAGCATATTCCATTCGGCTCTATGTTGAGGATACAGAGAGCACCACTGCGGGAACTGAGGCCGCATTCCAGAATCTGGTTCTACCGGAAGGGTATATGCAATAATATTGGCTTTGTATACAGATTGACTTACGATACTAATTTTGCTGTTATACCATTCGTGCGGCTATTCTGAACACGATAGCACGGGCGATTATCCTCCGAATAGTAATCCTTATTAAACTGACTTGGGGATTTTTCCGATGCCTTGTCGATTCTGTCCATATGCTGGATAAAATTTTTCTGAGCATCCCCGCTCACTGTTTCATTCAGCACAGCGGTATAGCGTATCTTTGTTGTTTTAACATAACCTTATCACTAGGGTTGACAGAGCATAATGATTCTTCTTCATATTGGTGTCTGTGATGAGCAGTTGTTCGTGTGGGGCGAAGCGCCTCCTAAAGATCATGAAAGTACATTTGAAGCAAATCCATCACCAGATTTCCCCTACGCTACGACAGCAAAGGAGCTGGTGAGTGCTACTGCTGAAGGTGGTCTTAGCCTCAAAGAAAAAAGTGCTGTTTCTTTGCATCTATGGCTACCCACACGGGATGGTATCCCTTTGCCTTCAAGTCCGCTGATTGCAGATACACCGGCTGATGATGTTGAAGCTGCACTGATCTCTTGGCGCATCATTGCCATCGCGTTGTCCGTTGAGGAGGCATTCCATTTCCTGGCTGCCTGTTATGGTAAAGCAATGCTTGCCCCAGGAGTCATCCTTGGCTCGGATGTACGTTTCTTCGCAAGGGTATTACGTTTTACCAGTTCACTTGTGGCTCAAGAACAGTTTGTACCAGGCCTCCTTGAACGGGATGGGGGCTTTCAGGCTGTATGGGAGCCTGTCTTGTTGGGGAATGACGCAAACAGACTTGCCCTGCTTGCCAAGGCGATGCCTCAAGCCAGTAGAGCATTGACCCACGAGGCTGAGACTGTGCCTACGAAAGCACCGGTCGTAGCCATTACGAAGATTACGGAAGCATTTGTTGACTACCTCGTGCGTCTATCCTGGATTGATAAACGACCGGCGGGTTCCCGGGCACGCAAACCCAGAAAAAAATCGTTTGCGAGCGTGCATGATCAATGGATTCATGCTTTGCATACATGGGATGGTGCCATGGCGGGTGATACAGAAACGCTGGAGTATTTGGCTGGGCAGATCAAGGCTTGGCGACGCTCAATCTCGGTTTCAACCAGCGCTCCATTTCGACTCAGTTTTCGTCTTGAGGAACCTGAGGGTGATGAGAACACAGAGCAATGGTATGTACGCTATCTATTGAATGCTGCGGACGATCCAAGTCTGTTCATTGAAGTTGCGGATGCCTGGAATCCGGGAAAGCAGACGAAGGCAATTTTCGCGAAGCGACAGGCAAATATTCAGGAATATCTACTAACGTCACTCGGGCATGTCTCCAGTTTGCATTTATTGCTTGAAGAGAGCTTAAAGCAGCCTCGCCCGGGAGGTGCCACTCTTGATTCCGAGGGTGCTTACATATTTCTGACAGAAACAGCTTGGCTATTGCAACAGGCTGGCTACAAAGTACAACTTCCCGCATGGTGGTCGTCCACCGGTTCTCGAAACAGATTGTCGGTGCGTGCTTCTGTGGCTTCTCCTACAATGACGAGCAAAGGAAACCTTTCTCTTAATGATATAATCAATTTTGACTGGCAGATTGCTTTAGGGGACGAGAAACTCTCGCTTGAAGAGTTGGAAACATTGGCCAGGATGAAAATCCCCCTCGTAAAAATTCGGGGGCAGTGGGTGCAACTTAATGCCAAAGAACTTCAGGAAGCGATTGACTTCTGGAAGAAGAAAAGCAGTAGCCAAGCGATTACCGCCCGCGATGTTGTGCACATGGCGCTTGGCTTGGCAGAGACTCCAGAGATACTGTCCTTCGAGGGTGTAAAGGCTACGGGATGGGTAGGGGATCTGTTACACTCCCTGGAGCACGGTGCAGACATGGAAGAGATCCCTGTTTCAGATCAGTTTGTAGGAACATTGCGCCCTTATCAATCCCGGGGGTATGCGTGGCTTGCCTTTTTGCAACGCTGGGGGTTTGGCGCTTGCCTGGCTGATGATATGGGTTTGGGAAAGACCCCGCAAACCCTTGCATTTATCCAGCGCAACTGGGAAACGAACGATAGGCGACCAGTGCTTGTGGTATGTCCAACATCTGTGATGGGCAATTGGCAAAAAGAAGTAGCCCATTTTACCCCAAACTTACCGGTTCTGGTGCATCATGGTCCCCGGCGTATCAAACAACCTGAACCGTTCCAGGAAGAAGCCTTAAAACAGTCGATTGTCATTACGGGATTCCCGCTTCTACACCGTGATTTTGAGGCATTGAGTCAGGTCAATTGGGCGGCGGTGATTCTGGATGAAGCTCAGAACATCAAAAACCCCACCACAAAACAGGCCAAGGCTGCCCGGGCGCTCAAGGGCGATTTTCGTGTCGCACTCACAGGTACGCCCGTTGAAAACAATGTCGGTGAGTTGTGGTCAATCATGGAATTCTTAAACCCAGGTTTCCTTTACAGTCAGGCAAAGTTCAAACGTCGGTTTTTTGTTCCGATCCAAGTTGACCGCGACACGGAAGCAGTTGAACGCCTGAAACAAATCACAGGACCATTCATCCTTCGCCGTCTCAAGACAGATAAGACGATAATTGACGATCTGCCTGAAAAGCAGGAAACGAACGTTTTCACCACTCTAACGAGGGAGCAGGGTTCTCTGTATCGGGCCGTTGTAAAAGATGTATCGGAATCTCTCAAGGGTGCCGAAGATATTCAGCGTAAAGGTCTCATTTTGGCTACGCTAATGAAACTCAAACAGATCTGCAACCATCCGGCGCAGTTCCTGCATGACGGTTCTGCAATTCCTAAACGCTCCGGCAAATTAACCCGTCTTCTGGAAATGCTTGAGGAAGTCTACGAGGTTGGAGACCGGGTACTGATCTTTACGCAGTTCACGGAGATGGGTGGGATTCTCCAACAGCACCTACAGGAGACCTTCGGATGCGAGGCGCTGTTTCTGCATGGAGGTGTACCCAAGAAGCAGCGTGACCGCATGGTCGAGCGCTTTCAGCATGAAAAGGATGGCCCGCTCTTTTTCCTATTATCCCTGAAAGCTGCGGGTACCGGTCTTAACCTTACGCGTGCCAACCATGTATTCCATTATGACCGATGGTGGAATCCAGCCGTTGAAAACCAAGCGACGGACCGTGCTTTCCGGATCGGACAGAAGAAGCATGTGCAGGTCTACAAGTTCGTGTGCACGGGTACCGTTGAGGAACAGATCAATGAAATGATTGAACAAAAACAGGAAGTTGCCGACAGCATTATCAGTACAGGTGAGCAATGGATCACCGAGCTATCCACGCGTGATTTCAAAAAAATACTTCGACTACAAAAGGGAGCGGTTCAATCCTAGTCAATGGATAGAAGTTAAATCAGCATATAGGCACATGTCTGGCTATTATGATCATTATTATTTCCCACCTTCGCGGCCGCGTGCGGTAAAGGGTGGAATCAAGGCGCAGTCAAAACGCGGCAGGTTCGGACAGACTTGGTGGGGGCGCCGCTGGATTGACACGCTTGAGAGTTTTTCTATCGGAGCCCGGTTGGGGCGCGGGAAATCGTATGCGCGCAGCGGCCAGGTGATGTTCATTGATATTGAGGAGGGGGAGGTGCATTCTGCTGTTCAGGGCTCCCGCGGATCACCGTACGTTCTTGAAATTGAAATGAAGGTCTACAAGCCTGCAGATTGGAAGACATTGGCAGAGTCTTTGCGCGAGCAGCCGTTCTATGTTGCCCGGCTTCTGGCTGGTGAGATCCCGGTGGATTTCGAGGTAATCATGGAAGAGCATGGCATGCCACTTTTCCCTCAACGAAGGAACGACCTTAAGACGGACTGTTCCTGCCCAGATTGGTCAAATCCATGTAAGCATATTGCAGCGGTTATTTATTTGCTGGCGGAGGAATTTGATCGCGATCCGTTTCTGCTCTTTGAATTGCGTGGAATTACTCGCGAAGAACTCCTGTTTGAAATCACGGGAGCCAAGCCGGAGACTGAGAAAGATGCAGATGAAGCAGAGAAAATGGCCCAGGCATCTGCCCCTCTCACACCGGATGGTCATTTCTGGGAGGAGGGGCTGCTACCCAATGATTTCTATGGAGTAGTTCGCACTCCACCTGCACCGGCTGCGCTACCGAAGCGCCTGGGCAAGTTTCCTTTTTGGCGTGCCGAGGCAGCGCTGTCAGACGTACTGGAGCCTCTGTACAAGAAGGCTTCCCTGCGTGGGCTAAGGGTTTTTCAGGGCGAGGAATAGGCCCGAATATTGTCAAAAGGAGTGGCGCGAGATTGGATTGCCGGTGATATCAGAAATGTCCGCCAAAGCGGATCAATGTGGATCTACAGATGACCGTCATGGCCAGTGTACTCTACCGTCTCCTCGGTGTACGCGTGGGTCAGGGCTACGAAAAAGCGGAGGCGCGAACCCTGTATCGTAACCTAGTGCGGCATAGCGGAAAGATCACCATCACGGAAAAGAAATTCTGGTCCAACTGCGTGCACGGGCCAAAACGCCGCTCCTGTTCCATGCCGGATATCTCGAGTTAAGCCGGAAAATCCCTTGGCTCAACCATAAAACCCTGCGGGTTGAGTTCTCAATACGACACTGATTCGCATAGCATAAATCCTCCCCGGTAATTCAGGCTAGACATAGGTCAGCCAATCATTGGAAGTACATTTAATTAGTATATTAAATCTGTATTATTTCCCATTTATCAAGAATTTATGTAGTTGTAGTATACTATTCATGTTCTGACTGACAGTAAAGTTTATCTAAAGGCCAAGTCAGGCTGGCAACTGGGTTCTCGTACTTGATCTAAAAAGCGATCTCGCTTAACGACTTGAATTCACATGGCTACCACTGAACTGGTTCAGGCAGTTGTGCTTTTCTTAGTCACAGGAACACGAAACAGATTCAATTAGTATATTAAGCATGTATTATTTTCCATTTTTTGCGAATTTATGTAGTTACTGTGTACTACTGGTGATATGATTGGACAACTGAGTTTACCCAAAGGCCGAATGAGGCTGGCCACTGTATTGAGGACCACAGGCAATATTGTTCGCACTGACGATGTGGAGCGATTCCTCAAGGTCAATCGATCCACTGCTTCCAAGCTCCTTTCTAGGTGGGCCAGTCAGGGTTATCTGCGGCGTGTTGGTCCAGGAATCTATGCCGCAGCAGAACTAGGCTGTATGGACCTGGAACAAGTGCTGGATCATCCTGGGATGATTGTACCAGCATTATTCGATCCAGCATATATCGGTGGTCGGACAGCTTCTGAATACTGGGGACTTACAGAACAGATCTTCCTCGACACGGTCGTATTCACGGGGCGACCCGTGCGATCAAGATATCAAAGCCGTTTAGGCCTCAGATATACTGTAAAGCATATTCATCCAGATAAAATTTTTGGTCTCGATCCAATGTGGTTCCAAAATATCAAAACCGCAGTTTCGGATGTGCCTCGAACTATTTTGGACCTCCTAGATGAGCCCGCATTCGGAGGTGGAATACAGCATGTGGCAGACTGCTTTGCAGAATACGTGCGTCATGAATACAGGCAGGATGAAAAGCTGATTTCCTACGCAGAGCGTCTGGGGAATGGGGCCATATTCAAACGACTGGGCTTCCTGGCAGAACGTGAATCAGACTGTACCGATCTCATTGACGCTTGCAGGCAGAGGATGACAAAAGGCAACGCAAAACTTGACCCGGCAATATCATGCCCCCGCCTGGTGACGAGATGGCGTCTTTGGGTTCCTGAGATGGATTTAATACCGGCAGATGGTTACTAAAGAAGAGATCGGACAAGTTGCGCTTGTGCGCGGATTGGGTCCTCATGTAGTTGAGAAAGATTATCTGCTCGGTTGGGTTCTAGCCGGCATCTATCAGCATGTTTCTCTCAAAAACAATTGGATCTTCAAGGGGGGGACCAGCTTCAAGAAATGTCATTTCGAAACCTATCGGTTCTCCGAGGACCTTGATTTTACGATTGTAGAGCCGTCTCATCTCAATCGTGATTTTCTCATTGAAACATTCAGCGAAATCAGCGAATGGCTCTTTCATCAAGCCGGTCTTGAAATTCCGACAGAACTGCTAAGCTTTGAGATTTTTACAAATCCGCGTGGTTCGGAGTCTTGTCAAGGCAAAGTAGGTTATCGTGGTCCCATAAGCCCTCGCTTTGGATTCCGCTCACTTCCACGCCTCAAGATTGAGCTAACATTCGATGAGGTTGTTTTGTTGCCATCGGTTGAACGTACGATCTGTCATGATTACAGCGATGATCCACAAAAGGGGATTTCTATCCGCTGCTATACTCCCGAAGAGGCTTTTGCCGAAAAAATCTGCGCTTTAGGACAACGTGCCAGACCACGCGATCTATACGATGTCATCAATCTCCTTCGCAACGATGAAGAACAGCCCAATCTATCTGTTCTAAATGATTTGCTTCGGAAAAAATGTGCTCACCATGGCAGTCCGGTTCCAACACTCGTTGATGTACAGATAAAAAGAAAGAGTCTTGAAGATCCGTGGGGCTCTATGCTGAGTCATCAACTTCAAAAGCTCCCCCCATTCGAGTCTTATTTCAATGCATTGCCTGAATTTTTTGACTGGCTTGAAATCGGTACTCTACCCTCATTGTCTCCCATAGATCAGATGGCAGCGGGTGAAGTGGTAGTCAGAGAACCTACAATGAACTTGCCGGTCAAGCTTAATACACAGATATATCTGGAAACTATCCGTTTTGCGGCAGTGAACTACCTGTATGTCAACCTCCAGTATAAACAATCCACCCATCGCATTGAGCCATATTCATTACGCCGTACAAAAGATGGCGATCTTGTGCTACACGCCATCAGGGTTACTGACGGGGAGCATTGCAGATATCAGATTGACCAAATCCATGGGGCGACTGCCGCTCAGCAGAATTTTGTTCCTCGTTACTTAGTTGAGCTGCGATCAAAAATCCGACCGCTATGAGGTAGAGTTACTGGGAATGGGATTTCCTGTGGGGTATATGTAGGAGGATGGATCAGGCGTGGACCCACCGGAGTGATTGGCACGAACAAGTCGGATGCTCAGGAAACCGTTCGGTGCATGTTGGAAGATATAGAAGCCGGTCGCTGTTCAATTCCGGGTATACAGATCCCGAATCCGTTGATCGTCTGTTGGAGAATCGGTGTGGAAGTGTGTTTCGGTGGGATGATTGGGTAGAGCTGGATCGCCTGGGAACGTCTGCTGGTGACGCGCTGGGACATCTTCGACTGAAAGTATGTTGAAGGCACTTCGGCATTGATGGGAGAGGCTTCCCGGTGATTGGCTCAGACTTTCTGGCCGGTCCGACACATTCAGGAGAACAGATGAGCACAAAAGCATATCCGAAACGTTCTCTCTCTCTTCAGTGATAATCTTGCCGGAGCAACCCACATAAATGCAATTCCTGGGAAGTTCACGCCGCAAACGTAGTGTGGTATTCCCGGATCACTCCTGGATTTCATAGACTACGACCATTGGATCTATGCCGTCCACCTGGTGTACGCCATAGGCGTAGCCGCCACGAATCACTTCAATATCCACGGCAACTGGGAGAGTCGTACGACCGACTGCGTGAGATTCCCGGCTCAGAATCAACCACTCTGCCTCAATCGCATTTTCGGGGCTGCTCAGCTTGACCCATACCCGGCTCATCTCATCCACCACAAAGGTTTGGAATGCCGGCTTCGTCTCGTGAGGTTCGCGGCCCTCCACTAATTCCCGGTAGTAGGGATTCTTCGGCATCGCTTCGGTTATTTCTGCACTTGTGATCGGTACGGGGTCGTGCTCATAGCGGATGGTATCACGCGTTGATCCATCAGCAGATGCAGTTATGATTTCAATTGCATCACTCCAGCCGTAGTAGAACATATCATCGGGGCCAACTGCCCAGGACGGTGATCGACCAAATGGGACATCAGCATAGCCGAAACCGCCACTTTCTTGAATGTCGTAGATCGCTTCATTTTCATCCACCGTCCCCAAAAGATCCGTCCCGTAGCTTCCGTCTCGATCAATCTGGATTAGTTCATAATGAGGATCGTCATTGATCGTCATTGAACCATCACCAGATTCCAGGAAAGAAGGTAGACTCTTCGTCATGATCCACCCATTTTCAATGGCACCGATCAAAGTATTGAATTGTTTCTCACCATCATCCTTTATTTCAATGCTGTGCGCATAGGAGAAGTCATCAGGATCATAGATCAGGATCCGATTCGTTACGAATTCCCATAGATACACGGAATCTGCTGCCCCAATGACTCCACCATTTAAGAACCGATACTCGCCTGGTCCCTGTCCCTGCCCTCCGACTTGGCTCAGGTAGGTGCCGTCTGCCTCAAATGCGTGAACCAGTGGGGACCGCTGCCCTTCTGACACAAGTATGTCACCA
>MKWU01001301.1_pt1 | contig 44264 bp, 28 predicted proteins | sample 809101 | NCBI WGS metagenome assembly MKWU01 (sample SAMN05860141, study PRJNA318959) | sponge metagenome | host: Aplysina aerophoba | place: Slovenia: Piran, Adriatic Sea, Gulf of Piran | collected 2013-05-07 | reverse complement strand
CACGTTGCGCCTTCGTTGGGGACTGGACGGGGGTTGATCGAGTGGCCATCGCGGTCCTTCCTTCCGGTGCCAACGGTGTTCTTCAATTCTGGAGGTCGCTACCATTCTTGCTCCTATTTCCAAGAACCTGCCTTCGTCAGCAATCTCCGAACGGGTCCCCGCCATCTCGTCGGCATGGGTCGCATTGACGAACGGGCCCGCCCAGTCAGCGCCGAGGCGTAACGCCAGCCGACCTCCCACGACTCCGCTGGCGTCGTGCAGGGTCTCGGGTGTACTTGCACACGGGGTAGTTCGAGCAGCCCAGGAAGCGGCCGTACTTGCCCTTCCGGGTCCGCAGCCAGCCGCCACAGTCGGGACACGTCTCGATAGCCTTACCGCAGTCTCGGCAGCGGAATCCGCCCGCCGCCTTGACCGGCAATCCCTTGCCACAGGAAGGGCACGGCGGCTGAGTGTGCTCGCAGTAGGGCCAGTTCGAGCAACCGTAGAAGGTGCCCCTGTTTTGCGCATTCTCCCGGCGCACAAGATGCCCCCGGACGCATGTCGGACACGGCACGCCCTTGTCCGGCAACCGCCCGAAGACGGCGACGTCGTAGTTCCCCTCGATCAGTTCCACCACGAAGGGTGACGGCGGCCCACCGTCTGCCAGCAAGAAGACATGGCGGCTCGCCCGGGTCAGGGCAACATAGAACAGACGCCGCTCCTCGGCATTGGGATGCTTCTCCGGTGCCGAGAGGACCAGGTCGAGGAGCGGGTCGTCGGCGATCTCCGTCGGAAAGCCGTGCCGTCCGGTGCACAGGCCGAGCACCACGACGTAGTCGGCTTGAAGCCCTTTCGAGCCATGAACGGTCTTGAAAGAGAGCTGAAGGCGCGGATGCTGCCTTCCGAGGCCAGCCAGGTTCTCCGGCCGCATGTGCTTGTACCGGCCCAGCAGCAGTACGCTCGACGGCTCTTCATAATTGGCGGCGTGGGCCGCGATCCTGCCGAGCGCCTCGCGCAGCAGGGACCGGTCTCGGCCCTCCGAAAGGCCGATATGCACGCATGGGCCTTGCAGTTTCCGCGTCGAACGCACCGTCTTGCGGATCTGCGAAGGGTTCTCCAGAACGAACCGGGTCGCGACGGCGGCGATGGGCCCGCAGCACCGGAAGGTCGTCTCCAGATCCAACCGCTCGCTGTGGCCGAAGCGCTCCGCGAACTCGCGCATGACCGCGATGTCCGCCCCGCCAAATCGGTAGATCGCCTGCCAGTCGTCGCCGACCGCGAACAGCTGGGCGCCCGGCGACCGGTCCAGCAGCGCCTTCAGCAGCCTGGCCCTTGAGGGCGAGATGTCCTGGAACTCGTCCACCAAGATGTAGCCGAACGGGCTGCGGTACCGTCCCGCTTCCACATGCTCGGTCGCCTTGCCGATCATGTCGTGGAAGTCGATCTCGCCTCGATCGTCGAGGGTCTTCTGGTAGCGCTCGAGGATCGGTCCGAACACCGCCAGGAAGGCGTTGGCCCGCTGGCGGTTGCCGAAGCCCCTGGCCCGACTGGCAACTTCCGGAAAGGACAGCTGGGCGCCCTTGTAATGGTGCAGGAAGGTCGCCACCAGACGCAGGAACGGACCGACCCGGCCCTGCCGCTCAAGGACGGCGAAGACCTCCTCGCGGGGGATCGGCGAGAGGGACACGCCGTGCGCAGAGAGTTTCCCCACGAGGTTGCCGATCAGCGTGCCGGACGCGTGCTCGTGGCTGAACGTCTCGATCAGGACCGTTCCTCTTTCCTCGTGCAGCTGGCGCTTCCACTCCATTCCCTCGAGATACTCTTCCTGGTCGACGAACGGCGCGGTCCTGCCGCGGGCGTCGAGCCCGAAGTGCTCGATGTAGATCCCCGCCTCGGGGAGATGGAAGTCGGGACGGTACTGCCGCTTCTCCGCCGTCGCGGTGTCGTGCTCGTAGTCCGCCTCGTACTCGTAAGGCACGCCGTTGAGGTAGAGGAAGTTGGCGATCTCGCATTCCTCGTAGCTCTTGACCTTCTCGCCCTTCAGGGACCGGATGTCGTATCGGCGGATGTAGTCCCAGTACTCTCCCCAGCTCCCGAAGTCCTGCTCGTTCTTGTACGGTGCGAACTGGCCCTGGAACCACTTGAGCAGGACCACCGACAGCTGCCGGTCGGCTAGCAGGTCGGCGACGAGCGCCTTCAGCAGATCGAGCAGTGCCGCTGGGTCCTCGGCCTCCCTCGCCAGCGAAGGGCGTCTGCCTTCCGCTTTGCCGATGATCGACATGCCGAGACCGTGAAACGTCCGAACGGTGACGCTGTTCGCTACCTCATGGCCGAGGCGCCCGCGAATCCGCTCCTTGAGCTCGTTCCTAGCGTCCGTTGCGAAGGCCAGCAGAAGCAGCTCCGACGGGCGGCGGTAGCCTCTTTTCGCGAGCCAGCCGGCCTTTGCGACTATCACCGAGGTCTTGCCGCTGCCGGCGGCGGCAACCACGAGGTTGCGGTCCTCGTCGACAACCACCGCCCTGCGTTGCTCGTCGGTGAGCGGCCGTGCCTCCACCCGGTCCAGGAACGCCCGCGATCGGCTGAGTTCGCTCTCGGCGAAGGCCTTGTTGGCTCTGGCCCGGAACACATCGGGGTTCTCGACGAGGTCCCGTACCGCCTTCAAAATCCGGATCTCCGGGGCGGTCGACAGCGAATCCGGCCACCGGGATGCCATCTCGCCGGCGACGTCCCGGGCATCGCGCTCAAGCTCGCGAAAGACGCTACGAGCAACATACCGTCGCGGCTCGGCGAGCAGCGCCACGCGCTCGTGGACCGAGCGCAGCGTCTCGAGTCGGGCCGCGACCGCGTTGCGCCACCAATCGACCCGCGCGGCTTCCAGCGCCGTCGCCAGCGTCGTCGCGTCAGCCCGCGACAGCCCGGACACGGCTACCTTCCCGAAGGCGTGGCGGATGCGCACCGTGCCCCACCACCACCCCGTCTTCAATTCGGCTGTCGCGATGTCGCCGAGAGGTATCTCCCTGGTCTGGAATGCAGACCTGACCCTCAAGGCAGTCGCGGTCACCGTGGCGCCGGTGGCGTCTCCCGGACGAGCGATCGCGAATAGAACCGATCCCAGGCCCTGTCGTCTTGCCACGCTACGAAACTCAGCCTACGAGACGGTCAGGGGCGAGCCGGGAGGGTTCGTGTGCTTTGAGAGGGTAATCTGCTGACATCGCCGCCGCGATTCCCGAGCGTGCCTTCGATACTCGAGCAATCAGCTGCGTCCCGAGATAATCCTCGTAGACAGCTAGACCTCCACTCCCGGGGCACCCCACGCCTGGAATGGATGGCCCACGTCGAACGGCACAGGCCGTGCCCCATCCACATTCACTGCGCTCTGGTTCGTGCACGGTCACCGGCGTGCCCTCATTCTAGTTATGTCGTTGGCCACGCGAGGCTTCGACTAGACCCACCAAGCCAACCTAATGGCCAATCACAATGGTTCCGGCGGGGTTCAAAACGCCACGCCGTCCAAATGCCGGTACCGACTTGTCCACTTACGAGGGCGACCCCGTCACCGTGGCCTGCGACGGGGGGCAAAGTGCTGACTATTGCGCTCCCCGTCGAGGAATGCTATCGAATTCGCAGTTCCGACCCTGGAGAGTCGGCAGAAACGCTGGCCCTGGCTGTGTCGGCTTGGGATTCGAAAATTCAGGCAGCGAACGATCTCGACACCCCTATCCAGACGTGACCGTGGGGCAGAATGTAGGGCAGCAACCCAAGGTGTTCTCATAACACCTTTCTTATCAACCACTTAGATAAATGAAGTGGCTCCTCAGGTAGGACTCGAACCTACAACCCTCCGGTTAACAGCCGGATGCTCTACCATTGAGCTACTGAGGAGCATAGCTATCAAGTCCATCGTCGCAACGATCGGTCGAGATGTCAAATCCGCGAAGTCGCTGTCAGAACAGCCGTTCTGCAAGGTGCGCCCAGCCATCTCACACTGTGGATATGGGTCGTCGCGCGGCTTCGTTCAGGCAAGTGGGCCCGGTCCCCAGAAACTGGAACTCCGCGACTAAATTGTTGGCCCACGGGAAGTTGCCCCCGGGCGCGATAGTGGAATCGGGGATCGGTTGCCGCCTACTCGTCACGCAGGATTTCCTGGGGTCTACTCGCTAGGACTCGAAAACTGGCGCCCCATCCCGCGCTCGTCGCGAGAAGGGCCGTTGCGAGGACTGTTGCTATGACCGGGGGCCACTCGACTACAGCCTCCAAGTCCAGGATGTCCCGAGTCAGGAGGGCTGTGAATGCGACGGCCAGGGCGCTCCCCGCCGCACCCGCCCACGACGCGGGGGTGGCCGGGGGGGGGGGGGTGGGGGAGGGCGCCCCCCGGCCCCCCCCCCGCCGCCCCCGCCACGCCACCGAGGATCAGGAATTCCACCGAGAATATCCGCGCCAGCCGGTTCCGGGTGGCGCCGAGGGTCTTGAGGATCGCCACCTCGCGCAATCTTCGGAACCTGGTGGCCGCAACGCTTGATGCCAGAATGATCACGCCCGCCACGATTGCGAACGCCGAGATGAAGCGAATGACGAAGGCGATCTGGTCGACAACTTCCTGAACCGTCTCGAAGAAGTCCACGGCATTGACGTACAGTACGGTCGGGAACGCGGCGAACGTCGTTCGGGATAGGTCATCGCTGAATTCCGGTAGCACGCGGAATCCGCCGATGTAGGTTGCCGGCATGCCTTTGAGAGCGGTCTCGTTCAAGACGAAGTCATAGATCCAGTCCGGCATGCCTTCGTATCTGTGAATTGCGGCGACTTGGGCCGTGACCTCGTGCCCTCCCACTTGCCAGGTGATTCGCGAACCAACGTCGATTCCCAAGTACCCTGCAACGCCCTCTTCGACGGATACCTTCGATTCGGTTGACTGCGAGCCCCACCACTCGCCTTGCAGCACTTCCAGGCCATTTGGCGGGTCGTGCGCCCAGGTCACGTCTCTTGGACGACGCATTCGGCCACCCCGTCCGCTTCGGCCGCCATCGCCACTTGGCCTGCCGCCCTCGATCGATTGAAGCCGCGCCGAGACCGATGGCAGCAACGTGATACTGCCGTCGATCCCCGGCTGTCCGTTCAGGAACGACTCCAGTGCTGCGTGTTCCTCCTCGGTAATGTTGCTCAGGTAGACGTTGGGCATTTCTGGCGGCGCGGCCCGAATGATCTCAGCGAGCACCGTGGTCTGTAGCAGATAGACCGTGAGAGTGAATGTCACACCCACGCCCAGCGCCACGAGAATGACTTCCGAGTGCATGCCAGGCCGATGCAGGTTGGCGATTCCGTGCCGTAACGAGACCGGTAGTCGGAACGGCAAGACGGCGGGAACGCCCTTCAGAAACCGCAGCAGCACTCCCGCGGCAAACGTCAGGGCCGCTAGGCTTCCGGCCAGTCCCCCGATAAACCACCCTCCAAGCTCCGCCGAGTCACTGAGCCAGATTGCGACAAGGGCTACACCCCCGAGCACGATCGCCGCCGAGGCCAGCTGGTGCAATCGCTCCTTCCAGCGCTCAGCAGCGGTCTGCTCAAACCTGCCGGTCATTTCTCGACGAAAGATCAGAGCAGGGGCGACTCGCCGGATGCCGAGGAGCGTGGGCACCGAGAACATCAAGACTGTGAGCATTCCGACGCCGAAAGCCTGTGCGGCTGGCCAGACCTGCCAGTCGAAGGACGGCGCTTGAGGGAAATAGTCCGCCACAAAAGTGGGTGCCACCCCTTGAAGCAGGAACCCGGCTCCGACTCCGAGCAAGCTCCCCGTCGCGCCCATTGCGATGGCCTGAAAGAGGAAGATGCGGGTGACGATGCCCGATGTCGCTCCATAGCATTTCATGATGGCTATGGTGTCGAGGCGTTGTTGCAAGTGCGAGTACACGATCATTGCGACGCCCAGGCCACCCACTGCCATCGCGAGCAAGCTGACCAGGCTCAGGAAACTTGTTGTGCGTTCTAGCCCGCGACGGATCCTCGGGCTCGATTCGCGGAAATCCGTGAGGCGGCTGCTCGGGATGCCAGCCACGATGACTTCCCGTGCCTCGTCGACTGTGACGCCCTGGTCCGGTAGCTTGATCAGGAAACGCCGTGTCGCGCGACTCCCGAACTGCACGAGGCCCGTCCGCTCCAAGCCCTCCCGTGACACCATCGCGCGCGGCCCAAAATTGACAGCCCCGGTCATTCGATCAGGTTCCACACGGAGGATCGCTGCAATCCGAAAGTCGCCCGAGCCGAGCCGCACTTCGTCACCGACTTCGACCCCCAAGCGGATCAGCAGGTCTTGAGACGCCAGAACGGCGTCGGCGTCGAGGGCGTCCGCGAGCGGCTGCGCGGGGGCCAACTCCACCTCGCCATAGAAGGGGTAGGTTTCCGGGTCCACCGCCTTGAGATTGATTGCGAGAGGGCGGGCCAATGACGCGCCGCCCATCATCGTCATTAGTTCGGTGAGACGGGAGATCTTCGCGCCGCGCCCGGCGAGCGCGTCGAGGGCGGCTTGCTCCCGCTCGTCAAGGTCGTGGCTGACGGAAACACTGAGATCCCCGGCCAGCAGGGACCGGGCGTCCCGCAGGAGCATCTCTTGGAACGCGGCACAATAGCCTCGCACGCCGCTCAGGGCGGCAACGCCGATACTCACGGCCAGGACAGCGAACAGGAATTTGGTCTTGGCAGCGCCTAGATCACGCCACGCCATCTTGGCAGACAGCTGCCATGCGTTGAGGTTGGGCAACCCTTAGGGTATCCACATCTCGTGCCGAACGGCCGTCCGTGCACAGACGAGAAAGCCCCGTCCGCCTTGAGCGAACGGGGCCGAGGTTGATGAACCGCTCTTGCGGCGAGTCGCTAGAACTCGCCGCCGCCGTGCGGGTCGGGTGGCGGTGGCGGCGTCTTCTCCGGGATCTCGTAGACCGTGGCCTCTGTTGTGAGCATGAGGCTGGAGATGGAAGCCGCGTTTTGAAGCGCGGTGCGCGTGACCTTGGCCGGGTCAATCACGCCCTCCGCGACGAGGTCGCCGTAACTGTCCGAAGAGGCGTTGTAGCCGAAGTTGTCGCCGTCGCCGCTGCGAACCCTCTCCGCCACGATAGCGCCTTCCTGGCCGGCATTCTGCGAGATCCAGCGTAACGGAGATTCGATCGCTCGCGAGACGATGTCGATGCCGATCTGCTCGTCTTCGTTCGACCCCTTCAGACCTTCGAGCCCCGAGGCCGCACGGATCAGTGCCACGCCGCCTCCAGGGACGATGCCCTCCTCGACAGCTGCGCGAGTCGCGTGCATCGCATCCTCCACACGCGCCTTCTTCTCCTTCATCTCGGTCTCGGTTGCCGCTCCGACCTTGATCACCGCGACGCCGCCGACCAGCTTCGCCAGGCGTTCCTGCAGCTTCTCGCGGTCATAGTCCGAAGTGGTCTCCTCGATCTGCGCTCTCAGCTGCTTGACGCGGCCCTCGATCGCTTCCTTTTCTCCGGCGCCTTCGACGATCGTCGTGCTGTCCTTGTCGATCACGATGCGGCTGGCTTGGCCGAGATCTTCGAGTTGGACGCCTTCGAGCTTGATTCCCGTCTCTTCCATGATGTGGCGGCCACCGGTCAGGATTGCGATGTCCTCCAGCATGGCCTTGCGACGGTCACCGAATCCGGGAGCCTTGACGGCCGCGACGTTCAAAGTGCCACGGAGCTTGTTCACCACGAGCGTGGCGAGCGCCTCGCCCTCGGTCTCCTCGGAAATGATCAAGAGGGGACGGCCCTCGCGGGAAACCATCTCGAGCACTGGAAGCAGATCTTTCATGCTGCTGATCTTCTTCTCGTGAATGAGCAGCCGGGCGTTGTCCAGGACGCATTTCATCGAGTCCTGGTCGGTCACGAAGTATGGCGAGGCATAGCCACGATCAAACTGCATGCCTTCCACGACATCGAGCTCGGTGTCGATCGTCTTGCCTTCCTCGACCGTGATCACCCCGTCCTTGCCGACCTTTTCCATGGCCTGGGCGATGATGCTGCCGATGGCCGGGTCGTTGTTGGCTGAGATCGCAGCTACCTGCGCAACGGCGTCGCCCTCGACCGGCTTGGCCATCTCGTGCAGCTTGCTGGAAAGCACCTGGGTTGCCTTTTCGATGCCGCGCTTGATGGCCATCGGGTTGGCTCCTGCTGCGACACTCTTCAGCCCGTCGCGATAGATTGCCTGGGCTAGGATGGTCGCGGTCGTGGTGCCGTCGCCGGCCACGTCCGAGGTCTTCGATGCAACTTCGCGCACCATTTGGGCTCCGAGATTCTCGAGCTTGTCCTTCAGCTCGATCTCCTTGGCGACGGTCACGCCGTCCTTGGTCACGTTCGGGCCGCCGAACTTCTTTTCCAAGACGACGTTGCGGCCCTTGGGCCCGAGCGTGACGCGCACTGTGTTGGCCAGCTTGTTGACGCCAGCTAGGATTGCCTGGCGGCAATCCTCTCCGTAGACGATCTTCTTTCCTGCCATCTTCCGATTGCTCCTTCTGCGTTAGTTGTCAGCTGATGATGGCGAGGGCTTCGTCCTCGCGCATGATCAGGTACTCGTTGTCATCGACGTTGACTTCGTTGCCGGCGTACTTGCCGAACAGAATCGTGTCGCCAACGCTGACATCTAGGGCGACGACAGTGCCATCGTCCTTCTTCTTGCCGTTGCCAACGGCAACGACCTTCCCCTGCTGCGGCTTTTCCTTTGCCGAGTCGGGGATGATGATCCCGCCGCTCGACTGTTGCTCCGCCTCGTCGAGCCGCTCGACGAGAATGCGGTCGTGCAATGGCCTGAGACTCATTGTGGGTGAACCCTCCTAGGTTTCCTTCGTTTTCGGGTTTGAGCTGCGGGCTAGCATCCGCGCTGCTCATGAAACTTGATGCAGTTGCTATCAAGTTTGACTCCCTACAGTGTACAGGTGCTGTCAAGAGGTGTCAAGCGACCTGATCAACGGATTGAGAGAACACTCGCGATCGCTTCAAGACGAGCGCTTGGCCCCATGGCGGAGTGAGCTGGCGACTCTCGCCTCGGCCCAGTTTGAGCGTCCTCCCATTGTGACAGAATGACCGATCCGCCTATTTGGCGTCATTGCGTCGGCAGAGTGGCGGTTTCCGAGCGTCGTTGTCCCAGTGCTCGTTGCAACGCCCCTGCCGAATGGTGTGCCGGGCACGTTCCCCGGCCTGGTTCCGCTGCATGCTTGCCAAGTGGGTCAGGATTCCAGCGGATCTTCCCAGCCCCCGCCGAACCAGTCCGTTTCGCTCGAAATGCAGGTGTGCTGGCCAGCCCGACCGCGATGGAACGCACCTATCCTGAGTATGATGGAATCGCTGCTGGCCGGTTCGATGGGATGGGTCACCAACCGGCAGGTGTCTTGCCGATCAGCCGGCACGTTTCGGGGCTCAGGCAGTCGCGGTAGGACAAAGGACGCCCGGGTACAGGCGATGCCAGAATAGAGGGGAAGCAGGCCATGTTCCGGTTCGAGTCGCCTTGGATGCTGCTGCTGCTCGTGCCCTTGGCAGCACTCATAGTCTGGCGTCGCGGCAATCGTGTGCGTCTGCGCTTCTCGTCCACCGTCGTAGCGCAATCTGTCGCCGGGTCATGGCGTTCGACACTGGCGAGCGTGCCTCTCATCTTGCGGGTTCTGGCGCTGGTTGCCCTGGTGATTGCCATCGCCCGGCCCCAGCAGGGCAGCGAGCGTGTCCGCGACATCTCATGGGGCGTCGCAATCGGAATGGTCGTTGACCGCTCGTCCAGCATGGGAGAGCGCATGAACTTCGGTGGCCGCAACCTGACGCGGCTTGACGGGGTGAAGCGGGTCTTCCGGGAGTTCATCGACCCAACGGAGGGCGAGTTGGAAGGGCGTCCAAACGACTTGATCGGAATGACGGCCTTCGCGCGCTACGCGGATTCTGTTTGCCCGCTTACCCTGTCCCACGACACGTTGCTGGAACTGCTCGGGACCGTCAAGCTCGCCGAGGACCGCAGTGAGGACGGCACGGCGATCGGGGATGCAGTGGCACTGGCCGCTGCGCGTCTCAGGCAAGCCGAGCAGACCCTCGAACGGCAAACCGGGGAGGGGTCGGTTTATGAGATCAAGAGCAAGATCATTGTCCTGCTGACGGACGGTGAGAACAACGCGGGGGACCGCAGTGTCCGGGATGCGGGCGAACTCTGCCGTGAATGGGGGGTCAAGGTGTATGCCATAGGGGTTGGCGACGACCATGGCGTCCAGACTCCGTTTGGCCGCTTGAGCGTGCCAATACGAAGCGGGTTCGACGACCGCGCCCTGCGCGAGATTGCAGACATCACGGGCGGCAAGTACTGGTTGGCGACCGACGCTGCCACCCTGCGGTCAGTGCACGCCGAGATCGACCAGTTGGAGAAGAGCGAGTTTGAAGCCGTTCGGTATCTTGACTATCGCGAAGCGTTCGCTCCATGGGCACTGGCTGCGCTGGCCTTGCTCTCCATTGAGACCTTGCTGCGTCAAACCGTGTGGAGGACCGTTCCGTGAGCGATTTCCAGTTCGGTCACGTCTCGATGCTTTACGGGCTCTGGCTGCTGCCGCTGCTCGCAATCTCGATGTACTACGCATCGCGCCGTCGCCGCCAGTCTATCCGCCGGTTCGTCGCGGCGTCGTTGCTGGGCCGACTCGGTGAATCCTCACGTCCCGACCCAGCGCGCCGGGTTCTGAAGAGCGCGCTCGTGCTGGGGGCGACGGGCTTCTTGGTGGTTGCTCTGGCGCGGCCGGCCTGGGACAACATCCGCCAGGAGGTCGTCCAGCGAGGCCGCGATGTTGTCTTCCTGCTGGACGTGTCCCGCAGCATGCTGGCCGAGGACCTGTCGCCGAACCGCTTGGAGCGTGCCAAGCTCTCGATTCTGGACGCGGTTGATCGTCTGGAAGGGGATCGCGTGGCCCTAGCCGTGTTTGCGGGAACCACTGTCGTCAAGTGCCCTCTCACCCTCGACTACGGTTTCTTCCGCTTGGCGCTCGACGATGTCTCGGGAATGAGCGTCTCCCGGGGTGGATCGCTCATCGGCGACGGAGTGCGCAAGGTCGTTCGCGATGTCTTCGACGGCAAGCGCAGCAACTATCGAGACATCGTGCTGATCACTGACGGCGAGGATCACGAGAGTTTTCCAGTCGAGGCCGCCGCGGAGGCCGGCGACGCAGGCATTCGACTGATCGTGATCGGTTTGGGCGACGAGCGACTCGGCCAGCGTATACCGGTCGCGTCCGGAGGCTTGGGACCTGCTGGGGCCGCCGAACGGAAGTTCTTGCAGCATGAGGGACAGGAAGTGTGGTCCAGACTGGACGCCGCCACCCTGCGACAGATGGCGGATTCGACGCCGGGAGGCCGCTACCTGAACGTCTCCACGGGAGCCATTGACTTCGGTGATGTGTATCGACGCCTGATCGCCTCGTCCGAGGGCCGCGAGATTGGTTCGCGGACCATCGACGCGGTGGAAGAGAAGTTTCAGATTTTCCTCGCAATCTGCGTCCTACTGCTGGCACTCGAGATGGCCCTGCGAGAGCGACCGAGCGCACGGCGCGCTACAGGCGGGCTGCTTGTGGCGTTGATCCTTCCAGCTACGGTCCAGGCGGCTACGGTTCGCGGATTGGTGAACGAGGGGAACGAGCAGTACCGGTCAGAAGCCTTCGATCGCGCGCTGACGTCATACGAGAAGGCATTGGAACGCGATCCGGACTCTCCCTATGCCTCCTTGAACAAGGCGAATGCGCTCTATAGGAGCGGGGACTATGCGACAGCGGCACAAGTCTATTCGGAAGCAGTGCGGCAGAGCTTGGACCGGAACTTGCCAGAACTCGAGGCCGCCGGCCTGCATAACCTTGGCAACGCTCTGTTTCGGCAGGCCGAGGCCACAGCGCAATCCAGCCCAGGCCAAGCGATCGATCTGCTCGTGCCTGCCGCCCGCTCATACCTGGACGCCTTGAGCACGGACGCGCGACGAGCTGACTCGGCGCACAACCTCGAGATCACAAGGCGCCTGATTCAACGTCTGCGTGAGCAGGCCAGCCAGCAGCCGCAGTCCGGTGACGGTGGAGGCCGCGATAACCAAGACGGGCAAGCCGACCAACAGCAGCAGTCTCAGGGAAGCGGGAGTGCGGACCCAGACGAGGCATTGCGGCAGGCTGCCCAGGAGCAGGAACAGCTTGCCGACGAGAGCGAGCAGCTGGCGCGAGATCGCCAGGAAGAGCGCGGGTCGGACGCCAGAGAGCAGCAGCATCAGAAAGCCCAGGAACTGGCCGACCGCCAGCAGGCCCTGAGTGAGCGCACAAACCAGCTCAAGTCGGAGTCCAACCAACAGTCCCGGCAGAGGATCGAGGATGCATCGCGGCATCAGCAGCAGTCCCAGGAGCAACTCGACCAGAACGAGCCGGGAGATGCAGCAAAATCTCAACGGGCAGCCGCCCAGGCCTTGCGGGATGCGGCGGACGGGGAGCAGGTGCCTCGTGAGCCAAGTTCCGCTCAAGCCGAGTCCTCACCATCCGATCAGGCCCAGGCGATGACCATGGAAGAGATCTTGGACAAAGAAAAGCAGGATCGGCGCAGGCGACAGATCCTGCAGCGCGGCGGGATCGTCGCCGTGGAAAAGGATTGGTAGATGCGGGAGCGAATCCGCGAGGCTGTGCTGGTGGCGAGTCTGGTCGCCTTGCTCCCTGCAACGGTTGGGCAAGAGGTGCCGTTGCAGGTGCAAGCCGCCGTGCAGAGCCAGAGCGTATTCGTTGGACAGCAGTTCCTGCTGCAGATCCAGATTCGCGGCTCGGACGATCCCGACCCGGTGGACATCGGGGCGCTCGAAGCCGGTTTCTCGGTAACCGAGGCGGGGGGCGGCTCCAGCAACAGCACATCCGTGAGCATCGTGAATGGACAAATGACTCGCCAGGTGCAGCGCGGGTACAACCTCAACTACCGCTTGGCGGCTCGGCGTGCCGGCCAGGTGCGAATCCCGTCGCTAACCGTCACCGCGAACGGCCGGTCAGCCCGCACTCAACCAATTTCGCTGACTGTCCAGCCGCCCCAGGAGAACGACGATTTCAAGTTCAGGCTATCGCTCTCGGAGAGCCGAGCCTATGTCGGGCAGGCCTTGAAGCTAACGGCGGAGTGGTACATCGGTCGGGAGGTCCAGGATTTTTCTTTCACCATGCCTTTGCTGGATGACCGGCGGTTCGAGATCCGAGACTCTCCAACGGATGCCGAACTTCGCACTCAGGCTGGTAACGACCTGCTGGAGTTCCGGATCGGGGACCGCAATGCCGTCGCTCGCAAGCAGCGCGGGACGCTCGACGGCCGGGAATACATCGTGGTGCGTTTCGAAAAGCTGCTCATTCCGCGCGCCGCCGGCTCAATTACCCTGCCTGCCGCAACCGTAACATTCAGTTCTCCGCGTTCTGGCCAATCGAGGCGGCGGAGCCTCTTCGACGATTTTTTCGGTGGCGGGGTCTTTTCCGGGGCGTTTGGCGGTCGGCCGGTCATGGAGACCCTGGCGATCCCTTCCAATCGGCCCAGCCTTGCGGTCCTGGACCTGCCCTCCGAGGGTCGTCCGCCGGCCTTCAACGGCTGGATCGGGCAGTTCGAGATTCACGCGGAGGCCAAACCGACTGCGGTGGCGGTCGGAGAACCGATCACGCTGAGCCTCAAGGTCGATGGTCCGGGGATTCTTGCAGTCTCCAGGCTGCCGCCTCTCGACAGCCAGGAGGCCCTCTCACGGGACTTCAGGGTGCCTCGTGAAATCGGAGCTGGGGAAAAACGCGGAACGGCTTGGCACTTCACCCAGACACTGCGGGCCAAGCATGACGGTGTGACCGAGATTCCTGCGGTCGAGCTGCCGTACTTCGACCCGACGGTGGATGCCTACCGGATTGCGCGTAGCGAGCCGATTCCGGTTCACGTGGAGACTGCCCGAGTCGTGACCGCAGACGATGCGGAAGGCCGGGGTCTCGACCCCCGGCAGCTTGAGATTGAGTCGACCGAGCAAGGCATTGCCCACAACTATGTCGATCTCGACGCTCTCGAGCCGATGCAGGACGGCCTGGGCTCGTGGCTGCGCGCCTTGGGGCCCGCGCCTCTGGTTCTCGCTCTACTGATGCTGCCACCCCTTGCCTACCTCGGGCTGTTGGGGATTCGCCTTCGCCGGCACTACGAGAATGCGCCTCGTTGGCGCGCAGGGTCCGCCCTATCGCATTGGAGGAAGTCCGTCCGGGCGATCGATGTCGAGGCTGCTGGCAGCGAAGTCGCGGCGGCCGTGCTTGTGGCGATCCGCGAATACCTCGGAGTCAGACTGACCGGTTCTCGTACCGCTGCTGCGGCATGGACAGCCGCGGATGCGGAAGACAGGCTCCGGGCGCTCGTTGAGGGTGGCGAACCAAACGGACACCGTTCCCTGGCCAAGCCGCTCAATGCCTTGAAGAGTGTCTTCGAGCGTTGCGAAGCGGGGAGGTACGCAGGCAGCGGATCGTTGGACACCGATTGGAAGCGCCGCTTGGTCGTTGACGCGGAAGCCGCGGTCGACGGCATTGAGGAGGGCTTGCCTTGAGAGTCGCGCAGACCCTGCTCCTGACTGGTTTAGTGGTTGGAATGCCCGTGGTGCGCGCGCAGGACGAACCCGCCGCGGTCTTTGGCGAAGCTAACGATCTGTTTCGGCAGGCGAACCAGATGCAGGCCAACGCCCCTCAGCAGGCCAGCGATCTCTATCGAATGGCTGTCTTGCGTTATCGGCACCTCATCGACGAGCGTGGTGTTCGCAATAGCAAGCTCTTCTACAACTTGGCGAACACCTACCACCAGCTGGACGACATTGGGCGTGCGATCGTGAACTACCGGCGGGCCGAGCGGCTCGACCCGGTTGACCCCAACGTGCTCCGCAACCTGGAACATGCACGCTCCAGGCGCCAGGACAAGCTGGATTCGAATACGGGAGGCCAGGCGCTCAAGACGCTGCTGTTCTGGCATTACGAGTTCTCCGTCAGCACTCGAGTTCGGCTCTTCGCGAGTGGATGGCTGATCTTCTGGACCCTGTTGGTGATGCGCTCGATTGGTCAGGCTTGGGTGCCGCGTGAAATCGCCATGGGGTCTGGGGTGGTGGCGGCGCTGTTCCTGATTTCCCTGGCTTACGACGGAGCCGCTGCGCGGTCGACGATCGAGGGCGTGATCGTGGCCCCTGACACAATTGCGAGGCAAGGTGACGGCCAAAGCTACGAGCCCGCGTTCCGGGATCCGCTGCATGCCGGTGCCGAGTTCGAGGTGTTGGAAACCCGCCCCGATTGGTATAGGATCGAACTGCCCGACGGAAGGCGGTGCTGGCTCCCGGAGCGTGACGTGGAACTAGTTCGTTAGCGGACGCCTCCGTTGACGACTGTTTCGACCGTTCTGAGCTCTCATCCGCCACGGGGAGCGCGCTCGCCGAATATTGCGGTGCCTATCCGCACGTGCGTGGCGCCTTCTTGAATCGCCACTTCCAGATCGCGGCTCATGCCCATGGACAGACCTGCAATGCCGTGGGACTCCGCCAGTCCTCGGAGCTTTCGGAAGTAGGGGCGCGAAAGCTCGGGATCTTCGGTCCACGGTGGCATTGTCATCAAACCGGACAGCCGGAGATTAGGGGCTGCGTTCACCGCTTCAAGCACCGGTTCCAGAAGGTCGGCGTCCATTCCCGACTTGGTTGCCTCCGCGCTCAGCTTGAGTTCCAGAAACACGTCCAGTGTCTCGTCGCCACGAGCCAGCCGTGTGGCTAGCCTGACACTGTCCACAGTGTGAATGGCTGAGAATAGCTTGGCAGCGCGCTTCGCCTTGTTACCTTGCAGGTGGCCGATCAGATGGAACCGTGCCTCCGGCATGTCGGGCATCTCCGCAGCCTTGGCTTCGAACTCCTGGACGTAGTTCTCTCCGAAATCCCTCTGGCCGGCATGGTATGCCGCAACGATATCTTCGGCGGGCTTCCGCTTGGACACGGCGACGAGCGTTACGGAACCCGAAGCTCGCCCGCTGAGACTCTCGGCTCTTGCGATCCGATCTCTAACCGCGGCCAGTCGTGCGGCGACCAGCGTTGATGATCCTGGAACCGCCACTCCTTGAGTTTCGCTGGCTCGGAACTTCGAGCGCAATAGATGCTGTGGGATGCGGGCCTTCGATGATCACGCGAGCACGTCTTCGATGACCTGTCCATGGACATCCGTCAGGCGCCGGTCGATACCGTTGTGACGGTAAGTTAGCCGCGTGTGGTCGATCCCGAGCAAGTGCAATACCGTAGCGTGCAGATCGTAGCAATAGATCGGCTTGTTCAGTGCCTTGTATGACCATTCGTCGCTCGCACCGTAGACCATTCCGCCATGGACTCCGCCACCGGCAAGCCACGACGTGAACGTGAACGGATTGTGGTCCCGGCCCTTGGTCCCCTGGCTGCAGGGCATTCGTCCGAACTCCGTTGTCCAGTAGACGATCGTGTCCTCAAGCATGCCGCGAGCTGCCAGGTCCTTGATCAGTGCGGCTGACGGCCTGTCCATGGAGCGGCCCATCGTGCCGTGATCCTTTTCGAGGTTCTCGTGACTGTCCCAGTTGCGGCGGGGGAAACCGTTGTCGGCACCGCTCCATACCTGAACGAAGCGGACTCCTCGCTCCAGCAGGCGTCGAGCGGTCAAGCACCGCAAGCCGAAGTCTTCCGAGACGGGGTCGTCCATCCCGTAGAGCCTCTTGGTGGCATCGGACTCGCCGGTGAGGTCCAGGACTTCCGGAGCGGTTACCTGCAGCCGAGCTGCCATCTCATAAGCTCGGATGCGCGCATCCAGCCGGCTGTCGCCCTCGCGTGTTTCCATGTGACGCAAGTTGAGCCTCTTGAGTAGTGCGAGACCTTCTGCTTCGCTTTCGGGCGAAATGAATTCGGCCGATTGCGGTGGCAACAGGTCATGGATCGGGTTCTCCCGCCCCGCTCGGATCATGGTGCCTTGGTGCTGCGCGGGAAGGAACCCCGCAGAATGGTTGCCAGGGCCGTTCGGCGCGAAGCCGCGGGCGTCCGGAAGGACCACGAACGACGGGAGGTCGTCCGTCAGGCTGCCCAGTCCGTACGAGATCCAAGCGCCCATGCTGGGGAAGCCGGGACGCACAAATCCAGTGTTCTGCATGAAAGTGGCGGGACCGTGGACATTGGATGTTGCGACCATCGACGGGAAAAACGCCATTCTGTCCACGCACGTGGCGAGTCGCGGCACGAGGCTACTCATCCACTTTTCGGACTCGCCGTATTGCCGCCAGGTCCACGGGCTTTTCATCACCGGTCCAGGGCTGCTCTGGAATAACTCCACCTTGCCACCCGGATCGAATCTCTCCCCGTTCCGGTCAACTAGCAATGGCTTGTAGTCGAACAGGTCGCATTGACTCGCCGCCCCGGACATGAACAGCTGGATGACCCGCTTGGCCTTGGCCGGATGGTGCAAGCCTCCATGCAGACTGCTGCCTGCCGCGGGCGATGCGCGGGCAAGGAGATGCGCTAGCGCGATCGAACCCAGCCCGCCGCCCCATTGCTCAAGGAACTGTCGGCGGTTTGGCGGTGGCATTGAGCTGGGATCCGGCATGGCTCTAGTCCACGAATATGAACTCGTTGCTGTTCAACAGGAGTCGAACGGCGTGCTCCAGACCGTGTTTCCGGGCATGGGACGCCAACGCTGCGATTTCTCGTTCGCTGGCGGCCCGGCCAAGCGCTATGCGAACTGCGTCGTCGATCTGCGACGCGAGATTGCTCCCTGCTGAACGCAGGCGACCAGCGAAACGCCGTGATTGCTCAATAATCAGTGGATCGTTGAGCAGCGCAAGGGCTTGGACCGCGGTGAGCGTGCTATTGCGCCTGGGGACAAGGAGCGATGGGTCCGCGCAGTCCAGGCTCTCCATGAACGGGTCCTGGACACTGCGGACGAGGAAACGGTATACACTGCGTCGCCGGGCTGCCGGGCTCGTCACGTCGAAGCGGGCATAGTCGTAGACTGGCGAGTGATCGTCCTTGAAATAGAAATGCTCCGCTGACGGTCCGCCCATTTCCAGATCTAGCTGGCCTCCCGCGGCGAGCACTGCGTCCCGTACGGCCTCTGCATCGAGGCGCCTGCGGTTCATCCGCCAGAGGAAGCGGTTCTCGGAGTCCACCCTCGATCCCTTCGCGTCCGGGCTTGAAGACTGCCGGTAGGTCGCGCTGGTCAGGATCTGCCGGTGAAGCGCTTTCAGTGAACCGCCACCGTCGCGAAAATCGACCGCGAGCCAGTCGAGCAGATCCGGGTGCGTGGGCACCCCGCCCATTTTTCCGAAGTCGTTCGGGCTATTGACGATGCCTCGCCCGAAATGATAGTGCCATACCCGGTTGACGATCGAACGCCAAGTCAGCGGGTTGGAGGAGTCGGCCAACCAAGCGGCGAGGGCCGCGCGCGCGTCCCCCTCGCCTGCGGACCGATCCAGCTCGAATCGAGCGGTCAGACCAGGAACGGCCGAGACAGCGCCCGGGTGGGCCTGGCCGAGCGGCGCTTCCACACTGCCCTTGCCTAGCAAGTGGACTGGCCGCGCCGTCCACGCGGGAGTGAATCGCCCGTAGGTCTTGAAGTATCGCGATGCACTGTACACGTATGAAGGTTGGGGGAGAGCGGCGAAGTCCGCTCTCGAGCGTTCCAGGCGGGCAACCAGCGATTCGTAAGCATCCCGGACATCCCCTGCCATCAATTCAATGGCCAGCTGCTTGCGTTCGGCGTCGAGCTCCTTTATTCGCTGTGCGATCTCCCTCCGACGGGCAACAGTTCTGGGCGTGTCGGTCTCCCCGACTTTTGGCAACAGGTCCTTGTTCTCTTCTGCGAGTTGGTGTTTCTCCTTGTCCAGCTGCCCGATGGTGGGGCTCTTGGCCTCAGCCAGAATTGTTGCGTACGGCAGCAATTCTCTCTCGATGTCTCCGATGCGGAACCACAAGTCACGGCCGAGCGAATGCGTTTCCGGATCGTCGAAGAACGGTTGCTCCGCGCGGTCCACTCCGGAAAAGACAGCCTGCAGGGCGTAGTAATCGGCTTGACGGATGGGGTCGAACTTGTGATCGTGGCACCGCGCGCAATGCACAGTCAGGCTGCTGAATGTCGACATCGTTGTCGCTACCATGTCGTCGCGGTCCAGCAGTCGCGCGATCTTCTTGTCTTTCGTGCCTTCGCGCAGCTCGGCGTGGCCGACGTAGTCCCAAGGGCCGGCAGCGATAAACCCGGTGGCGATCACACCTTCTGGATCGCTTGGCCAGAGAACGTCTCCAGCGAGTTGCTCGCGAACGAATCGGGAGTAGGGTTTGTCCTGATTCAGGCTCTGGATGACGTAGTCGCGGTAAGGCCACGAGTTTCGGCGGGCCTTGTCCTTGTCATAGCCATGGGATTCACCGTAGTGCACGACATCCAGCCAGTGACGTCCCCAGCGCTCTCCGTAGCGCGGCGAGGCCAGCAGCCTGTCGACCAGCCGCTCATATGCGTCGCCACGAGGGTCGTTCACAAATTCATCGACCTCGGCAGGGTCAGGGGGCAGACCGCGGAGGTTGTAGCTGAGGCGCCGAATCAAGGTTGCCCGATCGGCTTCCGCGGACGGGCCCAAGCCCACCTCGTCAAGCTTGGCCCACACGAACCGATCGATTTCATTCCTAGCCCATTTCGGGGCGCCATCCGGCACCTTCGGTTTGGACAGGGGCTGGAACGACCACCACGTCTGGGTTCCGGGCGTTTCGTGGCCTTCCGAATGGGCTCCGTCTGCGATCCATTGACGGAATGTCTCGACCTCTGCGGCGGTCAGCGATCGACCCACCGGTGGCATTGCGGGATTGGCTCCGGAGATCTTGGCGATCACCAGGCTGGCGTCCGGATCGCCTGGCACGACGGCCGGACCACTCTTGCCTCCCCGGAGCATGGCTTCGCGGCTGACAAGGGACAGGCTTGCCTCGCCGCCCTCGCCAAAGTGGCAGGCCGCGCAACGCTCTTTGACTAGCGGCAGGATATCCGTGGCAAAGTCCGTCCCCCCCTTGGCGAGCGAAGTGGCGAGAGCGGAAACGACAACGGCGATGATGACTGACGACGGTCCGACACGGTACCGGCCAGGGACTTTCGGTGAACCGTGCACCCGCTGGACACTCGAAATCGTCAATGCGGACATCATTGTATCCGGCCGAGGCTTCTGCCTCCCCAGCGACATCCGAGAGTTCGAACTGATTGATTGGCTGTCTTGAGGCCGCAGCGTTGCTAATGCCGGCCCGGGGAGACTACTGCTTGTCGGGGAGGTGCACCACGATCTCTCCCGGCTTGGACCAGAACAGCTGCTCCCGGGCGTGCTTCTCGATGCCGAAGTTCCCGGGCATTAGAGACTCGACCTCCTCTTCAAGAGCCTGAGTCTCTTCTTTGAGATTGACGATCTGTTGTTCCAGTTGGGATTCGCTCGCCAACGTCTTCGTCAGCGGTTGGAAGGGGCCTGCTCCAAAGGCGTGCATCACACCAAGCAGCAGGGCAAGGGCGGGTAGCCCGTATACCCAGACTGTCCATGGCGACATCCGCCTCCGAGGCGGGCTCGACTGTTCATTGACCTCGGTCTGGCGACGAATAAAACTCTCGTCTGTCACGGTGATCCTGCTTTCAAATGATACACAAATCTCGAAACATTTTCCACAAAGCTTGTATAGAGGGGCGTAGACCAACTCCCTTGACGCACGGCAGCGCTGCTGCTTGCTATATTTTTTCCGCTATGTGGAACGGAGCGAATGATTCGCGAACGATAGGCCGACGGGACTTTATTCGTACGGGCCTGGCTGCGGGCAGCATTTCTCGAATCCCGGTTTCGGCCGCGCAGCGGAGATTCTATACCGCGTTTGTCCCAGGCAGCCTAGGGGTCGCGGCCGACCAAACTCTTGCGATCGAACTGGCAGCGAAGCACGGTTTCGACTCGGTCCAGCCGTTGCCGCAGGACCTGCTCCGAGACGGGGTCGGACGGCATGTCGAGGCCCTGGAGAAACACGAGCTACGGTGGGCCGCCGCCGGTCTGCCAGTCGAGTTTCGCAAGGGCGATGCAGAATTCGATGAGAGCTTGGCGGGGCTGCCCCGACAGGCGGACGCGTTGCAAGCCGCCGGCGTGACACGGATTGGCACATGGCTGAGGCCGTCCAGCGACACGCTGACCTATATGCAGAACATGAAGCTCACAGCGGATCGCTTGCGCAAGGTAGCGGACGTGCTCCAGGACCGAGACTTGCGACTCGGACTCGAATATGTAGGCACCAAGCGCAACTGGACGGCGATGCGGTACTCGTTTGTGCACACCATGGCAGGAACGAAAGACTTGATCGCCGAAATCGGTGCGAGGAATGTAGGGATCGTGCTGGATTCCTGGCATTGGTGGACCTCGGGCGATACCGGGGCGGATATCAGGACGTTGTCCAATTCCGATGTGGTGTCGGCGGACCTCAACGACGCCCCGTCTGGGATAGAGCGCGACGACCAGTACGACAATCAGCGAGAACTCCCGCTCGCCACCGGAGTAATCAACATCCGGGACTTTCTGGAAGCGCTCGTAGAAATAGGCTACGACGGTCCGATTCGGGCCGAGCCATTCAACCGGGAACTCCGTGACATGGATGACGACGAGGCGAGCCGTATCACCGGCCAAGCGCTGAGCCGGGCCTTCGCTCTCGTGGACTAGGTCTTTGGCCTCCCTGGCCGCTGTCGGAATAGACGGCCGGGTCGGGCACTCTGGAGAGCCCGACCCGGCTCTTCCGAATCGCAAGGCCTATGCGAGAATGGCCAAGGAAGAGGATGCATTGAGCAAGGCACGCTCACGTTTGCTCGGCGGTTTCCTCGGTGTCTTGCTGTGCTGTCCTGTCCTCGGACAGCCCTGGCCCGCAATTTCCTGCACTGCAGCCGCGTTGCCGCAAACGGTCTATGCGGAAGGAATCGCCGAGCCATTGGCGGACATCCTCCTGACTTGTACGTCGGACTCGACATCGGCGCCGGCTCTTGCTGGCACTCTCCGAGTCGAGGTGTCGGTTTCACTGAACGCAAGCGTTACAAATTCGACGGGGTCCGCGGAGGGAGGCAGCGACACCGCGGATGCAGTGCTCGTTGTGAACGGGAATGATTGCGCTAGCCCGGCGGCAACCGGCTCGACCTACGGCTCGTGCGGGGCGCCTTCCAGCGAGGTGCAGGATCCGCAGTTTGGCCGCCTGGCTGACCTCAACAGGCTCACTTGGGCCGATGTGACCCTTCCGCTTGCCGCCGACGGAGAAGCGGACGGCGAGCCCTGGGTTGCCGAGATGCGGATTCGTGACATCCGAGTGAATGCGGCCCAGTTGCAACTGGCTACGGGACCAGGTTCGGCGGGAATGCCGGTGACCGGTTCAGTAACAATCCGCTCTGACGCCGGCATTGCGGTGCGAAACAGTGTCCTGCAGCTCGCGCATCCTGTCGCCGGCCTCGGGCTCGGCGTCCAGGGCGAAGACACCGTTTCCGCTTGCTTGGGCGACGAACTCGGGCGCGCAACCGTCCATTTGCGCGAGGGATTCGCAAGCGCATTTCGTACTGGTGCGCCAGCGACCGTCAACGCGGGTGCTTCCCCCCCCACTCGAGTTGGACTTGAGTTCAGCGATGTACCCGAGGGTATCTCGATCAGCTTGCCTTCCTCGCTGGCGTGCTACCAGCCCGAATTCGATGGCGCCACTTCGGCACACCGCGATGCTCTCACGATCGGCTTGGTGACAGGCCACTCTGGAGCGGGCCTGGGTGGCAGTGCGACTTCAGGCTCAGGCGCCGTTGGATCGATGGTGCCCGTCATGCTCGACAGCGGGACTGGCCAGGTCTTCTACGAAGTACTCTCGCACGCGCCGCTCAAGGTGGAAGACTGTCATGTTCCAGTTCGGTTCGAAGCCGACTCCGGTCGCGTGGCGAATGCCCGCGCCAAGGTCGCGGCCGGCTTCGCTCCGCGGAGCGCGGTCCGTTCTGCCAGTTCGGAAGCGCCAATTCCGCGCTTTGTGCCTCCGTCCAGCCTTGATGAGACCCGCGCCGACCTCGCTGGTTGCGGAACGACTCTCTTGTTCCCGTTCGTGTCCAACCAAGGCGGATTCGATACCGGCATCGTGATCACCCACGGATCGCTACACTCCCTGAGCGGCGCACAGACAGCACAGGCTGGCTCATGCCAGTTGCATTACTATGGCTCGGCGGCGGGCGGCGAGGAAGTCCTGTTGGTCCAGCACTCCACGCCTCTCAATCCCGGCCAGCAACTCGTATTCACGGTCTCCGGCGGCAATCCCGTCCAGAACATCCTGGGTACGGAACAGTACCAGGGATACGTGATGGCCGTCTGTGGTTACCCAGGTGCCCGAGGTTATGCGTTCATTTCTGACGGGTTCGGCGCGATTCCCGATTTAGGAATGGGCTACATTGCACCTGTCGTCCCGATCAATTCGGAAGGCAAGCGGCTCGTTCCGAGCGAGGCCGGACGATAATGGCGACTTGCCTGGCAGGTTGCTGCAGACCCGCGGTATTCGCCGCCATTGTCCTGTGGATCCCTAGCCTGCCCGCGCAGTCGGTATCCCCAGTCCCTAGCGCAGAAGTCGGTGTCATCCGATGTTCCGCGTCTTCGACCCCGCCGCTCGTACGCGGCGAGGGCATGAACGAACTCGTCGGCGACATCTTGCTCACGTGCCACAACGCTGCGCCTGCGTCCGGCTTCGAGCCGCGGGGATACTTTGAAGCGGACTTGTCTGTATCGCTCAACGCTGCCAGCAGCAATCGCACCGACTACGGGCTCGGTCCGACCGTGACCGACGCCGTATTGGTCATCAACGGGAAACGTTGCGAGAGCGTCGGAGCGGACCGCCGGTTTACAAATTGCGCCGTCGGCAACATGACCGTGCAGGATCCGGTGCTTGCTCGCGTGGAGCCGCTTGATTCCAGCAGGCTCCGATGGGACGGGATTGCCATCCCGATCCCCGGGGCGGCGATCGGCGGCGAGAATTCAATGGCTGAACCGGTGGCGGATTGCAGCGGGAGGATCGGCGTCGAAGGAGGGTGCCATCCATGGACCACCACGATCCGGCTGACGAATATCCGAGTGAACGCAGCCCAGATGGGGGCCAGCGTAGAACCAAGTACGGCGGCTATTTCGGTCAAGGCCCATTTATCACTGAGGTCGCCCGATGTCCCCGTCCAACTGGATGGCAGCGTCCTCACCGTTGCGGAGGCGGCTCGTGGGATTCGGGTCAAAGCGAGCGCCCCGGAGCCTGACCGTCTTTGCTCTCATCTCGAGGCATCTGTCGAGGTCACGGTCGCCGAGGGATTTGCCTATGCCTTCAAGACGGCACCCAAGGCGAGCGTCCGTCCGGGTGATCCGGGATGGGAGGAAGCCTACTACCCGAATCGAGGAGGCGGGGGGGGATCTGGGCTTGCGGCGTTGGGCACCCGCATCCGTATCGGATTATCCGGCCTTCCTGATGGTGTGTCGGTTTCGGTGCCGACCACTGTCGCTTGTCCTAGCCCCGCAACTTCGGGGTCCCTGTCGCTGGGACTTGTCAATGGCGCCGACCAGTACGGGCTTGGAGGGACGGTCGCTTCCGGACAACCCATAGAGCGCAGTGTGCCGACCTCCGCCGAGGACGGGACGGCAGTGTGGTATGAGGTGGCCCGCGCTGACCCGTTGGCTGTCGAGTACTGTAGGATCCCTGTGAAGTTGACGCGTTCCGCTGGATCGGCAGAGATGCTTCAGGGCGGCGAGGTCACGGTGACGGCGAGCCTTGCGCCAGCCGGGCCGAGACTCGCTGGCCAAGGCGTTCGATTCGTGGAATCGAATCCATCGCCTCGTCCCAGGATTCAACTCAACAATTGTGGAACGTCCCTGTTCTTCCCGTTTGTGACGAACCGCAACAACTTCGATACCGCCATCGTGATCACCAACACGTCGGCTGATCCGCTTGGGTCGCGCTTCCAGGCCGGGCGGTGCCGCTTGCAGTACCACAACTCGAACGCGGAAGGCCAGGTTGACCTCGTCGCGCAGACGTCAGTTGAACTCCAGGCTGGCAAGAATCTTGCGTTTACGCTGTCGGATGGCAATGTCTTGCAGGGGGTGGACGCGGTTACCGACTTCCAAGGCTATCTAGTAGCCGAGTGCGGCTTCCAGCACGGCCAAGGCTTCGCGTTTGTTACCGAACAGATCAATGGCGCCGCGATCCTAGCGCAAGGGTATCTGGCGGAGATCGTCCAGGGATCGCGAGACGCAGGGGTGACGGCAAACGAGCCGTAGGGACTGGCCTGGCCGGACATCGGCAACAGCGCTCAACTCGTCAAGCGAGTCAGTTTCCTGATCGTGATCCGTGGGTCGGGGCGATCGGTTTGGGCTGCGGCCTGGTGCAATCCAGATGCCGGCAGGTCCAATGCTGGCATCGTGTTCGGGCTGTCCTGTGGTGGAATGCCGGGCCGGACACCCAAGCAGAACTTGCCGCTTTGATAAATTAGGCAAAGTGGTGGACGAAACATCAGCCTTGGCGTCCGAAACCCTCCTTCCGCAAGCACGGGACGTTCGCGAAACCGGTCGCCGCGTCGAAGCTGAAGCGGCCGTTCTGGCTACAGTGCGTCGTGAAATAGGGCGGGTCATCGTCGGTCAGGAAGAGCTTGTCGACGGGTTGCTGCTCGCACTGCTGTGTAACAACCACGTCCTCATCGAGGGAGTGCCGGGATTGGCCAAGACGCTCTCGGTCACGACACTGGCGAAGACGATCCAGGCGTCGTTCAGCCGAATTCAGTTCACGCCGGACCTGCTACCCGCAGACCTGATCGGCACGTTGATCTATTCCCCTGCCGACGGCGGTTTCAGCACGAAAAAGGGGCCGATCTTCGCCAACATCGTCCTGGCGGACGAAATCAACCGTGCCCCCGCGAAAGTGCAAAGCGCACTGCTCGAGGCAATGCAGGAACGCCAGGTCACGATCGGCGAAGGATCATACGGTCTTGAGGATCCCTTCTTGGTGCTTGCCACCCAGAACCCGATCGAGCAGGAGGGCACGTATCCGCTCCCGGAGGCTCAAGTCGACCGATTCATGTTGAAGCTCAGGGTCGGCTATCCGACCCGGGAGCAGGAACTCGAGATCCTGCGTCGAATGGCGCGATCAAGCGCGGATTACCAAGTCGACGCGGTGCTCACGCCCGGTGACATCGTTCGATTGCGGGAACTGGCTGACTCGATTTACATGGACGCCAAGATCGAGGAGTACATCGTCGACCTGGTCGAAGCCACGCGTCGCCCAGATGCGTATGGCTTGAAAATCGCTGAGTGGATTAGGCACGGGGCTTCGCCGCGGGCCACGATCTACCTGGCAATGGCCGCGCGCGCCCACGCCATGCTCGAAGTCCGCGGGTACGTCACTCCGCAAGACGTCAAATCTGTGGCGAGGAACGTCTTGCGGCATCGCGTGATGGTGACGTACGAAGCGGAAGCTGAGGAACTCAATTCCGAAGACATCGTCCGGCAGGTGCTGGACGGCGTCGAAGTTCCCTAGATCCCCGCCTGCGGCGAGTCGTTTGCCAGCCATCACAGGCCAATGGACATCAAGGACTTCACCCGAAGCGTTGCCAAGAAGATCCGCCTGATTGAAATCCAGACCGACAAGGCGGTTGACGACGTGCTGGCTGGCGAATACCACAGCGTCTTCAAGGGCAGCGGCATCGAGTTCGAGGAGGTGCGCGAGTATGCTCCGGGTGACGAAATCCGCAGCATCGACTGGAATGTGACGGCCCGGATGGGCAAGCCATTCGTAAAGCGCTATGTCGAGGAACGGGAACTGACAGTTTGGCTGGTCGTTGACCTGTCGGCATCGGGGTCGTTCGGCAGCCGCAGCCAGCTCAAGAACGAAGCTGCCGCGGAGTTTTGCGCCTTGCTGGCATTCGCCGCGATTCGCAACAACGACAACGTCGGCCTGATCGTATTCACCGACCGCATCGAACTTTCGATCGCTCCCAGCAAGGGTCGCACCCATGTGCTGCGATTGATCCGCGAGTTGCTGCGATTCGAGCCGGCGGGGCACGGCACCAACCTGGCTTCCGCGCTGGAGTTTCTCGGGCGGGTAACTCACAAGCGGGGTGTGGTTTTCCTGGTGTCTGACTTCCTCACGCCCAAGACGATCGAGGAGGACAGCGGCAAGCAACTGCGTGTCCTGGCACGCAGGCACGATCTCGTCGCGGTGGCAGTCGGCGATGCGCGGGAGCAAGAATTGCCGGACGTGGGACTGATCGAGCTTCAGGATGCCGAGACCGGCGAGTCGGTCCTTCTCGACACCTCAAGCGCCCAAGTCCGTCGCGCCTATGCCGAGGAGGCGCGCCGGCGCATTGAGCATCGTCGGGATTTCTTTCGAGCAACCGGAATCGATGATGTCGAGGTGCTGACTGGCAGGGATTATGTCCGGGATTTGCGGAAGCTGTTCCAAAGGCGGGGCAGGCGGCGATGAAGGGTCCGAGCGCGCTGCCCGGGAGTCGATGGCGTGTCGTAGTGGTGCTGACCGTGGCCGCCGTGGCCCAATCGTGTTGCACGGCCGGTCCTGGCGCGAATGATTCCGCCGCCGCGATCACCCAAACCCACGAGATGGGCGATCTCCGGCTCGAGCTGACGCTGGACAAGGCGGCACTGACAACCGTGGAGAGCGCGCTGCTGCGGATTGAGATCGAGTGCCCTGAAGGTGATTCGATCGATTTCCCGAAATTGAACGACGGGCTGGGGGATTTCGCGGTGACCCAGGTGCAGACGCTGCCGATGCGTCTCCTCGAAGGTGGTCGGGTCGTCCACGGCCGCGAGTACGAACTCCAGCCATTCCTGCCGGGCGAGTATGAAGTGCCGGCCTTGACCGTCGTTTCCAACGGTGCCGACGAGATCGCCACGGATCCATTGAAAGTCTCGGTCGAAAGCGTGCTCGAGGATCCGGAAAGTGCCGAATTGCGCGAAATCGCCGATCCCGTAGACATGCCGGTGCCTTGGTGGTGGTGGGTGCTCGCGGCATTGGCGACCTGTGCGGCTTTGGCGGCAGCGGGATGGTGGTGGTATCGCCGGCGTCAGACCCAATCCGTCCCGCGCAGGGTCACCGCGCACGAAGCGGCGCTGGCCAAGTTAGACGCCCTGCTCGCCGAAAACCTGCTTGCGGAAGGCTATCTCAAGCTGTTCTATTTGCGCCTTTCGGACATTGTGCGCCACTACATCGAGGACCGCTTCGGCCTGCGCGCACCCGAGCAGACAACCGACGAGTTTCTCACGGCATTGGCGAACGCCCCGCAGATTCGCGGCGATCACCAGCAGTTATTGCGCCGGTTTCTGAGACAAGCCGACATGGTCAAGTTCGCCAAGTTCGTGCCGGGCGCAGACGAAACAGGTGGCGCGGTCGATGCCGCCCGCCGCTTCATCGAGCAGACTGTTCTGGATAATGCGGTCCCTTCAGATGAAAACTAGGACTCCGGCTGCTTCCCGACCTCGTTAACGATTCGGGCTGTTCCGTGCTGCCAGCTTTGAGCGCTAGCCCAAGCAGGGTGCGACGCCGAGAGCGTCGTTGCAAGCGATCCTGCGGCAGGATGAAGACTGGGCGCGGGAACTGATCCAGAGGACAGTGCAGGAGGATCTCGAGCAGGAGATGACGGAACTGCTGGGAGCGGGCAAGAGCGGGCGTACCAGCCGCCGGAGCGGGTTTCGCGCGGGGTACTACGATCGCCGGCCACTTCTCCCAGGCCGTCCAACGCCAGCAACGCATGCACGGTGCCATGCAGGCACGGACGGCCCCGTCCCTGATAGGTGAGGCACTGAACGATCTCTTCCGTAAGCATGGGCAGCTTCCGATTGCGCGGGGGTAGGCTCCATCCGGGCGCATTCGCGTCCATAGTCAGGGAGCCGCCTCGGGGTCTTGGTCCGGGACGCTGCTCGTCCCTCCGGACGCTGGCCGCCGAATGCACCCAAACTCCACGCTCGAAGGCGTGATAACGTGGGCCAAGGCCCTCGTTGGAGTGCCTGAATTCAGGGGGCAGATTTGATAACCAAGGTAAATCTCGCGGACGGGTTTGCCGCGTTTGAGGAAACCTGGTCGCCAAGAGTTGCTGGCGACATCAACAATTTTCACATCAGGCTGGTCAAGCTCGAGGGCGAGTTCGTCTGGCACAGACACGATGAAGAAGATGAGCTCATCCTTGTGATTTCGGGTCGCCTGCGGATGGGGTTTCGCGATCAGGAGGCTCAGGTCCTCGGGCCGGGAGAGTTCATCATCGTCCCGCATGGTGTCGAGCACAGGCCCGTCGCCGAGGAACCCTGCGAGGTTGTGCTTCTGGAGCCCAACACGACGCTCAATACCGGCAACGTGGACAATGAGCGAACCGTTCGAGTATTGGAGCGCATTTGATCGATGCGGTCCGCAATCAAGCCGAGAGCGATGGAGTGGATGCCTCCATCTGACGGCATCACTTGCGCCAGGACGGAACCCGTGGTGAGTGCGTTCAATCGACGATGGGTGACCTGACCGAACGTGCGGGGACCAACCCGTCAATCAGCTACTCGGCAGCGGCAATACGATCGGGCGGGTGCGCTACAAGGCGAGCGCGCTCATCCGAGCCATGATGTCCGTGAGGCCGCCCTTATGCTCGATCCGACCGATGCCTTGGGACGCTTCATCACGGCGCGGCAGCCAAGTGCTAAGCGCCTCCGTTGTGATATCGCTTATGCGATCCTCATCGATTCGAGCGAGACAGCCCCGGGTCTCCGGGGACCCGGGAGGCGAATCTCCGTTGCGGGGTTGTGGCGTTGTCCACGCCCGAGAACCGCGGCAGAATTCCCCGACGAGGCGCGCGAGTGTCCCGAAACCGAGCAGTAGCCCATGTTGTTGACATACCCGCGCGTAAGTGATTGTGTTTCCAGGGTCGCGAACTGGCGTCGTTACCTAGACCCGGGTGTGTCAGAGCCTGGACGATGAAGTTCCTTTATCCGTTAGGAGTTTCATCCCCGTGTCCCGAAGAATCTGTCGAATGTGCGCTAGGGCATCACCCGCACGTACTTCTGCAGGACCCGGCGAAACGGCTCGCCGGCGTAGAGGTTGCCTTCGTCGTCGGCGGCAACGAATTCCGCACCGCTGCCCCTGGTGCTGCGGGGATCTCCCCAAGGGAAACGGACGAAATAGCGGATCCAGCCCATCTTGGCATCTCCGATGCGCAGTCCCATCTCCCATCCCGGGTTCTGAACGTCGTCGGACTCGGAGTCGGCAACGTAGATGTTGTCGTGAGCGTCGAACGAGATCCCGCTCGGGCGCCCGAACTGAGTCCATGTCGCGAGATGCTCCCCCTCTTGATCGAAAATCTGGATTCGATTGTTCTCCCGGTCGGCCACGAACAGGCGGCCCCGTGAATCGAACGCGAGGGCGTGAAGCACATGGAACTCGCCAGGACCGTAGCCCGTCTTCCCCCAGGACTTGATGAACTGGCCGTCCTTCGAGAATTTCACGACACGATTGTTGCCGTCCCTGTAGTGACCGTCCGCGACGAAGATTGAGCCATCGTCCGCGACCACGACATCAGCGGGAGACCTGAAGTGGTCTGGTCCGTCGCCCGGCACTCCAGGTGTCCCGAGAGTCATGAGCACTTCGCCAGTCGGGCTGAACTTGATGACCCGGTGCCCGCGCTCTCCCTGTGCCACTCGGGAGGCGTTCGCCGCGTCCGTGACCCATACGTTGCCGTCCGGGTCCACATCAATGCCATGCGGCCAAATGAACATGCCGCCGCCGAAGCTCTCGACGGTCTCGCCGGTCTCCAAGCTGAATTTCACTACTGCGTCAAGGTCGGAGTCGAGACACTCGTAACCAAATTTCTCCGGACCGGCATCGCAGCGAATGACCGCCCAAACGTGCTCTTGGTCAGGGTCGATGACGACGCCTCCAATTGCTCCCGGGTTGCGGCCCTCGGGCAACTTTGCCCAATCCTCCACCATCCGGTAGGGGTTCGGGTACGGCTGCGCGGGCAACTGCAGGCTGGCACCTGCCATCGTGAACAGCGCCAGCAATCGGATCAATCGGGATCGGCTTCTTTTCGGCATGAATGCACCTCGCTCCAACAAGAATGCCAGAACCGGAGTAGCATGCGTAGCGCCGTCCGAATTGAAGCCGGTGCCGCCCTTTGCGGGCCGCGCGATCCTCCTTGCAGTAGCCGGCAGGCCGACATATCCTTGCGTGGAGCGGGAACAGTTCGACTAAGTCCTCGATGTCGGGGGCTCTTGGCCGCATCGCATCGGCAGTTCTCAAGACCTCGTGGGCTCTCCAGACTGGGAGTCCAGTCTAGAATAGGGGCGCTGTGAGGATATCTCCGATGGCAATGCGACACCTATTACCTCTAGTGCTGATGATTCCCGGCTTGATTCACGCGGAAACGGTTCAGTACTGCATTCTATTCGGCGTTGGCGAAGAGGAACCGGCCCGCTGGGATGGGTCGATTGAGGCGACAGGGGCACGGATCCTCGATGTTTCCGGATGGCGGTTGGGACGAGATGACTCGGTCCGTGGGTCGGGCTGGAGGCTCGCGACGCGCCGCGTGGCCCTAACGCGCGGGAATTCGGACACTGATCGTTACCCCGCCCTTGAAACGGGCGTGTATGTTCTCGCGGACACCCTGGATGCCGATCCGCGATTCCGGATCCGGACCGAGCAGGGTGACATGTCGTTCCGGCCGTCCGATGTTGCGTTCGGAACTCCCAAGATGCTGCTGGAAGGGCGTGTATCTGTCGAGCGCATTCCAGTTGTGACGGTGCTCACAGACTCAGTGGAAGAGCAGGACCTGCCAGCTACGGCTGTCGATGGCGACACCGTGTACATGGCTTACGTCGAGTTCACTCACGGGGATCGAGGGCAGAGGTGGCGCCGCCAGCTACAGTCCGAACCTGAATCCTTTGATCCTCTCGCGCGACCAGTGGGAGGGGATCGAGTTTGGCTGCGCGAGTATTCGATCGCCCAGAGGGCCTGGGGAGCGCCCGAGCCTGTCAGCGAAGGGGGCGAGGACATCTACAGCGCCGCCGTGGCGGTCGACCAAGACGGACGCGTGTGGGTCATCCGGTCGAAACAGGTGGGCGAGAACTTCGACATCTACGCCAGCTACCGCGACCGTGGGCGCTGGTCGGTCGAGCGGCGCGTCACGACCCATCCCGGGTCCGACATCAGTCCGGTCGCGGCGACCGCGTCCGACGGGATGGTGTGGATCGCGTGGCAGGGCTATCGGGGAAGCTTCGATGTTCTGGTCGCACGGCAAACGGGTGACGGATTCTCGGCCGAGCAAAGGGTCTCGACTTCGGATAAGAGCGATTGGGCCCCGCAGATTGCGGCTGCCGGGAATGGGGGTGTAGCCGTTTCCTGGGATACCTATGACAGCGGGAACTATGACGTTTTCGTGCGCCGGATGTCCTATGACCGTCAGATGGAGATGGACGACCCGACCGCGGTGGCTACCAGTCCTCTCTTCGAAGCGCGGTCGAGTGTTGCGTTCGACAAGGAAGACCGGCTTTGGGTTGCGTACGAGGAGTCGTTCGCTGGCTGGGGCAAGGATTTTGGTGCCTACGAGACAACAGGTTCGGGGCTTTACCAGGACACGACTGTTCGAGTGAGGGTGCTTGAGGGCGAGCGCCTGTACAAGCCGGCTGCGCCCGTTGCGGAAGTGTTCGAAAGCGTCCCCGCGTCCAATCCGAACAACCGCGGGCCAGGGCGACGCAGGTATTCGGAGTATTCTCCGCAACCCGACCCCGAGTTGGCTTCGCGGCGCGCCCCCGGTTCGACTCCGTACCCCCGCGGCAAGATCGCCCGTGAAGGGTATCCTCGGCTGGCGATCGATGAGTCGGGGAACGTCTTCTTGGCATTTCGGACCTCGGCAGGCGACATTTGGGGGCCGCTCGGCACACAGTGGTTCGAGCACGTGGCGCGGTTCGACGGCGAGGTCTGGGAGGGACCGGTCTTTCTCGGACGCTCGGACGGGATTCTCGACCAACGACCGGCTCTGGCAGCCGCTGGCGCGGGGAAGCTGTTGATCGTCGGGACGACGGACCATCGCTTCACCGATGCTGACCGGCGCAACGCGAACCGAAACGATTTCGACTACGACCTGGTCGCGCATGAGTATGAGACTGGGCCCGGGATCGGAGACTACGAACTGGAGACGGCGCCAGCTGTGAGCCCGATGCCACCGATAGCTGCGGTGGAGGACGAGCTCGAACAGGTCTCGATGATGCGGGGTTATCGGGTGACCCTTGGTGACGAGACGTTACGGCTGATGCGCGGTGAGTTCCACCGCCACACCGCGATCAGCGGAGATGGAGCTCGAGACGGCGGCATCGTCGATGCCTGGCGCTATTTCATCGACGCGTCCTACATGGACTGGGCCGGCTGCTGCGACCACGACAACGGCTATCGCGAGTATCCTTGGTGGCGCACGCAGAAGCAGTCGGATGCCTTCCACTTGGCCGACAAGTTCGTGACGCTCTTCAGCTATGAGCGAAGCGTGCGCTACCCAGAGGGGCACCGGAATCTGCTGTTCGCACGACGAGGGATTCGCCCCCTGCCGCGGCTGCCGAGAACCGCCGAGGATTCGCCCGCCGATCCCGCTCCCGACACCCAGATGCTGTACCGCTACCTCCGGCGATACGAAGGGCTCGCTGCGGTTCATACGTCAGGGACGGGCATGGGCACCGACTGGCGCGACAACGACCCCGAGATCGAGCCCTGGGTCGAAATCTACCAGGGCGACCGGCAGAGCTACGAAATCCCGGACGGGCCTCGCACCAACACGGCTGATGATTCCATTGGTGGCTGGAGGCCGTTGGGATTCGTCTCGAACGCGCTCGCGAAGGGGTATCGACTCGGGTTCCAAGCTTCGAGCGACCACATTTCAACGCACATGTCGTACGCGAATATATGGGTGACCGAGCCAACCCGGGAAGCGCTGCTCGAGGCAATTCGCAAACGCAGGGTCTACGGGGCGACGGACAACATCCTCGCCGATGTGCGGAGCCGCGGGCACTTCATGGGCGAGGAATTCGAGACGGACCAGGCGCCGAAGCTCGAGATTGCACTGGTCGGCACCGCTGAGTTTGAAAGGGTCTCGATTATCAAGGACGGTCGCTATGTGCATTCGGTGGATCCAGGGACCCCGCAAGTGAAGATGACCTGGACGGACAACACGTCCCAGCGAGGAGATACCTCGTACTACTATGTTCGAGGCGAGCAGGTTGATGGCGAGATCGTCTGGGTCAGCCCGATGTGGATCACCCATCGGTAGCGTAGGCCGACTTTGATTCCAGTGACGGCTACCACCTCCTATGCGTCGCGTGAAACAACGGGATGCCGGGTCTGGCACTCGCCGACCTGGGGCGACCAGCCGGGGTGTCCCGTATTCGTCTATTCGTTTTCCGTTCGTAGGAGACCCACTTCCATGCGAGTCGTTTCGATTGCTCTTGCCTTGTTGCTGTGGTGCGGCTGTTCCGGCCAGCCTGCCAAGGAAGCGCCGCAGCCCGCCGAGGAGTCGGGTCCGATCCTGCTGGTTTCCCAGAAAGCCGCGAAGTCTCTGGCGTGGTACACGCTCGATGGCGAGTTGCTGGACGAGGTGGCAGTCAGCGACCATCCCCATGAGATCGCGGGCTCGGCGGACGGCAGCCGACTCTTCGTGACCGACAACGGCGTGATGCAGATCGAGAATGCAGGCGAGGGGGGGAACAAGGTTTCGATCATTGACATCGAAGCCCGGACAAGGATCGGCGAAGTGGATCTTGGCCAGTGGCACCGCCCCCACGGGATCGATGTTTGTGCAGACGGGACCTTGCTGGTCACGACCGAGAATCCCGATCAGCTCCTGGTGATCGATATCGAGCGGCGGTTGGTCACGAAATCGCATCCAACGGGCGGCGAAACGCCTCACATTGTGCATTGTAGTGCTGACTCCACGGCCGCCTATGTATCGAACGCGCGTTCGAGAACGGTATCAAAGATTGACATCGCCAGTGGCGAGCATGAACTGCTCGAGACGGGCGACCGGCCCGAGGGGTCAGCGTTGAACCGAGACGGATCGCAGCTCTATGTCGCTCACCGCGACGGCAACAAGATCGTTGTGATCGATACCGCACGCTGGGCCGTGTTGGGTGAGATTTCGACACCGGGATCGCCAGTGCGCTGCGGGCTGGCCGGAGACGACAAGACCCTCGTCTATGGACTGATTGCCGGGGCGGTCGGATTCGCTGATGTTGAGTCCATGCAGGAAGTCGGCCGGGTCGAACTTGTCGGCCCAGCCGTTTCACTGGAGATGCATGATGACGTCACGGCGCTTACCTGCGTGCAGGATTCCGATACGTGCTACGTCGTCTCGGTCCCCGAGCAGAGCATCCTCCACACCGTCAAGCTGCATGACGGAGCAGGGCCTGACCCCGCGCTGCTGCTCGAGTAGCGCGAGGGTCCGGCCCTGTCCCAAGGAGCCTCCCCAGCCTGCGAGAACGGTTCCGCTGGACGAAGTCGCTCGAATGAGCCTTGGTCGCGACAGCTGCGGTCACAGCAGCCGGCGCAGGATCTTGCCCGCCGGTGATCGCGGGATTGTGTCAATGAATTCAACCGCACGCACCTGCTTGTATCCGGCGACCTGGGACTTGACGTGCGCTTGGATCCGCTCGGCCGTGAGCTGGCGGTTTGGGTGCAGCGCAACAAAAGCCTTGGGGCTCTCGGCGCCGTGCGAATCGCGTACTCCAATGACCGCGACATCGAGGACTTCGGCAAGCTCCAGGATGACGGACTCGAGCTCGGCTGGAAGCACCTGGAAGCCCTTGTACTTGATCATCTCGCGCTTGCGGTCGACCAGGTGCACGCGGCCGTTGCCGTCAATGTGGCCGATGTCGCCCGTGTAGAACCAGCCATTCCGCAAGGCGATGGCGTTCTCTTCCGGGGCTGAATGATAGCCCCGCATGATGCCCGGTCCGCGTAGCGCCAACTCGCCGGTTTCCCCCGCCGGTAACTCGCGGTTCCCGGATTCGAGATCGAAAACAGCGGCATCCATGCCCATGACCGGTATCCCGGCGGTTTCCGCGACGTCCCATGGAGCCTCGGGCGGGTTGACCGTCGCGATGCCAGATGTTTCGGTCATGCCGTATCCCTGGCGGACCGTGACGCCGGTGATCTCGACGAAGCGATGGACCGCGGGCACGGGTACCGGGGCGGCGCCGATATTGATCCAACGGAGCGAGGATAGATCACGTCGACCCAGATCATCGCGTGAGAGCATGTTGAGCAGCACCGGAGGTACCAGCGGCAAGTTTCCGATCCTCTCGCGCTCGATTGTGTCGAGGCAGTCGTCCATGTCGAACCGAGCCCGCAGGTGAAGGGTGTTGCCTCCGGCCAGCACGACGTTCATCACAACGTTGAAGCCGTAGATGTGATACAGCGGCAAGAATACATAGCTTTGGCTCTCCGGGTCGTGCATTCCGTGCTGGGAGAAAAGCAGTTGCCGGACGGCGGCAACGAGATTTGATTGCGTGAGTTCAATGCCCTTGGAGAAACCAGTCGTTCCGCTCGAGTACGGCAGGAAGGCCAGGTCGCGGTCGCGATCGATCTCCACATTCGGGCTGGTTGCCGGTGCGGACTCCCAGAAACCCGGCTCCAGTTCAACCAGGCGGCAGCCTTGAATCCGGTCCCGGCACTCCAGCAGTCGCGGCATCAGGCTTCGCGCGGCGAAGACGACTGACGCCCCTGAATTGCAGATCTGGTGGATGAGTTCACGCTGCTTGTAGCTTGAATTGAAGGGAGTGAAGACCGCCCCGCTCGCCAGGATCCCGTAACCCGCCGTGACGAAATCAAAGGAATTGGGGCTGAACAGGCCGACAACCGTGCCCTTGCCGATCCCAGCGGCGAGCAGCGCGTTTGCGAAGCGGTTGGCACGCCGCCAGTTCTCGGCGAATGTCAGGATCCGCCCCGCACCGTCGACGATGAACGGTTTGTCGCCGTAGGCGTTGGCGGCCTCGCGGACGATGGACGGGATCGTAGACTCCGGCGAAGCGATTTCCTCGAGTGTGAGTCGATGAGGTCGAATTGTCATTCTCTACAGGATTCGCTTCAGGAACGTGACGCGGCCAACCTCGACCCACTCCGCCACGAAAACGTTGCCTTCGTGGTCGAAGCAAGCCCCATGCGGGCACACGAACTGGCCGTCAGGGAAGTGGTTCCGGCTGAGCAATCTACGTTCCCTGTAGTCGCTGGGACCAGTGCCTAAATGGCCGATCAGGTTGTTGTTCCCATCCAGCAGGGAAACGCGGGCCGCAAGATCCGGGACGAGCAAAGTGCCGTCGCGGTAGATGTCGAAGTGGCAGGGTAAATCGACCCCCGTGACGAGGCGCAAATGGTTGCCGGCGAGATCGAAGTAGTGCAATCGATGGTTCGAACGATCCGCGACCAGGACTTCCTCCACTCCGGATCGGTCGTCGATCTCGATTCCGTGCGGACAGTGCAGATCATTGACGGCGTCGCTCCGGCCGCCGCCGAACGTATCGATGTAGTGCCCGTTGCTGTCATAGCGGACTACGTAGCTCGACCCGTAACCGTCGGCGATGTAAATGTCGCCATTCCGAGACACGGCGAGATTGGTGGGTTTCCAGGACGGGGCGAGCCGTCCGTCCCTGACGCCATAGGCCGGGGATTCGGTTGGGTAGCCCAGAGTCAGGTGCACGTTTCCGTGCAGGTCAGTCTTTTGTGCGATGCCTCGGCGGATATCGCAGAAATAGAGGAATTCGTCGGACCCCTCGCGGGTGAGACGGAATCCATGCGCGCCGCCAGCGTAGGCCCCGCCCCAAGACGTCACGAAGCTTCCTTGCGGGTCGAAGACCACGACGGAATGATCGCTTGGCGAAGCTTCGTGAACCGTGTGGTGGACATACACGAACCCTTGGGAGTCGACTTGGACTCCGTGGCAGTTGCCGTAGCGGATGCTTGCGGGCAGCGCACCCCAATCGTGGTGCACTTCGTAGGAGTGCGTGCCGGCCTGGACTGTCGGTACGCGCGGCATGATCACCGATTGTATCGGGGAGGCTCGCACCGAGACCGGGGGGCAACTCGGGCGCCGATGCTTCACCGTCCTGTCAGGCCCGGCTTGATTGCGGCGCCTGGTACCCGCCATCAAGCCTGTCGTGGATGGAGGACCTGCGAGTGCTCATTCGGGTACGGAGACTCGTCCGCGAACGTCCTTGTAGTGAACAGACCCGCTGCCATCGCGCTCGACAGTGAAGTCCCCTCCGACTTGCCTCACCGAGATGCTGCCGGAGCTGTCGCTCGTAACGACTACCTCCCGTGCCACGCGCTGAGTTTCGATGCTTCCCGATCCATCCTGGACTCTGACGCTGCCGGCAACATCCGCTATCGAGATACTGCCGGATCCATCCTTCACTTCGAGGTCTCCCTTGATATGGCGGAGTTCGACGCTTCCCGACCCGTCCTGAACCGATACGTCTCCGGCAGCGTTCTCGATTCTGATGCTGTTCGAGCCATCTTTCAGGCGCACAGGCCCACTGTCTCGAATCGCAACGCTTCCGGCGCCGTCAGTGACGTCAAGTGCCAGGGAAGCTGGGACGTCGATCTCCAAGTCCAGGAAAGCTGGTCTGGATGACAGTTTCCTGTTGAACAGCGTCACATAGAACTGCCGTCCGACACTTGGTTGCTTCGCTTCAATCGAGAGCTCGTTGCCATCGCGCCCGGTCTCCAATTGGATTTGGTCCAGAGCTTCCTGATCCGAAGCGCACGCCCTGCCGCGAATGCGGATCTCGCCGAGATCGGGATAGCCTTGGATTTCCAGTTCGCCCGCCCCGGAGACGATCCTGGCACGAGTCGCACCTTCGATGGGTAAGGTGGCATTGCGTTTCGCCTCGTAGCGACAGCCATCGGCCTGAAGCCCTGACGGGACGCAGCCCAGCATGGCTGGGGCCAGGAGTGCTGTGACAGCGGCAGCCGGTATCTTGCGATTGCGCCTTGGTCGGTCAAGTCTGGGCTCCTCTCGACGACTGAACAGCCTCGCAATCTGACGGCCCACCGGATTCCGGTGCGACGACGGGTGTGCGCAAGCGTCGTCGCTGACCTCGGTCAATCGTGCACTGATCGTTTGCGGTGTGGCCATAGCGAATCCTCCCTGTCGAGCTGCAATGCGGATCGAGCGGCCAAGTTGAAGAACACAGGAAACCGGAGAAAGTTTCGGACTCCAACTGAAATCCATGGCAAGCAGTTCGATTCTGTGTGCCGGCCCCAGCAGTTGGCAGGAACGAGACGGCCAACAACTGGATCCGTCTGGCTGAATAATGCCGTGGTCTGTAGCAGACGCTGGCCTTCAGGTCAGGATCTCGCGGATTACATGCCCTTCCGTGTCGGTCAAGCGGAACCTGCGCCCCTGGAACCGGTAGACCAGTTTTTCGTGATCGATACCCAGCAGGTGCAGAATCGTAGCCTGGATATCGTAAATACTGACAGCGCCCTCGACGATGTTGAAGCCGTACTCATCCGTGGTGCCATGCACATGACCGGGCTTGATGCCAGCCCCGGCCATCCATAGCGAAAAGCACCGACCGTGATGGTCGCGCCCATAATCGTCAGGTTTCGGGGCCCCTTGTGCGTACGGAGTGCGTCCGAACTCGCCAGCCCAAACGACAAGCGTGTCATCTAGCAGGCCTCGCTGCCTGAGATCACGAACCAGCGCTGCCGAGGGTTGATCCGTATCGCGGGCAGATACAGGCAAGCGTTTGGGCAGTTCGCCGTGATGATCCCACCCACGGTGGTAGAGCTGGACGAAGCGGACATCCCGTTCTGCCAGGCGGCGTGCGAGCAGGCAATTGCCAGCGAATGTGCCCGGCTTGCGGGAGTCCGGGCCGTAGAGTTCGTAGACGGATTCGGGTTCGGACGAGACGTCCATGAGTTCTGGCACGCTGGCCTGCATGCGATAGGCCATCTCGTACTGCTCGATCCGGGTTTCGATCTCCGGGTCGCCCACCCTCCGATAGTGGAGCTTGTTGAGGGCCGCCGCGCCGTCGAGCACGGCGCGCCGCCTCTCGCGGGTCATGCCCGGAGGATCGCTCAAGTACAGCACTGGATCGCCGTGGCTGCGGAACTGTACGCCTTGATGTCGACTCGGCAGGAACCCCGCGCCCCAGAGGCGCGCCAGCAATCCCTGGCCGCCCGGACCCTCGCTGGCCACCGAGTGCAAGACAACGAACGCCGGGAGGTCCTCGTTCGCGGTACCCAAGCCGTAATCGATCCAGGAGCCCATGCTTGGCCGGCCGGGCAATTGGCTGCCCGTCTGGAAGAACGTAATCGCGGGATCGTGGTTGATGGCTTCTGTGTGCGCCGTACGGATCAGGCAGATGTCGTCGACGATCTTTGCAGTGTGCGGCAGCAGATCGCTGACCTCGGTGCCGCTCTGGCCATGGCGAGAGAACTTGTACTTCGTGGGCATCACTTGGAAGCGGGCCTGATGCGCGACCATCCCCGTGACGCGTTGCCCGCCAAAGATCGAATCCGGAATATCCTCGCCGAAACGCTCCTCAAGCAGTGGCTTGGGGTCGAACAGGTCGACGTGGGACGGGCCGCCGGACTGGAAGAGAAAGATGATCCGTTTCGCCTTCGGCGCAAAGTTTGGGAAAGCGGGCTTGGCGGCGCCGTCTGAGGCGCCGAGCATGTGCAAGCACGCTGCTCCCAGTCCGTAGCCGGATCGCACCAGGAGATCGCGGCGGGACGAGTATGGCGTGAAGTGGTTGCAATTCATCCCTTTGTGATTACCTCGTCCAAGTTCAGTATGAGATTCGCCAGGGCCGTGTAGGCGGCCAACTCCTCCGGGTCCAGTGCGCCATCCGTGCCGGACTCGCCGACACTCAAGAGTTTCCGGGCGTCATCCGCGCCACCGGAATAGGAATCGCGAAGCCGATCGAAGGACTCGATCAGGACGCGCAGTTCCTCGGCCTCCGGCCGACGCCCAGTTGCGAGCGCGAAGGCGAACGCGATCCTATCGGCGGGGTCGGGCCCGGCCTCGCGGATGGCTCGCTCGGCCAGCTTGCGGGCGGCCTCGACGAAGGTCGGGTCGTTCATCAGCGTCAGAGCCTGCAAGGGCGTGTTCGTCGTTGACCGCTGCACGGTGCAGAATTCGCGGTCGGGTGCGTCAAACACGGTCATCGTCGGGTGCGGCAGGGTTCGCTTCCAGAAGGTATAGAGACTGCGGCGGTAGAGGTTCTCGCCATCATCTTGCTCCCAGGTCGTCCCTGGATACGAGGCACCGACCACGATCCCGTCGTAGAGACCCTCGGGCTGGTAAGGGCGGACGCTGTGGCCGCCGACACGTCCGCTCAACTGGCCCGCGATTGCGAGTGCCTGGTCCCGGATCGCTTCGGCTGGCAGGCGGATCCGAGGGCCTCTTGCCAAGAGCCGGTTCTCCGGGTCACGGTTCCTGAGATCTGGGCTTACAGCGGAGTCCTGCCGGTAGGTTGCCGACAGCACGATTGTTCGGAGCAGACGTTTGACATCCCAGCCGGACTCGATGAAGTGCAGCGCCAGCTGATCGAGCAGATCGGGATGGCTGGGCGTCTCGCCCTGCAGACCAAAGTCTCCGCTCGTCTTGACCAGCCCGACGCCGAAGAGCTGCTGCCAGAAACGATTCACGACCACCCTCGCCGTGGTCGGATGGCTGGGAGCGGTGAGCCACATGGCGAGCCCCAACCGATCCATTGGCGCTCCCTCCGGCCAACGCCCCAGCAGTGCCTCGGGGACACCGGGCTCGACAGGCTCGCCCGGGCTGTCGTATCTGCCACGAATCAGCACGCGGGACTGGCGACGCTCAGGACTTTCCTCCATCACCATCGCGGTCGGCAGACTCCGCCTTAGCGCGAAAAGGCTGCGGCGCAAGGCTGCGGACTGCCCGGGAGGCTGGAGGCTTCTGTACAGCCAGCTGCGTTCGAGCTTGAAGCCTGCGCGATCCCGTGCCCAAGGCACGGCGGCGGCCTCGAAGACATCGTGGATCTCGTCTTCGGACAACGCACCCTTCCAGATCGCCACCTCGTCGACTCGACCGAGGAAGCGGTGGCCGGAGCGGCTGTTGTCCTGGCCTATTCGGTACGGCGCGACTAATCTCGCCCCGGCCTGGGCGTCGTCATGCAGGATGCGAGTGGCAACTTCTTGTCCATCGATGAACAGGCGTGTCCAGGCAGCCTTCGCTCGCATCGACTTCTTTTCCGCGGAGCCTTCGTACAGCGCTGTTACATGACTCCATTGGCCCGGCTCCAAGCCTGCACCCTCGCTTCGTACCGTCATGGAGTACGACGGAAACCGCTTGCTCATGCGTAGTTCGATTTCGCCACCGACCCAGCGGAGTTCGATGCCGTTTCCGTGACTGGTGGAAGACGGATCCGGTTCGTAGTTGATCGCCGAGAAGACCGGTGCGTCGGGCTGGCGGTCATCGGCATGAAGCCAGAGGCTGAGCGTGAAGGCGCCGTGCTCTTCGAGCTTGACCTTGTCTTCTCGCTTGATCTCCTGGGCACGGCAGCCACGACCGGCAATGCCAGGGTGTTCGCTTTCTTCGCATCCGAAAAAGAAATCGGCATTTGAGGGGTACTCAGGGATGCCGAGAGCTTGCAGGTCGGAGGCAGCAGGCTCCCACGCATCGGCTACCATTCTCTCGGCCGGCTCCAGCGAATCGATCCGCGATTGCAACGAGGCGATTTGCCTGCGTTGCTCGCCAGTCGGAGCGGGAATCATTGGTACGGCGTTGGCCACTCGACCCGCTTCGCCGATCTCGGGTACGTTGTCGAAGAACGCGAACAGGCGATAGTAGTCCTTCTGGGAAATCGGATCGAACTTGTGGTCGTGGCACCGCGCGCACTCGAATGTCAAGCCGAGCCAGGCCATTCCCAGTGTGCGGACCCGGTCGGCCACGTACTCCACGCGGTATTCCTCGTCGATAATGCCGCCTTCAGAATTGATCACGTGATTTCGATTGAATCCGGTGGCGATGCGCTGTTCAAGAGTCGGTTGCGGGAGCAGGTCACCGGCAAGCTGCTCCACAATGAACCTGTCGTAGGGCTGGTTGCGGTTGAATGCATCGATCACCCAATCCCTCCAGCGCCACATTGAGCGCTCAGAGTCATTGTTGAATCCGTGGGTGTCGGCGTAGCGCGCGACATCGAGCCAGTCCATCGCCATCCGCTCGCCATACCGGGGAGAAGACAACGCCCTGTCCACCGCTTCCCCGTAGGCCCGTTCGCCCCGGAGCTGGACCGCTTCATCGAATGCCTGCAAGTCAGCCGGAGTGGGTGGCAAGCCGTTGATGTCTAACATCATCCTGCGGAGCCACTGGGCATTGGTGGCTTCTGCGGACGGAGCGAGTCGCTCTGTACCCAGACGGGTGCGCACAAAGGCGTCCAGGGCTGCCCGCGGCCAATTCTGTGTGGATGACGAGGGGCTGACCGGCTGGGCCGGAGGGACGAAGGCCCAGTGGGTTTGGTATTCGGCACCCTCTTCGATCCAACGCCGCAGAAGTGCCAAGTCTTCGGGGGCCAGCGGCTGGTGTCCCATGTACGCTGGCGGCATCCGCAGAACCGGGTCTGGCGACGACGCGCGTCTAAGTACCTCGCTGCTGTCCGGGTCACCCGGCTGGATGGGAACTCGACCCGAAGCTGTGGGGGCCAGGGCTGCCGACCGGATGTCGAGTCGCAGCCCGGCTTGGCGCTGGGCTGCGTCAGGACCATGGCACGCGAAACAACGGTCCGCCAGAAGCGGCTGGACGTCCCTGCCAAACTCCACGGCCGGAGCGATCACGGATGCAACTGCAGCCAGAGCACTTATGCGGAGCACGAGAAAAAGCTCTTTGGTGCGCGAGTTCCTGAGCACGGGCTGATACCTGTCTATGGTTGCATCACGGACTCCGGAATGGAAGCCCGGACCGGTTCGTCGCCGTCTGTGACCGGCGCCCTCCTTGCGAACCGCGCTACCGGTACGCGTCGCTGACTGAGCGCTCCTCCTGATCCATCCGGCCCTGTCCGTTGTTCTGAGAATCCACCAACCGCAGATTGATCTCGTCCGCGTTCACATGAGCTCGGAGGCGGCGGACTAGCCGCCCAGCTCCGTTCTCAGCGTTCGCAGGATCTCGCGGGTCTCCGCGATTTGACGTCGAAGCTGGTCGGCGTGGCGCCATGCCTCGCTGTTGAGCTGCTGGCCGGGAACTCTGATTTCCCTCTCCAGATCAGCCAAATCTC
>MKWU01001299.1_pt1 | contig 44370 bp, 38 predicted proteins | sample 809101 | NCBI WGS metagenome assembly MKWU01 (sample SAMN05860141, study PRJNA318959) | sponge metagenome | host: Aplysina aerophoba | place: Slovenia: Piran, Adriatic Sea, Gulf of Piran | collected 2013-05-07 | reverse complement strand
CCCGCGGCGCGGGCGCCACCCGGCTGCCGCCGTGGCCGCTCTCGCCGGACGACCCCGAGCCCGCGATCGTCATCGGCGAGGTCCATCACCCGAACCGGATCCGGGAGGTCCGCGAGCCGAGCTGGCTCGTGATGCGCGACAAGGCGCTCTACACCGGCACCATCGTCTTCGGGGCGGTGGGCACCGGCAAGACCTCCGCCTGCATGCGCCCGTTCGTCCAGCAGCTCCTGAGCTGGCGCGCCCACGACACCGAGCGGCGCGCGGCGGGGCTCTGCCTCGAGGTGAAGGGCGACTTCTGCCACGACGTCAAGGCGATGCTCGCCGAGTGCGGGCGGGCCGACGACTACATGGAGCTCAACCTCGAGCGCGAGGGCTACGCCTGGAACCCGCTCGACGCCCCGTGGATGGACTCGTCGAGCCTCGCCTACACGATCGCCTCCCTGCTCAACCAGCTTCACGGCAAGGGGAAGGAACCGTTCTGGCAGCAGGCGTACAGCGACCTGGCGCGCTGGATCATCGTCTTCAAGCGGCTGCACTACCCGCCGTGGGTGACCCTCCGCGACATCTACCGCTACTCGGTGGACCAGCAGGCCCTGGGCGAGGACATCGACGCGATGAAGGCGACGCTCCGGGAGCGCTGGAACTGCCCCGACGTCTGGGAGGTCTCGGTCGGCTGGCGCGACCACCGGCGGCACGCCGACAAGCTCGGCCTGTGGACGTGGCGCGACGTTGGCGGCGGGAGGATGTGCACCCGGCAGGAGACGCGCGCCGACATCGAGTCGGTGGCCGCCGCGCTGCGGGAGGCCGGCGCCAGGTTCGAGGTCGAGGAGAGCTACCGCGGGATCCCCTGGGGGCTCGGCCGCGAGGCGCAGAAGCACCTCAAGGTGGATCAGCACGCGATCCACGAGGCGGTCACGCGCTGGTACAAGCAGCAGTGGCTCGGGCTCGCCGAGCAGACCCGGACCAACGTCGTGACGGGCCTCGCGGTGTTCCTCGCCGTGTTCGACCTCCCCGAGACCGGGCGCAAGTTCGCGCCGCCGTGCCCGGACGACGACTCCGGCGTGTCGGTGGGGCTGCCCCCCTGCCTCCCGCCCCTCTACGACCTGATGGAGTCGGGGAAGGTCCTCGGCCTGAACATGCCCGCGGGCGAGAACCCCAACCTGGCCCGCACGCTGGGCGTGATGCTCAAGCAGGCCTGGCTCTCCACGCTGCTGCTGCGGCCGGCGCGGATGCAGGAGGAGTGGAACCGCGGCCGCTACTGGCGGCCGGTGCTGTTCGTCGTCGACGAGTACCAGCAGTTCGCCACCGTCGGGGAGAGCGATCCGAGCGGCGACGAGAAGGCTTTCGCGCTGACGCGCCAGAGCAAGTGCATCCCGCTCCTGGCTACGCAGTCGCTCTCGTCTCTGCGGTCGGCGCTGGGCGCGGGGGAGTCGTGGCGCGCGCTGCTGCAGACGATTCGCTCCCGCATCTACCTGGCCCTCGGCGACGACGCGTCGGCGAAGACGGCGTCGGAGCTCTGCGGCCAGGTCTCCCGGATGATCCCGTCCTACTCGGTGTCGGAGAACACGGCCCGGGCCGGGGTGAGCTTCCTCTCGGGGCGGGCCGGCGGCGGGGGCTCGACGTCGGCGGGCCTGTCGAAGAGCTACCAGGCCCGCCGCGAGGCCCTCTTCACGCCGCGCGACTTCGCCGTCCTGGGCAGCTACCAGGCGATCGCGCAGATCTTCGACGGCAAGGCCGTGTCGGACGCGGTGCGCTGCTACCTGTTTCCCGACTACTTGGTGAAGAAGCTCGGCAAGCGCATCCCGTGGTGGCGGGCGAAGGAGCAGGAGTTGTTCTGATGATCGAGACGCAGGCGAGCCTGGCCGAGGTCGGCGAGCATCTGGTCGACCTGCGGCAGTTCGTGGGAGACGACTCCGTGTCGGAGATCATCGTCAACGGCCCCGGCCGGCTGTACGTGGAGCGCGAGGGCCGCCTCGCGCGGGTGCCCGTGCCGGAGGGCAGCCTCACCCGGCGCGATCTCGAGGCGGCGGCCGCGATGATCACCCGGGGCTCGGGCCTGGACCTGCGGACCGAGCCCATCGTCGACGTGCGGCTCAGCGACGGCTCCCGCGTCGCGATCGCGGCCCCGCCGGCGTCGATCGAGCTGGCGATCACCATCCGGCGGTTCGGCAGGTGCGTGCTCTCGGCGGCGGGCCTCGTCGGCAGCGGCTCGCCTCCCCCCCCCCGCCCCTCTGCCCCGCCCCGTCCTTCACGCCGTCCGCGACACGTTGCTCGGCGACGGCAACGTCCTCATCGCCGGGGGCACCGGCAGCGGCAAGACCACGCTCCTGAACGCGTGCGTGGGGCTGCTGCCCCCCTCCGACCGCATCGTCGTGATCGAGGACACCATCGAGATCCGGCTGGCGCACGCCAACTCGCTCCGGCTCGAGGCGCGCGCCTTCGGGCCGGGCGCGAAAGCGGGCGTGAGCATCCGGGACCTCGTGCGCCACACCCTGCGGCACAGGCCGGACCGCATCGTGCTCGGCGAGGTGCGGGGCGGCGAGGCGGCGGACGTGATCCAGGCCCTGGTGACGGGACACGGCGGCTCGCTCAGCACGATCCACGCCTCGACCTGCGCGGGGGCGCTCGACCGCCTCGCGACCTGCGCGCTCCAGGCCGGCGACGCCCTCCCGTGGGACGTCGTCTGCCGCTCGGTGGCGGCGGCGTTCCAGCTCGTCGTGCGACAGGCGAGGGTCGACGGCGTGCGCGCGGTCCGGGAGGCGGTCGCGGTGCTCGGCTACGAGCCGCGGACCGGCGGCTGGCTCACGCGGACGGTGTGGGAGGAGGCGGCGACCGCGGCCGGGCCGGCGGAGGCCGGCGGGGACGCCGCGGCGGGGTGGCGCCGCGTGGCGGGCGTCCCGGGCCTGCTCGTGAGCCCGGCCGAGCCCGTCACCGTCGCCGGCCTCTTGCGTTCGCTCGGGGACACCCGCCGGAGTCCGGCCACGCGCCGGCTGTGGCGCAGCCGCCGCCCCCGCCGGCGTCCGGCTACCGGGGAGGCAGCATGAGCGTGGTCGAGAGCGAGCCCGCGGTCGAGGTCGACGCCGCGTCGGCGCTCGCCGAGGCGGAGGAGGCCGCGCGGCGCCGCCGGGAGGCGGACGAGCGGGGTGTTCCGGATGGCGCCGATGCGGACCAGGGCGCCGCGCAGCGCGCGCCGCGGCCGGAGCCCGAGGAGCCGGCGGCCCCCGCCGCCCCGGGGGAGCGTGGCCGGAAGGCGGGGGCGCGGGCTGTCGACGCCGGGCGGGCCGCCGCGGTCGTCGCGGACCTGCTGGCGCTACGCGGCGTCGGCGACAAGGCCGTGGCCGATCTCATCGTGGCGCAGCTCGGCGGGGCCGGCGTGGACGTCCCGCGGCTCGTGGCCGACATCGAGGCCGCGCAGGACCGCGACCGCGTCTCGGTCGCGGCCGAGACGCTCGCGGGCCAGCTCAGGGGCGTGATCGAGCAGGTGCAGCGGACGGCCGGCGCGTCGGGCGCGGCCGTCGAGGTCCGGCTCAAGGAGATGGAGGGCCTCGCCTACGTCCTCATCCAGACGGCCCTGGCGGCGCAGTCGTGCCTCGAGCTCGCGGAACGGTCGGGCGGCCGCGTCGGCACGCGGCTGCAGGACATCGTGCGGGCCGCCGACGAGTTCCTCAACACCGTGGGCGGCGCCCACGCCGAGGTCCTAGCGGCGGAGAAGGCCGCCGGGCAGTGGGTGGCGGACGCCTCCGCCGTGGGCCGCGGCCTGTGGTGGTGGTCGCTCGTGGGCGGCTTCGTCGGCGGCGTGCTCGGCGTCTTCGTCGCGACGTTCTTCTCGTGGGCGGGACGGTAGCGGATGGACCTGACCGAGACCGGCGCGGATCGTGAGCGGGAGGACCGCCGAGGGGCGGAGAAGGGCGAGGCGGCGCTCCCCGTCGCCGGGCAGAGTGCGTCCGAGCAGTCGCCGTCTCCGGTGTCCGACGGCGATCTCCCCGCTACGCCGCGGTCCCGTGGGGAGGAGAACGATTCCGGGTCGTCGGCGCGTGCGGCCGGCGCCGCTCGCCGGCAGCCGCAGGCGCGGCCAGATGAGGCCGATGCCGAGCCCAGTGCTTCCCGGCGCCGGTCCGGCGACGACGAGGAGGACAGCCTCGCCAAGCGTTTGGCGAGCGCCGGCGATCAGCCGGACAAGGCGGTCTGCAAGTACATCGTCGATCGCTTCGACACTGCCGTCCGGAAGGCCGTCCAGGCGTTCGACGCGCGTCTCGACCGCCTTCTGGGCGAGCGGGACCCGGCCTCCCTCGGCCCGCGTCTCGCCGACGAGCTGGAGGCCGGCCGGCGGGTGTTCCGAGAGGAGATCGAGGGCGTCCGCGACGGCGTGCTGAAGGAGGTCCGCGAGACCCTTGGGGACGGCTACCGCATGGAGGCCGGCGGGCGCTCGAGTCACGGCGGCGTGGCGGCAGTCGAGACTCCGACGAGTGCCGTCGATGCCGCTCGCGAGCAGTTCCGCGCCGAGGTCGACGCCGCGCGGAAGGAAGCCGTCCGGGAGGTCCACGGCACCCTCGGCGGCGCTCCGGAGTTCGCCGGCCTCTCGTCGAGGGTCGTGGTTCCGCCCGTTCCCCCGGGTGCGGATGCCGGCCGCGACGCCGCGTCGGCGTCGGCGGCGCGGGACGCCCGGGCCGATTTCGTCGGCACGCCTCGGGCCGTCGCCCTCGGGCATGTCACCCAGGCGTCCCTGATGGTGGCCGCGGCGCGCGGCCCCGAGTCGATGGTCGAGATGGCGCGCTTGATAGAGCGGTCGCCGTTGCGGCAGGCGGCGCTCGAGACCGTGCGGTGCGATCCGGTCCTCGTGGGCCTGTGCGCCGACGTGTGCGATGCCGATAGCCGGAAGCAGGGCGCTCCGATCCCTGCCGAATCTCCGCTCCGGACGCTGGCCGGCGATCTTGAGGCCCGCCACCTGGCCCGGTGCCGCGAGGACGCGCGCGGGGCCGACCGCGACGAGCGCGGGTTCGCGCGGGGGCGGGCGGCGCTCCGCTCCGGGCCGTGTGGGGAGGCGGCCGCGGCGCTCGCGGGGCCGTACGGGGCCGCCTGCCGCGTCGAGATCGACGCGAGGCTCGGCCGCGTGCCCGCCGCGCTCCCGAGCGATCGGGACCTCGGCCGTCGCGAGCTCAGCCTGGAGGGCCGCGCTTGGCTGGATCGGATGCGCGGGCGTTCGGTGGTCCCGGAGGCGGCGGGTCCGGATCGCGCCGTCGTGCCGGGCGGGCCGCGGGGGGGCGGGCCGGGGTCCGGGTTCGCGCCGTCGTGCCGGGCGCGGCGGGGGGGGCCGTGCGGAGCCTGCTGGGGCGGCGCGCGCAGGGCTTCGACCGCGTGCTGCAGCTCGCCCAGACCCGCCGCGGGAAGGCGGCGGCCGCCGTCTCGTCGCGTCTGTTGCGCTGGGGCACGTCTGGTGGCGCGGGTCGCCTGAAGGCGGTCGGCCTCGTCCTCGGCGGTAGTCAGCACCTGATGGCCGGGCTCGTGCGGGCCGGGGCCGATCCGATCGCGGTGGCCGCGGCCTCGTCGCGGGGCGCGGCGCGGGCGATCGCCGCCGGCGCCTCGGGCTCGTTGGCCGACGGCGCGCGGTCGTCCGATCACCGGCGCTTGGTGCAGGTCGCCGAGGAGCTCGACCGGCGCCAGCGCGGCGCCGAGCTGACGGCGGCGACGTCGGCCGCGGCGCGGGCGGCCCGGCTCGACCGGTGGGCCGACTGCCGCGGCCGGAAGGGCGAGGTCCCGGTGTTGCTCAAGGTCCTCCACGCCGACCGCCACCAGGCGATTACCGAGGCGTGCTCGCGGGAGAGATGCCGCGCGTCGGAGGCCCGGCGGTCGGGGGACAGGGACTTCGATCTCCTCCGCGAGCGGGTGCGGGGCCACGGCATTCAGGTATGGGCGCGGGCGTGGCAGGGCCGGGGCACGCAGTCGTTCGACGGGCGCGAGTGGCGGCTCGACGGATCGCGGACGCACCCGGACGGGGTTCCGGCCCCGGGCAGCCCGGCTGACGGCGTGAAGGCGATGCTGCTCGTCTCGGGCGGCCGGGTCCGCCACGGCCGGGATGCCCGTTTGCGGGTCGGGAAGGACCTCGCGGTGGAGGTCCCCGAGGGCCTCGACGACGAGCAGCGCCAGTCGGCGCTCATCTACGGGGCGGCGAAGGCGATCGTCGCGGCGCGCAACCCCACGATGGCGCCGGGCAACCGGGAGGCCGTCGTCCTCGCCGGCATGCTCGCGTCGTCGATGGCCGAGCGGCTCGACGCGACGTACGAGCCGCCGGAGGAGGCCCGCGGGGTGGACCCGGGCCGCGTGAGCGACGAGCTGCTCCGCCGCGGGAACGCGCTCGTCCAGGAGGTGGGCGTCCGGGTGCAGCAGTGCATCGAGACCACGCTCGGGCGCGAGCAGCTCGAGAGGCACAAGGAGGTCGACCACCAGGTGGACTTCATCGCCCGGCACAGCTTCGGGGAGACGCCCCGGCGCGCGGTGCGGCAGGAGGGCCTCGCCCCGGGGCGGGGCGTGGCGCCGGCGCGCGGCGAGGCGGCGGTGGATCTCGGAATGGGGAGGGGGTAGGCGACATGCGTGTGCGGTCCATCGGTAGTGCGGTGAGCGCCGGCGCCCTGGCCTTGGCGGCCCAGGGCCTGTGGCCGGCCTCGGCGCCGGTGTCGGCGCAGGGGCCGCTCCTGCGGTGCGACGCGCCGTTTCCGACCGGCGCCCGCGCGGCGGCGGCGACGCGCCACGACTGCTGGCTCGATGAGACGGGCGGGCAGTCGGCCGTCCCGTGGCCGGACTCGGGGCCTTTCGCGGAAGGGTCCGTGGTCACGGTGTACAGCCCGCGCTGGGGCGCCGGCGGCACGCCGAGGCTGTTCTGCTCGGCCGAGAGCGCGCGGGGCGAGGCGTACGACCGGTGGTTCACGGCGGCGGCCGTGCGCGGCGGGAGCACGCTGGAGCGCGCGTCCTACGGCGTCCGGGCGGCGAGCGTTCCCGCGGGCGACCGCCTCGTCTCGTCGTTCTTCGGGGGGCGGCCCGAGCGGGTGGAGTGGGAGCGTGGCTCCCGTTACGACCCGCAGGCCCGGCGGGGGGGGTCGCGAGAGGGGGGGGGGGGGGGCGGGGGGGGGGGGGGGCGGGCGGAGTCGTCCGCCGCCTCGTCCCAGGTACCGTCGTTCATGCGCCCTGCGCCGGAGCCAGGCGCCGAGGGGCCGGCAGCGGCGGCAGTGCGGCGGCCCCCGGTCCGCAGCGGCTACACCTGCCCGGAGTTCGGCCTGTTCGCCCGGCAGCTCGGCGACCGGATCGACCAGGCGGCAGCCGGTTCCGGCGTGCCGGCAAGGTGCCTGTCCCCGGCGGGCGGCGGTGCGATTTTCGACGGCGACGAGCTGAACGTCGAGGCGCGGTACCTGCCCGGCTCGGGCACGTTCGGCGGCGGCGACGGGCGCTGGGGCATCGAGACCTCGCCCCGGCAGCCGCCCGGCGACGAGCCCGGCCGCGGCCGCCGTCTCGCCGACGCGCCGGTGGTCGCGGCGTTCAGCTCCGGGATGGCGTGCGTGGAGCGGGAGAGCATCGTGCTCCGCCGGTACCTCCGCCGGAGTTGGGTCGACACGAGCTACGCCGACTACGACCCGGCATGCGATCTGAGCGGCGTGGTCCTTCCCCCCGACACGCCGCCGCTCGGTCTGCGGCCGGCCTACTGCGACAGCGAGGGCTTCGATCCCGCGGGCAATCGCACCGTGCAGTCGGGCTACTGGCACACGTGGTGGGAGCACGTGTGGGAGCCCAACGCGGCCGAGACGGACCCGCACCTTCCGTGGGCGCGCATCTTCTGGCATGACGGCGGGGGCGTGTCCGCGCTCGAGTCGGGCGGGGTCCTTCTGGGCGACGACGGGACGGGGGTGTGCCTCGTCGGCCGGGGCTTCGTGCGTAGCCCCGCCCTGCCCGCGGTGGTTCCCCGGGTGGCGGGCCGGCTCGCCGGGACGTGGACCGACTACGCGTCGGGCACGGTCCCCATCGAGTGTCCGAAGGAGGACGGCACGGCGGGGCTCACGTCGGCCGCGGCCGGGAGCCCGGCGCCCGCGTTCGACGTCCCGGTGTCCGTGGACTTCGCTCCGCTGATCCACTTGGAGGCCGCGGCCGAGTCGTACTCCCTGGGGGAGTACCGGTCGTCGAGGCCGTGCTCGGACTGGCCGGAGGGCGCCGATCCGGCCCCCGTGGTGGGCGTCGACTGCGGTGTCGATCTCCCCGTGTCGCCCGCTCGCCAGCGGCGTCTCGATTCGTTCCGGCGGCAGGTGGCGACGTCCGCCGGCACGGGCCGCATCACCTCGCTGTTTCTCGATGACGCCGCCTCGATGATGTCGCACGCGTGGGACGTGCGCGCCGCGTCGGCCCTCGCGGGCGTCCTCGAGCTCGATACCCCGTGGGACGGCGGCGCCGACGTCGGCGCCGGCGCGGCGGCCGAGGCGCGGCGCTTCGGGCCTCCGCTCTCGCCGTGGACCGGTTGCGGCCGCCGGGACTTTCTCATGGGCCGGGCGGCGGACTCGCTGTGGGGCGCGTGGGTGGAGCGGGCGCGCTCCCGCGGGGCCGCGGAGGTCGCGGGATCGCTCGGCCTGCTCCGGCTCGCGGAGGGTCTCGACCCGCGTACGAGTGTGACGTGCACGCCGGGCGGGGACTGCCGGCCGGCGGGGGACGTGCTGCTGGCTCGCCAGCTGGCGATCGAGGAGGAGGCGCGGCGGCTGGGCGCCGGTCGGGGCGCGGATCCGGACCGCGTCTGCGGGATAGGGGATCGGGTGTCGCCGCCTGGGCCGTAGGCGACTCCGTTTCGAGACGATGGAGCACAGCGAGAGGCGGTTCGCGAAGGCGATTCGGGTCCGGGTGTCGCGTGGCCTGTACGACCACGTCGACAAGCTCGCTACGGATCTGGGCGTATCCCGCTCGGAGGTCCTCCGGCATGCGATCCGGCGCGGTGTCGTCTTCATCGAGCGGCAGCGCTCGCCGCAGTGGCGCCCGGATCGGCGGGGGGTCAGGCCCGGGAGAGGAGCGGGATGATGCGGCCCGGGGGGGGGCTTCCGCGCCTCCCGCCGCCTCATCCCCGCCGCGGTGGCGCCCGGAGCGGGGGGGGTTCAGGCCTGGAAGAGGAGCGTGATGATGCGGCCAGGGGGCGGCTTCCGGCGTCTCGCGGCGCTTATCGTCGGCGGCGTCGTCATTCTCGCCGTCGTCGGGACGCGTCCACGGTGGCAGAAGGTCACCGGCCGGGTGGAGCCCGCGCCGGCGGGAGGTCGCCCTCACCTGGTGGAGGTCGTGGCCCCGCGGGCGTGGATGAAGGTCACGGGCTGGACCGACGGCTCGGGCCGCTTCTTCCTGTTCACGGCACGGCGCGGCGCCGCGCACACGCTCCGGGTGGAGCGCTCGGGATGCGGTCCGGCCGTCGTCGAGGGCGTCTACTTCGAGCGCGGCCGCGACACGGTAGTGCGGGTGCCGCCGTGCTAGGGCTGCGGGGGATGCGGCGCCGGCTCTTCGTGGCGCGGGCGGCCCGCTTCGCGGGGGCGCTGCTCCCGATGCTCGCGGTGGCCGGCGCGGTGTTCGCTCTGTCGTCTCCGTCCTGCGGCCGCGCGGTCCGCTCTCTGGACCCGGTCTTCGACTCGTGGCGGGGCGTCGGCCGGTCCCTCTCGGTTTACGAGCCGAGCCGGATGGACGTCGTCGAGGCGGTCATCGGCCTGCTCGCCCTCGGCCCGGGGGACACGCTGGTCGACATCGGGTCCGGCGACGGCCGCTTCGTCGTCGCCGCGGCCCGCGCCGGCGCCACGGCGGTCGGCATCGAGCGCCAAGCGCCGCTCGTCGCGCGCTCCCGCGACAACGCGCGGATGGCCGGAATGAGTGCCCGCGCGACGTTCCTCCACGCCGACGCGATGACCCTGCCGAGCGTCGTCTCGCGGGCGACCGCGGTCACGATGTTCCTCACGCCGGACGGGTTCGAGGTGCTGGTGCCGTGGCTGGAGTCGGTCCTCGAGCCGGGCACGCGCGTCGTGTCCCACACGTGGCCGGTTCCCGGGTGGCGTCCGTCGCGCGTCGTGCTGGTCGAGGGCGCCGAAGGCGGGACGTGGCCCGTTTATCTCTACCGGTTCCCCGCGGCCGACGAATACGTCCGCGGCATCCGCGGGGGGTCGTAGTGGCCACGCTCGTCGTCGTCGAGTCGCCCGCCAAGTGCCGGACATTGCAGCGCTTCCTCGGCGCCGGCTACCTCGTCCGGGCGAGCTTCGGCCACCTCCGGGACCTCCCGGCGGCCGGCCGCCGGCGGAAGGGCCCCGTAGCGCTCGGTCTCGATCCGGGCGCGGGGTGGAAGGCGACGTGGGAGGTCCCGCGGGAGAAGCGTGACGTGGTGGCGGGGCTGCGCCGCCTCGCCGGGCGCTCGGGCCCCGTGGTGCTCGCGACGGACTGCGACCGGGAGGGCGAGGCGATCGCCTGGCATCTGCGGCAGATTCTCGGCGGCGCGGCCGCGCGTTTCACCCGGGTGACCTTCGGCGAGATCACCGAGTCCGCCATCCGGGCGGCGTTCCGGGCGCCGCGGGGTCTCGACATGGGGCTCGTCCGCGCGCAGCTCGCGCGGCGCTTCGTGGACAGGCTCGTCGGGTGGCGCGTCTCGCCCGTGCTCGTCCGCGCCGTCGACCAGGCCCGGTCCGCCGGGCGCGTGCAGTCCGTCGCGGCCCGGCTGGTGGTCGAGCGCGAACGCGAGATCGCGGCGTTCCGCCCGGCGCCGTACTGGGAGGTCGCCGTGACGCTCGAGACCCCCGGGGGCGCCGCCGTGCTGCCGGTCGCGGACGCCGGCGATGCCCGCTCGGCCGACGCCCACCGTTTCGCCGACGAGGCGGCGGCCCGGGAGGCGGCCGGGGCGATACGTGCGGCGGGGACGGCCCGGGTCGTCTCGGTCTGCTCCCAGCCGGGGGTCCGCCGTGCGCATCCGCCGTTCACGACCTCGTCGCTCCAGCAGGCGGCTAGTGCGCGGCTCAAGCTCAACGTCGCCCGCACGATGGAGCTCGCGCAGCGGCTCTACGAGGCCGGGGCCATCACCTACATGCGCACCGACGCGGTGGCGCTGTCGGCCGAGGCCGAGCGGGGGCTGCGGTCCCAGGTCGCGGCGGAGTACGGCGGCGAGTACGTGGCGGACCCGCCGAACCGCTTCAAGGCCGGGAGCGCCGCGCAGGAGGCCCACGAGGCGATCCGGCCGACGTCGTTTGGTCCCACGGGCGGACCCGCGCTCGACGGCGACGAGGCCCGCCTCTACGAGCTGATCCGCCGCCGCGCGCTGCAGAGCCAGATGGCGCCGGCCAGGATCCGCACCGACCGCGTGGAGGCGCAGGCCGGCGGGTGGCGTCTCGCCCTCTCCGGGGTCGCCGTCCTGTTCGCGGGGTTCGAGGCCGTGTGGCCTCCCGACCGCGAGGACGCGGCCCCTCCCCCGCTCGAGGAGGGGGCCGAGCTGCGGGTCGGCGACGTCGCCCTTGCGGCGAAGCGCACCAGGGCCCCGAAACGGTTCACCCAGGCGACGCTGGTCCGTGAACTGGACAGGCGCGGCATCGGCCGGCCGTCGACCTACGCGCAGACCATCGACGTGCTGCTCGAGCGCGGGTACGTCGAGTCGCGCCGGCGCGACTTGGCCGCGACCGCGCTGGGTGAGCAGGCGGTGGCGTGGTTGATGCGCCACTTCGGCGACCTGCTCGACTACTCGTTCACGGCGCAGCTCGAGCGCCAGCTCGACGAGATCGCGGCGGGGTCGCGCGGGGGGCGGGGGGGGGGCGTTCTCGCGGCGTTCCACCGGCGGCTGCTCGAGCAGGTCGAGCGGGCGTCGGCTTGACGGAGGGCCCTCGGGGCGCCCCGTCCGGGTGCTCGATCTTCTCGTCGAGCCGGTTCGGACCCATCCGCTGGGCCGCGCGTGGGGCGGGACAGGTCTCGCGGAGCCGAGGTTCAAGTCATGAAGGGACTGGTGGGCACGGTGGTGATCGTGGCTTCCATCGTCGGCGTGGTGATGTGGGCGCTGCTCGCGCGCTACCAGGCGGACTTGAAGTCCGTGCGCGGGATCGACCCGTGCGCGCTCGGCGAGGTCAGGTGCGCGTCGACGTCGTCGGGGCTCGTTCACCACGCGACGTTCGCGGCGCCTGGCGCGCGGGGCGGCTCCTCCTCCGGGGACCTGTCGGTCTCGTGCGTGGGCTCCGTGTGGGACGTGGGCATTGTGTTGGGGAAGTCTCTCCCGCCGGGCCGCTACAGCGTCGGCTGGGAGTCGTTCGTCATCGCCTCGCCCCCGCTGCCCCTGGGAGGCTGGTCGGCCTCGGACGGGTTCCTGTCGAGCCCGGAGCCGGGCGCGTTCGTCGAGGCGGCGCTCGGGCCGGCGCCGCTCTGGGGAGAGGTCGCGCTGGCCGTCCTCAACGTCGATCCGGTGCTGGCGTTCAGCGTGACGCGGGGCTCGGACTTCGAGGCGTCGGTCGCCTTCGACGCGCTTCGCGTCCGCGCGGTGGTGCGCGCGATCGCCCTCGGCTGCGGCAGGGGGGAGTCCGCGGATGGATGAGCAGGCGCTGGAGATCGCGGGCGCGTTGCTGCTGTGCCTCGCCGTCTCGGGGCTGCTGCTCTCCCTGTACCTGGTGGCGGTTGCCGGCACGCCGCGCGCCCGGCGCCGCCGCCGTCGCCGCCGGTGAGTGAGGAGGGTCGGATGGGTCGGCCGAGGCGCGTGTCCGAGCCGCATTCCGGCGGGGGATGGACGACCGGGGTCGTCGACGCGCCGCTGCCCGAGGCCCGGGTGGGCCGGGCGTGCGTGCCTGTCAATCACGAGAACCTCGAGCGCTTCGGCTGGTCGGAACGGACCGACGAGGGCCGGCGCCGCGTGGTGAGGTCGGCGCTGCGCTTCGCGGCGGACATTGGCGTCCAGGTCGTGGTCCCGCCGGCCGAGACGCCTCGCAGCTTGCCGGAGGGGGCCGTCGTCGTCAGCCAGCCGCCGCCAGCGGCGTTCCGGTCGAACGGCGACTGGGCGGCGGACCTGATGAAGCGGGTGGCCCGTCACTATCTTGCCGACGCCGAGGAGGGCTCCCGGTCCGTCGAGTCGCTGCTCTTCTACGGCCTCACGGGGCGGACGGCGGACTACGCGGGAGCGCTGGCGCAAGGGCTGGGCTATCTGCGCGGCGAGCTGGGGGCGCCCGCCGCCGGGAGGGAGGGGCCGGCGCGGCGGGAGGCGATCACGCCGCGCTCCGCGCGGCGCTCCTCGAGCACGTCGCCGCGGCCGGCGACGGGTGGGGCTCGCCGCACTCGCCCTATGCGTGCGCGCGAGTGCTGACGCGGGCGCACACCGAGCGTGCGTGTTCGCCGCTCGCGCTCGATGTCGGGCGTTCGGAGCTCCGGCCGCTGTCTCCCTCGCCGTACGGCGACACGGTGGGCGGCTGGTTCGCCTGGCATCTGGCCGAGACGCGGCCGCGCTTCCGGGAGTTCGACCCCGCGGAGCTCGCGGCGGACTGCAACGAGTGGCTCCCCCGCCGGGGGGGCGGGGGGCCCCCGCGGGACGGTGGCACCTGGCGGCGTGGCGTGGGGGCGGCCGAGGACCTCCTGGACAAGGCGCACTCTCGCGGCGTCGTCGACGGCGTGCCGGCGCGCCTCTCGTCGGCGCCTATCCGGGACGCGCTGGAAGCCTTGCCGGTCCCTCCCGACATGCCGGCCGCGTACGGCATGGTCGTGAGCGATCAGGCGGCCGGGCAGGAGAGGCATCCCCTGAACAGGCCTCGACCGCGGCTCGATCCCGTCGTCGGCGTCGAGCCGGCGGCGTTCCGCGAGCTGGACTCCCGGCGCCCGGAGGACGCCGTCGTTCTCGAGGACCGCATCCTCGGGCTGTGCGCCGGGTCCGGCGTCGCCGTGAAGCTCCACGACTCGGACCGGGTCCGCTCGTTCCATGCGCCGGCACCTTGTCGCGGGGGGCTCGCTGCGCACGTGGTCCATCCGATTCCGGAGCGGTTCGGGAGCACCGAGGACTGGGGCCGCTCGCTCCTGGGGGCGGTCGCGCTCGCGGTCCAGACGCATCCGCGGCTCTACGACCATGCGCGCCTCGATCGGCTGTTCGGGAGGGACCCGGCCGAGGGCGCGAGGGTGTTCGACGGCGCGACGGGCGTGCTGTGCGACCGCTACGGTCTCGATCTGTCCGCCGTCGTCTCTCGCGCCCGGGCCTTCGAGGCGAAGCCGGTCGGCGACCGGGTCGGCGTGTCGGCGCTGGACGAGATCGAGGACCGGACCGGCGTGCCCCCTGAAAGGTTCGAGGTGGCGCGGCGGGCGTTCTGGACCGCGTTGGGGGACGCCTGCGAGCGTGAGGGCGTGGCGCGTGGGTGGGCGGACGCGGCCATCGCCGCCGGCGATCACGATCACGTCATGCTCGAGAGGGTGCGCCGTGCGGCGGACGCGGACGTTCCGTCGGTGGTCCGCGGCTGCGACCGGGTCCTCGATCTCGCTGTCGGGCGCACGTGGGGCGCGGTTCGGCCGTCAGGCGCCGTCGAGCGCTCGGTGGCGGACGTCGTCGCGGACCGGCTCCTGTCCAACGTCGGCGGATCAGAGCCGAGGATAGATCTCGATCGGCGCGACAGCCCGCGTGTCCGCGAGGTCCTCGGCCGGCTCACGGCTGCGAACCGTCCGGCCGATGCGGTGCTCGCCGACGTGGCGCCGGGCTTTGCGGTGGGCGGTGACCGCGACGACGCGACGGTTCTCCAGGTCGTCCGCGAGCGCGCGGAGGCCGTCACCGAGTCCATGCTGGATCCGACCCGCGCGTGGCGCTCGGACCGCGTGGGCGACGTCGAGCACTCCAGGTCGGCGACGCCCTGGCGGGACCTGGAGCGCGCCCGCGCCTGGCGGGCCAGCGAGCTGGAGCCGGAGGCGCCGGGGGAGCGCGGCACGGATCGCGATCGCGCCGTGCAGCCGTCTCGTTAGTGACTTCGGCCAAGACCGACTACAAGATCGCGTCTGCTGTTGAGCGGTAGAGATGGAGCACGGGATTCCGTTCGTGGCCGTGGTGGTGCTTGCGGTTGCCGCCAGCCTCGCCTTCAGTGGTCCGCGCCTCTCTGGCAGCGCGATGTTCGCCGGCCGGGCTCCCTGGGACGCCCTTTCGGTGCTCGTTGTGGTGCTGCCGGTGTACGTCGGCGTTGTGCACGTGGTCCCCGCATGGTCGAGCTTCGTCGTCGCGCTGGTCGGAATGGGTTGCCTCGTGCTCGGGTCGACGAGCGAGTTCCTCCTGTCGGCGGCCGCCGTCCTGCTGCTTGTTGCGATGGCCGATGCCGGTTCGTAGCCTGCAGCCCCCTTGTCTCAGGCGGGCGGCCCGTGAAGGGGCCCTGCTGGTAGACTCCCTCACCAACAACACGCAAAACTGAAGCTGACTGACACGCGATGCCCCCCCGTCACCCCGAAGCGCCGGTCAAACGGGCGGGAGCGCGGCGCTCACACTGCACAATGCCAGCCTTTGTTCCTTGATTGCCAGTGCCCATGTTGTTCCATCCTTGATACCCAACGATCCCGGCTCGAGCTTGCGGAACGCGACAGCCCGCCAAGACTTCGGCCCACGCCTGACATTCGTGCGAGTCTGAGCGCAGGCGGTACTGTCATCGTCAAAACGGCCTTCGCATCACTTCAAACACCGATTTCAACCGCACCGTGTGGCATCCCGCTGCCCTTGCCTCACTGTACGCCGCGGCAAGCGGTGGGCCGAAGCGGTCGGGATCGCAGTCCCACAGAGGGTGCGTGATGATTTCCGCTTGGGATCCCCGGCGACCTCCCGGCAAGCCCGCAAACGTCGTCTGCTGCCAACCTGGCATTGCGAAAAAGTAAGGCGTCGCCGCCTCCAGATCAAGACCTTGCCAGTAAGGCACGGTGAAGTCGATCGCCGCCCCCGGGTCCAATGCCAGCCGAGCCAAGTCGAGCCCCAATCTCCAGTCGAGAATGCTGTGATACGGCAGGTTGCTAAAGTCCCTCAGGCAGTCCGGACACGACGTCGTGCAGCCGCCCTGTCCCGGCCCAGCGTGTTCCGAACCGACCAAAAAACTATGGAAGTCCGGGTTTCCCTCGCCCACCATGTACCGCAGCAGCGCCTCGGTTTCTCCGGGATTGCCCAACAACGAGGCATAACCTGCGCCATTCTCCAAGCTGTCGCACATGAACACCTGTCCGATAAGGTTGCCGCCCGCGGTCTGCAGGGTGCGCAGGCCGATCTTGATCTCGCGCTCATCCACGTCGAGTCGATCGGTAGCCGCCTTCCGCGCTAAGAAACCGAACGAGTACAATGCCGCGCGAGTTCCGAGTCCCGCGTCACCCGCTGGCGAAGTCCGGAGTCCTGCGGGCCAGTCTACGATCCCGAACACCATTACATCCGTCGACTTGACTGAGGCCAACGCTCTTCGGTCGGTCCCGGCCGCTGTATCGATGGCCGGATTGGCCACACCGACGTTGTTCAAGGACAAACGGGTGACCCACGTTTCGCCTTGCGCAAGCTTCTCGAAATCGAAGAGGTGACCGCTGTTGTCGTTGATGATATAGACAGTCTCCTGAGCTGCAGACACCTCGAAATTCGCCCGCTGGCTGAACGTCAAGGGGGTCACGCCCATCTTGGGTCGGGAGGCCCGCGGGGTCCACTCGAAAGTGCCATCGAAATCGCGACTTCGCCCGTACCACGTCCGAAATCCCGTAGGCTGGGACAATCGGGTAACGCGGTACCCAGGATCCTGCTGTGGCGTGGCGCCACACACGGCACAACTGGGCGGCGGGGGCTGCGCGTCGTCGATGGCTTGGCAAACGGCGCAAACTCCGAGGTCCAATCGTGGCCCTAACGGATTGGGTGCTTCCGCGGGTCGATTCCCGTGCGGCCGGTAGTCGACCACGCCAATCGCGGTATGAATAAGACCATCCTTCACCGTCTCTGAGCCCGGCGCAAACTGGCTGATTGCGATGTCGAGTTCCCGATCCACCACGTCATCGGGCGGCCAAGGATACGCTCGTGTAGGGCGATCGTGAAATAGATAGCGTGTCCGCGTCGGGAGACCGAACATTGGCAAAACCCCGGCATTGGCCAAGCGCTCGCTGAGAGCGACCTGTGGGTAGCGCGGGTCTGTCGACACAGCCGTGACGCCATGGATAAGCTGTTGCGTACAGTAGTCGACCAGTTCCTGGCGTCGCGCTTGGAGTACGGGATCGCTATGGGACAACAAGACATCGGTCACACGCTGGACCTCGGTCGTATGCTGCTGTAGCCAGCCGAGGACGAGCTCCGCCGTCGTCGTGCCCGGCGGGGTGCCAGTGGGAAGTTGCGGCGCGGGCTGGGACCACGCCGCGGCCGTGCCAAATTCACCGTGAACATTCTCGCCGCCGCCAGCCGCGAAGAGACTGTGCGCCGCGAACGCCTTCCGCAGCAGCTCCTTCGCCAGCACGCGCTTAATGATGCTCTCCCTGCGCATGTCCACGTACGGTTGCGGAGGCGGGTCGGCCGTGATGCGCTGGGGCCGCTGAAAATAGTAGTCATCGTGACTTCGTCCCCGGCACAAAGTAAGAGCAACGGACACGCCCGCGCCGCGTCGACCTGCTCTACCAACGCGCTGCTGATAGTTGAAGCGCATGGGGGGCATGTTCGCCATCATCACAGCAACGAGCGCGCCGATATCCACACCAGCTTCCATGGTTGTGGTCACGCTCAAGAGATCGACCGAGTCGGTGAGGGCGTTCTCCTGTGGAGGCAAAGCGATGTCTTGAAAAAGTCGCTGTCGCCGACGGGCATCGGACTTGTTGGTTTGTCCCGTGAGCTCCTCGCAGTTCATGCGATAGAGCATCCCTGCCATGGTGGCGAGATAGGAGTAATAGTCGGGCGTCGCCTGGGCAGCCGCTGTCGGCTGGGTGGCGCCCAGTGGCGCTAGGCAATCCGCGCATATGCCCCCAGAGGGATTCATGTAGGTACGCCGGCATTGCGTACACCTAAAATAATTGACCGATGGTGGCGACAAGCAGATCGCCGCTGAGTTCAAGAAGTAGTGAGCCGTATTTAGAACACCGGTATCCGCAAGATAATTGGTGACGTCATTCGTGTACTCGCCCGGGTCGATTCCGGCTTGCTGTGCAATAGCCCGGAGGTACGCAGCAACATAGCCCGGCAGCGTGTTCCGCGGCATACAGGGGTGCGTCGACAGCCGCTTGCGAGTGCCGAACAAGACGACCGCGCCCTCGGCGCCCTCCAGAGCCAACTGTGTTGGTGGCGGAGTCGTGAGGTGATCGACCGTCGGCCGCGCAAGGACGAGTGACTCGATGCTCCTGCGCCCAGAAGCGAAAATGACATCCATTAGCTCCAGAAGCGCTCCCTCTTGGAGGCGAATCAAGTGTGTCTGTTGGGACTGAGTCAGCTGGTTTGGCGGCTTGGGTGTGGGCGCACCAGCGACTGGCCACAGATGCAGGTCTCTCCAGCTACCATCACGAGCTTCGGGATTCGTCCACATCACGCCGAGCTTGTAGCCGGCAGGATTCATCCCGCTGGCGAGCAGGGCCTGGGCCACGTCTGTCGCGATTTGCGTTAGCGGGAACGGGCCGGCGGTGGCCCTTTGGAGGAGTCGGTTCGCAGCCTGTTGGTTGGACAGGCCGGGGTACCGTGCGGAGGGCATAGGCGCGGTCGCCGCATTCAGCCCCATTGCCAGAACGTTCGCATCGCTGGGATTCGCAGTCGCAAACGCTGTAGCAGCAAGAAGGTGTTCGGGCGACAGTTGTTGGCCCTGGTACTGCCTCGCAAACGCCAGGGGACCGGTGCCTTGCTGGGCGAGCGAGGCCACCAGCGCTTGGCGGAGTGCGTCCCGGTAGTGGGAGAATCGCATTCCGGCCGATAGCTTCGCGGCGTCTTGCCGGCTATCGGAGAAGACGACGAGCTTGCGGTTGTTGGAGAGCGGCGGTTGAGCGAGATCTCTGAGAAGGGTGTCCGCCAAGACCTGCGCAACCTTCTGGAAACCGGTGCGCTGGGTGCGGATCGGCGACGCAACTTCCGTGCGGCCTCGCCAGTCCGCATCGCAGCGAGGGCAGACCGCGGGATGAGCTGCGCATCCGGTGGGCGGGCCTCCGGGATTGGCATTGTGAGCGGCCGGGATGTAGTAGAGGTAGCCAGCTATGCAGCCGGGTGGCACTCCCAGTCCCGCACTGCCAGCTACGGGGTCGAAACCGGCTGGGCTCCAACGCCGCCCGACCCCGTCCTGCGTCCACTGTGGCGTGGATGGCGTGAGGTTCCCGAGGGCCGGCCAGAATACGGCGTAGCGGTCGTAGTCCCGGTCAAACGACGCGAGATCTGGCGCCGCCTCGAGATTGGGTCGATCTGGGCTCAAGTACCACTCGTTGGGATTGCCAGTCGCGCGACGGTAGCCGCCAAAAAAGATCTCTCCACAAGGCTCGCAGTACAGCAGTTCCAGAACGCGCGAGCCGCAGTTGCAGGTCAGCGTTGGACTGTAATGCAGGGCACCCGACGGGCACGGCTCCGACCGCGGAGTTGCTTGGGTGCACGCAGGGTTGGTGCAGACCCAAAGTCCCTCGAGGTTGCGCAGCATGACGTGCACGCGCATGGGAAGGGGTGCGAGTCCACGCGCGTCGCGCGCGTAGGATAGCGCAGTCAAGAGACCGTCGACGGCTTCCTCTGCGTGGGGAATTGGTACACCGGGAAAGAGCTGGGTCACAAGTGCCTGAGGGAATTGTGGGACGAGACGATGGTCAACGGTACATGCGGAGCGCAGCGCGCCCGGCGCGCCGACGTGCAGGAGCCCCGCGCTAAGCTGTTCTTCGGGCGGTAGGTCTTCCGGCTGCGCCGGCGTATGTAGGTCAGCCAGGAGGGTTGCCGTTGCCTCAGGCAAGGCCGCGGGACCGGTAGTGACAATACTCTGTCCGAAGACTCGGAACGCTGCAACGTGCGGCGCGAGAGTCGTCGGCGCAGCAGTGAGTGGAGCTATGTATGACGGGCCGCCGACGACTCGGAACCGATTCGCGCCACGGCCGAAGAACTGCTCAAGGTAGTCCAAACCGGACCCACCGCTCTCGAGCGACGCACTTGAGGCAATGATTCTCAGCTGATCGGAGTCGGGACCCAAGCCCAGTCGGTCGAGGAACGCCCGCAGCAAGTACGCGACTTCGGTCCCAGGAGTACCTCTGTAAGTATGGAGTTCGTCAACGACCAAATGGAAAACATGCTGTCGCGACTGTGCGAGCCAAGCTCGCGTCTGGTCAAAGATGGTCGCTTCGACCGCTCGCATAAGCATAATGTTGAGCATCGAGTAGTTGGTGATCAGAATGTCAGGCGGAGATTCCTGCATGTCCCAGCGGGACCACATCTCCGCTCCGTCCATGCTTTGGAAAAAGCGCTCAGCCGGACTCCCCGGGGCCAGGGCTTGTGCGTCTTGGTGTATAGCACGCAGCTCATTACGCAGGCGCGTCCGACTGTTCGACGTCTCTTCCCCGGATACGGGGGTGCGCCCGGTGTAGCGGCCAAAGTAGATGTGATTACCCTGTCGATGAGTCTGCATCCAGGTACGGGCGGCGGGACTATCCAACGCCTCCCGCAGTCGAGCGAGCTGGTCCTCGACAAGCGCGTTGAGCGGGTATAGGATGAGGGCGCGAACCGCTGCGGGACGGCCCTCGTGACTCCGTTGTGACACTCGCGGCGCCCACCGTTGTCGGCTGCCCTGCGTACTCGAATGGTTCCACCAGTCCCACTGGGGCGGTCGCTGGCCGGGTGCCGGCCAACGCGCGGACTCCCGCACAAGCGACGCGACGACAGGCAGCAGGAAACACTCTGTCTTTCCGGAGCCCGTTCCCGTCGTGACTACCGTGTCCAATTGGTTGACAATAACCTCCTCGAACACGTCGCGTTGGTGCTGATGGAGCGTCAGGTGAGGTGGAAAAAGTCCCTGCGATACGAAGTCGGTGACTTCGGCGGCGTCAGTCTGGGACCAAGTGGCTCCCAAGAGCGCTTGGACGGCCTGTCCGAAGGACTGATTGGATGAACGGTACGCAGGAACGGGCTCGACTAGGGGTTCGCGGTACATGCGCCCGTCTCGATCGAGAAGCTGGCGGCGTTCGGCGGTCAGGTCGGCATAGCGGATATCAAACGGACTGTCGAGATACCGGAGGTACATATCACGGAGATGTTCAAAAAAGCGAATCGGATTACTCACTGTGCAACTCCTGTCGAAGCAAAGCGGCGGCGAGGCGTGCTAGCTCAGGACGTACGTTGGAGTACCGTAGACGTCCCGATGCTGGGTGAAACGCTGGAAGAAGCCCAGAGCAAAGTACCAGCGCCCTGTCGATGAGGAGCGGTGGCCGGCATATTGCAGGAAGTGAAAGCGTTTGGTCGGTTGCGTTGTACATCAATAGTGCCCGTCTGCGGCGCAGGACCGCGTACTTGCCAACCTGTACTGCCACGCGGTAAGAGCAACCGTGCCATCGTAGGTAGTGATACCTTTGATGTCTCATCACGAATCGAAAGAAGCCGAACTGGGCAAGGAGTGCGGCGGGTCCGGTGGAGTCGATCCAACGTAAGCGGGATGACGAGAACCGATGAACTGTCCAGCCCGGGCTCTCGGGGATTGAGGCTGTGGCCCACATGGTCGGGTTCCGCGAAAGGGGCGCGGCGGAGAGAAGCGCCAAGGGCGCGTCCATCTGAAGGAAGAGACCGAGGCGGGCTGCGGACTGCTCGAGTGTGTGGGCGGAACCCCGAACCAAGACGTGGTTGGGCATGCCGGCCGCCGGTGTCGACGCGACGTCGTACGCGGAAGCTAATCTAAGCAGAAGGTCCGGCGACCTGGCTCCGCAGAGCACTCCCTCGTTTGGTCGCCGGGGAAACAAAGCCAGCGTAGGCGGAACGACGCGCCAATCGGGTCCCTCTGGGTTGTAGAAGAACTCGGCGTGGCCCAGGCGTTGAAGGGCGAGGCGCACGCGCTGGTAGACAGGGAGGCCCGCGCCAGCTGTGGCAACGGGATCGCTGTCCTCGTGTGTCTCCGAATCAGTGGAGTCGAACTCTGAACAGAGTTGCTCAACACCGCTGCGGAACTGGGACCAAGAGCCTTGCCCCCGTGCGGATAGCCAAAGCAGAAGATGATCTAGAGTCACCTCAGGTTCCTCCAAAGGCGTCGGGCGAGGCGGCGGTATTCGCGCCAAAGGTCTGTCGCGTGGGAACGTGATGGCTGAAGTGCTAGTCGTTTGCGGCTAGCGTCGAGGATAGACAGACACCACTGGTCGAGGTTGTTGGGAAAACCGACAGGTGGCGGGTCAAAGCCAGGATCGGTCGGTGGAAGTGCTCGAAGAAGCAGTATTCTGTTCACCCGTTTGTCGCATTGCAGGGGTTGCAGCGGTATCGCCCACACCGGGTCAAACGGGGGCGTGGCGAGGCACGCGGCGCCACGGATATCGACACGTGGACGTGCGACGAATACCTCGCCAGGCCTGGCTCCGAGAAGGACGGGGTTGGCGGCAGGGATCTGAAAAACTGGGCCGGCATTCCGCCGCCCATGTGTGGTGACGGGACGCACCAAGGGACCGCAGAACGCGAACTTCTGAACGTAGCGGGGAGAGTTGCTCACGTCCAGCGTGTGGGCTGGCCAGTACGCCCATGTGGCGGCGCATCTCGCTAAGGAATAGCGTCTGTTGGTGCCGCTGCAGGACACTAGGTGGTCACCCGCGATGTCCCATCCAGGTGCAGTGTATTGGTCGCGACTGACCAAAGTGGTCTGTTGGCCATCGAGTAGCACAGTGGCAGTGTGTTCGGGATTTCCGTAAACCCGAATTGCAGGTGGGTAGCCGAGCAGCCAGGTGTTGTACGCGAGGCGAATACCTCCCTCTAGCGCAATCTCGATTTCAGGTAGGGGGCGAAGGACATTGAGGATTTCGAAGTGGCCGCTGGCGGCCACGGGTCTTTGCGGAACGACTTCGGTAAGCACTAGCCAGCCGCGCGGAGCGCCGTCCTCCTCGCCGAGTTGGGTCCAATCGTCGCACCCCGCCTCACGGAGCGCGTCTGCAATTGGACCGAGCGTGGTGGCGGTGCAGAGGACGACGTGATTGCGACCGAGAGTGAGGCGAGGACGAGAAATGAACCCGCGGTGTGTGGTTCCGTGCGCGAGCACGAACACCCGCCGACCCGACAGCGTCCATTCCTGCCCGGTATCGGAATCGCGCCAGATGGTCCCCTTTTTGAGTAGGTCGGCGAGGTCGTCCGGAGCAACATCCTGATACCAGTCATCCTGGAATGCTAGTAGCTCTACGTCGGCGCCTTCGGCGAGGACGGTCAGTTCGTCCGGCAGGCCGGGTAGGCGGCGAGGCAACAGCGAGACGCTGCAGCGCCCGCCGCGTTGAAAAAGGATGCGTACTTCGATCTGGGCGGGCGGGCGTTGGGTCGCTGGCTGGCGCGCGTGCTGCGAGGGACCTGAGGGTGCCAAGGGCCGCGGGTGGGCTGGAGGAGCGCCCGCGGGAGGGCGGTACTGAGGCGGGCTGCGGCGCGCTGCGGGAGTCACGGCAGACGCGTGGGTGGGTCGGTGGGAAGGCGCCGTTGGGTCTGGGGCGCTGGCATCTTCGCCCGTAGCAGCAGCTTGCCCGGGCGCGTCTTTCGAGTCGGCGGGAGGCGCGTCGGATTGGTGATTCGGGTCGTCGCCACGTGTCTCGGTAGGAAAGGGAACCGGCGTGGGCGCCCCGGCGCCGTTTGTGGCTTCGGGTTCCTTGGCCGAGGGGTCAGGTTCCCAGTAGGGGTCGGTAACGGTCAGATCGTTCTCCGAGTTAACACTGTCTCCTTCCGTCGGCTGAGCGACTAGTAGGCTGTCGGCACGGCTGGCGCTTTCGGCCGGGTGGTCGCCTTGGCGCGGATCTCCTCGCGGCGTCGCTAGCTCTGCTGCTTGGGGGGGCTTCGAGTGGAGATCCGGAACACCGGCTGACGGTGTTCGAGGTGTTGTCACTTGGGTAGAAGTCTTTCGGTCCGCGCTCGGGCGTTCTGGGGCGGGGCGCAGAGCAACTGAAGGCAGGCCGTCGCGGGTCGTGCATTCAGGAGCCTCGGACGGCGCCTGGGTTGTGCCGGGGTGTGCGGCTGGCGGCTGGGGCTCGACCGGCAGGACGGGGGCGTTACTGCCAGGGTTTTGGTCGTGCACACCGCAACTTCTCTCCGAGCGGTGCTGGCGCGCGGGCTCCTGGAGAATATCGTCTGTGCGCGGTATCGTCGGGGGTGCCGTGGCGCCTGTGCTGCGGGCAGCCTGGCGATCGGCAGGCTGCTTCGTTTTGGTTGGAGGGGCGCCGACGCCCGTGTGGTGCGGAGCAGTCCCGGTGGCGCTGTTGCCGACTGCCGGCTTAGGCTGCCGCGGCTCCCGGCGAAAGGGACGCAGCCAAGAAGACAGTATGGAAGCGAAAACTCGAAGAAGCCCACGCATTGTGGAATTAGCCTCCATCGGAAAGACACTGGGCGTCCGACGCCCACGACCGGGTCGCCCTGCGGGTATCCGGGACGGGGTTGTCGTCGCGGTGCGGTCGCCTACGCGCGGATGGCAGCCCGCCCGCTGCTCGTGCGAGCCGCGAATCCCGGTTAGCGGACGCCGCATTCAATGCCTGCAGACCACGTCTCTGGCAGGCAGGTAGGGCACAGCAAGACTCACAACGAGGAGCGCGAGTTGAACAAGTGCGCTGGCCGTGCACAACGAGGTTGACGTGAAAGGCTCTCCTGCGGTCGGTTGGAACTGCGTCTTGCAGGGCGTCGTGCAATAGCCTGCGACGGTACACTGAGGAACTGGGTATAATCGATGTGCGGCGGAGAATCCTGAAGGTATTGCCATCCACTGGGAACACAGGGCGCTGGAGGCTGTACAGAAGCACGCAGCGGGCCGCCTTCCAGGACAACCCGGGAAGCCGCGTCAGAACGCGCTCAGCAGTTGAGTCGTCCATGTGGTGAAGCGCATCGAGCGACAACTCCCCAAATGTGCTGTGGACTGCCCGGATGAGGTTCTTGATGATCTTTGCCTTCTGCTGATGAAGACCGCCCGACCGCAATACGTCGGCGATCTCGCTGACGGAGGCTCGGTCGGCGTCGTCCCACCGAGGAAATGCGGTTCGGAGTCCTTCCCACGTATGCCGGAATCGCGTTAGGTCAGTCTGGAAGCTCAGGATAATATAGATAGCTTCATCAAGGACATTCGGATGGTTGCCGAGGACGGATTCCGGCGCTCCGTACGCGGCATCGAGAGTACGGTCCAATAGAAGTAGTCGTTCGCGGCCCCCTGGGGCGAACCGGAACGCGGTACTCATCTGGCCTCCTTGTGTTGCCCAGATACAGCTAGCTGGGTAAGGACTCCGTGGACGAGCAACGGGGATACAGAATTGCCGATCATCTCGTAGGCATGCCGGCGGCAGGCGAGGTCGCCGGGAAAGGAGATGTGGTCAGGAATGGCCTGGAGGCGTGCGTACTCGCGGACGGACAGGGACCGGTGTTCCGTATAGTGGTAGGCGCAATCGTACTTGGTGGAGAGCGCGGTGGACGGAGCGTCCGGGTGTAACCGTCTGTAGGCCGAATCGAAGCGACGGGATAATCCGTTCAACTCATCGGTGGGTATGTCCCGTGCACACCCTCCTGGCGGGATCAAGGCCAGCCGACGGGTGGTTATGCGGCGAACCGCCGGTGTTCGCGTATTGGTGAGGACCGATGATGCGGCCGTTCGCATTACGCGCTGGTAGCCATTCTGTGGGAGTGAGGCGTAGGCCCTAGGGATTTCGGGTTGACCAGCGGGCAGAAGCGGGAGATCAGAGAGCGCCTGGTACCCAGAGGTCATTGAGAGGTCGTATGGATCAGCAAGGCAGTCAGCGAAGTCCCGCATGCCATCGGGAATCTCACGCCCGTGGCGAATGGCTGCGTAGAGGGGTGACAGGTCGGGAGACGGAGCTGGAAGGTGGTCCACGCCGGACCCTGTGCGTACGGCGAGGATCAGAATCCGGCGCCGGGCTTGAGGGGTTCCGAAAAGAGCCGCGTCATACACGCCATACTCCACACGGTACTTTAGCCCGCGGGGACCGGGGCGCTGTAGATCGCGAATCAAGCTGCGAAGTGTCTGGCCCCCGCGATGACGAGCGAGGTCCGGCACGTTTTCGATCAGGACCAAGCGCGGGTGGAAGATGGCGACGTACTCCGGGATCGCGGTCAGCACCTTATTGTGAGGATTGGGCTTGGTGTGGTAGCCATTGCGAAGCTGGCTAAAGCCCTTGCAAGGAGGCCCGGCGGCGAGGAGGTCGACATGGGGGAGTTGCTGGCGGTCCTTCTTGATACCAGCTCGGCCGTGGTCGGATAAGATGTCACGAACAGTGGCGACTGGCTCGGGAGCATTATGGTTGTAGATCTCGACGGCGTTGGACCAAGAGTCATAGGCCCTGATTACGCGGTAACCGGCGGCCGCGAGACCGAGGCCGATTCCACCCATGCCGCAACAAAGCTCAACGGCCGTATGTTGAGGTTCTGGGGTGAGAGTCGGCCAAGAGGTCGGAACGGTATCCGCTGTGACCTTCATGTCGCGACCAACTCCGGCTCTGTTCGACGTGGGTTGTGCGGTCCGTAGGCCCAGCGCGGTGCCATCAGGTGGCGGCGCGAGTTCGGGCGCGTATGGTCAGCAGGCGCTCGGGTCGACTTCGGCCTCGTGGCTGGATCGGGGCAGCCGGGCTTGAGGAGCGCAGCGAGGTACGTTCGAGGAGCGGCGGTCTGTTGATGGACGACCCTGGCCTGGCGCTCCTCGGGGGTGTCGGGATGGACGGGGAGGAGCGCGGCGGAGCGGTACAGCACGTGTAGGCGCCGACGTCGAGCGCGCCGGGCGGGGCGTCGGCCGTCGCCCATAGGTCGGCGGTGTCGCCGGTCGTGGCTGCGGTCCGGCACGTTTCCACGCGGTTCGCCCGGTTCGTCGGATCTTCGTTGCGTCACGCGCCGCGTCCTGCCTCTCTGGTGCGAGAGTCCCGGGCGAGATCATCGCACAGTCGACAAGCGGTCACGGATTCCGAGCACGCGGGCCTGCTTGGGGTTGTTGTCGTGAGTGTCCTCCAACCGGAGATGTCAAGGGCGGTCGAATTGGGGGAGGGTGGGCTGTTTGGCGATAGCGCGGAGACCGGGGCTCGGTGTCTGCCTTGGTCCAGGCGGGCGTCGCCGTCTACCGGGGATGGACGGTCTCTGGGGGAGGAGGGGTCGCGGGCGCCGATGTGTTCTTTGCCTGTTGGTGGAGGCTCCCCCTGGGCGTGTCGTCAACAGGGGTGGGCGGGTGGGTCGAGAGAGCTTCCCGCCCGCGGGGGCGGTCGAGGTCGGCAGAGGGTCGTTTGACAGTGCGGGTGGCCATCGGGTCGATCAGCGGATCGTGCGAAACAGTCTTGGCAGGCGCACGCGTTGCGGCGGTCAACGGCCTTCTCCGTGAGCGTTGATTCTCCAGGTGATCGGCGAGTGGCCCCGCGGGCGGATCGAGCGTTGGCGTACTGTCACCGTCAGGCGTTGACGGAACGACCGGTCTCGGCACTGGGGGCACTCCCCGATCCACGGCTGCAGGCTGTGCGTGAGGGTGCTGGAGCGCCTTGGCGCGCAACCGATGCGATGGCATGCGCGATCTCCTGCAGGAGCGTATCTCGGACGTCTCCCCAGGGCGCTCGCAGCACGTAGCTGACCGAGCGTGATGGTCGGGGCGGCCTGCCGGCAGATGCCGGCGCGGCCCGTGGCGGTCTCGAAGCGGAAGCGCTACCGGGTCGCCGGCGTGGTCCTGGATCTGCTGCATCGTCGATCCCGCCCGTGGGTCGCCGGCCTTGATGAGCCTGAGCCCAGCGTAGCGCACCCGCCACCGGCCGGTCTCGCCGTCGGCGACGATGGCTTCGTGCAGCCGCAGCTCGGTGACGGGGCCGAAGACGGAGCGCCGTTGGCGGTCGATGAATGTGACGACACCTTCCCACGGGGAAACCGTTGCCCGGGGAGGCGGCTGTCGATCGGTCGATCGGTTGTTCGGCCGCACGACCGGTCAGTGCACAGCGGTTGACGTGGGCCAGTACTCGACGTTGAGGTGGTGCATCTCGGCCTCGTCGTCCAGGTCGTGGTGAGGCACCTTCGGGTCGTAGGGCGGGGGCGTGATCACGACGAGACCGAACGAGGTCCCGGCGGGAGGCGGGGTCGACTGGCTGTCGATGTGATGCGACAGCGCGAGCCGGGCGGCGATGTCGACGTTCGGCGCGTCGACCTGAATGGCGGGCAGGTGGTCGAGAGCGACCGCGGTTTCGCGCGGCCGGGTCTCGGTCTCGAGGACGACTCTGTAGGTGGTCGGCATGTTGGCTGTCCGTGGGGCTCGCTGGTGGTCAGCCAGCGGCGGCCACGCGCGCGATCGTGACATCGTACAGCCGCACGGCGTCGGCCTGGGTCCGGTGATGCACGTCGTTCCAGGCGCTCACGCGTCTGCCGTAGTCCTCGTCCGGGGACACTTCGACGATGGAGCGGCGAAGCTCGAACAGGGCTTCGAGGTACATCTGGTAGCAGGGGTCGTGCAGGCAGTCGGGGATGCTGTCGTCGGCATACCACGCGGCGCCGGTGGCGCACCAGGCGACGGCGGCGGGGTCGCTCGCGCCGCACATCGTTCCCTTGGCGGTCCTTGCCGGCGCGTGTTGGGTCCATCCGCGGAGGATCCGTTCGCGGCCGCGGCGCAGCAGCTCGATCCGCGTCAGCATCGGCTGGTTCTGGGTCATCGGGTTCCTGTTCGTGGGCGGTGGTCTCTTTCGGGGGCGGCCCGTCGTTCGCGCTTCGGGCCGGCCCCGGCGAGGGGGGCTGTTTCGGCAGGTCGGTGTGCTGGTGGAGGATGTTGATCGCGGGGTGGACGACGCGGTCGCCCTTGACGTTGTGCTGGGGCGGGCAGCCGATGGTGCGGTTGTCGGCGGGGTTCAGTCTTCGTGGGGAAGCATGATGGTGGCGACGGGGTCGTGGTTGTCGCCGGGGCCCATGACGAGCTTGAGGGTCCGGCGGCGGCGATGGGTGCGCCCCGGCCGCGGCACGACATCGAGCTCGAAGATGACCTGGTTCTGGCGCACGCCGCGCTTGGCGAGGGTCCGCGCCTTGAACGCGGCGAGGTACACCACGTCCCAGAGACGGCCCTCCTGGTCCTGATGGGTGCGGCTCAGCTGCGCGTCCGACTCGGTCCATTCGATGCACTCGTCGAAGACGGCGGCCGTGACCGCGGTCGGTACCTTGAAGCCGGCCTCGCGGGCGGTGGTGGTGACGTCGACGAGGACCCCGTCGGCGAGGGCCTCTGCGCGGGTGTAGGTGTGGATGACGGGCCACTCGGTCTGGGGTTCGGGGGTGCTCGGCTGTCTGTCGGACATGGTGCTCTCCCGGGCTGTCGGATGGGAGGTCATGCAGCGGCGTCGGCGGGCGGCGGTGCCGGGTGCCGCTGGTGGTCGTGGTTCGCGTTCCCGGGTGGCAGGATCGTGAAGTGAATGGTGTGGAGGCTCTCGGCGAGCCGGGGCGGGATGCAGGCCCAGAGGGTCGGTCACTCGTCGAGGGCGCGGGTCTCCGGGCAGTGCTCGTGGAGGAAGTCGAGCATGCGCCGCTTGGCGGCGTGCTCGTGGGCGAGCCAGGCCTCGTAGCGGTCCCAGCCGGGCGGAAGGTCGGTGGACCAGGTCGCGTCCGGGTAGTCCTTGTAGACGCGGCCGTCGAGCAGGACCTGGATGTTGGAACAGTTGTTGCGCACGCAGTCCTCAAGCGGCACGAGGACGTTGTAGGCGACGGCCACCCGGCCGTCGTCGTGGGGGCCGTCGGCGATGCGCCAGCGGTGGATCTCGATTCTCATAGAGGTCAGCTCAGTCGCGGGCGGGTGCGGGCCGGAGCAGCTCGACCGAGCGCCAGGTCTGCTCGCGGCCGGTGACGATGAGCTTGGTCAGATCCGGTGGATCGCGGTGAGGGCGCCGTTGCGGATCTCGATGTCGACGTTGGAGTCGCCGCCGACGGACGGCAGGATGCAGGTCGCCACGAGCTCGCGGAGGTCGGCGTCGGCCGCGGCCTCGCGGGACTCGAGGAGCTCGGTCACGAGGTAGGCGATCCGCCGCCGGTACTCGCGCATCTGCGTGTCGATGCTGTCGGCGTCGGAGTCGAACGACGGCTGGAAGTACGCCTCCGCCAGCGCGCTGCAGAGGGCGCTCCTGTCGATCGGCGCGTCGCGGCGGGCGACGAAGATGGGCTCGATCTCGCTGGTTCCGCCTCCCTCCGGGCTGAGCAGCGCGGCGCTCGCCGGTATCCGCACCTTGCCGGGCGCGTCGCATCCTGCTCGCTTCACGAGGAGCTCGATCTCGATCTCGTCGACGGCCCCGCGGAAGGGGCTCTCTCCGTCCCGGCGGGCCTTGCGCGTGCTCGTATGCGTCTCGGTCCCGCTCCTCACGTGCACGTTGACGCCGATGATGCACGGGAGCTCGTCGTACCACCGGTAGCCCCGAAGTCCGCTCTCGGTCTCCCAGTACCGGCCGAGCGTGCCGGACTCCTTCGCGGCCCACGCGAGCGTCTGGGACTCGGCGGCGTCCAGCTCGTCGTCGTCCACCAGGATGGCGTGCTGGAGGTCGGGGTGACGCGGGCGCGCGAGCAGCTTCGCGTCGTATGCGTTCTTGGGTGCCCACGGCGTGAGGTGGCGGGGGTCGGCCGGGAGCGCGATGCCGGCGGCAGCCGCCCTCGTCCGGGTCTCGTAGCCGAGTCGCGGCGCCCGGCCCTCGGCGGCGATCGCGCGGCAGATGATCCGCGTCGCCTCGCTGACGAGCTCGGCCGTGAAGGGCGTCTGCACGATAGCGGTGCGGGTCGGCAGGGTCAGCTCGAGGTCGGGGCAATCGATGACGTCGGCGAGGGTCCACCAAGTGCGGGGCGCGTCGGCATCGGCGCCGGGCAGGGCGTGGACCTGGGGCAGGTCCGGGAAGGCCACGTGCAGCCCGTGGAAGTTGATGGCGGGCGTCGTCCAGGTGGGGCTGGTCGAGTGGAAGACGCCCACGCGCAGGCCGCGCCAGGTCTCGGTCCGGACCGCGTCCTTCAGGAAGTCGGACTGCTCCGCCTTCCGTCCGTTGACGGATACGGGGATCGGGTAGTGGCGCACCGCGTCCGCGATCACGCCCGGGATCCAGTCGGTGTCGGTCGGCAGGACGGACAGCGTCACGTCGGTGCCGTGGTCGCGGTCCCACTCGGGGTCCGCCGCGACGGCCGCGGGCTCGCGCCCGACGAAGTGGTCCTCCCCGAGCTGGACGCACCAGGCGGTGCGCCCGGCGACCCGCGAGCGTATCCGGGGCGAGCGCCGCGCGAGCGAGAAGATGCCCATGCCGGCGGGGTGCTCGGCGCCGCGGAGGTCCTGCGGCCAGCCGCTCCTGCCGAACGCGAGGAGCGCAGCCGGGTCGCCGATGCCGCGGCCGTCGTCGCTCACGGTGATCCGTCCGCCGGCCCGGTCGTGCGTGATGGTGACCGACGTCGCCCCGGATCGGCGGGCGTTCTGCAGGATCTCGTGGAGCGTCTGCGCCAGGGTGCCGTCGAAGAACTGCATCACCTTCGCGATCGCCTCCTCGGCGATCCTGGCGCGGATGGTCTGCTTCCTGGTCGTCATGGTCTCTCCTTGTGGCCGGCCCGCTTGCGCAGGTCGGCGAGGGTTCGGTGGATGGTCCGGATGTCGGTGCCGAGCCCGCGGGCGATCACCGCGGCGGAGGCTCCCGCCTGCCGCCACCGGAGGATCGCCGCGGCGCGCCGGGCCTGGCGGAGCACGCGCCGGCTGTCGACCGGCTGCTTGGCCTTGGTCACAGCCGCCTCCCGCCGGTCTGGACCCAGGGCCGGGTGCCGGTGTCGTCTTCCTGGTCGCGGTTGCTCGTCAGGACGTACGCGCGGAGCGGCCCCCACTGGCCGTGGAACCAGCCGAGTCGGGAGCCGTCGAGGGCTTGGTCGAGGGTCCACCCGCGCGCCGCGAGCGATTGGGCCGTGCGCTCGTAGGCGCCAGCGTCCCAGCGTTCGAGGTTCTGCGGCGGCGGGGTGCGGTCGCGTGGGTCCCAGTCTCCCGGCATCTCGCCGAGGTCCGTGAGGGGAGGCTGTGCGGGGTCGTTGTCGGCGGGGTCGGGCCACTCGATGTCGCCCTCGTCGAGCTCGCAGGCGGGATCGGCCAGCCTGCGCCGCCAGTGCTCGGGCAGCCAGACGACACCTTCCGTGCGGTGGAGGATGAGGTATTCGGTCTCGCTTTCGGCCGGTCTGAAGCGCCACATGCCGGCGGCCGCGTCGCCATCGAGGACCTCGTGGTTCACGGCCTCGTAGGTCGTGATGGCGCCGAGCGTCCCCTCGTGCCGGCCGAACTCGGCCTCCGCCCCGATCACCGGGCCAACGATTGCGTAGCCCTCCTTCTCGAGTTTGGTCGCCTCGTGGTCGGCGGCGGCCCGGTTCCACGGATCGTCGGGATCCATGTCGTCGAAGACATCGGCCGCGTCGTTCGCGATGTAGCTCTGCCACGCGGCGGGCAGCTCCACGGTGATCCGGAAGGCCGGGATCCCGGGTGCCGGGGTCCGGTCCTCCCGTCGTCTGATGCTGGTCATGGCTTGCGAGGTCGGTCTCTGCGGTTCGTTCTCCGGTTCGGGTGACTCGCGATTGGCCGGTACGTGCGGCCTGATGGAGCGTGTGGATGGCTCAGGCGGGCGGATTGGTCTTGGGGGCGCTGCAGGGCTTCGTGAGGGCGGGACCGTAGGCGTCGGAGGCGTGCTCGAGGTTGACGAGGGCCGTGGCGCGGCACTGTTTGCAGAACGCGGTCGCGGCGGTGCTGGGGGCGTAGGCCCGCGCTTCCATCGGGTGAGGGTGTGGCCGAGGCGTGAAGCGGTGGCGCGCCCGCGCTTGAGCGCGCCCTCGAGCTCGTCGTACTCGTCGCGGGGCGGGCCGCTCTGCTTCGCGCGCTCGATGGCCTTGAGGGCGGCCGCCTCGACGGCGCGGGCGCCGCGCTTGACCCTCATGAGTCACCTCCGGGATCGAGCAGGTCCGCGGCCCGGTCGCGGCGCTCGGCCGCACGCCACGCCCCGAAGCCGCCGTCGACGCCCTTCGAGGAGAGCCAGTTGGCCTCCGCCCCGGACCCGCCGGCCTCGCGGGCGGGGGCGGCGGCCCGGGGCCGCACGCGGCCCCCCGAAGCCGCGGTCGACGCCCTTCGAGGAGAGCCAGTTGGCCTCCGCCCGGTACCCGCCGGCTTCGGCGCGGAGCGCGGCGGCCGCGGCCGTCGCGGATCCCCGCGCCCGGCGGAGAGCGCCGGCGGCGACCGTTTCGTCGCGTCGCCGCTGGCGGGCTGCCGCTCGTGCCCGCCGCTCAAGGTCGGCCGGGCTGGGTCGTGCAATCGTCATCACGTTCTCTCCAGGTGCCGCCGGGCGGCGGCCACGAGGTCTTTCCAGGGGTTGGGCTTCGGGGTTGCGCAGAGGCGGTTGAGATGGACCCAGATCCCGCACCAGTAGCCGAACATCACGAATTTGTAGCGGGCGAGGGCGTCCCAGGCGTGGCGCTCGGCGGCGTCGCGCTCGCCTGCGAGCCTGTTCTGGCTGGCGTGCCGGTGCCGGAGGTCCTGGCGTATCGGAGGCGGGGGTTCCTGGCGGGCGGTCATCCGCGGTCGCCGCGGTGGAGGAGGCGTTCGGCTTCGGCGAGGTCCTCGCTCTCGAGCTGCCGGCGTCCGTCGAGCGCTGCGACGGTCTGGGCCACGGCCCGGATGCGCCGGCTCGGCGTGTCGTACGCCGCCCGTCCGCCGATGAGGCGCGGGGGGGCACCCTCCACGACCGGCGCCGCCCCGGGGGCCGCCGCCGCGCGGGCGACGCGCTCCCGGCCGGGATGCAGGCGTTCGGGGGACATTGCGGCGTCGGTCGGCATGCCGCCGGTGATCTCGATGTCGCAGAGCTCGAGCAGGTCCGCGGCGCGGTGCCGCCGGGCGTCGAGCTCGTCGGGCCGGGTCGTCACCATGAGCCGGAAGCGGGCCGGCATCCGGATCGTGTGCTCGACCGGGGTGTAGCGATACATGACGGTCTGTCCGTCCACGGCGACGGCGACAAGGACTTCGGCCGCGTCGCGGTCGAACTCGGTCGGCTGGTCGATGACGAGGACGCCGTTGTGCGCGAGGTTGACCTCGCCGGGCCGGCCCCGGCTGCCGGCGACGGCGCCGCGCGCGGCGGTGCAGTGCGGGACCCGGAGCGGGGGCTCCGTGATCCGCGCGGTCCACGGCGCCATGAGGCCCGCGACGCCGTGGATCGTGGTCGTCTCGCGCGCCGCCTCGCCGGCGAGGTCGGGCAGGAGGGCCTGCGCGATGCGGCCGTACTGCGGGAGCGAGCGGCTGTCGGGGCCGATGACGTGGATGTTGTGCCAGCCCGCGCACGCGATCTCGAGCGCGCGCAGGTCGCCCTCGCTGATGCGCCACGTTCCCGGATCGCGCCGCTTCACGGCGGCCGTCCGGTGTGGGAGCGGCTCGCCGCCCTGGTGGCCGGCGAGCACGGCGACGAGCTCCTCGAGCGTCGTGGCGCCTGTCGTCTCGCGGCACTCGGCGCAGGCGGCTGCGGCCTGGTCCTCGGCGACGATCAGCCGTAGGCCGCGCGCCCCCGCGGCGTGGGCGATGGCGGTCGTGCCGCCCGCGCTGATGCACCGCACGCCGGCGCTCTCGTTCGCGGCGTAGGGGTCGAGGCCGCCGACGGCCACGACGTCCGCGATTCGGTCGACCGGGAGCTTGCCGGCGATGGCGAGCACGGCCAGCGCGATCGGCAGATCGAGGGTGCCCGAGTACCGGCCGGCGGGCGCGGGGGGGGGGGGGGGCGGTCAGGGCTGGCGGGATCGTCAGAGCGGGGGTGCCCGAGTACGGGCCGGGGGCGAGGGGTGGGTCTGCGGCGCCGGCGGGCTCGAGGCGCACGTCGGTGCCGATGTCGCCGATGCCGAGCCGCTTCAGGGCGTGGGTGACCGTCGTGGCCGTTTGCTGCGCCACGGTGTCGCGGACGCCAGCGATGTGGAGTCGTCCGGCTCGGTTGGGGGCGGCGGACACTGTGAACAGGTGTCCCTGGATGCCGCGTGTGTATGCGCCGTGGATCTGCATTGGATGCACTTCCTTTCGGCCGCCCGGGCAGGGCGGTGGTGATTGGGCGAGGTCGCGGCCGCGGGCCGGCCGTCAGGGTTTGGGGAGCCCGTAGTACTCGGGCCTGGCAGCGAGGATCTGTTCTTCGAGTTGCACGGCGAAGAGGGGTGCTTGGCGCTGGAGGCGCTTGCGGAGTCGGCGGCGTCGGCCGCGGTATCGCGCCTCGGGGGAGATCCGGCGTCTCTCGGGTTCAGGCGGCATGAGCCACCGGAGGACGAGTCCGGGGCGCCACGAGTCGAGGGCGGCTTGGCCGGTTGCGATGACGCGGTCGTCGTCGTAGAGGTGGTACTGCTTGAGGTGTTCGGGGCGCATGGCGGTCGAACGCGGGGCGCCGGCCGTGGAGACGCGGCTGGTTCAGGTTGCCGCTGAGGATGCGGCATGGGCTTGAGCCGGGCTCTCCGGGTCGAGCGAGCGAATCGTGTTGACAAGTCCGCATGTGAAGCGGACACTGGGACATGGTTCACGACCGGCGATCCGCGTTGTCAGGCTATGTCAGTGGGTTGCTCTCTGCCGGCCGAACGGTGTTCACCGCCGAGGAAGCCGAACAGGTTCTCGGCGTCGGGCGTGGTGCGTTTCTGGATGCCGCCGAGCGGCTGCAGCGCCGCGAGGCGCTGCTGAATCCGCGGCGAGGATTCTATGTGGTCGTGCCACCGCAATACGGGTCCTGGGGGGGACCGCCACCGGCCTGGTACATCGACGCGTTCATGCGCCATGAAGGCCATGCCTATTACGTTGGGCTGCTGAAAGCCGCGGAGCTCCATGGTGCGACGCATCAGGCCGTCATGGAGTTCCAGGTCATTTCGGACAAGCGTCTGCCGAAGATCCGCGCCGGCCGCAATCTGATCGTCTTCTACTTCCGTAAGAACATGGAGGCCGTGATGGCGGGAACCGAGCGCCGCAAGACCGATACCGGCTCGATGAGGATCTCCTCGGCCGCGCTGACGGCTCTCGATCTGCTGCGCTATCCGCAGGCGTCGGGCGGCATCGACGGTGTCGCCACGGTCCTGTCCGATCTCGGTCAGAAGATCGATCCCGAGCAACTCGGCACGCTCTCGGCGTTGGTGGAACGGCCGGTCGTGCAGCGCCTGGGGCACCTGTTGGAGCATCTCGGCCACGACGCCCGGACGGGACCCATGTTGGAGTCGTTGCGGTCGCGAGGATCGTTGCCTTGGACCGAGCTCGACAGGCAGGAGGTACGGGAGCCCGACGAGCCGGAACCGCAACGGCGCGATCCGCGATGGCGGGTCATTGTCCGGCGCGTGCCGGAGCCCGACGAATGATCCCCGCGCAGAACATCGTCGCGTGGGGCAATCTCGTTCCCTGGACCGACGCGCGACAAGTCGAGCAGGACCTCATCATCAGCCGTGCTCTGGTTGAGATCTTCTCGGACCCTGGGCTGCGCGAAGCGTTACGGTTTCGTGGCGGGACGGCACTCAACAAGCTGCACTTCCCGGCGCCGCTGCGCTATTCGGAGGACATCGATTTCGTCCGTACTTCGCACGGTCCGATCGGTCCAGTCCTCGACCGGTTGCGTGTCGCTCTGGAGCCGTGGTTAGGGCGGGCGCAGTTCGAGCAGAGCCGCGTCGCGCCGAAACTCCGTTTCCGAGTCGAGGCCGAGGATGACGGCGCCCCGATCCGGTTGAAGATCGAGATCAACACGCGCGAGGTCGAGGCCTTCGATGTGCCGACGGCACTGCCGCTTGAGGTCGCCAATCCGTGGTTCTCCGGTAGGGCGGCCATTTCGACGTTCTCGCGGGAGGAAATGCTGGCGACCAAGCTGCGGGCGCTGTTGCAGCGGGACCGGGGGCGCGATCTCTACGATCTTGCGCACGCGCTCGAGGTCTTCGAGGGGCTCGGAATCGACCGCGTCGTCGAGGTGTTCGGGCAGTACCTCGCTCTTTCCGGCCAAGCCATCTCACGGGCGCAGGCCCAGGATCGCATGTTCGCAAAGTTGGCCAATCCGCGCTTCTTGCTGGATGTGCGCCCATTGCTGCCGGCCGCTCGGGCGGAAGCTCTAACGGAGGAGTCGACAGAGGAGGCCTTTCGCTTGGTGTTCATGAACCTTGTCGATCGGCTTCCCGGCGAGCCCTGGGGAAGGACGGCGGCGATGAAGAAGAGGTTCGGTATTCGGTGGTGAGCGAATACCAATGGTCAAGATTGGCGGGAGCCGGCGGGGTTCTCAGTCGGGCCAGAAGTTGTTGGCCAGCTCGGTCAGGAGCTGCCGGGTGGGTTCAATGTTCGGCCACCGCTCGATGTCGGCCGCCGGCGCGTCGAAGTGTCCGTCCCGGGTCGAGAAGCAGGGGACGCGGCCGGCGCAGGCCCGGTTCGGGAAGGTCGCCGTCGGCTCGCCTCCGAAGCCCTTGAACGCGATGATCGTGGCGGTGGGGGTTCCGGTCGCGGGCGTTGGCCACCTCGCGGCCAGGGGCGTTCCGGCAGGGGGCTCCGGCCCGTCGTCGCCGGTCGGCGCCACCGGCGCGCCCGCTTCCTCCACGGCGCCTCTCGCCGCCTCGCGGAGGTTGACGTAGTGCGGCGCCGGGTTGCGGCTGTAGCCGAACACGCGCTTGTCCTCCGCGTGCTCGAAGTCGACGATCGCCAGCATCCGGGCGAGATTCGCCATCGCGCCCCGAAGCCCGTGCGCGGCGGCCTCCATCCGGCGGCTGATCGCTTGCGGTCTCGTCAGTCCCACTCGGTGCCTCCTCATTGGGGTTTCGCCTCGGCCGGGTAGATCGGGCGCTGTATCCCGCCGCCCGGGGTCGATGCGCATTGCGTTCGGGATCCCGAGGCTCGCTGCGGGTCCGTTGCGCGTGTCCCTGGTGTCCGTGGTCGATGTCCTGCCTTCATGGACGGGGTTGTCGTTTCGGTCGCCGGCCGGCATGCGTTAGGTGTCCGGCGCCGGCGTCCTCGAGGCGCCGGGAGAGCTCGTCGTTCCACGGATCGATCCCCTTCCAGCGGTCATGCTCTTGGTGCCAGTCGGCGATTTGGCGGAGCTCCGCGGCGAGCTCCCGGTCGTCGTCGCACCGCGTCACCTGGAGCTCGCCCTCGATGTAGGCCAGCACGATTCGGCGGAAGGGGTTCACCCATCGCCCGAACCATGCGGCGTCGGCCTCGGTGTCGATCTGCGCCCACTGGGTCGTGCTGACTGGCGAGCACAGCTCCCAGTCGATCGCGTACCGGTTGTGGATGTCGTTGCACGCTGTGGTCGTCTTCGTCATCGATTGCACTGCCGGTCCGCGGGCTCCGCCCTGCGGATGGCCGGCAGTCCTGCGCTGCCCGCCCTGCGGACGATGCAGGGACACCCGTTACGGATCGCCGGGCGTGGTAGTGGCTCCGGTGGCCGCCGGCGGGAGCGGATTCGGGCGGAGCGTCGTTGTGCATCGGTTTCTCGGTGTGGAAGTTCAATGGGCGGGGAGGGCGTCGATGAGGGCGTGTCGGCGGCGGGCGCGGAGTCCGGGGCCGGTCTCTCCGTGGCGGGCCGGACAGAGGTGTCCTGCGTTGACGGCGGCGTGTGAGGGTCTGCACCCGGACGCTCGACGCCGTCCGTGATGGCGTTGCGACACTCGGCTGAGGCCGCCGCGGCCCGCGGTTGGCCGGGGCGGGCGCCCGTCAGGCGGTCGGGGGAGTGTCGGGGGCGCCAGCGGCCAGGGCGGCCGCGTAGAGGCCGCTCCAGGTCATGCAGTCGCCGTCGGGCTCGAACCAGGGAGACGCTTCGCGGGTCCCCGTGGCGCCGACGTTGACCATCTGGACGCCGTTGCAGTGGCGGCAGCGGCGGAGCTCGGTGTAGTGCTGATGCGCGGCGGGGACGGCGGGCACCCTGAGCGGGCCCCGAAACGGCCGGCGCCCGAGGACCGAGCTCCGGCCGTGGTCGCAGTTGTGGAACTGGGGCTTCGCCTGGCTCGCGACGATCAGGATGACGCGTTGCGCGTACCGGTTGGTCCACTGGATCGCGGACACCGGCATCGCCGGGCGGAAGCCGTGGAGCACCGCCATCTGGGCGAGCTCGGTATGGGTGGGCCGATGGCCCACGGTGGCGAGGTACTGCGCCTGGTTGTCGTAGATCTGCTGCAGCGACAGGTTGTCGGTGGAGGCGGGGGCGGTCGGTATCACGCAGATCATGGTCGTCGAGGCGACCTCGGGTTCACGGGGCTGCGTCATCGTTGCGTCTCGTCGTGGCCGCGGCTATCACTCCGTCGACCGTCACGGTGAAGTTCTGGTACGTGCGACCGTCCTTCGTTCTCTCCTCCATGTTGAGCGTTCCCATGACGTTCACGCCGTCGCCCTTCTTGCACTTCGCGAGGGCCGCGGCCTGATTTCGGAACGCGATCACGTCGACGAACCAGGTCTGCTGGTCGCCCTCGCGCTTGGCCGGCGTCACGTTGCAGGCGATGCGCGCGCGCGTGTACGGGTGTCCCTGCTGGGAGGTCTTCGCCTGCGGGTCCCGCGTCAGCCGCCCGTACGCCGAGAGCTGCGCGTTGGGTGTGAAGTGGCGCGGTTTCGTCTCCGCGCCGGCCTGCGTGCGTGCTTCTTCCGACATCCGTGTCCTCCCTTCGGTCGTGAATCGTAAGGGGTGCACGCGCGGTCCTGGGGCCTGCGGGAGTCACTTTCTCAGCGCGGCGCGCTGCGGCGCCCGTCGAACAGGAGCCACGTGAGCCACTCGAGCACGTCGGCCGCGGTCTGGTTGGTCTCGACGGCGACGGTCGCCTCGGTCGGCATCTCCGTGTCGGCGTCGGGGGCGAACGTGCGCAGCTCGGGTGGACCGATCGGCTTCTCGTCGTCGCCGAGCGCGACATAGAGCTGGAACATCTGCACAAGGCTCTCGGGGTCGCAGTCGAGCGCGATCCGCAGCTCTCGCGGCTCCCGCGTCTGCGCGGCGCGCGGGGGCCAGCTCTGCCAGTGCGTGCGCCACCAGGTCCTCCGGATGGTCTGCACCTCGGTGATATGGCGCAGCCACCCGCAGTCGGACGCGCGCAGGCGTTCGCCGTCGAGGACGGCCCAGCGTCCGGCGCCGTCGGTCCCGGCCGCGGTCAGGTGTTCGCCCGGGGCGCCGCAGCCTTCCGGCCACGCGGCGTTGAGCAACCAGTCTTCGGTCCGGTAGGCGTCCCAGGCGCGCTTCAGGAGGGGGACGGTTTCGGGCGGGGGTGCGGGGTGGCGGAGGAGTAGCTCGTAACCGCTGGTGGCGTCGTTCATCGGCCCGTCCAGTCGCGCACTATCGCGCCCGGGTACGCCGGCTCCCGGTCGTCGGCCTCGAGGCAGTCGCCGCACACGAGCACGCCGGCCGGCGCGTACGGCACGTAGTCGGCCTCGACGAGGACCATCCTGCCGCAGCTCACGCAACGCTCACCGCTGATGGCCGCGCGCTCGTCCTCGTCCTCGACGCCGGTCTCGTCGAGCAGGGCCTCGATTTCGAGCTCGTCGCGCCGCCGCTGGGCTCGCTCGGCCGCACGCGCGGCGTTCCGCCAGTGGCGGCGGTCTATTCCGATCGCTTGGGGCATCCGTGTGGTCTCCGGTCAGTGGGTCTCGTGGCGGACGAGGACGGGGTAGGCGCCAATGACCCGGCCGAGGGTGGCCGCGTCGGGGACGAACACGCGCGCCCGGTACTGGACGATCTCCGTCACGCACCCGAGCGTCTTCAGCCGCGCCACGATCTCGGGATCGCGGTGCTCGATTTCGGCGCGCACGGCTCCCATGTGGCGGCGGCCGGAGAGTACGAGGTCGCCGTCGAGCAGGTACTTCGCCCGGCGGGCCATTAGCTCCGCCATCCGCTCGGCGGGGGTCAGCTTCCCGGCGTCGGACCTGCCGAGGCCGAGCTTCATGCGCACGGCGTCCATCTGGCCGGCCGTCAGGACCCTGCCGATCAGGCTCGTCCCGCAGTCGGTCGTGAGGCGGTAGACGCGGACGTCGGTTCCCGGGAGCTTCTTCCAGATGGGCAGCAGCACACCCGCGACGAGCCAGAAGCGCGACTCGCGCCACTCGGGCAGCGCCGCGCATTGCTGGGCCCACGCCGCGCGCCACTCGTCGATCTCGATCGGCTTCCAGCCGGTCTTGAGGTCCTCCAGAGGCTGTGTCCGCTGGCTGGCGGGCTGGATGATGCGCCGGCGCTTCTGGATTGTGCCGTCTTCGAGCGTCTGCGAGGGCGCCGTCGTGCAGAGGGCGACGTTGCCGGACCGCGTGTTCCGCAGCAGGACGGCCCCGATGCCCGGGGAGGCGTTCTCCGCGGCGTAGATCTCCAGCGCCGTCCCGACCGTGGTCGGCCTCAGCCGGTCGCGCCGGAGTATCTCGACGAGGTGGACGGGGGCCCCGCCGGGCGCCCCGGCCGTCTCGGTGGCCACCAGCTCCAGGCCGGCCGCGGTGATGCGCTCGACGCCGCGGTTGTACGTGCCGGCCTGGATCGCGCCTTCGATGTTGGCGTCGACGAGCTGCTCGAGGTGCGCGAACAGGTGGTTCTGCTCGTCGATCTCGAGTGCGAGCAGGCGGTTGAGAAAGGTGTGCATGGGCGGGAGGTCGGTGAGGAGCTGGCCTTCGCCGTCCGTGATCGACAGCCCGGTTTCCTCCTCGAACGAATCGGCCGACCAGTCCTCGATGCGGCCGGCGTAGAGGTCGTGGTAGAAGGCGCGCAGGGCCGCCCTGGCGTACTCGGACTCGAAGTTGTCGCACTCGCGGAAGAGCGCCGCGTTGTCGTCGCCCATCCCGCTCTGCGAGTCCTTCTGCCCGCGCGTGATTGCCCCGAGGCTGTGGATGCGGCGCGCGATGGTGGAGGTGAACCGCCGCTCGCCCTTGACGTTGGTGGTGACCGGGGAGAACAGCGGCGCGCTCTTCTGGCGGGTGCGGTGGGTCCGGCCGAGCCCCTGGATGGCCTGGTTCGCCTGCCAGCCGGCCTCGAGCAGGTAGTGGCGGCGGCGCTTGGTGTTCGCGCACGCCAGGTCGGCGTGGTAGGAGCGCCCCGTGTTGCCCGCCCCCGAGAAGACGAGCGTGCGCTTCTTGCCGTCCATGAAGGCCTGGGTCTCGTGGAGGTTCGCGCTGGCGGGCCGGCTTTTCACGGCGAGGCGGTCGCCGCGGCCGTCGTCGGAGATCCGGAGCACGCGGCGGGAGCGCCCGGTGACCTCGGCGACGTCCTCGTGCCCGAAGTGGTGGAGGAGCTGGTCGAGGGCGGCGCCGATCGGGGGCATGCTGGCGAGCTTCTCGACGAGGGCGTCCCGCAGGTCGACGGCCTCCTGGGACAGCACCGGTTTGCCGTCCTTGTCGCGCACCGGGCGGGTGTGGCTGTTGCCCTCCTCGTCCTCATACTCCTCGTGGAGATTCACGGGGAACGCGTGCATCAGGTAGTCGAGCACGTACTCCCTGGGCGTGAGGTCGACGGAGAGGTCGTCCCACTCGCTGGTCGGGATCTGCGAGATGCGGCGCTCGGTGAGAGCCTCCCCGGTCGAGACGATCTGCACCACGGGCGCGAAGTCGTTGCGCAGGTCATCCTCGATGGACGCAATCAGCGTCGGGCACTTCATCGAGGTCAGCAGGTGCGAGAAGAAGCGCTGCTTGGCGAGCTCGAACGCGGAGCGCGCCGCGGCCTTGGCGCGGGCGTTGCAGACGTCGCCCGTGTCGATGCCGGTCGCCTCGAGGGCGGCCCCGAGGTTGTGGTGGATGATCTTGAAGGCCCTCGCATACTCGTTGTAGATGGCTGTCTGCTCATCGGTGAGCACGTGCTCCAGGATGTCGACCTCGACGCCGGTGTAGGACAGCGCCCGGGCCTGGTAGCGGCCGAGGGCCTTGCAGTCCCGGGCGACCACCTCGAGCGCGGCGACGCCGCCGGCATCCATCGCCTGCACGAAGTCGGTCCGGGCCGGGAAGGGCGTCTCGGGCGTGCCCCACAGGCCCAGCCGGCTCGCGTAGCAGAGACCGTCTATCGCGGAGGCCCCGGTGGCCGACGAGTACACGATGCGCGCCTGCGGGAGGGCGTTCTGCAGCCGCACGCCGGCCCGTCCCTGCTGGCTGGGCGCGATCGCGCCGCGCGCGCCCTTCCCGCCGGCCGCCCCCGACAGCGCGTGCGACTCGTCGAACACGATCACGCCGTCCCAGGCGTGCCGCGCCTGCTCGTCCGTGCCGCCGGCGAGCCACTCGATGATCTGCTCGAGCCTCGACGGGTTGCCGCCGCGGCCGGCGGACCGGAGCGTCGCGTAGGTCGAGAACAGGATTCCGGTGGCCCGGTCGATGGGGTCCTTCTGCCGCCACTTGTTGACGGGCGCGACGTCGCTCGCGCGCCCTCCCAGGGCCGTCCAGTCGCGCTGGGCGTCCTCGATGAGCTTGTCGGACGCCGACAGCCAGAGCGCCTTCCGGCTCCCCTGCAGCCAGCGGTCGAGGATGATCCCGGTGACCTGCCGCCCCTTCCCGCAGCCGGTTCCGTCGCCGAGCATCCAGCCGCGGCGGAGCGGGGTGGGCTTGCTCCACGTCACGTTCGATTCCTCGTCGGGGTCGCGGCGTGCGACGTCGGTCGCCTGCGGGCCGTCCGGGCCGAGGTAGCGCACGTTGTCGTAGTCGCTGTCGATCGAGTACCGCCCCGGCAGGTCGGCGGAGTGCGCCTCGGCCGCGAGCACGATGCTCTCGAGCTGGGCGTCCGACAGCGTTCCCTCGGTGACGAGGTGGGCCGGCAGGACCGGCCGCGCCGTGGGCCGCCGGTGGTCGACGGCGCTCATCGCCGCCGACTGCACCAGGGTCGTGGGGTGGCGCTTGGCGCTCTCGATGATCACGACCGAGGGCGTCCAGGGGTGGTACGGCCGGTCGTCGTCGATGACGGCGGCGTCGCTGGTGCGCCGGCTGGTGTAGGCGAGCGGCTGGGCGTCCCGCCACGCGGCGGGTTCGCAGGCGGCAGGGGTCGGCGGGGCCTTGCGGAGTTTCCGGCGCCGGGGGGCGGCGCCGGGACTCGTTTGGCGTGGGGGGGCGGGGGTGCCGGGGGGGGGGGGCGGCAGGGGTCGGCGGGGCCTTGCGGAGTTTCCGGCGCCGGTGGGCGACGCCGTGACTCGTTGGCCGTGGGGCGTCGGCGTCGCCGAGCGGCAGGCGGGCCGGCAGGGCTTCGAGCGCTACGGTGAGCAGCTCCTCCGCGCTCGCGGCGGGTTCCGTGATCGCGACGGTCCCCCGGGTCTTCTTGCCGGGCTTCTCGAGGACGGTGAGGCGGGTCTCGTCCGTGGTGCCGCGGCTGCGGTAGAGCCGCCCCGCGACGGGGCTGGTGAAGAGCACGTCCGGCGCGGGCTCGCGGTCCGGGAACGCGCGCGGCCAGCCGCTGGTG